>ENA-OQDL01000378-OQDL01000378.1-human-gut-metagenome-genome-assembly--contig:-NODE-378-length-29307-cov-3.443900_pt1 | contig 29307 bp, 30 predicted proteins | sample MGYA00242782_ERZ504609 | MGnify/ENA primary metagenome ERZ504609 (study PRJEB26092, sample SAMD00036320) | human gut metagenome | host: Homo sapiens | study: EMG produced TPA metagenomics assembly of... | reverse complement strand
ACATATCCAAAAAACCATGATAGAATAAAAAGAAAAAAGATATACTTTCTGCTACACTTGCAACTATCTGATTCAGCTTCCTGCCGAAACCCGGACAAGCAAAACCAACAATAGGAAGCGAACGGAAAACCGGTTATCACCGTTACCCTCGAGCCTCTGCGGTACCTCACCGAAGCCATTGCCGGCGACCGCTTTACGGTAGTCAGCATGGTGCCCAAGGGCACAAGTCCGGAAACCTATGACCCTACGCCTCAACAGCTCGTAGAGCTTGCACGCAGTAAGGCTTACTTCCGCATCGGCTATATCGGTTTCGAGCAGACTTGGACTGACAAGCTGACAGACAACGCTCCTCACCTGCAATTCTTCGATATGTCGCAAGGTGTGGATCTGATTTATGACAACACGCATGTTCATCATCACGCAGCCAACGAAAAAGAGCACCAACACGCCATCGGTGTGGAGCCCCATATATGGAACTCGGCCGTCAACGCCCAAATCATCGCAGGCAATATCTTAAGTGCCTTACGTAATATCGACAAAGGCAACGAAGATTTTTATCTGGAACGCTATAATACTCTTTGCCGGAAGATAGAACATACCGACAGCCTCATACGGCAAACGCTGGCGACCCCCGGCGCAGACCATGCCTTTATGATTTACCACCCGGCACTCTCTTATTTCGCCCGCGACTACGGATTGCATCAGATTCCCATCGAAGCCGGTGGCAAAGAACCGTCTCCTGCACATCTGAAAGCCTTGATTGATACCTGCAGCAGCGAAAATGTACATGTCATCTTCGTACAGCCGGAATTTGACCGCCGCAATGCCGAACTCATCGCCCAACAAACCGGAACCCGGGTTGTTGACATCAATCCCTTATCTTACGATTGGGAAACGGAAATGCTGAATATAGCCCAAGCGCTGAACCCAATGAAGAACCAAGAATGAAGCAATGAAACCTATTATTGAAATCAAAAACCTCAATGCCGGATACGACGGCCGTACAGTACTTCGCGATGTAAACCTCACCGTTTACGACCGGGATTTTCTGGGTATCATCGGTCCGAACGGAGGTGGCAAGACCACTCTTATCAAATGTATTTTAGGATTGCTCAAACCGCTTTCCGGTGAAATATCTTTCACCTCTTCCCGCACGGCAGGCAACTTACAGCTCACCATGGGCTATCTGCCTCAATACAACAGCATAGACCGCAAGTTCCCTATCACAGTCGGAGAGGTGATTCTGTCAGGACTCAGCAGCAAGAAACCACTTATTTCGCGTTTTACGAAAGAACATAAAGAAAAGGCACATCAAGTCATTGTACGCATGGGACTGGAAGGACTGGAAGAACGGGCTATCGGTGCATTGAGCGGCGGACAGCTTCAACGCGCCTTGCTGGGTCGCGCCATTATTTCCGATCCCGAAGTGGTAATCCTCGACGAACCCAGTACCTATATCGACAAACGGTTTGAGGCACGCCTATACCAATTGTTGGCAGAAATCAACAAAGATTGCGCCATCATACTCGTCAGCCACGACATAGGCACAGTATTGCAGCAGGTGAAATCCATTGCCTGTGTCAACGAAACACTGGACTACCACCCCGATACCGGCATTACCGGCGAATGGCTGGAACGCAATTTCAACTGCCCCATAGAACTGCTGGGACATGGAACATTGCCGCACCGGGTACTGGGGGAACATCATCATTAACGGTTACACTCCATAACTGATTTTGCCCTATTTCCTCTCTGACTGTATTTCTCTCATATTGGATACGAAAGCCAGTAATGATATTCTCCCTTAACAGTTTAGCTTCCTCAGCGGTCTTGCATAGTTTACACCCGACAAATATTTAGCGGCAGAAAGTCCGGGAGTTCTCAGACAAAAGACGGGGCGTTTTCTTCAAAAGACCGGGAGTTTTGCACGAAAAGTCCGGGAGTTTTACCCCGAAAGTCCCGGTCTTTTGCGCGGAAAGCTCAGGAGTTTTGAGCAACCTCTCCCTTTTTCTATAAAATTCCCCCTATATCTCTAAACCAATCCTAATAATCCGCCTTATTGTCACTTATTTAGAACTGAAATCATTATCTTTGCGCCCATATATGCCGAAATTAAAATAAAACCATAACGAATTTCATCCGAATGAAACAGTACAAAACCGTAAACAACCTGATTGGTTGGATTACCTTTATCATTGCAGCAACGGTTTATTGCATGACTATTGAGCCGACTGCAAGTTTTTGGGACTGCCCGGAGTTCATTACCACCGGCTATAAGCTGGAAGTAGGACACCCGCCCGGTGCACCGTTCTTTATGTTAGTAGCCAATCTGTTTTCTCAGTTTGCTTCCGATGCCTCTACCGTTGCCAAGATGGTGAACTACATGAGTGCACTGATGAGCGGCGCTTGTATCCTGTTCTTATTCTGGAGCATCACTCACCTGGTACGCAAACTGGTTATTACCGATGAAAACAACATCACCAAAGGACAACTGATTACTGTCATGGGCAGCGGTCTGGTGGGTGCATTGGCATACACATTCAGTGATACGTTCTGGTTCAGCGCCGTAGAGGGTGAGGTGTATGCTTTCTCCTCCCTGTTCACGGCAGTAGTGTTCTGGCTGATACTGAAGTGGGAAGATGTGGCGGACGAGCCGCATTCCGACCGCTGGCTGATTCTTATCGCCTATCTCACCGGATTGAGTATCGGTGTTCACTTGCTGAACCTGCTCTGTCTTCCGGCTATCGTGCTGGTATACTACTATAAGAAAGTACCCAATGCCAACGCAAAAGGTTCGCTGTTAGCACTTCTCGCATCTATGGTGCTGGTAGCGGTTGTGCTGTACGGTATCGTTCCGGGCATCGTAAAAGTGGGCGGCTGGTTCGAGCTGTTCTTTGTCAACACGCTCGGCATGTCTTTCAACAGCGGTGTCATTGTATATATCATTCTGCTGGCAGCCTGCCTCATCTGGGGTGTATACGAAAGCTACAATGAAAAGAGCAAGTCGCGTATGGCGCTCTCGTTCATACTGACCATAGCCATGCTGGGTATTCCTTTCTACGGGCACGGAACCGGTTCCGTTGTTATCGGCATCATTGTCATCGCGCTGCTGTGGCTCTATCTCAAACCGGGCACGCAGGAGAAGATTAAGGAGAGATACCGCGTATCGGCACGCACACTGAACACATCATTGTTGTGCACCATGATGATTGTCATCGGATATTCATCCTACGCGCTTATCGTAATCCGCTCCACCGCCAATACGCCGATGGACCAGAATTCTCCGGAAGACATCTTCACACTGGGCGAATACCTGGGACGCGAACAGTACGGTACACGCCCGCTGTTCTACGGTCCGGCTTACTCCTCACAGGTAGCTCTGGACGTAAAAGACGGATATTGCGAACCGCGCATCTCCTACAACGGAACCAAATACATCCGTAAGGAAAAGGCCACTGACGACGAGAAAGACAGCTACATCGAAATTCCCGGACGCATCGAATACGAGTATGCGCAGAATATGCTCTTCCCCCGTATGTACAGCAGCGCTCATGCCAACCAATATAAGGCATGGCAGGACATCAAGGGATATGACGTACCCTACGACAAATGCGGCGAAATGATTATGGTGACTATGCCTACGCAGTGGGAAAACATTAAGTTCTTCTTCTCCTACCAGCTCAACTGGATGTACTGGCGCTATTTCATGTGGAACTTCGCCGGACGCCAGAACGACTTGCAGGGTAGCGGAGAAATCGAACACGGCAACTGGATTACCGGTATCAAGTTTATCGACAATATGCTGGTAGGCAATCAGGACTTGCTGCCGAAAGAGCTGAAAGAGAACAAGGGTCATAACGTATTCTACTGCCTGCCGTTGCTGCTCGGAATTATCGGTCTGTTGTGGCAGGCCTATCGCGGACAGAAGGGTATCCAGCAGTTCTGGGTAGTGTTCTTCCTCTTCTTCATGACCGGTATAGCGATTGTGCTCTACCTGAACCAGACACCGAGCCAGCCGCGCGAACGCGACTACGCATATGCAGGTTCGTTCTATGCTTTCGCCATCTGGATTGGTATGGGCGTGGCAGGCATTATCCGCCTGTTGCAGCATTATGCCAAGATGAAGGAACTTCCCGCCGCCGCTATCGTTTCAGTGGCCTGCCTTTTTGTTCCCATACAGATGGCAAGCCAGACGTGGGACGACCATGACCGCAGCGGCCGTTATGTGGCACGCGATTTCGGGCAGAACTACCTGATGTCATTGCAGGAAACGGGTAATCCGATTATATACACCAACGGCGATAACGATACCTTCCCCCTGTGGTACAACCAAGAAACGGAAGGCTTCCGCACCGACGCCCGTACCTGCAACCTCAGCTACCTGCAGACCGACTGGTACATCGACCAGATGAAGCGTCCCGCCTACGACTCTCCTTCCCTGCCTATCACGTGGGACCGTATGGAGTATGTAGAAGGTACCAACGAATATGTTCCGGTACGTCCCGAATACAAGAAGAGCATCGATGCCCTGTATGCCGAAGCAGAGAAACAAGCCCTGAGCGGCAACACCGAAGCACTGGTAAACGTGAAGAAAGAATTCGGCGAGAATCCTTACGAACTCAAGAACATACTGAAATACTGGATACGCAGCAAGAACGAGGACCTGAAGGTAATTCCTACCGACAGCATCGTGATGAAAGTGGATAAGGAAGCCGTACGCCGCAGCGGAATGATGATACCGGGCGATTCCATCCCCGACTACATGCACATCTCGCTGAAAGGCAAACGCGCCCTCCTCTACAAGAGTGAGCTGATGATGCTCGAAATGCTGGCGGAAGCCAATTGGGAGCGTCCTATCTACATCGCAGTCAGCGTAGGGCCGGAGAACCAACTGAACATGGGCAACCACTTCATTCAGGAGGGTCTCACCTACCGTTTCACTCCATTCGATACCGACAAGCTGGGTGTGAAAATAGACAGCGAAAAGATGTACGACAACCTGATGCACAAGTTCAAGTTCGGCGGCATCGACAAACCGGGCATCTACATCGATGAGAATGCCATGCGCATGTGTCACTCGCATCGCCGTATCTTCTCCCAGCTTGCACAGCAGTTGATACGCGAAGGCAAGAAGGATAAGGCTAAAGCCGCACTGGACTATGCCGAGAAGATGATTCCCGCCTTCAACGTGCCATACGACTGGCAGAACGGTGCCGTACAGATGGCCGAAGCATACTACCAGTTGGGCGATTCTACAAAAGCCGACGACATGATGAAAGCCCTTGCCGACAAAGCCGTGGAATACCTCACCTGGTATCTGAGCATGGACGACAACCGCTTCTCCATCTCTACCCGTGAATTTGAATATCACTGGGCAGTGCTCGATGCTGAAGTGAAGATTATGAGGAAATACAATTCCAAACTGGCGGAAATCTACGCTCCGAAGGTAGAAGAGTTGTACAACTTGTATGCGGAAAGATACGAAAGATTACAAAAAATGGAAAAAAAATAATGCCGGTACACGGTAGCGAATGAGCGGATTACCGCAGGTACATCCTGCCGGTAAACCTGCCCATTCGCCACCGGATGCCCGGCATCAGTCAATAACCGTTAACCACCGATTAACCGTGTTTATAGAACAGCCACCCGAGTTTGTTCGTAAGTTATATCCCAGCGCCGTATGGCGAATGGACCCGGACGAGAGAGCCGTCTATCTGACTTTCGATGACGGACCTATCCCCGAAGTTACTCCGTGGGTACTCGACTTGCTTGACAAATACGACATAAAAGCCACCTTCTTTATGGTAGGTGACAATATCCGTAAGCACCCTGATGAATTCCAAATGGTTGTGGAGCGGGGACACCGCATCGGTAACCATACCTTCAACCATCTCAGAGGATTTGAATACAACTTCAAAGATTATCTGGCAAATGCCGAGAAAGCCAACGAGGTAATGAAAACAGACCTGTTCCGCCCTCCGCACGGCCACATGGGATGGACGCAGTACATGATACTGAAACGCCGTTATAAGATAATAATGTGGGATTTAGTAACCCGTGACTACAGTAAGAAACTTCGCGGACCACAGGTGCTTGCCAATGTAATGAGATACGCCCGCAACGGCTCCATCATCACATTTCACGATTCCTTAAAGTCCTGGAACAACGGCAACCTGCAATATGCACTGCCACGGGCAATAGAATTTCTGAAAGAAGAGGGATACGAGTTCAGACTGTTATAGAATTATAGAGTTATAAAGTTGAGAGTTGAAAGTTTTCATGCAGCACAATCGCGCAGCCTGACTTTCAACTCTCAATGTTTTTAGTTTACTTTTACCGTCAGCGGATTACGCACTTTTTGGGCGAAATCAGCCATATACCGGTTCCAGGCATCGGCAGTCTTGATATCTGCCTTATCCCATGCAAATCCCCAATAATATACATATTCCGAACCCGGTTCGTAGTCGCTTACAGCAAGCACATGACCGTCGGCATTGTTGCGTTCTTTCTTCTCCTTTTCAGAGAAAAGCACGGTTTTCGCATCTTTGACAACAGCGGGAACCGCAGCACCCATAAAGATTTTACCGTTATCGGGACCGGTCGTAGGGTCTACATAAGTAATGTAACCGTTAGCAGCATCGCAACGACTGCTCCATCGGGTTCATGCAATACGATGCCTGCAACGATAGGCAATGTTTCTTTCAGATTGCTGTACGATACGGCAGTCTTGTTCAAATGTGAGCCTGCATCAAGTGTAATCAGACGCGTTTCTACCACGGTCGAATCTCCCTTTACAGTCAGCGGAGTGAACTCCAGCTTCACCGTAAAACGTAACGGGCCGTTATCCAGAATCTCCTGGTTCTTATAGCACCACGGATAGATAATGCTGTCGTTTACCATCAGTGCGGCTACACCGGCTCCCAATGTAGGGCCTACTGCATAGCAGTCCATGCCATAACCATGGTCGATGTGGTAAGAACGCTCGCGGCTTAACTCGGCAGCAGCCTTCGGATCGGTCTTTTTCAGTTCGGCAATCTTGGCAAGCGTTTCCTTATCCAAGTTCTTTGGCGTACATGGCCTCCTAGTATCGGTTCGGTAGTGTTATACTTCGTAAACAGGTCATAACCGAAACCACGCTCCCCTTTAGCCTGCAAGCAGGACCGTAAAGCGCGGAAAGCCACCAAATCATTCTCCCAAGCCTATCATCCATACGTTCGGGATAGCATCTGCCGCAGGCCTTTACATCAAAAGCCTCAGGCGTACCGGTTTGTATGGTGTACGTAGCGGTGCCGCCAGCAGCTATCGCAGCCGGGAATATAACCTTGCCGTCGTACGTAATCTGATAAGGCACTTGCTGCCCGTCGGCATTCAATACTACAATCTGTGCCGTGTCCGCCAAGCCCAGGCGGTCTGTAACAGTTTCCATAGACACCTCTACCATTTCATTGGAGCGCTCCATGGCCAACGGATTGGTTACCGTAACGGTCACCGTCCTGCTGTCGTTGCAAGCGAAGCAAAACAAGGCCGTCATACCTAATAAAAGAAGTTTCTTCATAGTGAATAAATAATATGATAAAGTGGTAATGTAACAGGATGGTAATGCGATAATGCAGCAGGTGATGAAGCAACCTTATTATAAAAAATAAGGCGGTAAAGCAATATCCTCTATCACTTACCGCCTCACTACCTTATTACCTGTTATTTCGGTTGTTTTCCGATGTAAGCCAAGATACCGCCGTCAACGTACAGAATATGTCCGTTCACTGCGTTGGAAGCCTCAGATGCCAAGAACACAGCAGGACCTGTGAGTTCTTGCGGATCCAACCAACGACCGGCCGGAGTCTTAGCGCAAATGAATGAATCGAACGGGTGACGGCTGCCGTCAGCTTGTTTTTCACGCAACGGAGCAGTCTGCGGAGTAGCGATGTAACCCGGGCCGATACCATTACATTGGATGTTGTATCCACCGTATTCGGAGCAGATGTTACGAGTCAGCATCTTCAAACCACCCTTAGCGGCAGCGTATGCAGATACAGTCTCACGACCCAGTTCGGACATCATGGAGCAGATGTTGATGATCTTACCGTGACCCTTCTTCATCATTGCAGGCAGAACAGCCTTAGAAACGATGAACGGAGCATTCAGGTCGATGTCGATAACGCGACGGAAATCGGCAGCTTCCATTTCGTGCATAGGGATACGGCGGATGATACCTGCGTTGTTAACCAGAATATCAACAGAGCCCACTTCTTTTTCGATAGTAGCCACCATAGCCTGAACAGCCGGTTCGTCAGTTACGTCGCATACATAACCATGTGCCTTGATACCCTTTTCGGCATAAGCAGCCATACCTTTGTCTACCAGTTCCTGGTTGATGTCGTTGAAACAGATTTTCGCACCTTGTTCTGCAAAAGCCGAAGCAATGGCAAAACCGATACCGTAAGAAGCACCTGTTACGAGGGCTACTTTACCTTCCAGAGAAAAATTCAAATACTGATTCATGATGTTTATTTATTTTAGGTTGAAAAAATAGTGTTATTTCAAATCGGTAATCAAGGAGAAATCCTGGTCGCCGTAATCCAGATTCTCGCCGCCCATCCCCCATATAAAGGTATAATTGTGCGTAGCCGCGGCAGAGTGGATAGACCATTCGGGAGAAAGGACAGCCTGGTCGCCCTTCATCCACACATGGCGGGTTTCGTCCACCTCGCCCATAAAGTGGCAGATAGCATGGTCTTCCGGAATCTCAAAGTAGAAATAAGCTTCCATACGGCGGCTGTGGACGTGTGCCGGCATTGTATTCCACACACTGCCCGGAGCAAGTTCCGTCATGCCCATTTGCAATTGGCAGGTCGGCAACACCTGATTTACCAGCATCTTGTTGATATTACGGTGGTTGGAGCCTTCCAAAGAACCCATCTCAGCCACTACCGCATCTCTCTTCGTCACTTTCTTGTCGGGATAGTTGCGATGAGCCGTTACGGAATTAAAATAGAACTTGGCCGGATGAGCCTCATCCTTGCTCTCAAAAGTAACTTCACGGTCGCCCGAACCCAGGTAGAGGGCTTCTTTATAATCCATTTCAAACACGGCATCACCGGCTCTGACCACACCCGGTCCGCCTACATTGAAAATACCCATCTCGCGGCGAGTCAGGAAATAAGGGGCTTTCAACGGGTCGATAGCCTCCAGTTGCAACACCTCACCCACCGGCATGGCACCACCTACCACCATACGGTCGTACATGGAATATACCATATTCACTTCATTTGGGGAGAATACTTTCTCTATAAGGAAATCACGACGAATTCTTTTCGTATCATAACTTTTCGCATCTTCCGGATGCGCAGCGTAGCGGATCTCATAGTTCGTTCTCATGATTATATTACCTTTCTTTAATTTTCAAAATTAACAGCCAACGGTACGTCGTTTACGTACACGATTGCAAATGTAGCAAAAGAAAACGGCAAAACATTGCTTTTTTGTCCTAATTATCTATCAATATTGTACAAAGAAAGGAAAAATCATCAGAAATGTCCTAATATTGAATGAATAAATCAAAAGAAAAAGTAAAAGAGAATCCTATAGTTACAGACCGTGCCATCCGCATGGCAAACCCGTGCCATAGAATAGACAAAGTTGTGCCACTATATTGACACAACCCATATACTAATGAAAAAAGCTCCGACAATCATCGACTGTCGGAGCTTTTTTCGTTGGACTACCAAGATTCGAACTTGGACAAACAGAACCAAAACCTGTTGTGCTACCATTACACCATAGTCCAAACATATGTGCTTTCTGTTAAAAAGCGGTGCAAAGATAGAAGTATGTCCCGAAATATGCAAATATTTCGGGACATTTTTTCATATCAGCATCTTATTTTGCAATAATCAGATAATAGTTCTTCTTGCCGCGTTGCACCAGCAGATACTTGTCATCCAATAAATCAGCAGTTGTAACAACCTGGTCGAAAGCAGTCAGTTTTTCTTTGTTCAAAGAGACGCCGCCGCCCTGTACCAGTTTGCGCATTTCGCCTTTCGATGCAAATACAGCCGCATTGTCTACGAACAGATCAACTGCCTTTACACCGGCAGCCAGCGCATCACGGGATACCTCAAACTGAGGAACACCCTCAAACACAGCCAGCAAAGTATCTTCGTCCAGCTTTTTCAACGCCTCCGATGTGGCATTGCCGAAAAGAATGTTGGACGCATCGACAGCCGCGTTGTAGTCCTCTTCGGAGTGTACCATAATGGTGACTTCCTTAGCCAGACGCTTCTGCAGGACACGCAAGTGCGGAGCTGCTTCGTGCTCGGCCGTCAGAGCCTCGATTTCTTCCCTGGACAAAGAAGTGAATATCTTGATGTAGCGGGCTGCATCGGCATCGCTTACGTTCAGCCAGAACTGGTAGAACTTATAAGGAGATGTATAGCGGGGATCGAGCCATATATTGCCGGATTCCGTCTTACCGAATTTACCGCCGTCCGCCTTTGTAATCAGAGGGCTTGTCAGGGCAAATACCTCACCGCCATTGGTACGGCGAATCAGTTCGGCTCCCGTGGTGATGTTACCCCACTGGTCCGAGCCGCCCATTTGCAGCTTGCAACCTTTGGTTTCGTACAAATGCAGGAAATCGTAGCCTTGCAGCAACTGATAAGTGAATTCTGTGAAAGAAAGACCGTCGCGGGCTTCACCGTTCAGACGCTTCTTCACCGAATCCTTAGCCATCATATAGTTTACGGTGATATGCTTGCCTACTTCACGGGCAAAATCAAGGAAACTGAAGTCCTTCATCCAATCGTAGTTGTTCACCAACTCCGCACGGTTAGGGGCATCCGAATCAAAATCCAAAAACTTGCTCAACTGCTTCTTCATGCCTGCCATATTGCGCTGCAATGTTTCTTCAGTGAGCAGATTGCGTTCCGCTGACTTACCGGAAGGGTCGCCAATCATACCCGTAGCACCGCCTATCAGTGCCAACGGCTTATGGCCGCAACGCTGGAAGTGACGCAATATCATCACACTGCAAAGGTGTCCGATGTGCAGGGAGTCTGCCGTAGGGTCGAAACCGATATATGCAGTCACCTGTTCCTTTGCCAGCAGTTCTTCCGTACCCGGCATCATATCGTGGAGCATGCCACGCCATTTTAATTCTTCTACAAAATTCATCGAATGATTAACTATTAATTATTTGATTTATACTTTGTCTGCGACAAAAGTACGACTCTTTATCCGAACAAACAACTCTTATTGTTTAAAAAAGACTTTGGCGATATTTTCCCGTATAGCTTCCGTGAGTTCTGCCAAAGATACGCGACGGACTTCGGCTGCCCGGCTATATAAATCCGCAACCAGCACGGAGCTCTCGTCAGTCTCCAGAAACAAGCGGTCGGCAGGAGTTATCCGCAGCGCCTCTTCCTGATATTTCTCCCCGAAAGAGAGATAAAATCCATGCCTCAGACATTCCTCCGCCAGAGCCGCTTTCCCGCGAAAACCATGAATAATCCAGGGGTTGGCCGGCTTTATCTGCTGTTTCAACTTCAGCAACTCACTCATAGCCTTTACCAAATGAATGACCAAAGGCTTGTCAAGCTCCACAGACAACCGCGCCTGATATTCAAAAACCTTTATCTGCACAGCCATCGGAGCATCGGCCAATTTATCCAGTCCGGCTTCCCCTATGGCAAGAACCTGCGGATGCCCGGCTAAAGAAGCCAAAACATTCATTTCATTCCGAACAACCGGAGTAGCGGTTGCCGGGATATGCCAGGGATGTATACCTACCGAATACCACGCCCCCGCTTCCGGAACAAAAGTATCGGGATAACGGTTCGCAATAGCCGTTCCGGGCACAGGCGGCAAGCGATGCGTATGTATATCGACAGGAAATTTCATGGAACAGGATCATATCCGGAACCACCCCAGGGATGGCAACGCAATATACGTTTTACCGCCAGATAAAGGCCTTTGAAAGGGCCATGTTTCTTAATAGCCTCAACTGCATATTGAGAACAGGTAGGAGTAAATCTGCACGAAGGGGAAGTCATGGGCGAAATACACTTCCGGTAAAAAATAAATAGGAAGCAACAGCAGATATGAAAGCAGGCGTTTCATGGCTTCATAGGCGCTACGGCTGCCACATTCGCATCCGACACGGTAACTTTCTCCACAATACGCGCCAAAGCAATCTTCACCCTCTCTTCTATTACGGACGATTCCGTCAGCTGGTCGGAAAGGTAAATAAAGGCAATGGCCAACCGGCATTTCTTTTCTGCCAAAGCGTTCAACAGTTCATGTTTGTTTACACGGTAAGCCTCGCGTATCTGACGCTTTACGCGGTTGCGCTTCACCGCACGTTTGAAGCGGCGCTTCGAAACACTGATAAGAATGGAAGCATCCGCCTCCAGCTCCCTCTACCGGCAAATACACCACGCGCAACGGGAAGACCGAGAACGAACGCGAACCGCCCGCAAACATCTTCTCTATTATCTTTTTTTTATCCAGTCTTTCGACTTTATGTAAGGTATTCGCCATGAAGTATAAGGTATAATGTAAAATATAGAGGGGGGATATGAAAAAAACGGGCTACAGGTAGTGCTGCTAAGATTCCGCAGTCTGCCCGCCGCCCGTTATTGCTTCGTTACGATTATAAATGTATCCGACAGGCTTATAACTTATAATTCATAACTCATACTTCTTTTCACTTTCCCTTGTTGTTCTCCTTTATGAACATATCAAGCGCTGCCGTCATAGAGGGCGCCTGCACACTGGGAGCTTCCAAGTCCAAACGGAGTCCGGCATCACGGACAGCCTGTGCTGTTGTAGAGCCGAATGTTCCGATTTTAATCTCTTTCTGCTCGAAATCCGGGAAATTCTTCTTCAAAGAAGACACACCGGCAGGGCTGAAGAATACCAGCATGTCATAGTCAAACTTTTCATCCGGAGTAAAATCATTACTTACCGTACGATACATGACTACTTCCGTATGCTGGATTTTACTCTTGTCCAACAGGTTCTTAATATCGTCTGTATGTACATCCGACATCGGCACCAAATACTTTTCAGTCTTATGCTTTATAATGGAAGACAACAGGTCATCAAACTTTCCGGTATTTCCAAAGAAAATCTTACGCTTGCGGTATTGTACATATTTCTGAATATACAAAGCAATCGCCTCCGTCACACAGAAATATTTCATGGTCTCAGGGATTGTTACGCGCAATTCCGTACAAAGATGAAAAAAGTGATCGATTGCATGACGCGAAGTGAAAATAACGGCGGTATGATCCAATATAGAGACCTTCTGCTGTCTGAACTCTTTTGCTGAAAGGCTCTCTACTTTGATAAACGGGCGAAAATCTATTTTCACACCGTACTTCTCGGCAATGTCGTAGTAAGGAGATTTCTCTGATGCCGGTTTCGGCTGCGACACAAGTACTTTCTTAATTTTCAACGTCCTAAAATTTTATTATCAAATAATCGTTTAGTTGTATCACTCCTTGGTATAGCATAAAACAAGGCATGATTTCAAGGGCACAAAAGTACAAAATTAAAAGGAAACTGCCATGTAAATTGCTACAAAAAAGCTTGAACCACTTATAGAACATCAATATTTTAGTAAAAAAGGCTAAAATCAATCCAATTATTACTGTAAGTTGCAGACTTAAATCGAAATAAACAATAAACAGCACAAACGGGAAAAGAGTGAAACCAAGATAATAAAGCAGGGTGGAATATGACTCAAGCCAGAGAGTCGTAGTACTTTCGTCAAAAAAAATTCCAGCCTAACACAGAGTATAAAATCCATTTCAGAAATAAATACAAAAGACTTATCCCGATATAAAGCCCCAATAGCGCAAAAGGCGGAACATGATGCACCAATTCAGGCTGAATATCATTGCAGTAATTAAAAATGCAGACCCCGGAGAGTATGCAAGTCTGCAAAATCAACAATAGCAGGTAGCGCATATCACCCGCCGTTGAGGTTGCAAATATGCTGGTACGCTCACGATGCAACAGGAAATCCTTTACCAGCTGCAACAGAAACCTACGGCTACGGGAAAGCACATAGGCCGACAGAAAAAAACAACATAGCAGCACAATGGTGATGCCGTCGTCCATTCTCGGAGAATAGGGAATAGGCACACCTTCCGCTCCACCGGGTATCCATGCCGCCAACCAACTCATCATATCGCTGCAAACTTACGGATAGAGGCATCCCACAAAGGTACGGTATGTACCAGTTCAACCGCTTCCCCGGCTGTCGCGGCTACATGCCAGATGGCACTGTGCTGCGCACGCATGAAGTTTTCGTCCACAGCCTTCTGCAACATAGCCAGCAACGGGTCGAAATACCCCTTGATATTCAATATGACTATCGGATTCAGATACAGTCCCAATTGTTTCCAGGTAATGACTTCGAGCAATTCTTCCAAAGTACCGCAACCGCCGGGCAATGCAATCACAGCATCGCTCAAATCCGCCATCAGTTGCTTGCGTTCATGCATATTTTCCACCTCTACAAGCTTGGTCAGTCCTGTATGATGCCACCCCTGCTCAATCATAAAACGGGGTATCACTCCGGTCACCTCACCGCCTGCCGCAAGTGTGGCATCCGCCACTGCAGCCATAAGTCCCATATTACCGGCACCGTTCACCAAACGGATATGCCGCTGCCCCAGCAACGTTCCCAGTTCACGGGCGGCATCAAAATAAACGGGGTCTATTTTAGTGCTCGAAGCACTGTATACACATACGGAGGTTATTTTATTCATCATCTTTCAGCTATATCAATTATTACCTTGTTGCAAAGGTATATGATTTTAAGGAGATTTGAAAAAAGAAGCTGCTCATTCTGCCCCGGAATATTCCGAAGGCAGAAAGGCAGCTTTCTATAATAAATAGCTGTAAAGCTATGCTGATTACTGTTTTCTTTAACGAAGAACGGAGAATTAGAGGCCGAAAGCCGCTTTCACCTTATCAACGTAATCCAGTTTCTCCCAGGTGAACAGTTCTACAGTCACGTCTTTATCGCCTTCATAGCGAGACTTGAAGTGCTTGGTGACAACCTGCGGCTCACGTCCCATATGACCGTAAGCGGCTGTTTCCTGATAGATAGGGTTACGCAGTTTCAAACGGTCTTCAATGGCTTTCGGACGAAGGTCGAAAAGCTCATCGATCTTTCTGGCTATCTCGCCGTCGCTCATATTTACATGGCTACGCCCGTAGGTATTTACATATATATTGATGGGACGCGCCACACCGATGGCGTAAGATACCTGTACCAGCATTTCATCCGCCACACCGGCAGCTACCAGGTTCTTGGCAATGTGACGTGCAGCGTATGCGGCGCTACGGTCTACCTTGCTGGGGTCCTTACCGGAGAAAGCGCCACCGCCGTGCGCACCTTTACCGCCGTAAGTATCCACAATAATCTTACGTCCGGTCAAACCGGTATCCCCATGAGGACCGCCGATTACGAATTTGCCGGTAGGATTCACATGATACTTGATATTATCGTTAAACAGCGACAATACTTTCTCGTGATGGATAGACGCGATGACACGGGGCATCAGGATATTAACGACGTCGTTACGGATAATGCCCAACATCTCCTCGTCCGCCTTCAACTGTGCAGCTTCGCTGTCGTCGGCAGGCTGAATGAAATCATCGTGTTGGGTGGAAACTACAATCGTATCGATACGGACAGGATTGCCGTTATCATCATATTCAATGGTTACCTGGCTCTTGGAGTCCGGACGCAGATACGTCATCACCTCTCCTTCACGACGGATATCCGCCAGCACTTGCAGGATACGGTGGGCAAGATCCAGGGAGAGCGGCATATAGTTTTCCGTTTCGTTAGTGGCATAACCGAACATCATGCCCTGGTCGCCCGCACCTTGTTCCATAGGATCCTGGCGCTCCACACCACGGTTGATGTCGGGGCTCTGCTCGTGAATGGCGGAAAGCACGCCACACGAATTGCTCTCGAACATATACTCGCCTTTGGTATAGCCGATTTTCTTGATTACTTCACGCGCGATAAGTTGAAGGTCAACATACGCTTTGGTTTTCACTTCTCCAGCCAGCACTACCTGTCCGGTAGTAACCAGAGTTTCGCAAGCTACTTTCGAACTGGGGTCATACGCCAACAGTTTGTCAAGCACAGCGTCCGATATTTGATCGGCCACTTTGTCGGGGTGTCCTTCCGACACCGATTCGGATGTGAATAAGTATCCCATTTCAATTAGAAATTAAAAATGAATAATTAAAAAGGAGATGAGGAAAGCGTCATTAATGAGTAGGTATGCAAATCCCGGTACACCGGAGTACCGTCAGAAAAGGATGTGTTTTAGCATTTTTTTCCGTGGTTGCAAGCTACCCAAATCTTTCCACATATCGTTTTCGGCTGCAAAGATAAAGGTTTTATGGGAATATGGTACACAACGGGCAAAGTATTAACTAAAAAACACGCTTATTACTGCAAAATATCTATTTTTGCAAAAACTTAATTCTAAATTCAATTATGAGAAAACTGTTATGGATATGCCTGTTGCTAATAGCATCAATTGCTGCAAAAAGTCAAGAGCAGAGCGAATTTACCGTACTGCAATGGAACATTTGGCAGGAAGGCACCAAAGTAACCGGCGGGTACGATGCCATTGTCGATGAGATTATTCGTCTGAAACCTGACTTTGTGACTTTCAGCGAAGTAAGGAACTATAATAACACCCGGTTTTGCGACCGTATCGTCCAATCACTGAAAGCAAAAGGAGAAACCTACTACTCTTTTTACAGCTATGATTCCGGACTATTAAGCCGCCATCCGATAACAGACTCACTTACCATTTTTCCTGAGAAAGACGATCATGGAAGTATTTATAAGATGACAAGCAAAATAAAAGGACACAAAATAGCCGTCTATACGGCACACCTTGATTATCTGAACGATGCTTATTATAATGTACGCGGATATGACGGTTCTACATGGGAAGAAATTCCCGTTCCTCAGACAGTGCTGGAAGTACTGAAAGTAAACGACGCCTCTTTACGCGACGATGCCATTAAAGAGTTCATTGCAGCCGCCCGCAAAGACATAGCAGAAGGAACCATCGTCATTTTAGGCGGAGATTTCAACGAGCCCTCACACCTTGACTGGATACGGGATACAAAGGATTTATACGACCACAACGGTCTGATTATTCCTTGGACAGTACCCCTAATGTTAGACAATAATGGCTTCATTGACACATACCGTACCCTGTATCCTGATGTATTAAACTATCCAGGTTTCACTTTTCCCGCAGACAATCCACTGGTTCCGGTAGAAAAGCTGACCTGGACACCTAAATCTGATGAGCGCGACCGCATTGATTACGTATTTTATTATCCTTACCCTGCCATTGAGCTGAAAGATGCCGTAATATTCGGACCGCAAGGAAGCATAGTAAAAAGCCAACGAACAAGTGAAAAATCAAAAGACAATTTTTTATTGCCTCAAGGGGTATGGCCTACAGACCATAAAGGGTTGCTCGTTACTTTTGATATAAGATAAAGACATAAAGTTATTTCTATGTTCATATTATAACAAAGAAAACAAGCCTATTCACAACAACTCCCGCATCTTTTTCTTTAATATCGGATGCACCAGGTCCGGTGCAATCTCCGCCAACGGCTCCATCACAAAGCGGCGTTCGTGCATCAGCGGGTGAGGCAGCTTCAATTCGGGAGTATCCAGCACCCGGTCACCGTATAAAAGCAGGTCGATATCAATCACCCGATCGCTATAGACCCCGCCTACAGACTTATGCGTACGCCCTATCTCGCGTTCTATCTCCTGGGTGAGATGAAGCACGGACAAAGGCGGAAGAAGCGTTTCCACGCAGGCCGCCGCATTCAGAAACGTATGCTCCGAAGAAAAGCCCCACGGAGCAGTAGCATAAAAAGCGGACAGGGAAACGACTTTCCCTACCCGCTCTTCTATTTTCCGGACAGCGAGGCGGAGATTGTGCTCCTTGTCGCCGAGATTAGTTCCTAAGCCAAAGTAAACGTACATCATTTAAGTTTAGTGATTAGTGTTCAGTGATTAGCGATTAGTGCCCTGCGGCGTAATAACGCAACCTGCCTGCATAGTGCTAATCACTAATCATTAAACACTAACCGCTAATCCCTAACCGCTATTTTACCTGTCTGTTATCAACATCGCATCTCCATAAGTACCGAAACGGTAATCCTCTTTCAATGCCACGTTATAGGCTTCCATCACCTGCTCGTAACCGCCGAAAGCGGCAACAATCATCAGCAGCGTAGAAAGCGGCATATGGAAATTGGATACCATCGCATTGGCCACCGTAAAGTCATACGGCGGGAAGATGAACTTATTTGTCCAGCCTTCATACTCCTTCAAATGGCCGTCTGTGCTGACGGTACTCTCTATCGCACGCATCACCGTAGTACCTACGGCACACACCTGCCTGTTCAAATCCTTGGCACGGTTTACAACCTTTACGGCTTCTTCCGTAACAATCATCTGCTCGGAATCCGTCTTATGCTTGGTAAGGTCCTCTACATCGATGTCGCGGAAGAGTTACCCAAGCCGGCATGCAGGGTGATGTAGGCAAAGTCAATACCCTTGATTTCCATACGCTTCATCAGCTCGCGGCTGAAATGCAGGCTTGCCGTAGGAGCCGTTACAGCACCTTCGTTGCGGGCAAAGATAGACTGGAAGCGTTCCGAATCCTCCGGTTCCACAGGACGGTTGATGATGCTGTGCGGCAGCGGCGTCTCACCCAAAGCGTACAATGCCTTCTTGAACTCGTCGTGCGGCCCGTCATACAGAAAACGAAGGGTACGTCCGCGCGAAGTGGTATTGTCAATCACCTCGGCTACCATAGAGTCATCTTCACCGAAATAGAGTTTGTTGCCGATACGGATTTTGCGGGCAGGGTCTACCAGCACGTCCCACAAGCGCAACTCCTCATTCAACTCACGCAACAGAAATACCTCGATACGTGCACCGGTCTTTTCCTTGTTGCCGTACAACCGGGCGGGAAACACCTTCGTATCATTAAAGATAAATACATCCTTATCATCGAAATAATCCAAAATATCCTTGAACATACGGTGTTCGATTTCGCCCGTCTTTCTGTGCAGTACCATCAGGCGCGACTCATCTCTATACCTTGTAGGATGTAAGGCAATCTTCTCTTCAGGAAGTTTAAACTTAAATTGCGACAGTTTCATAATCAGTTATGAGTTATAAGTTATTTATTGTTTATTTCAGTATATTTTTTAGTCATAAATGGCATGAGTTATCCAGCAGTATGCTCCTTCGTAGCAAATAACTTATAACCCATCACTCATAACTAAATCCTGCCCGTCTATCCACTCTTTGAAATCAAGCGGATTCAGACAGTCTTCTATGCGGACATCCCCCACACGGGTACGTTCCAGGGCCGTGAGATGAGCACCGCTATGCAGCGCTTCACCGATGTCGCGTGCCAAGGCGCGGATGTAAGTGCCTTTGCTGCACACTACCCGAACTTTTATTTCCGGCAGGTTGCATTCCAGCAGTTCAATCTCGTCAATCACCAGCAACTTGGGCTTCAGCTCTACCTCCTCACCTTTGCGGGCAAGGTCGTAGGCGCGCTTGCCGTTCACCATACAAGCCGAAAAAGCAGGCGGCACCTGCTGTATCTCGCCTGTGAACTTCTTCAATGTCTCCTCCACCAGCTCCCGCGTGATATGCTCCGTAGGATAGGTAGCGTCTATCTCGTGCTCCAAATCATAGGAAGGGGTGGTAGCGCCCAACCGAATGGTGGCGATATACTCCTTGGTATGATACTGGAACTCCTCAATCCGCTTTGTCGCCTTGCCCGTACATACTATCATCACGCCCGTGGCAAGCGGGTCGAGTGTACCGGCATGGCCTACTTTCAACTTCTTTACCTTCATCCGCCGGCAAATGTGGTAACGCGCATGCCCTACGACCTTGAACGATGTCCACCCCAGCGGTTTATTGAAATACAGAACTTCTCCCTCTTTAAAATCCATCATCACACCACCTCTAAATTGTGTCCCGTAAGCAACAGCAGAAGGATGATTCCTCCGACGATGATACGATACCATCCGAATGCCTTGAAACCATATTTCGTTACAAAGCTGATGAAGAACTTGATAGCAAGCAAAGCCACCACAAATGCCACCACATTGCCTATTATCAGCGCCGGCAGATTATTCATGATAATCTCCGTTCCTCCGTCCAGAAAGAGTTTCAGCATCTTATACACCGTAGCTGCAAACATCGTGGGAACAGCCAGGAAGAAAGAGAACTCGGCCGCAGCCTTACGCGTCATCTTCTGTGCCATACCGCCGACAATCGTTGCCATGGAACGGGACACACCCGGTATCATCGCAATACACTGGAACAGACCGATATTAAAGGCTTTCTTCTCCGTCAGAACGGTATCCTCACTGTTTTTCGAGAATATCTTGTCACAGAACAGCATGAACACACCGCCAATCACGAGCATCACGGCCACTACGGTCACGCTCTCCAGCATTTCGTCGACCTTGTCGCTGAACAGAAATCCCAGCACAGCCGCCGGAACGAACGCCACCAGCAGTTTCCAGTAAAAATCAAACTTATGCAGGAAGCGTTTCAGCGCGGAAGTATCTGCCGGAACCGGAGTATGGTTCAGACGGAAGAAACGTTTCCAATACAGCCAGACCACCGAAAGGATTGCACCGAACTGTATGATTACCGTAAAGGCTTTCACAAATTCCGTGCTCTCTATGCCCAACAGATTTTGTGTAATAATCATGTGTCCCGTAGAAGAAACCGGCAAAAATTCCGTCAGTCCCTCTACAATAGCGATAATAATCACTTCAAGCGTACTCAAATCTCCCATAGTTATTCTTCTGTTTTATCTTCTGTTTTCGGTTTACGTAATACTGCATATATCATAAAGACAAAGCCCAGCAGGCATACCAGCGGCGCCACTTTAATGCGTCTTACACTAAAGATATCCGGCTCAAAGTGTGTCGGTGTGGATACGGGACCGGTCATTAAAATAAAACCAAGTATCACTACCGCCATGCCGACAGCAAGCAAAATAAAATTGGTCTTGTCGAAAGCGAACTTCTGTTTACTCATCTGTTTATTTACTATTTAACGATTTACTATTTACTATCTGAAACTTTACCTTTCGGAAAGCAGTGTTATATGTAATACAGGGTGCTTGCCTTCATTTTCAGATATTTGTTGATGGAAAGCAATGCACACAACCAGGTAATAAGCACTCCGAACACCAGTACGGAAACAGACACCAGCAGCATCACCTCCGGAGTGATAACCCTGATCAGTTCCGGTTCGTAAGAAACCAGCCAATAGGCGGCTCCCCACAAAATGGCATCGGCAATGACAGCCGACAATACGCCTATCCGGAAGTTGCGCCGCAGGAACGGACGCCTGATGAAGCCCCAGCTTGCCCCCACCAGCTTCATCGTATGGATAAGGAACCTTTTGGAGTAAATGGTCAGGCGGATTGTATTGTTTATCAAGGCAAAAGAGATGAAAGTCAGAATGACTGCCAGCCCCAGCAACATCAGACTGATATTGCGGATGTTCTCATTCACCGCATCAATCAGGTCTTTCTGATAAAGCACCTCCTGTATATCCGTATTCTTCCTGATTTTCTTCTCTATCTTGGCGATGCTGTCCGAATTGGCGTAACCGGAATGCAGTTTAATTTCAATGGACGCCGTAAAAGGGTTATAGCCGAGAAACTCCTGCGGGTCTGTTCCCATTGCCTCGGTCTGCTCGCGGAGCGCCTGCTTTTTGGAGATATACTCCGTTTCCTTCACAAACGGTTCTTTATCCAGTTTTTTCTGCAACTTCAGTATATCGCTCTCCTTCATGTCGTCGCTGATGAGAATGGAGAAGTTGATATTCTCCTTTACGTATACGGAAAGGTTGTGAGCGCCCAATACAAAGAACACCACCAGCCCCAGCAGCAGCAACACCAACGTAGTGCTTATGCTGGATGTGATGAACTGCATATCAAAACAGGGCACAGACTTGTTTTTAGCTTTCTTATTCATTTTCAATCCCTTCTCACATTTATCACTCTACCGTTTTTTCGCTCTTTTTCTTACGGAATACGTAAATCATGGAGCTGCTGCGTTCTTTCCTTACCAACGCATGGAACCATGCCAGCGTACCGACAACCATGCCGCGCAGAAACGGGCACGAACGGCGCATGTTCTTCTCCGTCAACATAGACACGTAAAACGCGTCAAACGGCATGGGATGCCGCTCTGCCAGAATAAAGCCGTGTCTGGAGCCTAATTTCTGGATAGTGGCGGGAGTGAAATGCCACAAATGACGGGGAACATCGTAGGCAGCCCAATATGCACCGTACTTTCTGGCATCATATGAAGAACAGTTGGGTACGGCCACTATCAGCACACCTTTGTCCGTCAGCAACGAGTTCAAGGTTTCCCAAGTCCCGTTCAATGCTTCAAGATGCTCCATTACATGCCACAACGTGATGACATCGAAGCTCCCCGGCTCAAAATCCTTCAACGCAGTATCCGGCTTCACTTCCAATCCGAAATGTTCTTTGGCAAACACACGCGCTCCGGCATTCTTTTCAACGGCTTCCACCTGCCAGCCGGCACGGTTCATCGTATCGGCAAAGTAACCGGTACCCGTACCTATATCCAGCAGACGCCCCGTCTTGCGATGCGCTTCATGCGCTACCAGACGCGCTTTCCGCTTCAGCATATAACTGCGTACACGGTGGTATACGGAGTTCATCGCTCCTTTTTTCGTATCCGAGTGGGAAATATAATCGGGAGTTTCGTAATAGCGTCCGATTTCCGCTTCCACAGGAAAATCCTGAGTAAAGATAAAACCGCAATCCCGGCAACGGCACAAATGGAATGCCTCGCCCGAAGCATAATGGTCTATGCAGGTCAAGGTACGCTCCAAATGCGTTCCTCCACATACCGGACAAGCTTTTATAGTGAGTTTATTCATCGAACGTTTACCGATAAGGAAATGCAGCCTGAAACGGACAGACCGCATTAATCCTAAATTTGGTGCAAAATAACAAATAAAAAGTGATTTACAAGGCTTTTCATTAAGGAGATTTAATATTAACATGAAATAAAAGTCCGCCCTACTGCAACCCGATATTGAAAAGACAGAGAAATCCCAACTCAGGTTTTCTTCACAAAACGGACCGGTTATCACCTTTTGTGTCCGTTCTTAGGCGGACAACTGTCCGATAATGAACAGAGATGAAAATAAGGAATACACTGTTAATCAAACAGTTAATCTATTGGCACGGTTATTGACTTTTATAATGCGAAGACGTTCGAGAAAAAAAGACGGAAAAAGCAACTTTTTATATCGGCAATCACGTCTAACGGTAAAACAGGAATAGTAACAATAAAAAAACAATATTATGAAAACTACAAATTTATTCAAAGCAGTCGCATTCGTAGCAATGGTTATCGTAAGTATCATGAACTCAGAAGTCAAAGCTCAGGACAGATTCATTACCAATGAGGAAGTACAGAATGACCTGATAGTGGCAAAAACCATCTTCAGACAAAGCGGAACTTACCTCTACAACCACATGCGTTATGAATTTACATACGATGACGAAAACCGCCTGACAAATAAAACCGCCTCCAAATGGGACAGCGTCAAAGAAAAATGGATGCCTTATTTCAGGATGTCCTATCAGTATGCCGACAATGAAATCACCTTATCCTACGCCCGCTGGAACGAAAAGCATCAGTCTTATGATAAAGATGTGAGAAAGAGCGTGTACGAAATGAATGCGGAGAATATGCCGGTAGCCTACAAAAGCAACCGCATATACCACACGGTAAACCTACTGACAATGGCAGAATAATGAAAAATTAAAGTTAACAATACATTAATAAGGGGAGTACGGTCCGTGAGGTTCGTACTCCCCGTCTTTGTACCTTACTCAGAGTTCTTTTACAAAATAAGTCAAAGTAGGCAAATGGTCACTGTATCCGTTCTGGAAAGTAGTTCCGGAGAAAGTGCGCAACGGATAGCCTTTATACTTTCCTTCCTGCTGGATAAGGAACGGACGGTTAAAGACTTCCGATTTCCAAAACTTCAATGTACTGCGATCCTTTCCTATCAGATTACCCGAAACAATCTGCTGGTCGAACAAGTTCCACTGATTCTGGTAACAGAGCGAACCGACGCCTTGCTCAAAGAGCTTCCAGGTAGCATTATAATAACCGCCGGGCTTCACTTCCCTGATGCTCTTCACAGCTCCCAGCACTTGGCTGCAACTCTTGTTATCGGGGTCGTCATTCATGTCGCCTACAATTATCACCTTTGCCTGCGGGTTATCGGCATGCAGCGAGTCGGCTATATGACGGGTGATGCCGGCTGCAAACTCGCGCAAGGGTGATGATTTGGAACCGCCATAGCGTGACGGCCAATGGTTTACAATCATGTGAAAAGGCTCTCCTGCCAATATACCGCTCACCAAAAGCTGGTCGCGTGTTTTATAGCCCGGCATGTCGGGCTTGGCAAACGGATAAGTACGTGCAGACACAAAAGTAAACAGTCGCGGATTGTAAAGGGCAGCCACATCGATGCCACGGTGGTCGGGACTCTCGAAATGCACTATCCGGTAGCCCAATGAAGCGATAGGCTCTGTCTTTACCAGGTCCTCCAGGACTTTTTTGTTTTCTACTTCGGAGATGCCGATAATGGCAGGTCCGGCAGGACAATAGTCACGCGCCAATTGTGAAATCACCTTGGCAACATTCTGCAATTTCTGTTCGTATTTGACCTGTGTCCATTCGTACTTACCGCCCGGAGTAAAGTCATCATCGCCCGGATTATCCGGATTGTCTTCCGTATCCCACAGATTCTCCAGATTATAAAAGGCGGCAGCATATACACGCAGCTTGCCCTGTGCGAGCAAGCCGGTGGACAGGCATAATACCAAAAAAGGCTGACAATATGAGTCGTCTGTTCATAAAGCGCAATTTTTTAATTACCGGTAGGAGTAGGTTCGATAACTGTTCCGCCGTTACCGGTATTGCCACCGGTAACCGCTGTTACTTTTACATTTTGTATCTGCCACCTCAAAGCATTAGCCGTCGAACTCTTATAATGGAACGCAAATTGAATTTTCTTACCTGTATAAGTATCCAATTTAATATCACCGGAAGCAACGAACTTATTATCTTTCCCTGTAGAATAGGTAGGAATGCCGACTTCTGTCCATACGTCTCCCCCTTCTTCTCTTACTTCCAGTTTCAAATCTTCCAAATGCGTATCGGCAGCAAATGTTTTAAAGGTGTGGTCGAAAGTCAAGATTACACTATTTTTACCTGTCAAATCAAGTACAGGAGAAACAAGACGGCTTTCAGAGGCTTGATTAGCGCCATTAACATAGGCGCTTGCCATCATATAATAAGTTTCATTATAGTTAGACGCTTTCCACACATAATCACTTCCCTGCGGAAGCTGGACATCCTCTATGGTAAATGCACCTTGCCCGCTCTCCTTGCCAAAAGACTCTTCAAGGATTGTCACCATCTCCTCCGGCTGTTCCGGCGTCTCATCTCCCCCCGGAGTTTCCGTAAAGTCCGCCACATCATCTGCACTTCTTACCGTAAGTTGCCAGCCTCCTTTGAAACGTCCCAGGATACCGGTTACGCTTCCTTTTCCTTTCGGCAACTGATTGGCTGCAAAGTTGGCATACGAGCTGGTGCGTATCATAATGACATTCCCGTGGCTATCCTCTATATTCTCTTCCCCATAGTCATCCTCCGGAGCAAAAGTGCCTTTTCCGCCATTTTGGAATGTTACGCCGGTAAATTTCACCAATTTGAACTTATAGCCGTTCACATCGGCATTCACCTTGCTGATATCATCTATTACAAGCGGAGTCACATTCTCCGGATTTGCCCAACTGTCTTTCTTCACGTGTGCCTGAAACTCTTCCCACGGTGTACGGTAAAGATACCCGTCGGGGTGTCCCAGTTGCAACTCATCGCCATACATGGAAAGGCTCAATCCTTTCAGGTCGATATAAACCGTCTGTCCTACGGGATAGTAATTATACACGCTGTTCTGGTCCACTTCCATTTCGATGGCGCCGGTTTCGTCCTGCAAATAAATCTTCTTGAAGATATTTCCCGACTCGTCATTGGCAGTGATAACGGCTTTCATCACTTTTTCCTCGCCAATGGTATAGGGAGCATCCTCCCCTACTGTTGCCCCCATAGCACGCAGTTCCTCTATCGTGGTATTGGCTGCCGGACCATCATACTTGGGCTCGTTCAAAGGCGGCGCATCATAATCGCGCTCGCAGGCTGCGAACACAAGAGAAGAGATAAGCAATAAGCTGATTCTATTGAAAAGTTTCATATTCTTATAATTTTTCTGATTATATAGGATTGGTTAAAAACGATAACTTACGTTGAGGAAACAATTCAGTCCCTGCATATAGTAATACTTGCCGCCAAAACGCGTAGGATAACTCAGGTCGGAACGGCCCTGTTCATAGCCGCCCGTACATATATCCTTCTTGTTCAGCAGGTTGTTTACCGAAAGGTTGAAGTTGACAGACTGGCGTCCGGGCAGATAGAATATCTTACCCACCGAAATATCCACCGTATAAGCTGCCGGAAAACGTTCCTGCGTAGTCAGTGTACGGTAAGCCTCCATCTGCTCCGGATTGTAGGGATTGACGGAAGCATAGTTGGACGACAGACGGCGCAACGGTGCAACCTCGATATAATTGCGGGCAAAACCGTTGACATTGGCTCCCAGGAACCAGTAGTTCACAAAGTAACGCACACCGAAAGTGCCGGCAAACTGCGGCATTCCACCCACATAAACATCTTTCATGTACACCTTTTCCTGATCCGTTATCTTACCGTTTTCGGAGTGCTTCACACCGTCGGGGTTATTGCTGTAATAATATTCGGAAATGGTTCCTGCAAGGTCGAAGCTCCAATGGTCGTCCAACTTGTAGGTAGCCCCCAGTTCCAGTCCGCGGTGAATGCGGTTTACACCGTACAACACGTGATTGATGAATGTGCCCTCTATGCCGTCGTAATAACTGTTACGCTCCATCTGGTCGTAGAAATTGGTTTGGAAAACACCGATACGTCCAGCCAGTTGGGGCATGGAGAATACATAGTTGAGGTCGGCGCTGAAGATGCGTCCGCTCTTCATGTTGTCGATTGTGCGGTCGGTGATACGGGGTGAGATATACGCCTCATTGGGCAGCGGCGCTTCGCTGCCGTAACTGATGTTGGCGGTCAGCATATGGCGTCCGTTAAACTTATAAGTGAGACCGCCCTTTACGGTAATATCGGTAAACTGATGACGGATACCCTTGCCGTAGGAACTGTCCGGATAGCGTCCGTTGCGCATCTTTCCGTCGCGGCGGAAATTGGTATAAGTCAGCTTGGCTCCATAGTAGTAGTCCCAGTGCCGCGAAGTATAGCGGTTCACCGCCCAGGCATTTGCCGAGTAGATGTTCAGATTGAAATTGTAACCGAAGATGCCGTCCTTATACACTTTACGGTCCGGACGGTTCAAGTCGTTCTGCAACTTGTCGTGGTCGCCTGAAAAATCGCGTTCGGCAAACTTGTCGATATCCAGCACATAGTTGCTGCCCAGCAGGTCGTCTACCGTCTTGAACTGGCGCGACTGCGTAAAGCGCGCCCCTACTCCCGCCGTCAAACCCAGATGACGGTTAAACTGCTTGTTCAGTGTGGAGTTGAACGAGGTCTCCAACAGGTCGCTGCGGCGCTCTTCCACCATATATACGGCAGCACCGTTACCGGCACGCAGGTTATTGGCATTGGCCAGATAAAGGTTGTCCCAGTTTATCTGGGTAAAATCGGGACGTCCGCTACGCCATAAGTCACGGTACTGCATCTGCATATCCTCGTCTTCAAAATAAGAGGGCAGGTAGCGATAGTAGTCGGGACGCGGGTCGGGAGCGTATACCAGTTCAGCGCCGTATTGCCATAGCGTGCATAATGCGCACCCACACCGGTGGTGAGCGTTGTAGTATCGTCTATCTTCCAGATATGCGAGATAACGGCGGTCGGGTCGAATGCGGTCACTACTTTCGCATTGCGTTTCTTGCCGTTCTGGTATCCCCAATTAGGATTGTAAAGGTAGTTGTCGGTCAGCTCGTAGACCTCACGGTATGAGTTACCTTGCTGTCCGCGCTGTACGGGCGATACGAAAGCGGTCATCGAAAGGCTGTGCTTGCCGCCCTGCCACTGCTTCTCGGCAGAGAAAGCAAGAGCCAGATTGTTGTAAAACGTACCATCTATGTTTCCCTCGTGCGAATAGCGGCCACCTGCCGATGCGGTAAACGCCCATCCCTTTTTCGTTGAGTCCGGTGGAATAGGTAAACATGCCCCGCAGGTAGTAGTTACGGTTGGTATAGCTCACGGTAGCCTTGCCGCCGGGAGTATAGGACGATGCACGCATATTTATATTTTCGGCACCGCCCAGTGCTCCGAAAGTAAAGGTAGAGGGTGCGGTGAAGTTGGTTACGTCACCGTTGCGGGTCATGTCATTCAATGCTCCAACAGAGGCATAATTAAACACTCCGCGGTTCTGGTCATTAAACTCCACGCCGTTGATGTATTTCAGTTCCTGCGAACCGGTATAGCCGCGCGGCGAGAAACGGGCGGGCGACAACTGGTAAGCGGCGCGGTTCAGAAAGACATCGTTAGAGAGGATTACGGTGGAGCTCACATCCTGCGAAGCGTTCTCCACATCGTCATCCACCATGCCTGCGTCTATCACGCCAATCATGGAGATGTCTTCGGTGGCATTCAGCTCGGTCACCTTAATGGGCTCGAGTTCTGTAACGCCCAGTTTTTCCACTTCAATGGTTACACTCTTCGGAGTAATCAATACGGAGTTGAGCTGTATGACATGGCTTCCCGGCTGCAAATTACGGAGAATGAAATTACCGTTTGCATCGGTAGTAACCTGTCTGTCCTGCCCGGTCAGAGTGACGATGACTCCGGGTACAGGCTCATTGCTCACTGCTCCGACTACACTGCCTTTCACCGTACCTGCACTTTGAGCAAAGGCGAGACAGGGGAAGAAGAATGTAATGAAGTCATCGGCTACATCGGGGAAACTGCCAGCATTTCATTTGTCCATAGGCAGACGGGTGAAAGTTATGACTTCGAGGGAATCATCACTCAAGTGGAAATGGTTGGAAGCATGGGCGAGACAGGCGGAGT
>ENA-OQDL01000377-OQDL01000377.1-human-gut-metagenome-genome-assembly--contig:-NODE-377-length-29326-cov-13.512346_pt1 | contig 29326 bp, 31 predicted proteins | sample MGYA00242782_ERZ504609 | MGnify/ENA primary metagenome ERZ504609 (study PRJEB26092, sample SAMD00036320) | human gut metagenome | host: Homo sapiens | study: EMG produced TPA metagenomics assembly of... | reverse complement strand
TATACATTGATTGCAACTGATGAGGATGCGTAAAGCAGGGAGAGGCAGAACGCTGGTTGGGGATATTTTTCAGGAGCATTATAAAAATGGAAAATACTATGTTAGAGCCATTGAAGAGATGCACAAGTTGGATTGTCATGTGCATGATGATGAAATACGGCAAATACAACGTAAAATGAGAATTTCTCGCGCTATAGACGATATTCGACTTCTTTACAAGATCGGTAAGTTTGCTGGGGATTCGGTCGAACAATTACATAAGCTGGATTGTCACAAGTATGATGGAGAAATTGAAAAGTATAAGAAGGAAATAGAAGATAAGAAACAGGCTGAAGCTGAGAAAAAGCGTCAAGAAATTGCAAAGAAAAGCAGGCTGAACGAGATGCAGGAATTACTCGATTATCACTTCCGGCATACTCAGGATTTCGTGGCAGACCAGAAAAGGGAAGTATTATTATGGAGGGTGGTGTTCCTTATAAAGTTTTATCAGCATATTACCATGACAGTGATGGATGGTCTTTTGGTGCTATGAATGACGAATGGTATGATGTCAAGGTTCAAAATATTTCAGATACGGAGCTGGGACAGAAAATGATCGCAGACGAAAAGTATCAAAAAGCAATTATCTGCGTTGAAGAAAAAGTGCAGTCAAACTTTGTATCAGCTTGAGCGTAGTATCAGAAATCACGGTGAACGATACACTGGCGAAGAAATCAGTAAAGATGATATTCCGGGTGAAACACTTGTAAATAGTTTTAATATCTATGGCGGTGGAATTATTATTCGTCATACAGATGATGTTGTCTGGCTAATCGTAAATAATGGAGCAGATGGAGATGCATGGGACATAAACAACATTCGAACAGGCGGGGCAGGTGCCTATGCTTTCAGTGTATCAGTAAAACAAATTAAAGATACACTGCAAGCATATCTTGACGCGAATGCTACATATGCAGAGTTTACAGCTAACAAGAAAGTTGCTGAGGGTGCATAAGTGATATTGAGAAAAGAGGTCCAGTAACAGTCCCCCGCCCGGCAGGGTTAGAGCCGGGAATGAGGTGTATTTTAGTGAGGAAAAAAAGTAAGTCCATTACATGGAAAGATCGTCAGCGAATCGAACTGATGCTAAAGGTTGATTTGCCAGTTACTCAGATCGCAGCAGACATTGGAGTAACACGAGGGGCTATCTATCAAGAGATTACAAGAGGAGGTCAGCCATATAGTGCTGACTTCGCACAGAAAAATGTGGGGGCATAGACATATGATAATTCGGAAGGTAGCGATTGAATTAACTGAAAAACAATACGAAAAACTATGTCAAATGGCAGCCAGTGCTGGAAAGACGGTTGAAAAGGTAGTGCAAACATTTGTTGAAGAATTGCCAGAAAACGAAGTGCTTCAAGATTGGCTGGGGCAAAAACAGGAAAGAAACTTCCTTTCATATCTGTCAGAAAAAGGAAAGCTTGAATTGATGACATCATTGATCGAAAGAACGGTATCTTATCAGGCAGACCTTCAGAAGCGTATGCAAAGGGAAAAAAATAGAGCAGATCTCGATTGCTGAAGAAAAGCTGAAGACAAGTTGGCAGCTGATCCAAGGGAGTATATCCAATATAAGCAAGAAAATGAAGAAGCCAAACCTCTCATTGATGAGTTACAAGCAGTAAGAAATTGGAAACCGCATGGAAAATTATGAGAGGAGATCAGCCATATAGTGCCGATCAAGCTCAAAAATTATGGGGCAGTACTGGCGATTGATGATCAACTCATTACAACTTGGGAACTAATCAAAGGCGAATATAAAAAGTACAAAAGCAAAGGAACAAATGTACAGCCACTTGCAGGCGAACTAGAAAAAATAAAGGAATGGAAATCATGGAAAGCAAAGAAGTAAAGCGTTTCAAAAAATTGAAATATGCAGACAGAGTAAAAATCGAGGAGCTTTTAAAGAAAGACTGCTCGAAGAATGAAATTGCAGATCAGTTGCATGTGCATCGAGCAACGATCTACCGCGAAATTGCAAGAACTGGAGAGCCATATAGTGCGGAGGAAGCACAGCGTAGATTGACAGGAGAGTGACAAATGGAAGAACAAATTATCACAGTACACGTTCCGAAGGATCAATACCGCAAATTTGCCAAAATAGCAGGACAGGTCAATGTACCAATGCAAACGATCCTTTCTCAGTTTGTGGCAGATTGTGTAAGTGATAGATGGGGGACTGCCGAGGGAATTATGGCAAAAGACTGGTTTGGGAATCACTGGTGGAGTGCTTTTGAGCGAGAGGACTTTTTCGGATGGTTAGTTCAGAGTAATCAATTGGATGAAGTACTAGAGGCACAGCAAAAATTAGAAAGTTGCAAGAAAGAAATCACAAGCTTGGAAAAAGGGTTAGAAACTGGATATATAGAAGCAGGTGGAGTCTTTTATAATTGGAAGACTGTGATTTCGGCAGATCTGACACCGAGATATAAAAACAGAAGCGAGTGGGAATCAGATCAGAAAGAGCGCATTCGCGAACAAAAAGTGATCAAAGCAGAGCAAGAAAGCATGATTCTTGATTTTTGGAGTCGGTATCAAGACTACAAAAAAACGGAAGATCAAAAAGACACTGAGACTGAAACAGGAGAGGGAGAGTCCTTAAAAAAGGAACTAAGGAAGCTCCGCCAAATGGCGAAAGCAAGTGCATTGGGACTAGACAAAGGGAAAGGTGAAGAATATGACAGTAAATTTTGCAGAAGGAATCAAAATTGTAGTTGATGATGAAATGCTTATCAGCTGGCAGCAGTTAGGAAAAACGATTGTGCTGGCAGTAAATGAAAAAGGTGAGAGTGTAAAGTATGAAGTAAGTCTCGAATCAAAGGAAGTCAAGAGATGTAGTAACTAAAGGCAATTTGCAATAACTATCAAATTAACAAAGGAGCAGACGAAAAATTATGAAGACAATTGCATTTTACAACAATAAAGGCGGTGTTGGAAAGACTACACTGGCTGCCAATATTGGCTATAACTTATCAACTATGGGATACCGTGTATTGTTGGTAGACTGTGATCCGCAGGGTAACTTATCATCCTTCTTTGGTCGGTACGACCTTACCAAAAAAGGGATTGATGCAGGCATTAAAAGATAATCCATCTCTTCACTTTGCTGTTATCACAGGATGTCTGAAAATTGCAAAAGAAAGTATCTTTACAGGAACAAATAACTTTGTCTCGGATACAATTACCAATTCCCGACTGAATGAATATTTTGGCTTTGTTCAGCATGAAGTCGACCAGCTTCTCCTTTCTGCAGATTTTACAGATAAAGCATCTGCCATGAAGGAGTGGTATGACGGCTATCATTTTGGTACTTTCGATGTTTACTGCCCCTGGGATGTGATGAATTATCTTCTGGAATTGCAGCGAAATCCCCAGGCAAGTCCTGTCAGCTACTGGAAAAACACGAGTGACAATGCCATCATCCGGTCTTTCATTGACTACGCCGGAAGCAGCATCACAAAAAAGCTCGAAACTCTAATGGCTGGCGGATCCATTTTGCAGCGTGTGGATGAAAATCTAACGTATGATTATCTACATTCCTCGGAAGATAATCTCTGGAGCCTGCTGTATCTGACAGGATATCTTACAAAAGCCCAAACTACGATTGATACAGATGAACTGCCTCCAGGAATGATGGAGCTGAAAATTCCGAATGCTGAAATCAAAGAAATCTTTGAGACAACAGTGGTCCGCTGGTTTGATGAAAGTGCAAAAACCTGGAACCGGAAAACACTGTTTGATGCCATCTGGAGTGGTGACTGCGATCGTATTACGCAAGAACTGACGGCTCTTCTTCGAAGAACGATCAGTTATCACGACTATCGGGAAGACTTTTACCATGCATTTCTTGCCGGAATCTTTACCGGGGCCGGTTACATGGTAGATTCTAACAAAGAACACGGCGAAGGCCGCAGCGATGTCGTTTTGTATGATTCCATTAACGGCCGGGTGGCAGTTTTTGAAGCAAAATATACGAAGGCTCTGGAAAATCTGAGTTCCGCATGCGACAGCGCCTTACAGCAGATGAACGAGAAGCTGTACGCAAAGGAATACGAGGATGACTACGATCAGATTTTCTGTTATGGAATTTCATTTTTTAAGAAACGCTGTCTGGTAAAAAAGGTACTGTGAAAGATCTCTTCTCCCGCAGAAAAGTTTTCTTTACAGCATGCACAGGTCTCTATCAAAAACGTCAAAAGTACAATTCTATTTTTCCAGATATCATTGGTATATAATAGAATCTTGACTTCTGACGTTTTTTCGTTCTTTTTTAGATCTTTTGTCTTTATCCTGTTTTATTTTACTCTTCCGCTATTCCATTCGGAATTATACCTCATAATTTCAAAATGACATGACCTCTTTAAAAAGCAAGGATGATGTGCTGACGCTGTTCGTTCACCTTGGGTATCTCGCTTATGATAAAAAGACACGGGAAGTATTTATTCCAAACAAAGAAACACTGGAAATTTGCAAAAGAAATAGTCTATATACAAAAACAGTCGTCCAAGCTATATCATAGCCGACGACTGTTTTTCTATATAATTACGTTTTCTCACCCGCAAAAATCCGCCAGATCCTCTTTCAGATAATTCAGCGTTTTCTCCAGATCTTTTTCCCGAATGTTCTGCATGATATCGGTATGATGCGCAATATCCAGCGCCGGATTCACGTTGGACCAGGTCTGCCAGTAGAACTGGGCATAGGCGCGTTTTAAAACGTTCATGGTTCGCTCGAGTTCCTGATATGCATAAGCATTTCCGGAAAAGGAGATTAATTTCAGATGAAATGCCGTATTTGCCTCCCAGTGATCCCAGACGCTGTCGGTGCTCTGTTTGCATCTCTCATCAATCTCGGCAAGCTCCGCCAGATTTTCTTCGGTGATATGTCCGATCGACTGACGAAGATATCCGCCCTCGAGAACAAGGCGGAAATCCAGAATATTCTGTGCCTCTTCGCGGGACACGCTGACAACCTGGTAGCCGAAGCGCGGGAAGCTGTGGAGAATTCCCTCGTTGCAGAGCGTCACCAGTGCTTCACGGATTGGCGTCTTGCTGCAGCCGAATTTCTGTACCAGCTCCTGCTCGTTGATAATTTGATTGGGTTTATATTCATCGGTAAAAATGCCGTTCAAAATGGCCTGATATACCATATTTTTAAGGCTTTCCTGTTGTTTTTTCATAAGGGGAAACTCCTTATCTTTTATTTTCTTCACTTTTGCGCATCCTGTTTTTTTTCTTCTCCAAATGCGCCCTGTTTTTTATCTTAACAAATTTTTTTTGCTTGTAAATGCCGTGCTCCCAGATTTTTACCGGTAAAAAAGAGGAAAATGATGTTTTCACCATTTTCCCTCTTCTGTTCCCTCATTGGACGTTATCGCTTATTCTGTCTGCCGTCAGATCACATACTCATTCGACTTCTGCATCTGCCATTCCACCAGATCTGCCAGCGTAATATTGTCCACCACACTGTTGATGGCATCGTTCAGTTTTTTCCAGAGCATCACCGTAACGCACTGATCTTCCCTGCCGCAGTCGGCGCCGTCTTCTACACAGTCCACCGGCGCAAGGCTGCCCTCGGTCAGACGCAGGATCATGCCCACGGTATATTCTTCCGGCTTTCGTTTCAGGGAATAACCGCCCGCCGGGCCGCGCACACTTTTTACGAAACCAGCTTTATTCAAAATCGAGATGATCTGTTCCAGATATTTTTCCGAAATCTCCTGCCGCTTTGCCACATCTTTCAAACGCACCGGTTCGCCGGTATTGTTGAGTGCCAGATCCAGCATCAGACGAAGCGCATACCGTCCTCTTGTCGAAACTTTCATTTTATTTCCTCCGAATATATGTCATGATAAAAATACCTTCTTTTATTTTATTCCATATTCTCTACATATTCAATAGGAAATATAACACAAACCCAAAGCATGTCCGAAAAATGCAATGACTTTTTATCCGCTTTCCATGCTTACTTATCATCTCAAATCCTGCGCAATCTCTTCTCCCATCTTCTCTACCGCATCCACAATCTCCCGGATCTGCTCTCCGGTAATTTCATCGATATGCACGCCACCGGTGCAGACGGTCACGGTACGGCAGGCACAACAGATTTTTTCCGCCAGCATCCGGCACAGTACCTCATCTTTATGTCCGGTGCGGTTCCACACCGAGGAAGTCGCACTCCAGCTCCCGTCTCCGGTCAGCGATTCTCGTGGTACGGCCTGCACCACACAGCCGATATGCGGCTTTTCTCCTCCGGCGAGACAGATCTGAAAGTCCTCACCGAGCTTCATTACCGTCACTTCCATCGTGCATCCTGCGGCTGTTGCCTTTTTTGTCAGCATTCTTTCCATCTCCGGTACTCCTTTACTTCCACGCCGAACGGCGAAAGCAGTTTGGCCGCAAGATGTGTCACCATATCGTCGATGGACTCCGGTTTCTGATAAAAGGTCATCATCGGCGGAACAATCCATACATTTGACAATCTCGACAGTTCGTACAGATTCCGCAGATGAATTTCACTCATCGGTGTCTCCCGCGCTGCCAGTACAAGCGGGCGTTTCTCCTTGATCGTCACATCCGCCGCACGCAGCAGCAGATTGTCGGTGTATCCGCTTACAATTCCTGCCGCTGTTTTCATGCTGCACGGCACAATCACCATGCCTTCTGTCCGGTACGACCCGCTCGCCGGGCCTGCACCGATATTGTCCTGCTCGAGCACTTCATCTGCCAGCGCTTCCACCTGCGAAACACTCCAGTCTGTCTCCTGTTCCAGCGTCAGCTTTGCACTGCGGCTCATCACCAGAAGGGAACGGTATTCTTCGTTATCCTGCAGAATTTCGAGACATTTGATCAGCAGCGGCATTCCGCTCGCCCCCGATGCGCCGACTACAATTCGTTTTTCCACAGCCATCCGTCACACGCCTCCCTTTATCCACAGATTCCGTCAATCCATGCGAATAACTCGTCGAGATCGTAGTCGCCCGCATGCGGTGTATTCCATGGGGAATGATAATCCACCTCACAGCCTGCCTCACGAAGTTTTAATACCAGCATCGCCGAGATCACCAGCGAGGTATCGCGGTCGCACTCGCCGTGGCGGATGCGGAAATGGTGTGCCTTTTGCGCCATTTCATCCATGACATATTCCATTGGATTCAGCATTTTCACGATCTTTTTTTCTGCGCGCTCACCCTGCACTTTGGTGTTGGCCGCACTGTATTCCGTGAAATGACGGCAGTTCGTCATCTCATTTCCAAACAGATCATTCTCCGGGCTTTCCAGATCCAGCGCATCGAAGGCCGGTGCGGTTTTCATGCGGGTGATGTCTTTGACATACGCCGCAAAATCCATGCTCTGCACTTTGCCGTTTTCGATGGTCAGCCACGTTTTATCCGCTAAATCCACGCCGCCGTCAAGCGCTCTCTGTGCGGATTCCATCACAATGTGTTTGACATACTCTTTCAAAGAACCTTCGCCGTCCGCATCGAGCGTCAGCGGAGCTCCGTTTTCGTCTTTTAATCCAAGGCTGCTCACATACGCCGGAAACAGGGCTTTTTCCTCAACGGACACGCGGATCTGTTCTTCCGTCATCTCGCCGTCCACCGGTGTGAAAACCGGGCGGCCGCCCTCGTCCATTTTCATGTTTGCGCGGTGGAAATCATTCACACTGCAGAACTCCCACTCATACGCCATGTCCGCGTGCTCCAGATTGATGATCGGGCAGTAACAGGAGGCCGCAAACACATCATCCCCAGCATCCGCTGCGCCGAGCGCCTGCAGATACGGCTCGTAGTCAGGGTGGTTTCCCGTGCTTCCCATCAGGGATGACAGTGCGCCGCCGGCACTCGTTCCGTTGGTGATGATTTTATTTTCATCGCCAGGCAGCTCATCCGCCAAAAAGTGAAGATACCGCACAGCCGCTTTATAATCCACTACGCACGCAGGTGCTTTCCCATTATAATGACCGTCCTCACCCTTCTGCACTCTGCCGCGGATCGCTGGAGATGCTACGACATAGCCGTGCTGTAAGGCGCGGAAAATCGTATTCGGTTTTCCCTGTAAAAACGGATTCGCTCCCGGCTCGTCCGCCGGACCCGGCATATAGCCGCCAACAGTATTCGGCATGAAAACCGGCGCGCTCAGTAAATCGTAACCGTTGATGGACGTTCCCTCATAATAACTCTCCGGCACAAAGAGATTCATTTTCTGAAACTCCACATTGACCGGTTTTTCCACATAAACCAGGTCACGGAACGCCCGAAACCGGACCGTCTCCCCGCACAGTGTTACTTCTTCTATGGTATAATGATTTTTCTTAAATTTCAGCATATCACAATGCTCTCCCTTTCCCAAAAACGTATTCTTTATTCCTCATCCAGCCAATGCTTCGGATCGACTTCCATAAATCTCGCCCGCACAAACCGTTCTTTTTGATCGTACGGCACCGTACAGTCGAAAATCGTCTTGCATGCAATCCCATGATCGCGGATCGACGGTGAACACGTCGGATCGTTCGACGGATCGAGCGGATGGCACCGCACGCCTGGAATTGTGATGATGTCCGCGTCACCCTGGAATCTCGTATTCATTGCCCAAATCACATCGTTCATATCAAAGCAGTCCACATCCTCGTCCACCAGAAAAACGTGTTTCAGCTCACTGAACGCCGAAAATGCCAGCAATGCTGCCTGACGCTGTCTTCCCTCGTCGCTGGGACTCAGTTTTTTGAACTGGAGAACCGCCATATACTTTCCGCCGCCTGCGGAACCGCAGTACACATTCTGGAGCCGTCCCGGCATCGCTTTTTCTACCATGCTGTAGATGCTCGCCTCGGTCGGAATACCAGCCATCGAAACGTGCTCTTCACTTGGTCCGATGCAGGTCTGCATAATCGGACTGCGGCGGTGTGTCACGGCTTTTACTTTAATCAGACGGCACTGATCACTTGCCGGGCCGGTGTAGCCCGGGAACTCCGGCATCGCATAGCCAGTGTGGCTGTTCTGGTCCTCCTGCACACGCACACCCGGGATGACCTCGCCCTCGATGACGTACTCTGCATTTGCAATCGCCATCTCCTTCACGGAAACGCAGCGGCACAGTTCTACCGGCTCTTTCCGCAGTGCACCCGCAACGGAAAGCTCATCGTAACCGAGCGGTGTTGTCGGCGGCTCGAAACAGGAACCGATCTCAATCGCAGGATCAACACCGATACTGATGGAAATCGGAAGTGTCTGTCCCAGTTCCTCCGCGCGGTCTGCCATTGCGCCGATGTGGCGTGCGCCCGGGGTGAAGAAAATCGAAAGCTCGTCTTTTCCCTGAATGCAGAGACGGTGAATCGTCACATCATGCAGTCCGGTGTCCGGATGGGAGGCGTAGCACATGCCGAGCGTGATGTACGGGCCGGCATCATCCGGCGTATTCGTCGGCGCCGGGACGAGACGGTTCAGATCAAAATCGGGATCGGTCGCCAGATGTACCACTTCCTGGCATGGCGGCGCGCCCTGAAATTCAACCGGTGCAATCGGCTCTTCTACGCTGTGATACAGCATTTTTCCAAGACTCTCCGGCTCGCAGTCCAGCAGGGCAGCCACGCGTTTCCGGCTTGCCAGAACACCAATCGCAACGCTGGCGTCCGGGTGCCCTTTTACGTTGCGAAAAATCATCGCCGGGCCTTCTTTCGTCGGACGCTTTACGGTCCCGCCCGCACCGACGTAACGGTAAACACCGGCAAGCTCCGCCATCGGATCAGCCTCAACGTCTGTCTCGGCAAGCTGTCCCGGCATATTTCTCAATCGTTCCAGCGCACTACGCAGATCTCTTACTTTTTCAGCCATAGTTCTTCTCCTTTTATTCTATCGACGGCGCCCCGAAGGATGCCTTTTCATCCTCATTTTCTACCCTTATTGTAAAAAGAAACCTTTGTGGAATCAATTCGATTTGTGGTACAATTGTTTCCAGAATGGAATGAATCAAACGAAAAGGAGGCTCCCCTTATGACTCTGGAACAGATCGACTTTTTTCTGATGGCCGTTCGATGCGACACCTTTTTAGAGGCCGCGGAAAATCTTCATATCGCACAGTCCACGCTCTCGAAACAGATCCAGAAGCTCGAGACTGAATTGAATCTTCCCCTCTTCGACCGCACCCGCCGCCAGGCCGTACTGACTCCGGCAGGCGAACTATTTCTGCAGGAAGCCGCGGAGCTCTCCCTCCAGTATCACCAGATGCTGCAAAAAATGCATCACTTCCAGGAAACCACGCGCCAGCCGCTCCGCGTTGGCTCTCTTCCGTTTCTGACGCAGTATCATCTCACTTCCCGCATCCGTGCCTTCACGCACGCGCATCTGGAAATTGAGCTGACTCTGGAAGAATGCGAAGAGACTGAGCTGATGGACGGCCTGCAATCAGGCCATTTTGACCTTGTGATCGCGCGGGATTCCATGATTTCACTGCAGAAATACCACTTCGAACCCATCACAGAAGACCGCCTCTGCGTGATGCTGCCCATCGATCATCCATTTGCCGAAAAGCCTGCTCTTACCATCGCTGATCTTGCCGCCGAACCGCTGATTCTCATGCACCCCTATACCTCGATTTATCAGCTCTGCATGCAGCTATTTGAAAAGGCAGGTGTAAAACCGCAGATCCTGCGCACGGCCCGCCTGGAATCCACGATCAGCTCTGTGGAAATCGGCGAGGCTTTCAGTCTCTTTGCCGAGAGCAACTTTGAACTTTTCCGCCATCCAAATGTCACCGCCGTTCCTCTTCTCGACGCACCACCGCTTGTAATCGGTGCAGCGTATCCGCTCCGAACGGAAACAATGAAAAAACCAGCATTAAAATCTTTTTCCTCTTTCATTCAAGATCCCACATAACCAAAACTCGCTTCACTCGTTATCGCGGCATTCGTCAAGGTCTCATGCAAGCACGGACTTTTCCTCATTGCACGCGAAAAATACGCCCCTGACACTTTGAACTGTGCCAGAGGCGTACGTTTTATTTACTATAACCTGTTTTCCAATTACTGAACTGCCTTAAATGCCTCATCCAGATCCTCGATAATATCATCGACATTTTCGGTACCGATGGAAAGACGGATGGTGTTTGGTTTGATTCCCTGATCCAGCAGTTCTTCCTCGGTGCACTGGCTGTGCGTGGTGGTTGCCGGATGGATTACCAGAGATTTTACATCGGCAACGTTAGCCAGCAGGGAGAACAGTTCCAGATTGTCGATGAAATCTTTTGCTTTCTGTGCATCGCCTTTGATTTCGAAGGTGAAGATGGAACCGCCGCCGTTCGGGAAGTATTTTGCGTACAGTGCCTGCTGCTTTGGATCGTCGGATACAGACGGATGATGTACTTTCTCAACCTGCGGCTGGCTCTCCAGATATTTTACAACTTTCAGTGCGTTCTCAACGTGACGCTCTACGCGGAGAGACAGGGTCTCAAGTCCCTGCAGAAGCAGGAAGGAGTTGAACGGAGAAAGCGTAGCTCCGGTATCACGAAGAAGGATCGCACGTACTTTTGTAACAAACGCAGCAGGTCCAACTGCTTTTGTGAAGCTGATGCCGTGGTAGCTCGGGTTTGGCTCAGTCAGGGATGCGAATTTTCCGGATCCCTCCCAGTCGAATTTACCGCTGTCTACGATCACACCGCCAAGAGTAGTTCCATGGCCGCCGATGAATTTGGTTGCGGAATGAACAACGATGTCTGCGCCGTACTCGATCGGACGAACGAGGTATGGAGTTGCGAAGGTATTATCGACAACCAGCGGAATCTTGTTCTCATGTGCAATTTTTGCAAGTGCTTCGATATCGACAACATCAGAGTTCGGATTTCCGAGGGTCTCGATGTAGATGGCTTTTGTGTTCTCCTGAACGGCTGCGCGAACCTCATCCAGATCGAATACATCAACAAATGTGGTGCTGATTCCGTACTGCGGAAGAGTGTGCGCCAGCAGGTTGTAGGAACCGCCGTAGATGTTCTTTGCAGATACGATGTGGTCGCCCTTCTGCGCCAGGTTGATGATGGTGTAGTTGATGGCTGCTGCTCCGGAAGCTACTGCAAGTGCCGCAACGCCGCCCTCCAGTGCTGCCATTCTCTGCTCGAAAACGTCCTCGGTCGGGTTAGTCAGACGACCGTAGATGTTTCCTGCATCCTGGAGTCCGAATCTTGCTGCTGCGTGATCGGAGTTATTGAATACGAAAGAAGATGTCTGATAAATCGGCACTGCTCTTGCTCCGGTTGCCGGATCTGGATTTTCCTGTCCTACGTGAAGCTGTAAGGTTTCAAATTTAAGATTTCTTTCTGCTCTTGTTTTTTTGCTCATGATTGTATTCTCCTGTTCTGTTTTTCGTTTTTCTATTTCTTTTCATGTTCGATTTTCTATTATCTATCGGAACCGGTTGTCATCCTGTTCTGTCCATGCTGCAATGCGGCTCCGTTTTCTTTCGGTTTTATCTGCTTACGCTGCAACACATGACATCATAGATCACGATTCGATTCTCTGCGAAAACTGCTCTCATTCTCTTCGCTTCCTCTCGTTTTTGTGATATTTCCTATCTGTTTACAAGGATTATTATAGCGACAGTCTTCTGCTTTGTCCAATATAGAAAATTGATGGCCAGTTATAGGTCTTTCCTATAACCATTCTTTATCTCCACTCTTTTTTCTTCTAAAATTCCTATATCCAATCACGCTGCATAAAACAAGGTAACAAACGCAATTCATCTCCCACAGACTGGGACTCGCAGCTTGCTCATAACCGAATAGCTGCTTCGCAGCTTATCAGGAGTGGCTTGTACCACTCCTGATACAAGCAAGTCCCCACCCACTGCTTATTGCTTTTCGCAATAGAAGCAGGGGACTTACTTGATTCGGTTAAAGTCTTCTTGTTTCTCCCTTTTCTTACAGCACAAGCTCCTTATATTTCCGAATTTCTTCCAAATACTGCTGTCCCAGTGCGCTGACCGACATACCCTTCCTGGAAACATAACCGATCATCATGTTTTCCTCTGCATGAAGCGGCACCGCGCGGTAATCACTGCCGTTTAATTCCTCACAGATAATGCCGGAGCAGAGCGTATAACCATTCAGTCCGACCATCAGATTCAGCATGGTCGCGCGGTCATTTGCCTTAATGATTCTCTTATATTCATACGTCGAAAGCACTTCCTCTGCCAGGAAGAACGAATTGTTGCTTCCCTGATCAAATGACAGGCATGGATATTCCTTCAGCTCCTCCATAGTGATCTCTGCCTGATCCGCAAGCGGATGATCTTTCCATAGATAGACGTATGTTCCGCAGGAAAACAGGTCGTGGAACTCAAGGTTATTGTCCTTCAGCAGCTTGTTCAGCACCTTCGCATTAAAGTCATTCCGATATAAGATCCCAAGCTCGCTCTTGAAGTTCTTTACATCCATCAGCACATCATACGTTCTCGTCTCATAAACCGCAAACTCGTACTCATCCATACCAAACTGCTTCACCAGCTCCACAAACGCCTTTACGGCAAAACTGTAATGCTGCATCGACACGCTGAATTTTTTCTTTCCCTTGGTGCGATAAATATAGCGGTTTTCGAGAAGCTGATACTGGTCTGTGACCTGACGTGCGTAACCCAGAAACTCCTCTCCCTCCGGGGTCAGTACTGTTCCGTGGCTGCTGCGCTTGAACAGCTCAATTCCGATCTCTTTTTCCAGCTCCTTGATTGCTCCAGAGAGACTCGGCTGTGAAATATAGAGTGCCTTTGCCGCCTCATTCATGGATCTGGAATCTGCGGCCTGAATTACGTAGCGAAGCTGTTGTAGTGTCATAAGTAAAGTTCCCTTTCTGGTATAAATTAATATGCGAAACTGCCATTCGCGGTGGAGAGAAAGTGCCGCGGATGGCAGTGTTCACTGATATCTATTATTTTAAAATCTGAGGCTGTTCTCTTTTATTTGGCAAACAGAGCTGTGGAATAGTATCTGTCTCCGTTATCCGGCAGGAGCACAACGATGGTTTTTCCTTTATTTTCCTCACGTTTTGCCAGCTGGATCGCCGCATACAGAGCTGCTCCGGAGGAAATTCCCGCAAGAATAGCTTCCTCGGCTGCCAGATCTCTGCCGGTCTTGAAAGCGTCTTCATTTTCTACCTTGATAATCTCATCGTAAATGCCGGTATTCAGCGTCTCCGGCACAAAGCCTGCACCGATTCCCTGAATCTTATGAGGTCCGGAAACACCCTCCGACAGCACCGGTGAGGATGCCGGTTCTACCGCTACCACTTTTACTTCCGGTTTTTTCTCTTTTAAGTACTCACCCGTTCCGGTAATGGTTCCACCGGTACCAACGCCCGCAACAAAGATATCAACTGCTCCATCGGTGTCTTCCCAGATCTCCGGTCCGGTTGTCTTTTTGTGTGTCTCCGGGTTTGCCGGGTTCACAAACTGTCCTGCGATAAAGCTGTTCGGAATCTCTTTTGCAAGCTCATCGGCTTTCTCGATAGCGCCCTTCATTCCTTTTGTTCCATCCGTCAGAACAACCTCTGCGCCGTATGCCTTTACGATATTCCGGCGCTCTACACTCATCGTTTCCGGCATAGTAAGGATCATGCGATAGCCTTTTACCGTTGCTGCCGCTGCCAGTCCGATTCCGGTATTTCCGGAGGTCGGCTCAATGATAACGGAGCCTTCCTTTAAGAGACCTTTTGCTTCCGCATCCTCGATCATCGCTTTTGCAATACGGTCTTTGACACTTCCTGCCGGATTAAAGGATTCTACTTTTGCGATCAGTTTCGCCTGCAGTCCTTCTTTTTCTTCGATCCGTTTCAGCTCTACCAGCGGAGTTTTTCCTACAAGATCTAAAATGCTGTCATATACCTTTGCCATCGTTCATTTCCTCCTTATTCTGCACTTTTTATTTCCTTATTTCCTATTGACTTTGTATGTTTTAAGTTGTTTCCATCTTATTCCAATCGTTTTGAAATGTCAACACATTTCACTGGTATGATCAGAAAAAATGGTCAGATCAACCGTGCAAGCAAAACACCGACTGTCATTCCAACAAGAGAAGAAAACAAGGCGCCAGCCAGAGTATACCGCGTTTTTTTGATCCGAACCGCACCAAAGTAAACCGTCATCGTATAGAAAACGGTCTCGGTACACGACATGATAATGGAAGCTGCCCGTCCAGCAAAGGAGTCGCAGCCCGCCTCCTTGTAAAGATCCAGCAAAAGGCTCACCGCCGCGCTGTTGGAAAACAGACGCACAACACTGAGCGGAACCAGCGCAGATGGGATTCCCGTCGGTTCCAGCACAGTTCCGAGCAGGTTTCCAAAATCCTCCAGAAATCCCGATGACCGCAGAACCCCGACCGCCGCCATCAGCCCGATCAGCGTCGGCACAATCCCGATCACAGTCCGCATGCCATCCTTTGCCCCGTTCAAAAAATCTCCAAACACATCCTGCTTCATCAAAAGCCCCAATCCGACCACATAAAAGATCAGCAGGGGAACCATAAGATCTGAAAGTACCGTAAGAATACGCAAAAAATCCCCTCCCCGGAAAACATTGCTGAAGATACACTCCATACAATTTATTCCGTGGGTGGGGATTTATGTTTTTATTTCGTAACGATTCAGCGCCATGCGAAATGGGGCTCTCAATCGTTACTTTATTTCACTTTAATCTGAAACAGCCGCGCCATATACGTCTCCGGAAAATGGACCTTCAGTTTTTTGCTGTAATCATCGTAATGGAATACATCTCCGCACGCTTTCGGATAAATACAGCTTACTTCCAGCTCTTTTCCCGGAAAAGCACGATCAAGCGGAACTTCAAAATCCGTCTCTCCGCCGCGTCTCCATACACCAAGATAAATCACATCTCCGGGTACCCGGATTCCGGCTGCAAGATGCTTGTCCTCATTGTCCGCCCATCCCATTGGCCAGAACGGAACACCATCCTTGATTCCACTGCGGATCTCTTTGTAGCAGTCGATTCCCTCTTTTACCAGTGCAAACCGCTCCGGCGAAATTTCTGCCAGATGACCGCTCTGATGAATGCGAAGCAGAAGCGCGTTGACCATGTTGAAAATAACTTCCTCTTCGGTACCATCCCGCAATGGGTACGACCAGATCGCAGCCTGCTCCGGCGTTACACCAATCGCCGCATTCGCCGAAATCGTCGCGTAGTTACGGTAATCCTCCTGATCACTGGTGGACTGAATACTGTTTCTTGCCAGCATCGCATAATCCATCCGAAGACCGCCGCTTGAGCAGTTCTCGATCACGAGATCCGGGTATTTTCTGTAAATGCCATCCAGCCATGCCAGATATGCTCTCTCATGCTCTAAGAGACCATCTCCAAAGCTGTCTGCATCTACTTCTGTACCGATACCAGGTTCGATATTGTAATCCATCTTAATATAGCCGACACCATAATCTCTGACCACGCGGTCGATCACTTCCGTTACATGCTCAACGACCAGCGGATGACGGAAGTCAAGCTGATAACGGCTTCTGTCATACACACGTTTTCCATGGCGCAGGAAGAAACACTCATCCGGCAGAATAGAAGCCTTTTTACAGTTAATACCCATAACCTCAAGCTCCAGCCATACGCCGGGAATCATACCCTTGGAACGGATATAATCTGTCACTTCACGAACGCCGTTCGGGAAACGTTTTCTGCTCTCCTGCCACTCGCCGACACTGTCCCACCAGTTGCCGTCCGCATACCAGCCGGCATCGATGACAAAGTATTCACATCCTGCTTTTTCGGCAGCATCCACCAGCGGAAATTCTTTTTCTGTCGTCGGATCTCCAAACAGACAGTTCATGTAATCGTTGAAAATAACCGGCAGGTTCTCATTGTCCTTATTCGGACGGCGAATTCTTCTGCGGTACTTCGTTAAGGTACCGATTGCCTCCTCAAAATCATCATGACCGACACCGACAGCCACCGGCACGGTTGTAAAGCTGTCTCCCGGCTTCAGGTTTTTCGACCAGTGCGACTGGATTTCCGTCGGGCCGCTCACAGCCAGGTAAAAGTGGCAGTTCTGATCTCCAATTTCATAATGCCAGGAACCGCTGTGGTCAATCTCAAAAAACAGGCTCGCATCTGCTGCGCTATTCCCAATATATCCCATCGGAACATATTCCTTCGCCGACCAGTTACCCGTATTTGTAATCTCAATCGTCTTCGATGTTCTCTGATAGTTGTGCGGCTGCGTCTGCGCCATGCCAAGATCTGCAAAGCGGTATTTTTTCACCGTCAGCTCCTTCTGCCAGCCATTGTGAACCACTATCATCGACATCTTATCATCTGAGCTGATAAACTCCGGAATGCCCTCTTTCTGCTCTTTTTCGATGCCCCAGTAGCTGAAGCTTGAGATATATTCCAGTGTCTGGTTCTCACTGCCCTCATTCGTCACGGTATTGTACATTCTTGCAACCGGAAGACCGTCATAAAACTGCATGACCGACTCTACCCTCGCGCCCGTCACATCATCCTTCTGTACAATGCGAAGCAGATCGCCATCTTCGTTTCTTTCTTCCGAAATCGAGTCAAATTTCAGCATAAAGCCCGGCGCTGTCACAATGTACTTATTTCCGTGCTTTTCATACGGCCGGTTATAACCGGAAAAATTCACCTGTACCAGCTGGAAGCTCTCTTCGATCTGAGCCTCCCGCATTCCCTCCATCGGCCACCAGTTATCCGGCTTCCGGCAGAGATTCTCTGCATCAAACGGTGCACTTGAAAAATGAAACAGCTTTAACGCCTTCTCTTTTGTCACCCCAAACACAATGTGAATTCCATTCACATCATAACAGATCAGCTCCGCCTGAATCGGAGTTTCCATTCGGTCTGTCCATTTTTTCATGTAAAAACCCTCCTGTAAAAAATCATTTTTTACTTATACCAAAAGCATATAACTTGTCTGCCCTAAAGTCCACCTTATTCTTGCTTTTTCCCCGTTTTTTGCAACGATCGCACGCCCTCCTGCCGAAGCGTCCGCTTATCTCACAACCCCAAACGTAGCAATCTCAAATTCCCTCAGCGACACATGATAAATACCGTCCGCATCCGGGGTCAGCACATCGTTCTTCTCTTCGATGACATTGCTGCGATAAACCTCTTTCATCCAATCTTCTTTCTTAAAAGAAAGGATCTCTCCCTGCTCCATATGATTCACGAACCGCACAAACAGATCGTCCTTCTTCTGACCTTTCTTAAATGCAGTCATATGAATACCATTGCCTTCAAATGCAAGAAAACTCATCTCTAACGGAAGTTTACCTTCAATCAGCTCCGGCTTTACCTGACCCGGTTTCCGAAGGAACGCTCTCTCCAGCCCGGCCTGTGCCACCGTCAGATCCTGCTGGAACGCATAGCCTTCCTCAAATGCAGTGCCGGTCTCCCCGGCCGCATATGGCACAACCTCAAACTCCAGACAGAATGTTCCAAGCTGCTGTGCCTTCGGTGTCGGGAAATATCCCCAATCGCCCATCTCCGCAACACAGCGAAGCAGCGTCACCGCAATTGCATTGTCCTGCTCTTCCAGAATCTCATACTCATACAATCCGCGGTTTGCAACCAGAAGGCCGCCTTTTTCGTCCTCCATCGCCGCAAAACACTGCTGTCTCTCACATCCGCATGGATTTGTCCAGGTATCGTTATGACGGTTATTTCTCCGAACCACCTCAAACGCAGAATCCGCCATATGCATCGATGTATGCAGTCCCGTCGGAAAAATCACACGAACCCGGTGATCCTTCGCCTGATTGCAGATGGTGGTAGCCACACGCAGCCCTTTCGCCGATTTTTCCAGCGTAAGCACCGTCTTCACATCCATTTCAACCAGCTCAAAAGAGCGGTTTGCCACCCGCGTATATGGATCAATACACATCTCGCGCTGCCGCTGCAGCTCTTCACCCATTCCGGACGGAACCATCATTTTGTGGCGGATTTCAACCACTGTACGGAACGCATTTCGCTCCACGCAGGAAACCTCCGCCTTTCTGCCCTTCGTGGAAATCACCTGTTTTCCGGTATCCTGAATATAAATATACTCATTGCCCATATCCCCGGTGTCTTCATAGCAACCCAGGTTCTCATACGTTCTGCCCGTCTTCTTGTCCAGAAGGCTGTAAGAACCATCCTCGTTCACAACAACCTTCATTGCATCATTTTCAAGCACATTCGCGTCACCGGAAACTACGTCCACGTTTTGCAGCTGTTCTGCGGTTTCCAGATAATACGTACGGTATCCAAGAGCCGGAACCTCTGCCTCAAACGTCACCCGTACCTTCTTCGCCATATATGGCTGACGGAACCGGTCATCCGGCAGATCGTATCCGAACGCAATCCCCGCATCCGCAATCTTCGCCGGAACTTCATTTCCGTCCGCATCGCGCAGCACCATTGCCGGAAGCTCCACCTGTTCTGCCGCCTCATAGCCATCCCACACAAACAGATTGTAATCCCGGAACAGGTGAATTTCTTTCTCCACCACCTGTGTTTTCGCCACTCCCGATGTATTCCATACCACAAACGGGATTTTCTCGCCGTCCCCCGGAAGTGCCGCCGTGTTTACCTTATTCGTCAGATACTCCACGCTCTCCTCGTAAATTGCATCCGCAACCTGTCTGCTCTTTGCAAAACGAGTCTTCATTTCTTCGTTGACCTCGTCCACACTGCAGCCGCAGATGCTGTCATGCGGATGATTCTGCATCAGCTTCTTCCAGCTGTAGGTCATCTGGTCCTCCGGATATGTTTTTCCAAACACCTGTGCCATTGCAGCCGCAGGCTCTGCTTTTCGCTCCAGCGCCGTCTCTCCCGCGCGGTTGTCCTGTTTTAATCCGATCCAGGAAGACGCTGTATTTGCCAGCGTCCATCTTCCATCGGTTTCCTGGCTTGTCAGCTCACCCTTAACCGTAGAGAAGTTCTCAGAGATTTCCTTCTCCATTGCTTCTACATATTTTTTGAAATCAGAATGAATAAACTCGATGTCCGGGTACAGCTTTCTTGCCACGCGGATTGCTTCCGTAATGTTCTTCTGCAGCGGCTGATGATCGCATCCGTTCATCAGCAGAAGCTGATGCGTTGCAGCAAATTTTCTCGCATCTGCCAGCTTTTTATCCCAGTAAACCTTCGCTTCCGCCTCGTCTACCGGAATTTCAACGCCGTTGTTATACCAGTTTGCAAACAGGATGCCCGGCAGCTTCGTTCCATCCGGGGATTCCCACATCATCTCAGAATATGTAGACTCATACTGTCCGCCGGTAACTTCGTTGTTCGGTCCGATCGGTTTGACACCCCGCCCGAAGACAACTGCCTCCATGCCTGCCTGCTTTAATACCTGCGGCATCTGACCTGCGTTTCCAAACGCATCCGGGAAATAACCAACATTCCCGACTGCACCGTACTGTTCTGCTTCCTGCATGCCGACCTGAAGATTGCGGACACATGCCTCTCCGCTCGTCAGGAACTCATCCTGCAGAATATACCACGGACCGGTTTGGATTTTGCCCTCGCGGATGCATTTTTCCACCTGCGCACGCTTCTCCGGACGGATTTCCAGATAATCATCGATTGCGATGACCTGTCCGTCGAGGAAAAAGCCTCCAAACTCCGGGTCGTTTTCCGCCTTATCCAAAATATTGTCCACCAGCTCAATCAGTTTCATGCGGTGTGTTTCAAAAGACTGATACCACTCTCTGTCCCAGTGGGAATGGGAAATAATATGTACGGTTGTTTTCATCATGATCTGTTTCCTTTCGTTTCTTTGCAATCTGGTATCAAATGGTTCAAAATACCTTTCGACCTATTTGATATATCATATTATAAAAATCAGACGATATTCTGTCAAGTATTTTACACTTCTTTTCTATATGATATATCAAGTTGCCATTTTCTCATGTCACACCTGATCTGGCAATAAATCGTGTTTGAAAAGGCCTGTTACAATTCACGCAGCACCGGAGCACTTGCTATTCCGGTGTGCAGGAAAATAATTCCGGCGCGAGCAGCTCTTATTTGACTTGCTTTTTTGCATTCGTTATAATAACAAAAGAAACACGCAGACAAAGTCAACGTTTTTATATCTTTTTATCCCAGAGGAATTTTATGGATTCACAGACCAGAAAAACAAAACCAAAATATGAAATCATCAAAGAAGCCCTGCTTGCACGCATTCACGCCGGAGACTTTTCGTTTGACGAATCCTTTTGCACCGAAAAAATGCTGTCGGAGCAGTACCACGTCAGCCGGATTACCGCAAAGCGTGCCATCGAGGATTTGGAACAGCAGGGGATTCTGTACCGGAAGCGCGGTGTTGGAAGCTTTGTTTCGCGAAGCCTTTCACCGGACAGCAAAGCAACCGATACGCCGAAAATGATTTCTCTTCTTCTTCCGTTCGCCACCACACAGGGAAATATTTCGGAGGCAATCGGAAGCTTAAGCGCTGTGCTGGCTGAATGTGGCTATTTTCTAAGCATTCACGTCACCGGCTCTTCCTCACCGAAGGAACGCACAACACTGGAACTGCTCCGGTCTCAAAATATTGCCGCGCTTGTCTATTATCCGAAGCGCGACAACATTCACCTGGAAAAGCTGAACGATTTCATGTTCTCCGGCTGTCCGATCGTCATCGTTGACAAGCAGACGGACTGTCCGTATCTGAACAATGTTGTCTGCGACAACTATGACGGCGGACGACAGGCAGCGCGCCATCTGCTCGGGCAGGGACACCGAAACATCGCGTTTTTCACCGCGGCGCCACTCTCTGAGACTTCATCGGTACGCGACCGCTTTGCCGGATTTCTGCATGAAATGAAAGCCGCCGGGATCGCGCCGGACCCGCATCAGCTTGTCACCTGCTGCGAGGAGCTTTCCGATGATGCCGCACTTTCCACAAAACGCACACCGTTTCAGCAGAAGCTTCTTGCCATGCACAGCGACGGCATCACCGCCATCATTGCCGAAAATGACCGCATCGCCGAGCTGATTTTCCTCGCCTGCCGCACAATCGGTCTTCGCATCCCGGAGGATCTCTGCCTCTGCGGCTTCGACGATACAAATGTCAGCCGAAGCCTCGGCATAACCTCCATCCATCAGGATTTTGCCGGAATCGGACGCGAAGTCGGACGGATTCTGCTTTCCGCCCTCAAAAATCCCGCCGCCGAGACGGAAAAAATCATTCTTCCGGTAACGATCGTTCCGCGCGCATCGTCGAAAAAAAATCTGTCTTCCATTTCCGAGCATGATTGAAGAATCTTTTTTTATCATGCTCGAAAACCGCAATCGCCTCATGGGCTTCCGACCCGTGAGGCGATTGTCTATTTTGTTTTGTATTCCCATTTGACACAAACTCTGTTTCCGAAGCAAGGTCAGATGCTCAGTCAAAGCGGATACTCGCAATCCGCTTCGCTACTTGCTTGATTCCGTTAAATTTTGTTTTCATATTCTCGCAAAAAAGAAACACTAAAATGGATTCAGAAAATTACCCTTCCACCCCTGCCAGAAATTCACGGATCTGTTCCGGTGACAGAAGTGCATAAATGCTTTTGTGAAATGTTGCCGCCACTTCGAGTTCGCCGTAGTAACCGGTGCGCACATCGCAGTTTCCGTTGAATGCTTTGTTCAGCGCAGCATTCAGTAAAGCTCCCTCCGGACTGTCCATGAAATCTTTCAGCATGCGGCAGCAGGTGTGCGTGTTTTCATAATAGCGGCGGTATGCCGGGTGGAACTCGCGCATCCAGCCGCTGACAGAGACGCAGAAAGCGGCGATCGGATGGATGAGCGGCTGGTAGAGGAGACTCCATTTTTCCTGCTGTACCGGGTCAGAGGCAAACGCAAGGAGAGAAGTTTTCAATTCTTCCACAAACGTCGGATAATCCGCCCCCGTGAGAGCAATGATTTTCTGGTTCCGCAGATACTGGTTAATATTCGTCGCATCAATCCGCTCCGGGGAAATAGACTGCAGATAACGGGACATCATTTTCAGATCTGTCCGCGCATGTTCCATGGTCTGCTGCATGATTTTCTGCCACAGAAACTGCTGATACTCCGTGACCGGCGTGTCCAGATAAGCCATCCAGAGATACTGCGCCAGCAGCCTGGCATCTCTCGATTCCATCTGAAACTGCGGCGGCTCATCGGGGCTGAAATTCGTGTCTTCCAGCATTCCCGCAAGCTGGTCGAGCGACTGGCAGACCGGGAGCTGGCCGCTTAAGCGGTCCATCTCGCTGATCGTTTTCTGTATCGTAAGCATCTGCGTCTGCAGCTCATTCATCTGCTTATGAAGATAAAACGGCGTTGTTCGCGGCTTACGCAGAATTGCACGGATATCCGCAAGAGAAAGCCCCGCCTCCCGCAGCTTTCGGATAATAAAAAGCTTCTGTACATCCTCCCCTGTAAAATCATGATACCCATTGCCCTCATTCACCGGGGGGATAATTAATTTCTGATCGATGTAATAATGGATCGTCCGTCTGGACAGTCCCGTTTTTCCCATTACTTCCTGTATTCTCATGAATTCACACCTTGTACATCATTTTCCCTTTTTGTCAGTTTCCCTCATCTTTTCCGGAGCATCGAACGTCTTCCAAAGCGAACCCTATCATCTGCCGCGCCGTCTTGTTTGCTCCCGGCACATTCAGAAAATATTTTCCAAACAAGAAAGTCGCAGCCCGCAAAACACCTTTTTCTGATACGTTCTGCTCAAAGTGTACACTTACTGGACACTTTTTTAGCTTTATTATAACTATTTATGGCAAAGAAATCCACACCGCAATTTCATCTACCCGCAAAAATCGTCGTTACAGTTTGCTGATCTCCGGCGCACTGTAACAACTCGTCTGATTTTAAGAAAAATTCACTGTTTTTTCCGGCAAAAAATATGTATTGACTGTTCACCAACGGAATCCATTATGATAGAAATAAGAAAATAGATTGTGAGGTGGTTTTTATGTTACAGAATAAAATAGCAGTTGTTACCGGTGGAACCAGGGGAATCGGCTATGCCATTGTTCAAAAATTCTTACAGAACGGCGCGAAAGTTGTACTTTTTGGCTCCCGCGAGGAGACCGTTGTAAAAGCGGTTGCTTCCCTGAAAGAAGAAAACCCGGACTGGGACGTTTCCGGCGCATGGCCAAAGCTGACCGATGCGGCCGCCATGGCAGATGAGATTGCTAAAATCAAGGAAAAATACGGAAGAATTGATATTCTCGTAAACAATGCCGGCGTTTCCGACAGCACACCGCTCGACAAATACACCGCAGAACATTTCGCCAACGTAATGGATCTGAATGTGAACGCCATGATGAACGGAATCCTGCCGGCCGCTGCTATCATGAAAGAGCAGGGCGGCGGATGTATTCTGAACACCAGCTCTATGGTCAGCATCTGTGGCCAGCCAGGCGGCGTTGCCTATCCGTCCAGCAAATATGCTGTCAATGGTCTCACCTGGTCACTTGCAAGAGAACTCGGACCGTTTCACATCCGCGTGAACGCCGTTGCCCCCGGTATCACCAGAACTGATATGGTTGCAGCACTTCCGAAGGAAATGATCGATCCTCTGATCAGCCACATCCCGCTTCGAAGAATCGGCGAGGCAGAAGATATCGCAAATGCATTTCTCTTCCTGGCAAGCGACATGGCTTCCTATATAACGGGTGAAATTCTTTCCGTGGACGGAGCGATGAGAACCTGATTTGCATGCTTTCATAGTAAGAAAAAATCCTGTCCGGTTTTGTATTGGACAGGATTTTTTTCAGAAGAACAGCATCACCATTCCCAGCACGCACAGCAGGATTCCGGTTACGCGATTCAGCATTTTTACGTTTGCGCTGTTCGCCCATTTTGCTCCAAGCTGCGCGAACACCAGTGTGCTGATCACACAGGCAATCATAATCGGAAGGTTCGGTTTTCCGCCGATATAGAAATGTGAAACAGCTCCGGTCAGCGCAGTAAAGGTCATGATAAAGACGCTCGTTCCAACCGCCGTTTTTAACTCATAGCCAAGCACACTTGTAAGCACCAGAAGCAGCATCATACCGCCGCCGGCACCGACAAAACCGCAGATAAAGCCAATTAACACACCGCAAAGAATGGACTGCCGGATTTTCTGTTCCTCGGATTTGTTTGCCTGTACTTCCTTCGTTGTCATGATCGGGCGAATCATAAATTTGAGGCCGACAAGCAGTGTCATACCTTTTGAAAATCCGCCCATTGTTCCGTTTGGCACAAGGGAGGAAACGAAGCTTCCGATCAGTGTAAAAATCAATACGGAGATCAACATAATCACGCCATGGCGAATGTCGATATTTTTGTTTTTCTTGTATGTCCACGCACTGACCCCCGACGCGAGGACATCCGATGCAAGTGCTATCCCGATCGCCTGGTACGCCGGCATATGCAGAAATGTGATCAGCATAGGCGAAACGACCGCCGCCGCAGAAAGTCCCGCAAGACCCGTTCCAAGGCCGGCACCGAGGCCGGCCACAATACATACGATTAATTCTGTAATAGTCATGAAATTCCTTCTTTCTCCATTCTTTCTCCATTCTATTTCCCGATTACATTTTTCCGGATCAGCTCACAGAGCCGCAAAAATTCTTTTTTATCTTCCTCTGAAATTCCGCAAAACAGAGATTCTCCAAATTCCTTCTGACATTTCTGTCCGTAACAAACGCACTCTGCCGCAGCCGGTTCCAGCTTCAAATGCACTTTCTTCCGGTCTGCCATATCGCCCTCTTTTCGCAGGTAGCCTTTTTCACACAACCCGTTTACGGCCAGCGAAACGTGTGATTTCTGCATTTTCCGCACACGTACAATATCTGTTGCAAGATCAAACTGACTGTTATTTGCAAGAAACAGCAAAATATCTACTTCTGCGGCAGACAAATGATAACGCATCATCACCTTTTTGCGGTACTGTGCATATTCCCGTTCTACTTCCACGGCAAACTGCCACTGCTCATCAAACATGCTTCCACCTTCCTCTTGTTCTAATTTGAACTTCTTGTATTTTAGTTCTAATTTGAACATTTGTCAACCCACAAAAATGGATATCCAGCGATAGAGTTTCCCCTGTAAAGTAAGCGCCAAGTATTCCTGCGGATTTTCAAATCCTTAGATTTCCCCTATAATTGCAGCTGATAGATACTTAGATTATTTCACTACAATTATGGAGGATAGGTTATGGCAGGTACTCGCAAGACCCGCGTTCCGATGGTGGAACAGATCAGACTTATCAATGAATGCCGTCAGAGCGGCATGACAGATGCTGACTGGTGTCGTGAAAACGACATTGCAGTAAGCACCTTTTACAACTGGGTCAGCCGTTGTCGGAAAACAGCAGCGGATCAGATCCCAGCGGCGAATTATGGTCATCTTGAGGTTCCACGCCCGAAACAGGACGTGGTTCCCATTGACATTGTTCCGGAACAGCATACCGCATCGCAGATGCTAAATTCGAACCTTGACAATCCACATACGATTGAAGTTTCTATGAAGGATATCACAGTCCGCATCAGCAATGATGCGGATCCTGTTCTGCTCACCAGGACTTTTCGCATGCTTCAGGAGTTTTCATGTTAGGTGATGTTTCCGGACTTGAGAAGATCTACATTGTCTGTGGCTACACGGATATGAGGAAATCTATTGACGGACTCTGCACCGTTATCGAAGACCAGCTTAAGATGGATCCGTCGTCCAGTGCTCTCTTCCTTTTCTGTGGAAGAAGACGGGACAGGATCAAAGCCTTGTTCCGCGAACCGGATGGCTTCGTTCTGATCTATAAGCGATTGTCTGTCCGCGGCGGTTATCAATGGCCCAGAAAGCAGTCAGAGGTCCGGAATCTTTCCTGGCGGGAGTTTGACTGGCTGATGTCCGGGATTGATATTGACCAGCCAAAAGCCCTCAAAGCAGAATAAAAAGCTCGTGGATCCTGGCAGAAATCCTGCATAGAAAAATCCGGAAATCCCTTGTAAATTCGGCATTTTTCAGGCGTTGTTTTCCTTTAGTAAAAGCCCCATTTCTGGTATAATAAAGGAATCAAATCCGAGGAGAGAAACGATGGCTTCCAGTGCAAAAGATATCCAGCTTCGAGAGCTGAAAGATACCGTATCACAACTGAAAACAATGATAGCGGAGCAGACGGAACTGATTAAAGCTCTCCGTCTTATTATTGACGAAAAAACCAGTCATGAGAAAGCTCTTCAGGAACAGGTAGATTATCTGACAAAAAAACTCTTTGGTCCCTCCAGCGAGAGAAGATCTGATGATATTCCGGGACAGCAGAATCTCTTCGATGAAGCAGAAGTGGAACAGGATCCATCCCTGTTGGAAGGCGAAACGGTAATCCGGGAGCATACCCGTAAAAAGAAGGCAACACATGAGGAACTCTTCAAAGGCCTGAAAGTTGAAAAAGTAGTGGTCCCACTTCCGGAAGAGGATCAGATCTGTCCGGTATGTGGTACGCAGATGGTCCTGATCGGCGAGGAATATGTCCGCCGGGAACTGGAATTCATTCCTGCCACCTGTAAAGTGATCGAATACTACAGCCAGAGCCATGGATGCCCCTCCTGCAAGGAAGGACTCGGCGATACAGAAAAGCCTGTGATCGTAAAGTCTCAGGTTCCGCCAGCTCTGCTTGGAAAAGGACCTGCATCAGCAGCTGCAGCTGCATGGACTATGTACCAGAAGTATGCCAACGGGCTTCCACTTTACCGGCAGGAAAAGGACTGGAAGCAGTATGGGGTGCAGATCAGCCGGACGACCCTTGCAAACTGGATCATCTACTGTTCAAAGAACTATTTTCAGCCAATGTACGATTACTTTCATCGGGAGCTGCTGAAACGTAGTTTTGTGATGGCAGATGAGACGCGGGTCCAGGTATTGAAAGAGGAAGGACGCAGGGCACAGACCCAGTCATTCATGTGGCTGTTCCGAAGCGGTGAGGACGGACTTGCGGAGATCATCCTGTATGGCTATTCCCCGACCAGGAGCGGCAGCCATGCAAAGGAGTTTCTGGAAGGCTACAGCGGATATCTGGAAACGGACGGCTATCAGGGTTATAACAGTCTGCCCGGGATCAGGCGCTGCTCCTGTTGGGCACATATCCGCCGATACTTTATCGACGCTGTTCCCAAAGGGAAGCAGTATGACTACAGCCAGCCTGCAGTACAGGGAGTCCAGTACTGCAATCGGTTGTTTGCCATGGAAGACTCCATTAACAAAAAGTATCCCGGTAATTATGAAAAGCGGAAACAACTGCGTCTCGAGAAGGAAAAACCTGTTCTGGAGGCTTTCTGGTCGTGGCTTGACCAGCAAAAGCCCGTCCGGAATACCCGGCTGGATAAAGCCGTGAATTATGTTCTCAACAGGCGTGATATAGCGGAAACCTATCTGGAAGACGGGCGGTGCAGCTTTACCAATAATCTCAGTGAGAATGCGATCCGTCCGTTCGCAGTGGGGCGAAAAAACTGGCTGTTCAGCAGTTCCGTGGACGGAGCGAATGCCAGCGCAGTAGTCTACACAATGGTTGAGATGGCCAAAGCACATGGGATGAACATCTACGGATATCTTAAATTTCTGCTGGAGAACCGACCGGGTAAAAATATGACCGATGAACAGCTGGCGGAACTGGCACCTTGGAGTGAAAAACGTAAGCGTCCAATAAGAGGGTGTATCGAAATTTCTGGCTGTTGCATGTAAACTATTGATTAGAGTTTTGGGAGTTGACTCTAAAAACTCTAAATCTAATCTAAGGAGCAGGCTTATGGATCTTTCTTCTTTGACTCCAGACAAACAGGTGAAACTTCAATACTGGCTGGATGTAATACGGCAATGCAGGGCCTCCGGACTGACAAATCAGATCTGGTGTGAACAACACGATATCTCTTTGAAAAGTTATTATTACTGGCTTTCCAAAATTCGAAAGCTTGCCCTGGAAGAACTGCCCCGCAAGAAAAACGGCATCCACATGTGTACAGACCAACAGTCAACTGCTTTAACGGAATCCCCGGCTGAGTTTGCGGAGCTTTCACTTCCGGACAGAAACATTTCCCGTTCCACTCCTGCAGCCATACTTCATATCGGATCCATAACAGTGGAACTTTATGAAGGCACATCTGCCCAGATGCTGGAAAACATTCTGAAAGCCGTGCAGTCATGTTAGGAGAGCTTTCCCAGGTGGAGAAAATCTATATCCGATGCGGCTACACCGATATGAGGAAGCAGCTCAATGGCTTGCTGGATATCATCCAGTACAACTTCAAACTGGATCCTTACAGCAAT
>ENA-OQDL01000368-OQDL01000368.1-human-gut-metagenome-genome-assembly--contig:-NODE-368-length-29599-cov-3.553848_pt1 | contig 29599 bp, 36 predicted proteins | sample MGYA00242782_ERZ504609 | MGnify/ENA primary metagenome ERZ504609 (study PRJEB26092, sample SAMD00036320) | human gut metagenome | host: Homo sapiens | study: EMG produced TPA metagenomics assembly of... | reverse complement strand
TTCGTATTTGCCGCCCAGTTCCTCAAATAATGATTTTGCCATTGTCTGTTACCTCCACATTCTTTTTTATTTTGAATGTCCGCAAAATCCGTCCTACATCCGAAGGTTTCCAAGGCACATCCAAATGATGAAGAGCAATCAGTCTGTCCTGCACATTCGTGCCGGCTCCCATTTTAGCGGTCGAGCCAAACAAAAAGCGAACCTGTCCACTTCTTACTTTCGAGAACAGCTCCGCTTTCCTTGTATCTGTATTTGCATGATGAATATAAGCAATTTCTTCTTCCGGAACACCCATATCCATTAATTTTTGTTTCAAATCATCATACACATTAAATGTTCCATCATTTTTCGGTGTCGACAAATCACAGAACACCAATTGTGCTGATTTCGTGTCTTTGGTATTTTCCCATATATCGTAACACTGTCTTGCACATTCAGATACCTTTCCATCCACTGAATCTGGGAACGCATCACTTACTAATCTCTGATCTAATGCAAGTTTTCGACCATCATTGGTTATTTTCAGCATGTTATCAATGGAGGAATCCACCCCTCCATTTCTTACTTGCTCTGCACGCTCACCTAATTCTGCCACATATTCTTTTTGTTCTTCTGTTGGCTTGATAACAATCGTTTTATATTCCACTTCCGGAACAGGAAGATTTAATTGATCAGATGTTTTGATATCTGCAACTTCCTTAAACATGCTCATAAGTTCCGGAACATTGAAGAAACGTGAAAATCTCGTTTTGGTTCGATAGCCCGTTCCTTCGGGAACGAGTTTGTCAAGATGATTTTTGTAAGTTTTCTAAATTCAAATATTTATCCGCTGAAAAATCTCCCAACATCTCGTGTCTGCATATCTCTTGAAACACCGTATTCAAAGGCTTCTTCGCACTTTCCGATTGCTTCACATTGACAATAAAAGTTGTTTTGCCTATTCGTGTTGTATAAGATAAAGTATTCTCTTTCATATAATCATTTTCTCCTTTTCATAAATTGATTGTGAGGCATTCCGTTTGGAACACCCCACAAATACAGCCTGTTTCATCGGAACATATCAAGAAGTCATTAAGTCGTGAGTATAATGGAAATGGTTATCTTTCCATACCACGCTTGTTTCTTCGTGCCTTAATACGCTCCTGTCTTGCTTTTTCCCTTGCTTCTTTTTCGGCTTGTAACTGTGCTTCTCGCAAAGAAAAAAGTTGCCTTACTTTTTCGGTAAAAAGTTTAGCAACTTCGGGGAAATGCTCCAACGCTTGAAGAAAAGGTCCGCACTTTTCTTTCAGTTCGTTGTATTTGGTTTTCATTCGTTCCAATGCGTTTGCACTGTCCATATATTTCTGTCGGTAATAAGTGGCACTCTGCTCAAATTTTTTTGATTTCCGCACGACTGGTAATCCCCTCTTTGGCAAGAGCAGTCAGTTGGGAATAGTCCTCTTTGGAGATTGCCATTTTACCCGTGATTGTTTTCTGCCCCATACTGTCAATCTCGTTTAAGGTTTTGGAGATATGACGGGCAGGCTCATACTTAACCTGTTCCTTTTGAATACGCTTCTGCAACTTCTCCAATCGCTCTTTGTCCTGTTGGATTTGATATTGCAGGGAAGTCAAATGCTCGGCTGTACTTCCGTATTCGCCACGCTGAAAGCCTTTGAACCCTTGCTCCGTCATATAGTTAAACAATTCATCTTGCAGTATGCTGTACGAAGCACGAAACATCGGCTTGCCGTTCTTTTTTAACAACGGATTTCCTTTTTTCATCGGTCATCGGAATTATCCGATTTTCCATTTTTTTGGAATGGCTAATCTGATTGACTACTTCCTTGACCGTCCACGCAGTTTTTCGTCTTGCAACGCTTGCTCCACAGGATTTCTTTCTCCACCACTGGCAAAATCCATAGCGTGAAGATGATAATGGTAAACCTCTTTCCCAGTTCTTCGCTTGCTGCCATATTGATTTCATCGGCGTGCATTACTGCCGATATAACATTGTCAGCACCGAATTTTTCTTCGATGAAATGATAGGCTTCTTCATAAAACAGCTTTGCGTATTCATAACCACCGTTACGCTCGAAGTACATCGTATTCACATCAATCACAATCTCATCAAACAGCGTTGCGTCTTTCCTCAACCCTCGAAGCGACACCTGACCGTCTGTTTCCATCTGCTTTAACTGTTCCATATAGGTCGGGGCAGTCGGCTTTTTGAAATGCACATTAAAGGGTATTCGCTCCGCAATCACATTCATATTTTCATAAGTTTCATTCTTGCGTTCGTTGTGCCTTTCCGCCTTGCTCACATCAGAAGCGGTGTACTGTTTTACCCTTGCACAACTCATATCCGCCTTGTCGGTTTTTGCCATTTTGCTCTCCTTTCTCGGCAGGGGCGAAGCCATTACACAACATTCTTTGAATGTGTGTAACCCACTATGACACTTTCAGACTTCGTCTGCAAAGATGTCGTGGGCAAGGGAGTTCCCCCTTGACCTCCTTTTGATACCTCAATCATAAAAACAGACTGTCCCATCATCAGACAGCCTGCATTTATTCTCTCGGTATATCGCCCATCGGCAAAGACCAGTACCACAGAAAGCCTCGTTTTCGGGAGATAACTCCTGCTTTCTTCTTTGCCTTTTTAATGGTCGATTTCTTGAACCCTGCGGCTTCAAGTTTTTCTTCACAATCCGAAGAAAGCATTTCTCCGTCTTTCAGAATTTCTAAAAGAAATTCTTTCGCCTTGATTTCCTTGTCGTTTGGTCTGCCCATTTTAGGGGCAAGGGACTGGAACGCTTCTTCTGCTGTCATTTCCATTTCAGAAATAAAGTCCACTCCCTTTTCTGCCACCTCAAAAAGAATTGCCGAGCCTGTCGGGGCAAGGTTTGATTTCACCTGCACCATATATCTTTCCGCAGGTGCTTCCTTGTTCGGTGTGCGTGTGATTGCAAGAATACTTCTTGCAGCACCCGCAATATCAATCGAACCATTGGTACGATAAAGGGGATTGGTATCCCTCATCTTGTTCATATGAGCGATAATCACGATTGCACAGCCTGTATTTTTTGCAACCGCTATCAGATGATTAAACTCTGCTCGTGTTTCGTTGGCATTGTTCATTGAACAGTTCTCTCCGATATAGGAACTCATCGGGTCAAGAATTAAAAGTTTTGCGTGATACTTTTCGATTGCTTCAGCGATACGGTTATCCCCAAAGGATAAAGATTTTTCATCTTCCTTGATAAAGATAAGATTTTCGCCATTCCCACCAGCAGAGTTAAAACGGGGTACTACCGTATCGTCTGCATCATCTTCCGTTGTCTGATAAATGATAGTCATAGGTTCTGTTTCTTCATCGGTAAATGGGAGGGCTTCTCCCTTAGAGAGCAAGGCGGCAACGGAAAGCATTAACTTGCTTTTCCCGTCGCCCGGATCGCCCTGCAACAGCGTAACCCTGCCGAAAGGAATATACGGATACCACAGCCATTTCACTTCTTTCGGCTCGATTTCACTCGCCTTGACAACTTCAAGAGGTACAGTTACATTCATCTCATTTCCCATTTTCATCATTATTCTTCGTTCTCCTTTTCGATAAATACTTCGGGTCAATGCACCACGTACAGCGGAAACTCTGCTTGCAGTCATTACTGCACTTTCTGCAAAGCTCATTGTAAGTAATGCGATTTCTTTCGTTCAGAAACAACGCCCACTCTTGTTTCCGTTTCTTGCTCATTCTCGGCATATCAATCCTCCTTTCCGTCTGAAAATAAAAAAACCACAGGAAAGATACTTAAAGCCTTGTTTCTGTCATTTTTCGGGGCGAAAATCGGGCAAAATTGCCTTTCTAAGCCTTTCAAAAAATCACGCAAGGTATTTGTACTAACCTGTGGTTATGTATGAAATTGTGGGGTTTTGGGTAACAAAAAACACCGTATTTCTACGATGTTTTCTGTCACATATATTCTATTTAAGATACTGACAAACTGGAATTTATTTTTTACTTGTGGTTATGCGAAGTAACAAGCATCCTATCAAAAATCCAACGAGAGTCCCACAAGTATTCATAATCACATCATCTAACTGTGCAAACCTTCCAATAAATGTTTGCAAAAATTCTATACCAATCGAAAATACTGCTCCAAGTATAACGCCATTCCACCAATGCTTGTGGATATTCTTAAAAATAAATACTGGCAAAAATCCATATGGAACGAATAGACATATATTCAAAATAGTTGCCGCATTAAATCCATCCTCAAATAATTTAAAACTAATATAACTATCAAGTGGTGAGGATATTCCAAAACTACCACCAATAATTCCTGTAATTTTTAATATTGATACAACTATTAGAATCCATAAGAATTGACATAACCAATTTAAAATCTTAACTTCAATTTTCTTCTTCTGGATAAATTCAATACCCACTTCGATAATCATAACACCTGCAAAAATAATAAGTGCCATTGGAAATAATCTCACTAATATCCATATTCCAGTCCATATTTCCATTGTAATATAACTCACTATCATTCCTCCATAACTTCAAATTTGTCGTTTTCTTTTATCCCCATTATAACTGTTCTCCATAACCACTGCAATGAAAACCTAATCGGTGATTTACATTTCTCTCTCTTCTAAAAATGGGCAATCCCATTAAGGACTGCCCATTCATTCTGCTTATTATGCGATTTTTTCTTGCTTGCACCGATTTCTGCATCAAATGATGTAAGTTTGATGTAAATCGCTGTTTTTTCAGTTTTTTATCAAATGAAGTACGTTCCGTTTATTTGGTAAAACGGTACATCTTTACATCATCTTAATAGAGCTTTGCACCTGCCGGAATGTGGTCATCAACCATCAGAAGATGAAGCTTTTCTTCGCCTTCTTCTTCGTGAATAGCACTGAGGAGCATACCGCAAGAGTCAATGCCCATCATAGCTCTCGGTGGAAGATTTGTGATAGCGATAAGAGTCTTTCCAACCAGTTCTTCCGGCTCGTAATAAGCGTGAATACCGCTTAAAATGGTTCTGTCTGTGCCTGTTCCGTCATCAAGAGTGAACTGTAACAGTTTCTTTGACTTCGGTACTGCAACACACTCTTTAACCTTTACTGCACGGAAATCTGACTTGCTGAATGTATCAAAGTCTACCATTTCCTCAAACAAAGGCTCAATCTTTACCTTAGAAAAATCAATCTTTTCAGGCTCTGCTTTCACTTCTTCAGTAGCCTTAGATTTTACATCATTTTTCTTATTTACATCATTCAGGGTCTTCATTGTCGGGAAGAGCAGGACATCTCTGATAGCTGCAGAGTTGGTAAGCAGCATGCACATTCTGTCGATACCGAATCCGATACCACCTGTAGGCGGCATACCGATCTCCAGTGCGTTTAAGAAGTCTTCGTCTGTGTGGTTTGCTTCTTCATCACCGGCAGCAAACAGTTCTTCCTGTGCTTTGAAACGCTCTCTCTGATCGATCGGGTCGTTTAACTCGGAGTAAGCATTTGCCATCTCCCAACCATTCATGAAGAACTCGAAACGTTCTACATAGTCTGGATTTTCCGGTTTCTTCTTTGTTAATGGAGAGATCTCTACCGGATGATCCATAACAAAGGTTGGCTGTAACAGATGTTCTTCTACGAATTCCTCGAAGAACAGGTTCAAGATATCGCCCTTTTTGTGGCGCTCTTCAAATGCAATATTCTTTTCTTTTGCAACGGCTCTTGCTTCTTCCAGAGTGTGGATCTCATTGAAATCTACACCGGAATACTTCTTAACAGCATCTACCATGGTAATGCGCTCAAATGGCTTTCCAAGATCCATTTCAATGCCATTGTAAACGATCTTGGTAGTTCCAAGAACTTCCTGTGCAACGAAACGGTACAGATTTTCTGTTAAGTCCATCATGCCGTGGTAATCAGTATATGCCTGGTATAACTCCATCAGGGTGAATTCCGGGTTATGTCTTGTATCAAGACCTTCGTTACGGAATACACGGCCGATCTCGTATACTCTCTCCAGACCGCCTACGATCAGACGCTTCAGATAAAGCTCAAGGGAAATACGAAGCTTCAGATCTTCGTTCAGAGCATTGAAATGGGTCTCAAATGGTCTTGCAGCAGCGCCGCCTGCATTTGCAACCAGCATAGGAGTCTCTACTTCCATGAAGCCTTCGCCACCTAAGTATTTACGGATCGCAGCTAAGATCTTGGAACGTTTTACGAAAGTATCCTTTACTTCTGCGTTCATGATCAGGTCTACGTAACGCTGACGGTAACGCATATCTGTATCAGTCAGACCATGGAACTTCTCCGGAAGAACCTGAAGGCTCTTGGAAAGAAGGGTCACTTCGTCTGCGTGAACGGAGATCTCACCGGTCTTTGTGGTGAATGCTTTTCCCTTTACGCCTACGATATCACCGATATCCATTTTCTTGAAATCTTTGTATGCATCTTCACCGATGCTGTCTCTTGCCACATAAACCTGGATATTTCCCTTAAGGTCCTGAATGTTGCAGAAAGAAGCCTTACCCATAACACGCTTAAACATTAAACGTCCGGCAATGCTTGCTTCTTTTCCTTCCCACTCTTCATAATGTTCCTTAATATCCATGCTGTGGGCAGTTACATCATATTTTGTGATCTGGAAAGGGTCCTTTCCAGCTGCCTGAAGTTCTGCCAGCTTGTCACGGCGTGCCTTCAGTACATGGTTTAAATCCTGCTCTGTCTGATTTGACTTCTGCTGCTCTCCCACGTTTTTTTGCTCCTTTGTGATAAAGTTTTAAATTTAACTATGATACTCTCTGGATCTCCAGTACCTTGTACTGAATAATTCCAGCCTGTGTTTCTACGTCTACAACATCTCCTACAGACTTGCCGATGAGAGCGCGTCCTACAGGAGCTTCATTGGAGATCTTGTTCTGAAGGCTGTTTGCCTCAGTGGAACCTACGATATAGAATTCCATCTCCTCGTCATATTCTACGTCCAACAGTTTTACCTTGCAGCCGATGTTGATCTTGTTTACGTCGATTTCTTCTTCTACAACAACTTCAGCGTTCTTTAACAGTTTTTCCAGCTCTTCAATACGAAGCTCGATGTCTCTCTGCTCATCTTTTGCTGCATCGTACTCAGCGTTCTCGGAAAGGTCTCCCTGCTCTCTTGCCTCTTTGATCTTCTGAGCTACTTCTTTTCTTCTGACTACCTTCAGGTTCTGCAGCTCATCCTCGTACTGCTTCAGTCCGGCATATGTCAAAATGTGTTTCTTGTCTGCCATTTTTCCTGCTTCCTTCCTTTTGCTATTTGCTTACAACATGCATTCAGGGGCATCTTTTAATCTGCCCATTGCAATCTATGCGTTATCTGCACCTTTCATGTCCCTGTTTTTGTTTCACGAAAAATGTCTTCAGTATCTCTTAAAATACCCCACACATTCAGTGTATTATATAGGAAAAACCAGTCATTGTCAAGTGCAGCCACAGGCGCAAAAAACCCTTTCCCACCGCAAAAAGCCTGCGGCAGGAAAGAGTTTTATATGTGCTAAAACGTTTTTAATCACTCATCCCAGTTATGATATACAGCCTGAACGTCATCATCCTCATCTAACAGATCCAGGATACGGTTTAATTTCTTAATATCATCTTCATTGGAAAGCTCTACCCATGTCTGTGGGATCATGGTAACATCTGCTTCCATCATCGGGATCTTTAATGCTTCTAATGCTTCACGTACTGCACTGAAATCATCTGGTGCAGTGATCACTTCGTAGCTGTCTTCTTCCTCGGAGAAGTCCTCAGCGCCCGCATCTAATGCAGCCATCATCAGTTCGTCAGCATCCATCTCGCACTCTTCTTTGTCGATGATGATCTGACCCTTCTTATCGAACATATAGGAAACACTTCCTGGAGTTCCTACGTTGCCGCCGCCCTTTGTAAATGCACTTCTTACATTTGCTGCAGTACGGTTCTTGTTGTCTGTCAGAGTATCTACGATAATAGCAACACCACTTGGGCCGTAGCCTTCGTATGTAAGTGTTTCGTAGTTTACGGAAGCTGCATCGCCTGCTGCCTTCTTGATTCCACGGTCAATGGTATCGTTTGGCATGTTGTTTGCTTTTGCCTTTGCAATAACATCACGAAGCTTGCTGTTGTTTGCCGGATCTGGTCCGCCCTCTTTTACAGCTACTGCTAACTCTCTGCCGATCACAGTAAAGACCTTACCTTTAGCAGCATCGTTACGCTCCTTTTTGTGTTTGATATTAGCAAATTTTGAATGTCCTGACATTGGTATAACACCCTTTCTTTATTTCTTGTTTCTTTCGTTTACGAAATTTTACAATATCATCTCTGATATTACATCTTTTCTATACTAACACGATTTTTTTTATCTGACAAGATAAAATCAGACCTGGATCGCCAGATTTTTAAGCCATTTTTTCTGACGGTAGCGTATATAGCCCAGGATCAGCTTATAAACTTCTTCTGACATAACAAGGGCATAGACCCCGTAAATAGGCAGATGCCATACTAATGCGCCTAAAAACGCCAGCGGAACTCCAATGCACCATACACCGCTGGTATCCAGGAACAGGCACATCCTGGTGTCACCACCGCTTCGCAGTACACCTACGATATTTACATAGTTAAACATCTTTGCAGGCATATAAGCAACAAATACCAGCAGACACCGGCTTACATCCATGGCTACTTCCGGTGTAATGCTGTAAATACCGATGATCTTCCACCTTCCAAGTATCAGACACACCCCTGCTGTTATAGTAACAATAAACTGCAGGATAAAAAACTGGGTGGCATATTTTTCTGCCCGTTTTAATTTGCCTGCGCCAAGTTCATTTCCCAGGATAACTGCTGTGGCTGCGCTTAAGCCCTGGAATAATACTACCGCAATGTCCTGAATGGTGGTTGCAATAGTAATAGCTGCCACTGCGTCATCGCTCATACGTCCATACGCCAGGGAATACATGGTAGTGCCCAGTCCCCACATAAATTCATTTGCAATGACCGGGGCGGATGTTTCCAAAAACTGAGTGATAAACGCCTTATGCCAGCCAAACATTCCCTTCGGTCCGCAGGCAAGAGGCAGTTTCTTCCCATATACATAGAAAAGTACCAGAGTCACCTCAATGCATCTGGCAGTAAGTGTAGCGCAGGCAGCACCGGCTACGCCCATGGTCGGTGCGCCAAACTTTCCAAAAATAAGCACATAGTTTAAGCAGATATTAACAACAATGGCAATACAGCTGCAGATCACCGGAAATACTACTTTATTGGTAGCGCGAAGCATTGCCACATATACATTGGTAAGCGCAATAAACGGATAGCTTAAAGCTGCGATCCGAAGATACTTTGCCCCCAGTTCAATGCTTCCCTCACTGGTGGTAAAGATCCTCATGACCATTCTGGGAGCCGTAAGGGCCGGGACCACAAAAAAACATGGCTCCCACCATAGCAAGCATCACACAAAGTCCTAAAACCTTCCTGATATTTTTCACATCACCGCTGCCCCAGAACTTGGGCTGCTAAAATACCACCGCCGCTGACAATTCCAAAAACCAGCAGTGAAAACACGAAAAACACCTTATTTGCAAGTCCAACGGCTGCGATCGCTGTTGATCCCAGTCCTCCGATCATAAGGGTATCTACCATATTTACAATGGTATTTAACATTCCCTGCAGTGCCACCGGGCATGCGATCATAAGTGCCTTTTTTAAGAAGCGCCCGTCATGAAGCATTTCCCAGGTACTTTTTAATATTCCTCCCATTTTTATCTCCATTATCTGTTGTTGTCTTTACATAAGAACAGCCTGGAAAAGCAGGACTGTACCACTCACAGCCTATGTATGCAGTTCCAGACTTATCATTAATGCCTCATTTACCTTCTGTAACAGTTCTCCGTCAATGTGACAGATCTTCTCCTTTAACCTCTGCTTGTCAATGGTCCTGACCTGCTCTAAAAGGATCACGGAATCCCGTATCATGTCACAGCTTCCCCTGTTTAATTCTACATGGGTAGGCAGCTTCGCCTTGTTCATCCTTGATGTGATCGCTGCGCAGATCACTGTCGGACTGTGCCGGTTTCCCACATCATTCTGGATGATAAGGACCGGCCGCACACCGCCCTGTTCAGACCCTACAACAGGTCTTAGATCTGCGTAATAAATATCCCCGCGTCTGATGATCACAGCCTTCACTCTCCGTCATATTCTTACCCTTAGTATTGACACATTTTTAAAATGTATACACTACTGTTATCATATGAGGAGAAATGCTTTCCGGAGCCTGTTTACCCGTATATCACGAATTTAATATTAAAAAACTTATTGTAACTTACTGAAAATTACTCAAATCCCTTAAATACATCATCAAAATAATCTTTGGTACCCACTACTTTTCCGTCTTTTAAGTAAACTCTCGGTATACGTTTTCCGATATCGCAGATCATTTCATAATGGAAACCGCCGGACTTTTCTGCCAGTTCTTCCATCGTAATGCATTCAGCCCCGTCACTGCCTAAAAGGGTAACTTCATCATCTTCCTGTACATCCGGGATATCTGTTACATCTACCATAAACTGATCCATGCAGATACGGCCTAAAATAGCTGCTCTCTTGCCGTGGATCAGCACATCTCCTTTTCCGGAAAGGGAACGGACATAACCGTCTCCATAACCTACAGGAATGGTTGCTACTTTCATGGTATGGTCTGCCACAAAGGTGCCGCCATAGCTGACTGCTGTACCGGCTTCGATCTCCTTGATGTAGGTAATGCAGCTTTTGATCTCCATAGCTGGTGTCAGTTTTACGCTGTTATGATCTACCTCATCAGAAGGATACATGCCATAAATGGCAATACCAGCTCTTACCATATCCATATGATTGGACTCTAATGACTCAATGATACCGGCACTGTTGGAGCAGTGGCGGATCGGGATCTTTACACCCAGTTCCTCAAGGTAGCCTAAAAATTCTTTATAACGGCGGTACTGCTCTTCATAAGCGGATTTATCTGTCTCATCTGCTCTTGCAAAATGGGTAAACAGACCTTCTACTTCAATGCCCTCTAAGGCTGCAATGGCTGCTGCCTCTTTTGCATGTTCTCTGTCTGCTTTCATACCGATCCGGCTCATACCTGTGTCCAGTGCCAGATGCACCACTGCCTTTTTGCCCTGTTTTAATGCCAGGTCTGACAGTTTTTTTGCTTTTTCATACTGGAACATGGCAGTGCGGATATCGTAGCGCAGCAGATCCTCATAGCGTGACTCATGGGTCACACCCAGGATAAGGATGGTCTTATTGATCCCATGTCTGCGAAGGATGATGCCTTCATCAATAGTAGCTACTGCATATCCAAACACATAAGGTTCAATGGTTTTTGCTACAGGAACGCTTCCATGGCCATAGCCATCTGCTTTCACCGATCCCATGATCAGGGTAGATGCAGGCAGATTGTCCCGCATGGATCTCATATTAGAAGCAACAGCATCCAGGTTTACTGTTGCATATACTCTGCTGTAAGGTCTCATATATATTTTATTTCCTCCCGGCGTATTCATGCCTTCCTAAACGATCTCTTTCTGAAAACGCACTAAAGTGCGCTAAGCTTTAATTATACACCATACGCCGCATTTTTCAAGAAGGTTTCCCAGTCATTCAATCAGTTTTTGCCAACATATTTATTCTGCTGCAACTGGTACGGTTTACCCATTGCGTCTCACTGCCTCGTCCATAACATCCCCTACTGCCTGGGATAATTCCGTTGCAAGCAGACTGTGGCTTCCTGCCCCGGCTGCCTTCTCTCCTGCCAGACCGTGAACATACACACCCATGCGGGCTGCTTCTTCCTCTTCCATGCCAATTGCTAAAAGTCCCGCGATCGTACCAGTAAGCACATCCCCGGAACCGGCTTTTGCCATGGCACTGCAGCCGCTGGTGTTAATATAAAGGCCGCCTTCCTGGCCTGCAACTACCGTAGCTGCATCCTTTAATACGCAGGTAACTCCATACCGGGATGCATAAGCACTGGCTGCTCCTACCAGGTCCTCTTTTAGCTGGCTGATGGTCTGTCCTGTAAGTCTTGCCATTTCACCAAGATGTGGGGTAATGATAATATTTTCTGTATAATAAGAAGTAAGATAAGGATGGGATGCAATGGTATTTAACCCATCTGCATCCAGGATCACCGGAACATAGGCACTGGTAAGTATATCCTCTACCAGATATTCTACATAAGGCTCACTTCCAAGACCAGGCCCTAAAACCACTACACTTGCCCATTTCATCTGTTCCTCGATCATTTCTTTAAATTCTTCTCTTCCCTGAAGAAGCTGATCCGGAGTATAGGATGCAATGATCGCCTCTGGAAGGAGCCCCTGAAGGATGGGACGGTTTTCTTCTACTGTGAGGATCTTTACCAGTCCGGCTCCTGCTCTGTAGGCAGTAAGGGCACTTAAATAGGCAGCACCACACATACCTGCACTTCCCGCTGCGATCAGCACTTTTCCAAAAGTTCCTTTGTTGGAGTCTGCTTTTCTTTCAGGAATGTGGCAAAGATCTTTCTTTTCATAGGCAAAAGCCCGTTCCGGTCTGCCGCCTTCTTCCTCTTCCCCTTCTAATGCCATTTCAGGAAAGCCGATATCTTTTACCAGCACTTTTCCTGCATAACTTCTTCCCGGGTAAAGGGCAGTTCCCATTTTTTCCCAGCCAAAAGTCACAGTCACATCTGCTTTTAAAGCAGTTCCCATAACAGCGCCTGTATCTGCGTGGATACCGGAAGGAATGTCTACTGCCACACAGAAAGTATGCTCCTGTTCTCTTATCTGGTTCAGGTCATCTAGACATCTTTTATAATTTCCTTCTACCGGACGGCCAAGACCTACTCCGAATACTGCATCAATGATAACGCAGCAGTGTTTTCCTTTCTTTTCTGTCTCGATCTCCTGCCATGGTTTTACAGAAATTCCCAGTTTTCGGGCAATGGAAAGCTGTGTTTTTAATTCCACTGTTCCTCTGTTTTCATCCCCTGCCATATAAATGCATACGGGATAGCCTTTTAAATGGAGCATTCTGGCCGCTGCAACACCGTCTGCTCCGTTATTGCCACTGCCGCACACAGCCCAGACGATCTCATCCTTTTTTGCTGCCTTTTCTGCCTCTGCAGCCACTGCCATAGCGGCCCGTTCCATTAATACCATAGACGGAATACCGATCTCCTGAATGGTTTTGGCATCCGTTGCTTTCATTTTTCTTCCTGATAAAAGAGTCCTCATTTTTTCTGCTCTCCTCTTCCTTCTCCTACTGCAAAAGCCATTGCCAGTCCATTTGTATTGGAAATAGAAACATGGATCTGCTCCATTCCCATTTTTTCAAACTGTTCTAAAGCCCCACCATAAAGACGCACATAGGGCTTTCCCAGCTCATCCCGCAAAACTTCAATATCTCCCGGCATAAAGGTACGAAAACCTGTGCCAAACACCTTGGCTACCGCCTCTTTTACAGCAAAAGAGCCGGCAAGTTTAGAGGCAGACCCTCCTGCTTGCCGGCTTTCCGTCTCTGTAAATGTGCGTGACACAAAATGTTCTTTTTCGCAGGCCTTTCTCATACGGTCAATTTCTACCAGATCCGTTCCTACTCCCAGTATCATCACGTTTACTCTCTTTATTCCTTTTTAGTCTCTTCTGCATCAGTCTTCTCCTGCATGTTGCATACGCGGTAAGACAGACGCATCAGGCTCTCTGATAAATGTACGTTTTCTACTACTACATCATCCGGCACTACCAGATCTGTGTGAGCAAAATTCCAGATAGCCTTAATACCGGCTTTGATCAGACGGTCAGCGATCTCCGGAGCCTTTGTCTTTGGAATGGTAAGTGCTGCGATCTGGATATTATTTTCTTTGATGAAAGTTTCCAGATCATCCACAGAACGGATCTCAATGCCGCGGATCACCAGTCCGATCAGCTTTGGATTGATATCAAACATTCCTCTGATAACAAATCCTCTCCGCTCAAAATTCGTATAATTGGCAATGGCCTGTCCCAGATTACCTGCACCAATGATGATCACATTGTGCTGACGGTCAATTCCAAGGATCTTTGCGATCTCTGAATAAAGATATTTTACGTTATATCCGTAGCCCTGCTGGCCAAAGCCACCAAAATTGTTAAGGTCCTGACGGATCTGAGACGCCGTTACCTTCATTCTGCTGCTCAGTTCATTAGAAGAAATACGCTCTACTCCTTCCTCGATCAGCTCGCCAAGGTAGCGATAATATCTGGGCAGTCTTGAAATTACTGCTTTTGATATCTCTTTGCGTTCCATTTTAACCCTCTCCTTCTTGTTCATGATTCACCCCCTTGCATTATCGGGGTATGATAACTCTAGTATCCATTATAATCAGACGTTAAATAAATGTCAAATCTGTTTTTCAGTATGTTCTTGAAAAAATTATTTTCCTATATTATACTGTTTGGTGCGAACCGGCTCATTTTGTCGGGAAAATACTTAATTTTACTACATTTTTACTACGTTTTTAAGGAGTTTATCATGATATTATCCTGCAGCAATATCTGCAAGTCATTTGGGGAAAATGACATTTTAAAGCAGGTTTCCTTCCATATAGAAGACCACGAAAAGGCGGCCATTGTAGGCATTAATGGTGCCGGCAAGTCCACTCTTTTAAAAGTGCTTATCGGAAAACTGAACGCTGATGATGGTGTTGTTACCTGGGCGAAAGGTGCTTCCATCGGTTATCTGGCACAGCACCAGGACTTAGAGGGAGCCGAGACTATTTATGATGCACTTTTAGAGGTGAAAAAGCCGGTGATCCAGATGGAGGCGCGCATCCGCAGCCTGGAACTGGAAATGAAATCCGCTTCCGGTGATGAATTAGAGGCCAAGCTTTCTGAATACAGCCGTTTAAACCATGAAATTTGAAATGGCAGACGGCTATTCCTATCAGAGCGAGATCATCGGCGATTTTAAAGGGACTTGGATTTACAGAGGATGAGTTTTCCAAACCCATCACTGCTCTTTCCGGCGGCCAGAAGACCCGTGTTTCCTTAGGCAAACTGCTCCTTACCAAACCGGACATCCTGCTCCTTGACGAGCCGACCAACCACCTGGATATGGAGTCTATTGCGTGGCTGGAGACTTATCTTAGAAACTACAGCGGTGCTGTGATCATCGTTGCCCACGACCGTTACTTCCTGGACCGTGTGGTAACAAAGATCATTGAGCTGGATATGGGGCACTGTACTGTATTTTCCGGCAATTATTCTGCCTACAGTGATAAAAAAGCCATGCTCCGTGATGCGGCTATCCGTGCCTATTTAAACCAGCAGCAGGAGATCCGCCATCAGGAGGCTGTTATCGCCAAGTTAAAATCTTTCAACCGTGAAAAATCCATTAAACGTGCAGAAAGCCGTGAAAAATGCTGGATAAGATCGAGCGGTTAGAAAAGCCTACCCAGGCAAATGATTCTATGGATATCCGCTTAGAGCCGGATGTGGTCAGCGGAAATGATGTTCTGACCGTAACAGATTTAAGCAAATCCTTTGACACACAGACCTTATTTACCAATGTGGACTTTGAGATCAGCGGGGGAACGTGTTGCTATCATTGGAAATAATGGTACCGGAAAGACCACTCTTTTAAAGATCATCAATGGCATTATCCCTGCTGATTCCGGTCAGATCCGTTTAGGTTCCAAGGTGCATATCGGCTACTATGATCAGGAGCATCAGGTACTGCATATGGATAAAACCCTGTTCCAGGAGATCCAGGACACCTATCCAAACATGAACAACACCCAGATCCGCAATACACTGGCTGCTTTCCTGTTTACAGGGGATGATGTATTTAAGCTGATCCGTGACTTAAGCGGCGGTGAAAGAGGCCGTGTTTCCCTTGCGAAATTAATGCTCTCTGATGCTAATTTCCTGCTTCTGGACGAGCCTACCAACCATCTGGACATCACCTCCAAGGAGATCCTGGAAAGTGCATTAAACCGCTATACAGGAACCGTGCTGTACGTATCCCATGACCGTTATTTCATCAACCGTACTGCTACCCGTATCCTGGATCTGACGGATGGTTCATTTATCAACTATATTGGCAATTATGACTACTATCTGGAAAAGAAAGAGGATGTAGAAGCTGCATTTGCCGCTAGGCAGATGGCTGAAGCTGGAAATAACCGTACAGCCGGTGCAAATGGCACACAGGCACAGAGTGTCAGCGCTGTTTCAGGCGTATCTTCCGCTTCTTCCCAGGCACCTATGACTGCCTCCGCTGCAGGCTCTTTAGCTGACGGAAAAATGGACTGGAAAGCCCAGAAAGAGGAGCAGGCCCGTCTTCGCAAACGCCAGAATGAACTGAAAAAGGTGGAGGACAAGATCCACGAACTGGAAACAAGAGACGGGGAGATCGATGAACTTCTCTCCCAGGAAGATGTATATACCGATGTTTCCCGCCTTATGGAGCTGAACAAAGAAAAAGAGTCCATCCAGAAAGAACTGGAAGTTCTCTATGAGAAATGGGAAGAACTGGCAGAATAAAAGGAGTTATAAAAATCCATGAAGAAATTAAAACGGATATCAGCTGCCCTTATGGTAATATTATTAGCAGGCCTTTTTATTGCAGCCATTGTACTTGCAATAACCGGCGCCCCGGCCAATCAGCTGATGGCAGTTATTTTCTCTATCGTGTTTATTTCCGTATTGTTTTATGCTATGGGGCTGATGACACGGGTGTTAAAACATAATGAACCGAATGAGGATAACGTCAATAAAAAATAGAGCAAAATCTAAGCCAGGCGCATCTTTTTATCAGGATGCGCCTTTTTATATGCCTTTTAAGTGCTTTTTAAGTCAAAAAACAGCTGCCTGCAATCACACAGGCAACTGTCTTTTAGATTTGGATTCACTTAAAACACTCAGGTCCCGCGCTGACGCGCTCTACTGCCTGCTAACGCAGGCGGACCTTCGTTAATGGCTTGTAAAAAACAAATGTCTGCTTACGCAGCCGCTTGTTTTTTTCCTACGCTCATCACATTCTTACTTCAGGATAATATCATCACGGCCTGGGCCATTAGATACCATTGTGATCGGTACTTCAATCTCTTTTTCTACAAACTCAATATACTTACGGCAGTTCTCTGGAAGATCTGCGTAGTTCTTGATTCCGCGGATATCTGTCTTCCAGCCTGGAAGCTTGGTAAATACCGGTTTAGCCTTTTCAAGCTTTGCAGTAGTTGGGAAGTCTCTGGTCACTTCGCCGTCGATCTCATAGCCAATGCAAACCGGGATCTCATCTAAGTAGCCAAGTACATCTAATACTGTGAAGGCCACTTCAGTAGCGCCCTGGATACGGCAGCCGTATCTGGTAGCAACTGCATCGAACCAGCCTACTCTTCTTGGACGTCCAGTAGTAGCGCCGTACTCGCCGCCGTCACCGCCACGGTTTCTTAACTCTTCTGCTTCATCACCGAAGATCTCGCTGACAAATGCGCCTGCGCCAACTGCGCTGGAGTATGCCTTAACAACAGTAGTAATATCCTTGATCTCATATGGTGGGATACCTGCGCCGATAGCACCGTAAGCAGCCAGTGTAGAGGAAGAAGTTACCATTGGGTAAATTCCGTGATCCGGATCCTTTAAGGAACCTAACTGTCCCTCTAACAGGATCTTCTTGCCTTCTTTAATGGCATTGTGCAGATATGCAGATACGTCACATACATATGGACGGATCATTTCACGGTAGGTTACTAACTCATCGTACAGTTCCTTTGGATCTAACAGAGGTTTGTGGTACAGATGCTCAAGAAGTACGTTCTTGATCTCGCATACTCTCTCTGTCTTTTCCTTTAAAAGATCATCATCAAAGAGTTCGCTTACCTGGAAGCCGATCTTTGCATATTTATCAGAATAGAATGGAGCAATTCCGGACTTGGTGGAGCCAAAGGACTTACCAGCCAGACGAGCCTCCTCATAAGTATCAAACAGTACATGGTAAGGCATCAGGATCTGTGCTCTGTCAGAAACCAGGATGTGTGGCTTCGGAACGCCTCTGTCTACGATAGACTGGATCTCCTTGATCAGATATGGGATGTTTAATGCAACGCCATTTCCAATGATGCTGGTAGTGTGCTGATAGAATACACCAGATGGAAGAAGATGAAGCGCAAATTTACCATAATCATTGATAATGGTATGACCTGCATTACTTCCGCCCTGGAAACGGATGATAATGTCAGACTCTTTTGCAAGCATATCTGTGATCTTGCCTTTTCCTTCGTCTCCCCAGTTAGCACCTACAATTGCTCTAACCATACGTAAATTCCTCCTTGGGGCATAAGCCCAGTATCATAATAAATAATCAATCTTCTTTTACTTTACTATATTATAGGCTATAAGTAAAGTGATTATTTATTATGAATGTCATAATATCAGCTTATGTTATCTGTATCCGCTATCTATTTTTCTTATTTCCCTGTAAGCAGTTCCAACAGGTGCTTTCCCGCCATGGACATTAACCCCGACTCTCCTGTTACCAGACAGATGGAACGGGACGGCATTTTTTCCTTAAAGGAAAGGGCAAATACTTCTCCCCGCTCTATTGCTTCTTCTGCAAAGCCTTCCATCACGCAGCCAACGCCCATGTTCCGCCTGGCAAACTGTACGATCATATCACTGGTAGCCAGCTCAAATTCCGGCTTTAATTCAATGCCTTTCTGGGATAAAAACTGATCCATAAACAGGCGGGTGCTGGTATTTTTTTCAAGGAAGATACAGGGAAGATCACAGAGAATGGAATAGTCCAGCTCTTTCCCCTGCAATTCTTTAAAGCTGCTTCCTGCAATAAATACATTATCAATCGGCTTTACCTCTGTACTGTGGATGGCTCCATGACCTGAAAATGGCGTTGTTACCACACCGAAGTCGATCTTGCCCTCTTCCAGGCAGCGGATGGTCTCCGGAGTCGGCGCATTGGTCACTGTCACCTTGATCTTCGGATATTCTTTGTGGAACTGCTCCAGATAAGGAAGTAAAAAGAACTGCAGTGTCATGTCACTGGCACCGATCCGCACCTCTCCCATATCCATATCCAGCATTCTTTTAAGCATCCGTCCGCCTTCTAGCAGCTGTTCTACCCCGCCTTTTACATAATGGTATAACAGTTCTCCTTCTCTTGTAAGGAGCACCCCTTTGGAAGTACGGGAAAATAATTTTGTTCCCGCCTCTTTTTCCAGCTGACGCACTGCCTGGCTTACTGCCGGCTGGGAAATGCAAAGTCTCTGGGCCGCTGCCGTAAGGCTGCCTTCCTGACATACATAATAAAATACCTTGTAGTATTCCAGATTGATATTCATAAAATTCCCCTTGCATAAAGCGCAGGATCCCTGTGCTTATTAAAGGGGGGCTGAATGCTTTCGCTCCAGCCCCCTTCGTCCATTTATTTCAAATTTATGATCTTTTATACATTGATCTGAGCAGTCATTCCCAGAACTTCTTCGTTTTCCTTTAAGATCGGGTTGATGACTTCCTCTAAGAACTCTTCTACCTGCTTTGGTGCGCGTCCTACATAGCGGGATGGCTCCATAGCCTTCTTTAAATCCTCTAAGGACAGGTTGAATGCAGGATCTGCTGCGATCAGCTCTAACAGATTATTGTCCTCACCCTTTTCTTTTACGTTTCTGCCTGCTTCCATGGAAAGCTGACGGATACGCTCATGAAGTTCCTGACGGTCTCCACCTGCCTTTACAGCATCCATCATAATGTTTTCTGTTGCCATAAATGGAAGCTCTGCCATCATGTGCTTTTCAATTACCTTTGGATATACTACCAGTCCGTCTACTACGTTTAAGTACAGATCCAGGATACCATCAATAGCTAAAAATCCTTCCGGTACGGACAGTCTTTTATTTGCAGAGTCATCCAGAGTACGCTCAAACCACTGGGTAGAAGCAACTAACATTGGATTCATCATATCGCTCATTACGTAGTTGGACAGGGAAGCAATGCGCTCGCTGCGCATCGGGTTTCTCTTGTATGCCATAGCGGAAGAACCGATCTGGTGCTTTTCAAATGGCTCTTCTACTTCTTTTAAGTGCTGCAGAAGGCGGATATCATTGGAGAACTTGTGAGCACTCTGTGCGATACCTGCTAAAACGCTGAGCACACGGCTGTCGATCTTTCTGGAATAGGTCTGTCCGGATACAGGATAGCAGCCGGAAAATCCCATTTTCTCTGCGATCCGCTGATCTAAACGACGGCATTTTTCATGATCTCCGTCAAACAGCTCCAAGAAACTTGCCTGGGTTCCTGTGGTTCCCTTAGAACCTAACAGACGCATGGAACCGATGAGATATTCCAGATCGTCTAAATCCAGCTTTAATTCCATCATCCATAAGGTTGCTCTCTTACCTACAGTTGTAGGCTGTGCAGGCTGGAAATGGGTAAATGCCAGTGTTGGCTGATTTTTGTACTTATCTGCAAATTTAGCCAGTTCAGCCAGTACGTTTAATAATTTCTTGCGGACTAACTGCAGGGCCTCTGTCATAATGATCAGATCTGTATTGTCTCCTACATAACAGGAGGTAGCGCCTAAATGGATAATGCCTTTTGCCTTCGGGCACTGTACGCCGTATGCGTACACATGGCTCATAACATCGTGACGTACTTCTTTTTCTCTTGCCTTTGCAACGTCATAATTGATGTCATCTGCATGGGCTTTCAGCTCGTCGATCTGCTCCTGTGTAATATTTAATCCCAGTTCTTTCTCTGTCTCGGCCAGCGCGATCCAGAGTTTTCTCCAGGTCTTGAATTTCATATCCGGTGAAAAAATGTACTGCATCTCTTTGCTTGCATAACGCTCAGAAAGAGGGCTTACGTATTTATCATTACTCATTGGTTTTTCCTCCTGTGCCTGCTTAGTAGGCTTTTTTTACTCATGAACCCCGCGCTAACGCGCTCTACTGTCTGCTCCGCAGACGGTTCATTCGTTAACGGTTTGTGAAAAACAAATGTCTGCTTCGCAGCCGCTTGTTTTCCCCTGCACTTGTTACAGTATAACATATCTGCGTTTTCTAAACAACCATCTACTTCTCATAGCTGCCGCGGATATCTTCTTTTGGCGGCTCGATCGGATAATCCCGCTGAAACATGCAGTACAGATCGCCTTTCCTCCTGCCATTTCATACAGACGGTCCAAAGCCAGATAGGATAAGCTGTCTGCCCCTAAAAGTTCACGGATCTCTTCTACTGTACGGTTATGAGCGATCAGCTGGTCTTCTGACGGGATATCGGTTCCGAAGTAACATGGATGAAGGAATGGCGGCGCACTGATGCGCACATGGACTTCTTTGGCTCCTGCGTCTCTTAACATGCCTACGATCAGGGCACTGGTAGTTCCACGGACAATGGAGTCATCGATCATGATCACACGTTTTCCTGCCACTGCTTCTTTTAATACATTTAATTTAATGCGGACCGCTGATTCACGGCTGCTCTGTTTTGGCTTGATAAAAGTTCTTCCTACATAGGAATTCTTTACAAAAGCAGTTCCATAAGGAATACCTGACTCCATTGCATAGCCAAGGGCTGCTGCATTTCCGGACTCCGGAACGCCCACTACCAGATCTGCATCTACCGGTGAGTCCATTGCCAGGAAACGGCCTGCCTGGATACGGGAATGATATACGCTTACACCGTCAAATACACTGTCCGGTCTTGCAAAATAAATATATTCAAAAATACATCTTGCTTCTTTTGCATGATCTGTAAAGCAAAGTTCTTTATTAGAAGCAATGCCGTCCTTTGTAATGGTAACGATCTCACCTGGCTCTACGTCACGGATAAATTCTGCACCGATAGTCTCTAAAGCACAGGTCTCAGATGCCAGAATATAGGCATTATCTCTCTTTCCGATACAGAGAGGCTTAAATCCAAATGGATCTCTGGCTCCGATCAGCTTTCTTGGGCTCATGATCACCAGGGAATATGCTCCCTTGATCTTTTTCATAGCTTCTGCCACTGCCAGCTCTACGGTTGGTGTATGGATACGCGCCCTTGCAATGTGATACGCAATGACCTCAGAGTCAATGGTAGTCTGGAAAATAGCGCCTGTGTATTCTAATTCATGACGCAGCTCCGGTGCATTGACCAGGTTTCCGTTGTGAGCTAACGCCAGGGTTCCTTTTACATAGTTTAATACCAGAGGCTGCGCATTCTCTCTGGTACTGCTTCCTGCTGTTGAATATCTTACATGGCCTACACCGATATTTCCATGAAGTGGTTCGATCACATCCGGTGTAAATACTTCGTTGCAAAGACCCATTCCCTTATACGCACTTACTTTTCCTTTTGGGCCTTCTGTATCACTGACTGCAATACCGCAGCTTTCCTGTCCTCTGTGCTGAAGAGCAAACAGGCCATAATAAATTGTGGAGGCAACATCGTTTCCGTCAAAATCATAAATGCCGAAAACACCACATTCCTCCCGCACTTCATCTCCTCTGATATCAAAGTCCATCTGATTCTGGTTCATTGGTCTTTCCTTTCCGCTTTCGCCTTTTATCACAGTCTTGTCATTTATAAGTCTAACGATAAAAGAAGTCATTTTCAGTAGAAATTATAATACACGTTTTCTGTGAATACAAGCAACAGGCTCATTAAAATTCCTAATGAATAAATTCCCTCTGTTCTAATCAGTCTGTTTTTTCTCCTCCCGGATCTTGAAAAATAACACTTTTCCTTCTTTCAGATAAACAGCAGCGCCTTCTTTTAAAACCGGATTTGCTGTATCATCATCCTGATTTTTTTCCAGAATTTTTCCAATACATATTGTTCCCGGACTACTTCCTTTTTGGATCAGGTATTCCAGGATCTTCTCTTTTCCCGGCCATGGCACAGAAAGCCCCTGCCAGTTCTCCTGCCCTGTGGCAGAAGTTGTAAAACAGAAAAGGCGTCAGAAATAAAAAGAAAGCTAACATTTTACCTTTCTTTTTCTTCTTTTTCCAGGCTCTCACCCCTGCCTTTCGCATTTTCTTTAATTGTTTCACTGCTTTTCCTTTTTTTCATGGGAGTCCTTTCCCACGCACTCCAGTTTTATTATAGAAAATTTTTATCGTTCCTTCAAGAGTAAAACAGGCTGTCAAAAAAAGCAAAAAACTGCCAGGAAAAAGAATTTTCATCTTTCTCCTGACAGTCATCACTGCAGCGCATATGACAAGCGTGCCTTTGCACGCTCATTGATCACATAAGTTACCTGCCTTCCACATCACTTGCTGCATCGGAAGCGCCACGGCTCAGATCGTCTGTAAGATCATCGAGCAGCCCTTCTCCGGTAGTCTCGATTTCTCCATTGGTGCCGCCGGTCATGGTGCCATTTTCTCCTTCGCCCCAGCCGGATGCGGTATCTCCATTCATGCCATTTTCCCCGGTTCCTGCTCCTGTTCCATTTCCAGTCTCAGAAGCCGCCGAGGAAGTGGCACTGTTCTGCTCCGTCCCATTCATATTGCCATTTTTTCTTCCTGCACAGGCAGTAAGGGAAAGAGACAAAAGCACAAACATGCATACAAATAAAAACGGTCTGATCTTTTTCATAAAACATTCTCCTTTCGTTTACCTGCTATTAGTATGTAACATCAGAGAATGCTTTATAGTGTTAAATTTTTCCAGACAAAATCTACAGCTGCACTACGTCACTCATGTCGTATAATCCCGGCTCTTTTCCAGCTAAAAATTTTGCTGCTTCCAGAGCGCCTTTTGCGAAAATAGCCTTGGAATATGCTGTATGATTAAAGGTAATGACCTCATCTTTTCCGGCAAAGATCACATCATGATCTCCTACAATAGAACCGCCGCGGACAGATGCAATGCCGATCTCCTTTGGATCTCTCTTTTCATGAACGCTGCTGCGGTCATATACATAGTGATACTGATTGCCTAAAGCTTCGTTCATAGACTCAGCCAGTGCAAGGGCAGTTCCGCTTGGAGCATCCTTTTTCTGATTGTGGTGTTTTTCCACGATCTCAATATCAAAACCGGAACTAGCCAGTACTTTCGCTGCCTCCTGGACCAGTTTTAATAAAAGGTTTACGCCTAAAGACATATTGGCAGAACGCAGTACTGCTGCTTTTTTCTGCTGTCTCTTTTACTTTTTTGATCTGCTCTTCAGAAAGTCCGGTAGTACAAAGTACCAGTCCCAGCTTCTTTTCTGCACAGAAATCCATAAGATGGTCTGCTGCCTTCGGAGAAGCAAAATCTACTACTACATCTGCCTCTTCTTTGCATTCCTCTAAGGATGCATAGACCGGATATCCATTTTCTTTATCATTTTTAAGATCAATGCCTGCAACAATGGTAAGACCTTCCATATCCTTTGCCATTCCGGTGATGACCTGGCCCATAACACCGTTGCAGCCATGCATGATGACTCTGACCATTTTTCTTTCCTTTCTCCTGCTGCCCTAAAGAATAGTTTTCTCCTTACAGCAGTCCGTATGCCTGTAATTCCTTCTTAAGAACTTCCTGATGCTCAGGTTCCATCTCAGTAAGAGGCATTCTTAAAGGTCCTGTTTCTTTTCCTAACAGGTTCATAGCTGCCTTAACAGGGATCGGGTTTACCTCGCTGAATAAAGCATGGATCAGTGGGATCGCATCTAACTGAAGCTTTGCACTGCGCTTTACATCACCGGCAAAATATGCTGCACAGATCTCATGTGCCTGAGCAGGAGCTACATTTGATAATACAGAGATAACACCCTTTCCGCCTAAGGATAATAATGGAACGATCTGGTCATCATTTCCGGAGTACAGGTCAATACCGCCGTCTGTTAAGTTCATTAAAGTTGCAGTAGCAGAGAAATCACCATTAGCCTCTTTTACGCCAACGATATTATCTACATTTTTCCAAAGATGAGCGATGGTAGCAGGCTGGATGGTCACACCGGTTCTTCCGGTGATATTGTAAAGAAGCATTGGGATCTTTACGGAATTTGCAACTGCGGAAAAATGTGCGATCAGACCCTTCTGGGTTGCCTTATTGTAATATGGAGATACTACTAACAGACCGTCAGCACCATTCTTCTCTGCTTCCTGGGACAGATAAATAGCAGTCTCTGTGCAGTTAGAACCTGTACCAGCAATTACAGGAATACGCTTCTTTGTAACTTCACATACAAACTTGATAACGTCTAAGTGCTCCTCATGGGTCATGGTAGATGCTTCACCTGTTGTACCGCAGGCAACAATGGCATCTGTACCTCCTGCGATCTGCTCTTCTACGATCTCCTCTAACTTGTCGTAATTAACCTCTCCATTTGCCTTAAATGGTGTGATCAGTGCAACACCGGCGCCTTCATAAATTGCCATGTCTTTTCTCCTCCTAAATATAGTAAAATTGTTGGAAACACGCAGTACGCGTCCCCGGATCCACCAGAGTGTTCCTATCGCAATGTGATCTGGAAAAATCTGGTGATCACATCAAAAGAAAAGGAAGGGCTGAGGTAAATGTCAGCTCTTCCAACGGTTTCGCATCTTCACGAATCTGCTCTTTCGGTAGCTCTCCATCCACCCGGATGACAGTCACAAAGTTCTTAACCCTGTGCCCAGAAAAGACTCTTTCAGGTTTCCTCTTTTCTTCGGCGCTTTTCCCTTTCACCAGACCTTCTTCTGTGCCTGTCACATCCGGCCGGTTACTTTTGATCAGCGCAACCTCTACTCTGTTTTATGTTCTTAATATTAGCATTATCAGTTGCAGATGTCAACTGTAAATATTTAACCCTCACAGTGTTCATAACGTGTCTGAACCTTGGTGATCTCGTCTGCGTACTCATCTAATTCCTGAGGATAAACGGTTCCTGTCATGATCAGTTCTGCTTCGGACTGTCTTGCCTGACAGATCAGCGCCTTTAACTCCTCCAATGAAATAATGCCTTCATCCAGGATCCCAAATATCTCATCCAGGATCAGGATATCGCACTCTCCTGTAACCAGTACCTTTTTTGCGAAATTCAAACCATTGCGGATATTGATCCTTGCTTCGTCCTTTTCTTCCTCTGAAAGCTGGTCAAAAAAGATGGGTGATTTTTCAAATCGGAATAATTTGAACTCCGGTTCCAGTCGTTTTACGATCTCCATACCTTCTGTTTCCATGGAACCCTTTAAAAACTGTACCATGATGACTGTTTTCCCTTTTAAAAGAGCGGTCACACCTCGTCCTAAGGCACTTGCGGTCTTTCCTTTTCCAGGTCCGCAGATCACCTGTATCAGATTTTCTTTCATCATTCTGCACCTCATGTCTGTTCTCTCATGTGAGCATTTTTCAAAACCACTCTAGCACAATTTATGTAATAATGCAAATATTTCTTACGATTTCCAGAAGATTTTCCTGCTTAAATATGAAAATTTATTTAAAATTCATCACACTCCAGCTTGCTGATGGATACTTCATAAGCAATACGCTTCTCACATTCTGTCTCCGTGATCTTCTTTGTATACTCCCGGCTCTGGACTCTTCCCCAGATACGGACCCTTGTTCCAACCTCAAAGCCAGAAGCAAAACGGGCATTACGGCCCCAGCTGATACAAGGGATATAATCTGATTTTCCATAAGGACGGTTTACAGCTAAAAGAAGGTCTGCGATCTCTCTTCCAAGAGGTGTTTTGCGGTAGATCGGCGCCTTGCAGATATAGCCGTCTAAGAAGATCTGGTTCGTCTTTGTGTAATCGGTAAATTCATCCATAAAATGGATCTCACGTACAAATACCGATAACATCAGGCGGTTTTTAGTACCTTCGTGACGGTTATAGGAACGGAACTGGCCAACGGCTTCCATGGTACAGCCCTTATAGTCCTTATGTACATCCACAAGCCGCTCAGAAACCATTAAAGGAATGATATCCGCCTGTTCACTTAAACGGTTGACAGATAATTCTACCATATAAAAGCCTTCTCCAAAGACCTCATGGCTGAATGTGAAATCTGATACGATCTCTCCGATCACACTTACCTTGTTGTTTTCGATCATTTTTTCCTGTCATAGTACTTCTCCTCTTCTTTTCCATTTTTCATTTTAATGATACCAGGGTCAAAATGGTGGGAAATCCGACGCAAGCTTGCTTGCAGGAGGATTTATCAACTTGGGACCCGCCAAAAATCATGAGTAAGAAAGCCATTTTTTGAAGAAAAATGAAGCGGATTACGAATGTTTTTAGGATTGCCTGAGTGCAACGCACGTAGCAATCCGGTATCTTGGGGGCCATGTACCTTTGGACACCTACATAGATAATTTATGAAAACGATGAAAAGAAATAGACCGGATATGCATAAAATCCACCTCTGTTTCCGACATAAAACGACAGGAGAAACAGCGGTGGATCTTACATATAGTTCTTAATAATATTTATTTTCAAATAATTTCCAGATCTCGTCCAGTACGATCACACTGCAGGATACACCTAAGATCTTGCACCACAATCCTACAGACAGGGGAACTGTCTCAAATACAGCGCCACCGGCCTGTGTAATGATGATCTGAAGGATCAGGACCAGTAAGAATATGCCAAGCATCAGCTTATTATTAAGCAGGTTCTTATACATTGGTGTGCGGTCCAGTTCACGGCAGTTAAAAGCATTAAACAGCTGGAATACTACAAACAGGGTAAATAATACGGTTGACTCCTGTTCCGGCGCTGCCCCTAAAAAGTTAGTAAAATGCTGGAGCATAAATACAATAGAGATAAAAATACCGTTTACAAAAATACGGCTGATCATGGATTTAGAAATAATATTTTCATCTCTTCTTGTAGGCGGATGATTTAAAATATCATCACGGATCGGTTCCAGTCCCAGTGTCAGTGCTGGCGGGCCGTCCATGATAATGTTGATCCATAACAGTTCAAGAGCTGTAAATGGTGTTTCAAAGCCTGCTAAAATGGAACAGACTACAACCACTACAGATGATACGTTTACAGTCAGCTGGAACTGGATAAAGCGCTTAAAGTTTTCATAGATGGCACGGCCCCAACTGCACCGCCTTCATGATGGTAGAGAAGGAGTCATCCAGAAGAACGATATCGCTGGCTTCCTTGGTAACTTCTGTACCCGCAATACCCATGGCAATACCTACGTCTGCATTCTTGATAGCAGGGGCATCATTGATACCGTCACCGGTTACTGCCACTACATTTCCCTGTGCCTTTAATGCTTTTACCACACGCATCTTTACAAGAGGGGTACTTCTGGCAATAACCTGGATCTTTTTAAGTGCCTGTGCCAGTTCTTCATCGGACATGTTTTCGATCTCAGATGCCTCTACTGCAATGTGGTCTGCATCCAGCATATGAAGCTCATCTGCAATAGCTCTTGCAGTTAAAATATTGTCGCCGGTAAGCATTTTTACTTCAATACCTGCTTTGCGGCAGCGGCCGATGGCACCATAAACATCAGGGCTTAATGGGTCGGAAATAACAACGAAACCATCATAGATCAGGTCTGTTTCCAGTTCTTCCTGTGTTTCTTCCCCGGTGTACTGATCCAGCTTTTTATGTGCAAAAGCAAGGATACGTCCTGCGCGGCTCTGGAAAGAAGTGATCTTTTCTTCCAGTGCATTCTTCTCTTCATCAGACAGATTAACCGACAGGTTCATGATCTTTTCCGGATTTCCCTTTACATAAAGCATATAACCTTCTGATGTACGCAGGATCGTACTCATATCCTTTTTCTGGGAAGAAAATGGGAAAATGTGGGCGATATCTGCCTCTTCTCTTTTCTTTGTATAATCCCAGCCTGCTTTTCTGGCTGCTACTAAAAGAGCACATTCCGTAGGATTTCCGATAAAGCTGTCTTTTTCGTCTTCAATCGTCACATTGGCATTGCTGTTGATACAGAAGTTTTCCAAAAGACAGACGTCCGTAAGCTTCTCAGGCTCTAACAATTCTCCCTTGGTATAGATCTGCTGTACGGTCATCTTATTTTCTGTTAAAGTTCCTGTTTTATCGGAACAGATGATATTAATACAGCCAACAGTCTCACAGGCGATCATCTTCTTTACCAGAGCATTTTCACGGGACATTTTAATAATGTTTAATGCCAGTGATACAGCCACGATGGTAGGAAGACCTTCCGGAACTGCTGCTACGATCAGGACAATACTGGTGATAAAGCATCAGACACTGTTTCCCAGTTCATGGTATGGGACATGGCAAAATCCGATGATCTGGATGGCGAATACGATAAGGCTGCTGTAGCGCCTAAAACTGTGATCACTTTTCCCAGACGGTCCAGTTTTTCCATGAAGAGGTGTGGTGTCTTTTTTCCAATTGAGGATAATTCTTTTGCGATCTGTCCAACTCTGTGTTGTTTCCTACTGCAGTTACCACTGCTTTTCCTGTACCGCTTGATACAAAGCAGCCGGAATACAGCATGTTTCTGCGCTCTGCCACAGGTGTGGACTGGGGACAGACGTAATCTGCCTCTTTTGCTGCAGGAAGGCTTTCTCCTGTAAGAGAAGACTCATCGGTGCTGAGGTCATTGCTCTCTAATAATCTTTGCATCTGCTGCCAGCTTATCTCCTGTTTCTACT
>ENA-OQDL01000367-OQDL01000367.1-human-gut-metagenome-genome-assembly--contig:-NODE-367-length-29601-cov-7.369139_pt1 | contig 29601 bp, 30 predicted proteins | sample MGYA00242782_ERZ504609 | MGnify/ENA primary metagenome ERZ504609 (study PRJEB26092, sample SAMD00036320) | human gut metagenome | host: Homo sapiens | study: EMG produced TPA metagenomics assembly of... | reverse complement strand
AAATCATAAGATATTAACCGGTAGAACGGGATTGTTCAAGTCATGTACAACTTGAAAAATCTTGTTCTCCGTTTTTATATAGGTTGGAAATGATTGAGGTTTAAAAATCTTATTGAATGAATGTCTATAGAGAATGTTGGTTTTATCTGGCAGAGATAAACAGTACAGATTTGCCGATTTTGCAAAAATATAGTAAGATGGTGTATCACCGGGGTTGGACTGCAATGCCCGGTAGTAGAACATCAGGTCAGGCCCGTGCAGGCCCATATCATACAGCGGCCGGTACGGGGTGATCTTTTCCCGCAGCTCCCTGGGCAGCTGCACCAGAACATCCGCACCAAAGCGGCGGTGTGCATACGTAGATGGCATATCCTCTCTCCTCCTTTTCGTACCAGAATCAGTATAGCAGAATCCCGCCCCCGCCGCCACCCTTCCGGGTCTGATTTGTGTAAAATTTTTGAGATATTTTTCATCACGCCCATCCCATAGCGCAAAAACGCCCCGCCGGTCTCCCGGCAGGGCGCTTTCGCAGGGTGATATTGCAGACCAGTTCGGTCTGTAAAACACCCGGCAGCCAAAAGCCGCCGGGCGTTTTTGACCCGGCGGCTTTCAGCTATTCCAAACGATCAGTCTTTCTTCACCATCATCTTGCTGGCCTTATAGATATCGCCGCAGCCCAGAGTGATGACCAGATCACCCTCCCGGGCGTTCTGTTTGACCCAGTCAGCGGCAGCCTCCAGGCTGTCCACCAGCACAGAGTTGGGGATCTGCGCCGCCAGCTTCGCGCTGGTAATGGTGGGGTCGTTGGGCTCGCGGCTACCCATGATGGGGGTGATCACCGTGATATCAGGGATCTTGAACACATCCACAAAGTCGTTGAACAGCATCTTGGTCCGGCTGTATGTAAACGGCTGATGGACTGCGATGACACGATCATATCCCAGCTCCTTGGCGGTGTTCAGGGTCGCGCGGATCTCGGTGGGATGGTGGGCGTAGTCGTCCACGACCACTGCGCCGTTGCACTCGCCGTAGACCTCAAAACGGCGGCCTGCCCCCTTGAAGTTCAGGGCAGCGTTGGCGCACTCCTCCACGGTCAGGCCCACAGAGCGGCAGACAGCACACATGGCCAGTGCATTGTAAATGTTGTGGCGGCCCGGCACTGCCAGACGGATGTGGCCCAGCTCATTGGTATCCCACTCCTTCAGATCAAACTCAAAGAAGCCGGGCTTGTACTCCTGCACGTTGACAGCACGGTAATCGGCCGCATTGTCAATGGCAAAGGTGCGCACGCGGCGGTCCAGGGTGTACATGACATCCATGGTGTTCTTGTCGTCCGCATTGGCAAAGATCATAAAATGGGTCATCAGGGCAAAGCGCTTGAAGGCAAACTTCAGCTCGCCCATGCTGCCGTAATAGTCCAGATGGTCGTTATCGATGTTCAGCACCACGGACATATAGGGGGTCAGCTTGAGGAAGGTCTCGGAGAACTCGCAGGCCTCGATGACGATATCATCCCCCTTGCCGGCCTTGCCGTAGCCGCCGATGAGGGGCAGCTTGCCGCCGATGACTGCAGAGGGATCACGGCCTGCCAGTTCCAGCGCGGTGGTGATCATGGAAGTTGTGGTGGTCTTGCCGTGGGTGCCGGAAACGCAGATGCTGTCCTTGTACAGGCGGCTCACATAGCCCAGCAGAACGCTGCGCTCCACGGTGGGGATGCCATAGGAAGCGGCAGCGTTCAGTTCCACGTTGTCCTTGGCAATGGCGGCAGAGTAGACCACCAGGTCAACGCCGATCACGTTGTCCGCAGCATGACCCAGGCTGACCTTCACGCCCATCTCCCGCTCCGAGCGGATGATGCTGCCGTCCAGCACATCGCTGCCGGAGATATCATATCCCTTGGCAGAGAGGATCTGGATCAGCGGATACATACCGCTGCCGCCGCAGCCGATGAAGTGGATCTTTTTTACATGATCCAGCAGATGCATGGTATAATCAGTAACGAACATAAGCAGGCAAACCTCCAATAAACAAACGGCCGCAGGGCAGACCGAATCCATCTTAATTCTTGGGTACTACTTATTATATAATTTTTGGCCGACAAAATAAACAGTTCCGAGCGAATTTTCGGAAAGAACCAGAAACTCCGGCACATTTTTGTTACAACTGTACAGATAGCCCATGGATTTTCGCCCCTTTTGCACACTTCATAAAAGATTTACATTTTTTATCGGCTTGATAGCTAACAATTTTGAAGTATTTGTGGTATGATAGTTGCGAATTTTGAACTATCACGCTGCCGCCGGACGCGCGGCTGGAAAAGAGGAATCTCATTTTGAACATCAAGATCACTGCGGACAGCACCTGCGATCTGTCCGAAGCGCTGCTCCGGCAGTGGAACATCAGCCTGATCCCCATGCACATCCTCATGGGGGAGGAAAGCTATCTGGACGGCGTTACCATCCACCCTGCCGATGTATTCGCCCATGCCCAGAACGGCGGCAAAATGCCCAAATCCGCCGCCCCCAATCTGGTGGAGTACACCGACTTCCTCGCCCCCTTTGCCAGAGACTACGATGCCGTCATCCACATCAATGTCGGCTCCAAATTCTCCTCCTGCTTCCAGAACGCCCGGCTGGCGGCGCAGGAGTTCGGCAACGTCTATGTTGTGGACAGCGAGAATATCTGCACCGGGCAGGGCTATCTCGTCCTGCAGGCAGCCAAGTGGGCCGCTGACGGCCTGCCGCCCAAGAACATTTCCATGCGCTTACAGGGCCTTGCCAAGCGGGTCGAGTTGAGCTTTGTGCTCAACCAGCTGGACTACATGGCCAAAAGCGGCCGCTGCTCCGGCGTGCTGGCCTTCGGGGCCAACATTCTGGGCATCAAGCCCAGCCTGGCCGTCATCGATGGTGAACTGAAAGTCGTGCGGAAGTACCGGGGCAGTCTGCCCATCTGCGTGGGCAAGTACATCACCGACCAGCTGGCGAACCGGGAGGACATTGACCGCAGCATGGTGTTCATCTCTTCCACCCAGGCAAAGCCCGGCTGCATGGAGGCCATCAAGGCCGGACTGCGGCAGTACGGCAATTTTGAGAATGTTTACGAGACCGACATCGGCACCACCATCGGCGGCTATTCCGGCCCCGGTACCATCGGCATCGTGTTTGCACGCAAGCAGTAAATTTCTCCCTGCACACAAAAAAGACGCGCTCATCACAGAGCGCGTCTTTTTTGCATGATATCCGGTTTTCTCAGCTCAGCCGTCCGCTCTCTACCGAGAAGCTCAGGTCGGCCACAGCCATGGTGGATCTGCGGTGGGAGACCAGCAGGACAGTCTTCTCCCTGCACTCATCCCGCACGGCCTTGAGGATGATTCCTTCGTTCAGGCTGTCCAGATTGGAGGTAGGCTCGTCCAGCAGGAGGAAAGGTGCATCGTGCAGGAAGGCACGGGCCACACCGATGCGCTGGCGCTCACCGCCGGAGAGCGCACCGCCCAGCTCGCCCACAGAGGTATCATATCCCTTGGGCAGGCTGTTGATAAAGCCATCCAGCGCGGCCTTTCTGCAGGCAGCCTCCACCTCGGCACGGGTGGCATCGCGCCGGGCGATCCGGATGTTGTTTTCTATGGTATCGTCAAACAGCTCCGTTTCCTGGGTCACAAGACTTTCCTGGGCGCGCAGAGCGGCAGTGTTCACGGTGCGGATGTCATGTTCACCAAACCGGATGGTGCCGCTGCTCACATCCCAGAAGCGCATGAGCAGCCGCAGAAAGGTGGATTTGCCGCTGCCGGAGCGGCCCGTGATGCCCACGATCTTCTTTTCCGGGATAGTCAGGCTCAGGTCGTGGAGCACCTCTTCCCTGGCGTAGGCAAAGCTGACATGATCAGCCTGTGCACCGGTAAAGGCGGGGTCCACGCCGTTGGTCACATCGGCGGTCACAGGCTCCTCATCCAGCAGGTCAAGGACACGGTCGGCACTGGCGAACACCTGGGTCAGGCTGGCACCGAGGTTGGCCAGCGCCACTACCGGGCCAAAGGAGCTCAGGGCCGACAGGGTGCAGACCAGCACCCCCTCCGCGCCCAGCTGGCCATTCTGATACAGCCGGATGCTTACCCCCAGCACAGCCAGCGCCGTCAGCACGATGAGGGTGTTGGCGGCACCCACCGTCACGCCCTCGCGGTACTTCATGGCCTTCTGCTTCTCCCCCAACGTCTCGCTGTGGGCCGTGATGCCCTCGGCACGCGTGGCGGTGTTCTGGTACTGCAGGATATCCCGCAGACCGCGCAGGCTTTCCAGCAGATAGCTGTTGGTGTCGGCCAGGGCCTGCCGGTACTCGCGGGCGGCTTTGTCGCCCCGTCTGGCAGACCACACCGGCAGAGCAATGCCCACCAGCAGATAGCCTGCCAGCAGCACCAGTGCGGGCAGAATATGATAACTGGCCGTAAAGCAGGTCATGCCGGTCACACAGAGGATCGCGATGCAGACCGGCGAAATGGTGTGGGCATAGAACACCTCCAGCTGCTCGATGTCGGCGGTGATCAGGGAGATCAGGTCGCCCCGGTCACGGCCCTCCAGCTTGGCAGGGGTCAGGCGGCGGAGTGCGCCGAATACCTTATCCCGGATGAGAGCCAGCAGCTTGAAGGCGATATAGTGGTTGGAGGCCTGCTCTGCGTAGCGCAGCACGCCGCGCAGCAGGGCAAAGACAAGGATGCAGGCAAAGGCGGTGCCCACGCCTGCCGCCGTGAGCAGGGCAAAGCCGCCGAAGACCGTGATAAAGGTGGCGCAGAAATGGCCGATGACACCCATGACAATGGCTGCCAGCATGATGGGCAGCATGGGCCGGACCAGCACGATCAGCCGTGCGGCAATGGCAAACGGACTGCGGTGTTTTGTGTTGTTCATGCGCTCACCTCCCCAAGGTCTTCCAGCTGTTTCTGGGCGTTGTACAGGCGGCTGTACACCCCCTGTGCCGCCAGCAGGTCGTTGTGCGTTCCCTGCTCGGCAATGCGGCCTGCCTCCAGCACATAGATGCAGTCGCTGTCCACCACATTGGCCAGACGGTGGGAGATCAGGATCACTGTTTTCTTTCCCGCCAGGCTGTGGATGGCTTTCATCATATCGTTCTCGCTCTCGGCATCCACATTGGAGGTCGCCTCGTCAAACACATAGATGGGTGAATCATGCAGCAGGGCACGGGCCATGGCAAGGCGCTGGCGCTGCCCGCCGGACAGGTTGGAGCCGCCCTCGTGGAGCGCCGTTGCAAGGCCGCTCTGGCTGCGGCAGAAGTCCGCAAGGTTCACCTGCTCCAGCGCTGCCCAGAGCTCGGCTTCGGCTGCATCGGGCCGGGCCATCCGGAGGTTGGCTTCCACCGTGCCCTTGAAGATGGCCGCATTGTGGGGCACCAGTGTCAGCAGGCGCAGGCGGTCGGCCTGCTTCCATTCGCTGACCGGGATGCCTCCCAGCGTAACCTTTCCCTCGGTCACGGTGCGGGCACCGGACAGGATGGCCGTTATGGTGCTCTTGCCGCAGCCGGATTCTCCCACCAGCGAGACAAAGCTGCCCTGCGGGATGGTCAGGGACACATCGTGCAGGATGGTGCGCTCCTTCTCGTAACCAAAAGTGACATGCTCCAGCGCAAGGGTGCTGTCGGCCGGGTCGGCGGTCTTTTCGCCATCTTCAGGCTCCTGGGCAGAGAGCAGCCTGAAGATCTTCTCAGCCGAAGCCGCGCCATTCATGGCAATGTGGAAGTAGCTGCCCAGCAGGCGCAGGGGCAGGAAGAAATCCGCCGCCAGCAGGAGGATGGTCAGGGCGCTGGTCAGGCTGAGCTGGCCTTTGGCAAAGGCCGATGCCGCGCTGATGATGCCAAGACCCGCACCGCCGTAGGCCATCAGGTCCATCAGGGTCACGCTGTTCAGCTGCATGGTCAGCACCTTCATCGTGATCTTGCGGAACCGCTCGGCCTGGGCATTCATCTCCTCGTGCTTCCAGCCGTCTGCCTGATAGATCTTCAGGGTGGTCAGGCCCTGGATATTCTCCAGAAAGCTGTCGCCCAGGGTGGTGTACTCGCCCCAGTAGTTCGCCAGCAGCTTCTTGGCGAACTTCTGCACCGCCACAATGGACATGGGGATGAGCGGCACACAGCACAGCAGAAGGATGGCCGAGCGCGCGTGCACGCCCACCAGCAGCACAAACAGGGTCACCGGGGCCAGCAGGCTGTAAAACAGCTGGGGCAGATACTTTGCAAAGTAGGTGTCGATCTGCTCTACACCCTCGCTGGCCAGCATCACGGCTTCACTGGTGGCCACCGTCTCGCTGTAACCGGCCCCCAGCCGTGTGAGCTTTGCATAGATGCTGCTGCGCAGGGTGCGCTTGACATCCTTGGAAGCCCGGTCGCTCATATCGGAGGCGCAGAGGGTAAGGCCATAGCGCACCGGCACAGTCAGCAGGCAGAGCAGCATCCCCTGCCAGAGGGCATTGCCGGTCAGGCTGCCCGCAAACACGCCGCCGATGAGACGGGATACCGTCATCACCAGCACCACATTGCACAGCATCCCCAGCCACTGGAACAGCACGTTCAGCCCCACATAGTGCAGGGCCTTCCGATCGAAGGAAAGCAGTTTCTTGTTGATCACGAAGCGTTCTCCTTTTCAGATTCATCCGGGCCGAACAGGCGGTCATATTCGCCGGTAAAAGCCCGTTCGGGCAGGGCCGAAGTCAGGGCCAAAGCGGCATTATAGCGTTCCTCCTCGGTCATGTCGATGCGCACAGGCGGAAAATGCGTCAGCACCGTTTCCAGTTGAGCCCTGACCGCCTTTGCCACAAAGATGCCCCGATCGGTCAGATAGATCTTGCCATAGTGTTCCTTCACGATCATTCCCCGATCCATCAGCAGGTTCATAATGCGCACCACGCTTGGCTTGGTCACGTTCAGCTTTTCGGCAATGCTGCGGGAGCAGATATCCAGATGCGTCTGGGAGACCTCATAGATGGCCAGGAGATACCGCAGATGGGCTGCTGTCAGTTCCATAGTATCACTCTCTTCTATAATAATGTAAGCCGCTTCCAATGTTATCCAAAGCTAACTTTTTTCATTCTAAAAAAGGGCGCGGGCCGATTGGATGTTCGACCCGCGCCCAGCGGTTTTTACCGATCAGTGGCAGCCGCTGCAGCCGCCGCAATTGCCATTGCAGCCGCCTTCGCCGCAGCCCCCACAGCCGCCATGCTTGTGGGAGTGCCATGTGGCCCAGCCCACACCGCCAAACACGATAACACCTACAATGATGGTAGGCAGATTAAAGTTCGTGGCCAGGAATTCCATCATATAGAACACACCCTTTCAAACTGGACAGATGATCTTACTTGATCTTGGAAACGTCGATCTTGACCTCGTTGTCGCCAACGTACTTGTTGGGGCGGAACATCAGGTACAGGAATGCGGCAAAAATCACGATAGCCACGATGGTGAAGAAGTTGAAGCCAACCTCACCGGTGATCAGACCACCGATCTGGTACACGACCAGAGCTGCGCAGTAAGCCAGAGCGCACATATAACCGATGGCGATGGCAGTCCACTTGCCGTTGTTCATCTCACGCTTGATCGCGCCCATAGCAGCGAAGCAGGGAGCGCACAGCAGGTTGAAGATCATAAAGGCGTAAGCGGACAGAGCGGTGTAATCCTGCGCAACTGCTGCCCAGATCTCATCACCGTTCTCAGACAGCTCGCCGCCGAAGTGATACAGAACACCGAAGGTGCCAACCACGTTCTCCTTTGCGATCAGACCAGAGACGGAAGCAACGGTTGCACGCCAGTTGCCAAAGCCCAGAGGAGCGAAGATCCAGGCGATCTTGGTAGCGATAGCGGCCAGGACGGAGTTGTCCTGATCCTCGACCATGCCGAAGGCACCATTCTCGAAGCCGAAGCCCTGCAGGAACCACAGCACAACGGTAGCTGCCAGAATGACAGAACCGGCGCGCTTGATGAAGGACCAGCCGCGCTCCCAGGTGGCACGGAAAACGTTGCCCCATGCAGGCACATGGTAAGCGGGCAGCTCCATAACGAAGGGTGCGGGGTCGCCAGCGAAGAGCTTGGTCTTCTTCAGAATAACACCGGAGCAAATGATGGCAGCCATGCCGATGAAGTAAGCGGAAACAGCCACCACAGAGGAACCACCGAACATTGCACCTGCGATCAGGCCGATGATGGGCATCTTAGCGCCGCAGGGGATGAAGCAGGTGGTCATAATGGTCATACGGCGGTCACGCTCGTTCTCGATGGTACGGGAAGCCATAACACCGGGCACGCCGCAGCCGGTACCGACCAGCACGGGGATGAAGCTCTTGCCGGACAGGCCGAAACGGCGGAAGATACGGTCCATGATGAAGGCGACACGGGACATATAGCCCACATCCTCCAGGATGGACAGCAGGAAGAACAGAACCAGCATCTGGGGAACGAAGCCCAGGACTGCGCCCACACCGGCCACGATGCCGTCCATGATCAGGCCGTACAGCCAGCCTGCCACACCGATGCTCTCCAGGAAGCCGCCCAGCGCGCCCGGCACGATCTCACCAAACAGGACATCGTTGGTCCAGTCGGTCGCAAAGGTGCCGATAGCCCAGCCGCCATCTGCAATGGAGGTGCCCATGGATAGGGAGTACATCAGGAACATGACCAGCGCGAAGATGGGCAGAGCCAGCACACGGTTGGTCACGATCTGGTCGATCTTATCGGAAACGGTCAGGTGATCCACACGGGCCTTTTTCTTGACGGCCTTGTCAACGACACCGTTGATGTAGGAGTAGCGCTGGTTGGTGATGATGCTCTCGGCATCATCGTCCATCTCCTTCTCGCAGTCTTTGATGTGCTCATCAATGTGGTCAGCCAGAGCCTTGTCGAGCTTCAGCTCTTCCATGACCTTCTCATCCCGCTCGAACAGCTTGACTGCGTACCAGCGCAGGAAGCGGTCATCGACCTTGCCCTGGATGGACTCCTCGATGTGTGCGATGGCGTGCTCCACACTGCCGGTAAAGACGTGGGGCAGCTCACCGGCCTTCTGCTTCTGGGCAGCGGCAACCGCAGCCTTGGCAGCAGCCTCGGTGCCCTCGCCCTTCAGTGCGCTGATCTCAACGGCCTGGCAGCCCAGCTCGCTGCTCAGCTTCTTCAGGTCGATCTTATCGCCGTTCTTGCGGACCAGATCGATCATGTTGACCGCCATAACAACGGGGATGCCCAGCTCGATCAGCTGGGTGGTCAGGTAGAGGTTGCGCTCAATGTTGGTGCCATCGATGATGTTCAGGATGGCATCGGGCTTCTCCTTGACCAGGTAAGTACGGGAGACGACCTCCTCCAGCGTGTAGGGAGACAGGGAGTAGATACCGGGCAGATCCTGGATGATGACATCCTTATCGCCCTTCAGCTTGCCTTCCTTCTTTTCCACGGTAACGCCGGGCCAGTTGCCAACGTACTGGTTGGAGCCGGTCAGGTTATTGAACAGGGTAGTCTTGCCGCAGTTCGGGTTACCGGCCAGTGCAATTTTAATACTCATTGCGTGTCCTTTCCTCTCTTTGGAATCAAACCACTTCGATCATTTCAGCATCGGCCTTGCGCATACTCAGTTCGTAGTTGCGCACGGTCAGCTCCATGGGGTCGCCCAGAGGTGCCACCTTACGGACATAGATCTCAACACCCTTGGTGATGCCCATGTCCATGATGCGGCGCTTGACCGGGCCTTCGCCATGCAGGCGTGCCACGGTGCAGGTCTCGCCGACCTTCACGTCCTTCAGAGTTTTCATGCAAATTTCCTCCTCTACTTGTCTTTATTCAGAGACCATTCCAGTGTCGGAGCAGGTCCCAAACAGCGTACTGCGCTGTTCAGCCGATCATAATGCGATTTGCCATCGTCCTGTCGAGTGCCAGGCGGCTTTCCTTGACCTGTACGATCAGGTTACCTGCGATCTCGTTGACCACGGTCACTTCGCTGTCCACCACAAAACCAAGCTCTGCCAGATGCAGGCGGACTTCATCTTTGCCGGTGATCTTCTTAATGGTGACGGTCTCGCCCGCCTTCGCCATTGTCAGAGGCATCATAACATTCCACTCCCTTTTTCATACTGTTTGTGGGCTGCTGATGCACCGGAGGGGTTAGTCAGTCGGAACTATCAGCATAGATAGTTTACACTTACTAACCTTTGTTGTCAACAGTTTTTTCATCATCAAAAGTTAGTTTATATGAACAAACAGTTTTTCTGCCCAAATATCCCAGTTTTTTTATCACAATCAACAATAACTAACTCAAATTTCTGAGTAAAAGTTAGCTATTGTTTACATTTTACCGTCATTTTTTCTATCCATGAAATGACACAGCCGCCCGATGCAGTGGTCAAGGCTGCAACGGACGGCCGCGTGTCAAAAGGAGGATTTCTTCCCGCCGGAGCGTGGTTTGTTCCGGTGGGTGCCAGGATAAAAAGAGAGTATTGGTAGAGAATGACTTGTCAGGCCGCCACAGCAAGGCGGAAAATGGGGGTACCCTCGTGGAACAGGCGCAGATATACTCTGGTGCACTTGTTCAACTGGGCAAAATGACGTGCGGCGGCATCGGGGTCGCCGTAAGCCTTCCAGCAGCCGCAGCAGGTGAAATTGCGGCCCTGATTTTCGATAAAGCCCACCACATCGGTGAGCGGATAACCAAGAAACACGCCGATCTCATGGGGAAAATCGGCTTCGCAGCACAGCCGCCGGGACAGCTGCTGCAGCATACCGTCACAATCGGAAGCATCTTCCGGCAGGGCATAGCCCTCGCGTTGCAGGAACTCCCGCACCGCCTCATCGGCCAACACCTGACGCAGGCGGCTCTCGCGGTAAACATAAATGAGATACCAGTGGGTGTGAACGCAGCCCTTGAGGACCCGGACCTTCAGCCCCTTCTCCCCCAGCTGGTCATTCCAGCGGCGCACCCGGGCAGCCAGGTCGGCGCAGTCCCGGGTCTCATAGCGGAACAGCCCGGCAGGCTTCAGCCCCGCCAGCACCGGTGCGCACTGTTCGATCATCACGGTCTCAAAATTACGCTCCATGGCTGCTTTCCTCCGCTTTTATCCATTTGAGGAACAGCGTTCCCCGCCGCGCCGCATTCTATGCAGGTGCAACAGTTAGATGTTTCTAACCTCAAACTCTAAAAGAATGCGGCACAGACCATTTGTCTGCTGACCGCTTTGTGGTTAGTTATTTCTAACGTGGCATTATCTTACCACAGCTCTGGGGTGGTGTCAAGGGGTTTTGACAAGTTTTCTGCATCAAACTTTTTGCGCGTGTTGCGGCGTGTCGAAATTCATGGTATAGTATAGTCAGCCGCCCGCAAAGGCGGCGAAGGCGCTGTGTCCAAAACGCAGGCGGCAGCCCACTTGCCGGTACCCAGGTGCCGGGAATGGCTGGTTTCTTGAAGAGTTGCCCGCTCCCCGGATGCCCAAGAGCAGAAAGGGGGTGAGGACCATGAGTTTTTCGGATGTTGCAGTTTTGCTGACATTGATCGGTGGAACGATTTTTGTAACGTTTCAGATTACATGGACAATCGCCACAAGCGATAAAAAACGCAAGAAAAAATGACCGCCTCGAAGTTCCCCAACCCAGAGCGGTCATTTTTCTTGACTAATATGGCAAGGGGCTAGTCGTTTGCGGCCAGCGCCTTTTCTATTTGTAGTATAGTCAATTTTTAACGATTTGTCAAGGATGTGTTCCCTATGCTTTCAACCACCCTTTCCCCTCTCGTGGAAAAGCTCTCCACTTTGCTCTCTGCCCATCCTGCCGCCCCGGTGTTGGTGGCGCTGGACGGCCGGTGCGGCAGCGGCAAAACCACGCTGGCGGCACAGCTGGCCCGGCAGTTTCCCCAGAGCATCACGGTGCATACCGATGACTTTTATCTTCCTCCAGCCAGCCGTGTGGCAAACTGGGAGCAGATCCCCTGCGCCAACATGGACTTGGAGCGTCTGCGTACCCAAGTGCTCACCCCCGCCCGGGCCGGGCAGGCCGTCCCCTACCGTGCCTACTCCTGCCGGGCGGGTGCCTACCTGCCGGAACAATGCTTTGCGCCCCAGCCGCTGGTCATCGTGGAGGGCAGTTACAGCTGCCTCCCCACCCTTGCGGACTGTTATGATCTGAAGGTTTTCGTCACCTGCTCCAAGGAAGAGCAGGCCCGCCGCCTGCTGGCGCGGGAGGGAGAACGCTATTCCGGCTTCACCGCCCGGTGGATCCCACTGGAAGAGGGGTATTTCGCAAAATTCCAGATCGAGCAGACCGTTGACTTTATCCTTGATACGACCTGTTAACTTTTTGCAAATTCCAGCGCTCTGCCCCTGCAAACCTGCTGCAAAATATGTTATAGTTAGGATGGAACAATCATTTTTTCAAGGCAAGGAGCAGCATATGGAACATTTTGTGCAGTTTGAGGATGTTTCCAAATATTATCAGACCGGCAGTGTCCGCATTGCGGCGGCCGATCACCTGAATTTTTATGTAGACAAGGGCGAGTTCTGTGTCATTGTGGGTCCCTCTGGTGCAGGCAAGACCACTCTGCTGAACATTCTGGGCGGCATGGACACCTGCGACGAGGGCCATGTCTGGCTGGACGGGCAGGATGTGAGCCATTTTTCCGAAAAAGAGCTCACCACCTACCGCCGGTATGATGTTGGCTTCGTCTTCCAGTTCTACAATCTGGTGCAGAATCTGACTGCACTGGAAAATGTGGAGCTGGCCAGCGAGATCTGCCGTGATCCGCTGGACCCCGCCGCCACGCTGGAAAGTGTGGGTCTGGGCGAGCGGCTCAACAACTTCCCTGCCCAGCTTTCGGGCGGCGAGCAGCAGCGCGTTTCCATTGCCCGGGCGCTGGCCAAGAACCCCAAGCTCCTGCTCTGCGATGAGCCCACCGGTGCGCTGGACTACAAGACCGGCAAGCAGGTGCTGGCCCTGCTCCAGCGCACCTGCCGCGAAACAGGGCGCACCGTCATCGTCATTACCCACAACACGGCCCTGACGGCCATGGCGGACCGGATCATCCAGGTCAAGAGCGGACAGATCCTGTCCAACAAGGTCAACGAACACCCGGTGCCGGTGGAACAGATCGAGTGGTGACCGCTATGCAGAAAAGCTATCGTAAAAATATCCGGCGTGACTTCCGGAGCAACCTGAACCGGTTCCTTTCCCTGTTCGGCATCGTGGCGCTGGGCGTGATGATGTTGACAGGTCTGGTCAGCTTTGCCCCCAGTATGCGCACCGCCGGGCAGAAGTACTATGTCCAGCAAAATGTGTTCGACCTGCGGGTGCTCTCCACGCTGGGCCTTTCGGAATCAGATCTCTCCGCCATTGCCGCCACGGAGGGCGTGAGCGCCGTGATGCCCGTGAAGTATCTGGACACCGAGGGCCGCTGGTCAAGCTCTACCGATGGAGCCGTGCTGCGGGTGCAGCAGCTTCCCGCCGACCCGGCTGCGGATACCGAGGCCAATATGAACCGCCTGACTCTGCTGGAGGGCCGGATGCCCGAAACCGCCAACGAGTGTGTGGTGCAGGTGCTGGGCCACGCTGACCCTGTCCCGCTGGGCACCGTGGTCACCCTGCCCGAGGATACCGAGGACATCCGCCGCACCGAATATACCGTGGTGGGCCAGGTGCAGGATCCTCAATATTTTTCTGCCAATCAGGAGACCAGCACCGTCGGCGACGGCATCCTGGATGCTCTTGTGTTCGTGCAGGACGGTGAATTGACCGCAGATTATTATACCGTCTGTTATCTCAAAGCAGCAGATGCCGCACAGTATGATAATTACAGCGATGAATACCAGACCGCTGTGGATACTGTGGCTGACCGGCTGGATGCCATCAGCAAGGAGCACTGTGTGGCCCGCCGGGCCCAGCTTATCGAGGATGCCACTGCCCAGCTGGACGATGCCAAACAGACTTACAGTGAGCAGAAGGCAGAGGCCGAACGGCAGTTTGCCGAAGCGGAACAGAAACTGGACGATGCCCAGAAGCAGCTGGATGCCGCCAAGGCCCAGCTGGACGCAGGCGAAGCCGAGCTTGCCGCCCAGAAGGCCGCCCTGCCCGATACCATGCAGAGCGGTGCCGCCACGCTGGTGAGCAGCGAAGAGCAGGTGCTGGAATTTGAGGATCAGCTTCAGCAGATCGAACTTCTGGTCAACCTGAAGCAGGTGGCAGACCCGCTGCTGGGCTATGCCGAGACCGCCCTGAACAATGCCCAAAAGTCGCTGGACGAGGCCGAGCCCGAGGACGAGGAATACACCGAGCTGCGGGACGCGCTTGCCAAGGCACAGGCTGCCTACGATAACATCAAGGGCCAGCTGGACGGTTATCAGGCCCAGCTGGATGCCGGCAAGCAGCAGATGTACGCCAAAAGGCTCATCTCCTCGCCCAACCTCTCCAACACGGACCTTGTCACCGAGGCCAAAGCCGCCCTGCGCAAAATGAAGGTACAGTTGCTGCAGGGCCAGCTCCAGCTGAGCACCGGTACTGCCACAGCCTACACCCAGTTTGAGGCCGCCCGCGCCCAGCTGGACGAGGGCTGGGCACAGTACCGGTCCGGGCAGGAGCAGCTGGACGCTTCCCGCACCGAGTACGAGACCCAAAAGGCCGATGCGGAGCAGAAACTCGCCGAAGGCCAGCAGCAGATCAACGATGCGGAAGAGAAGATCGCGGACATCCAGAACGGCGAGTGGTATGTGCTGGACCGCGGCAGCACCCTGAGCATTGTCACGCTGGAACAGTACGCCGACCGGATGGCTGCCATTGCCCGGGTGTTCCCGGTGTTCTTCTTCCTGGTAGCAGCACTGGTGGCTTCCACCACCATGACCCGCATGGTAGACGAGAACCGCCTGCAGATGGGCACCCTCAAGGCGCTGGGCTACTCCAACGCCAGCATTGCAGGCAAGTACTTACTCTATGGTATTGCCGCCAGCGTTCTGGGCAGCATCGTAGGCATTGCCGTGGGCTTTGTGGTGTTCCCCACCATCTTCTGGTACGCCTACCGCACCATGATGTTCTCCATCCCCACCTTTACGCTGCACTTCTACCCGGGCCTGGCATTGGGCAGCATGGCCCTCAGCGCGGCGGTCATCGGCCTTGCCACCCTGCAGGCCTGCCGCGCCAGCCTCAAGGAAAAATCCGCCGCCCTGCTGCTGCCCCGTGCGCCTGTAGCGGGCAAGCGCATCCTCCTTGAATATCTCACCCCGCTGTGGAAGCGGATGAGCTTCTCCCAGAAAACCACCGCCCGCAACCTGTTCCGCTATAAAAAGCGCTTCTTTATGACCGTTCTGGGCGTGGCGGGCTGCACAGCTCTGCTCCTCATCGGCTTCGGCATTCAGGATTCCCTGCTGCCCATGCTGACCAAGCAGACCACCGAGCTGACCCACGCCGACCTGACCATCTCCCTGAGCGACGAAAAGGCGCTGACCATGGAGAACGGTCTGGCCGATCTGCTGGATTCCAGCAGCGGGATCACCAGCTGGGGCCGCTATTACACCAAGAGCGTCACCCTCTACAATGCTGCGGGGGAAAAAGAGACCGTCAGCCTGGTTGCCGCCGCAGACGAAAGCCAGATGACCGAATACTTCACCTTCCGCACCCGGCAGGGCCACAAGGCCATTGCCTTTGACGATTCCAGCGTCATCCTGACCGAAAAGACCGCCGAAAAGCTGGGGCTTTCGGTGGGCGACAGCTTTGAGATGGAGACTGCTGACGGCGGGCGCAGGTCTCTGACCCTGACCGGCATCACCGAAAACTATGTCTTTACCCGGCTGTACCTCTCGCAGGCGCAGCTCAAAACGCTGAACGGCGGTGCTCTGCCCGCCTGGAACGCCGTTTACGGCCAGACCGACTGCCCCACCGATGCAGCCCGCGCCTCCCTCTCCTCCGCCATTCTGGCCTGCAACTATGTCAGCTCCGTCTCCTTCATCGAGGACACCACCCAGATGTTCGATGGCCTGATCGGCTGCCTGAACTATGTGGTTATCCTGGTCATCGTCTGCGCTGCCGCATTGGCCGCCGTGGTGCTCTACAACCTCATCAGCGTCAACCTGGGCGAGCGCAAAAAGGAGCTTGCCACCATCAAGGTGCTGGGCTTCTATGACAAGGAGGTCTACCGCTACATCTTCCGGGAGATCGACCTGCTCTCTCTCATCGGCTCCCTGGTGGGTCTGGTGGTGGGCATTCCCCTGCACCAGTTCATCATCCGCACTGTGGAAATGGACCAGATGATGTTCATCCGTTCCATCGCCCCCCGCAGCTTTGTGTTCAGCGTGGCGCTCACCATGCTCTTCAACTTTGCCGTCTGCCTGCTCATGCGCCGCCATGTCCGCCAGATCAGCATGGTGGAAAGCATGAAAGCGCCGGAATAATTCCCTTACAGACAGAACAACGCCCGCCGGGTGTGGTACTTCTCGTACCGCCCGGCGGGCGTATTGTTTTGCATTCTATCCAGCTGCAGTCTCAGCCGCCCAGATAAGCGTTGCGGACGCGCTCATTGGTCAGCAGCTCTGCACCTGTGCCATCCATGACCACATGGCCTGTCTCAAGAACATAGGCGCGGTCGGCCACGGAAAGGGCCATCTGTGCGTTCTGCTCCACCAGCAGGATGGTCATGCCTGCCTTGTGGATATCGCGGATGATCTCAAAGATCTCCTGCACCAGCAGCGGGGAAAGGCCCATGGAAGGCTCGTCCAGCATCAGCATGGAGGCGTTGCTCATCAGGGCACGGCCCATAGCCAGCATCTGCTGCTCGCCGCCGGACATGGTACCGGCCAGCTGCCTGCGGCGCTCCTTCAGGCGGGGGAAGAGAGTGAACACCTTCTCCTTGTTGGCCGCAATGGTGGAAGCGGGTTGGGTGTATGCACCCATATCCAGGTTTTCCTCCACGGTCATGTGCAGGAACACATGGCGGCCCTCCGGCACCTGTGCCAGACCGGCCTCCACGATCTTATGGGCGCGCACGCCCTTGATGCTCTTGCCCTTGTACAGGATATCGCCCGTTTTGGGGTGGAGCAGGCCGGAGATGGTTTTCAGGGTGGTGGACTTACCGGCACCGTTGGCACCGATCAGGGTCACGATCTCGCCCTCGTTCACCTCAAACGAAACATCCTTGACAGCGTGGATGTTGCCGTAATAAACGTTGATGTTATCAACCTTCAGCATCGTTTCTGCCATCGGCTCAGCCCTCCTTCTTGCCCAGGTAGGCCTCGATGACCTGGGGATTGTTGCGGATCTCATCCGGGGTGCCCTTGGCGATGATGCGGCCAAAGTTCAGCACCGCAATACCCTCGCAGATGCCCATGACCAGGCTCATGTCATGCTCGATCAGCAGCACGGCAATGTTGAACTCATCGCGGATGCGGCGGATGGTCTCGGTCAGCTCAGCGGTCTCCGAGGGGTTCATACCCGCGGCAGGCTCATCCAGCAGCAGCAGCTTGGGGCTGGTGGCCAGCGCGCGCATGATCTCCAAACGGCGCTGTGCGCCATAGGGCAGGCTGCCGGCCTGCGTATAGGCCATATCTGCCATGTGGAAGATGTCCAGCAGCTCAAAAGCACGCTCGGTGCAGTGCTTTTCCTCTTTCCAGTAGTTGGGCAGGCGGATCAGCGAAGAAGCAAGATCATACTTCATGGACTCATGCAGGCCGACCTTGATGTTGTCGATGACGCTCATCTCCTTGAACAGACGGATGTTCTGGAAGGTGCGGGCCACGCCCATCCGGTTGACCTGGTAGGTCTTTTTGCCCGCCGTGGGCATTCCATCGATCAGGATGGAGCCGCGGGTAGGCTGGTAAACATTGGTCAGCAGGTTGAACACCGTGGTCTTACCGGCACCGTTGGGGCCGATCAGGCCGGTGATCTCGTTGCGGCCGATCATCAGGTTGAAGCCATCCACGGCGGTCAGGCCGCCGAAATCGATGCCCAGCTCACGGACATCCAGAATGGGCTTTTTGTCCTTATCGCGGTCCGTCAGGAAGCCGCCGGAGGGGACACTGTTCAGTCTGGTCTGGAACTCACTCATGGTCTGCACCCTCCTTCTTTTTCTTGCCAAACAGGACACGCTCCACAAGGCGGCTCATGGAGAAATCGTAGCTGCCCAGCAGTCCGCCCGGGCGGAAGATCATCATCAGGATCAGCACCAGCGAGTAGATGACCATACGGTAGCTGTCGAAGCTGCGGGTCGCCTCAGGCAGGATGGTCAGGACCGTTGCAGAGAGGATGGAGCCCAGCATGGAGCCCATGCCGCCCAGAACCACCATGACCAGGATCTCGATGGACTTCATAAAGCCGAAGGTGGAGGGGTTCAGCACGCCGATGTAGCAGGCATACAGGCCGCCTGCCAGACCCGCAAAGGCAGCGGAGAAAGCAAAGGCCATCACCTTATAATAGGTCGTCTGGATGCCGCAGCTCTCGGCGGCGATCTCATTGTCGCGGATGGCAAGCACAGCACGGCCGTGGCGGCTCTTCATCATGGCGTGGATCAAAAAGCAGGTGATGACCACGCAAAGGAACACGTTGGTGAAGTTGGAGTACTTGGGGATGTTCTTCAGGCCCTTGGAGCCATAGAACAGCTTAAAGCCCAGCACATCATCGATGTTGTTCAGGGTGATGCGGATGATCTCGCCAAAGCCCAGCGTCAGGATGGCCAGATAGTCGCCGGTCAAGCGCAGGGCCGGGATGCCGATGAGCACACCGAACAGACCAGCCACGATGCAGGCCAACACCAGACCGATGGCAAAGGATACACCGTCCGGCAGCGGGCAGAACTTGGTGAACAGGGCGCAGGTGTAGGCACCCACGGCCATGAAACCGGCATGACCCAGCGGCAGCTGCCCCAGATAGCCGGTGGCAACGTTCAGGGAGACCGCCAGGATGATATTGATGCCCACCGTCATCAGTACCTTGTTCTGGTAGGTGGACAGGATATTCCGGGTCAGGTAGGAAAGCGCCACGAACAGCAGAGCCACCAGCACCGCGTTCATCAGGTAGCGCACGGGCATTTTGATCGTTTTACGGTTCTTATTCATCTTCCTGCCCTCCTTACACCTTTTCCTGCACCTTGCGGCCGAGGAAGCCGGTGGGCTTGAACAGCAGCACGATGATCAGGATGGCAAACGTGACGGCATCCTTCCAGGCGGAAAGGCCGATGGCGGAGACAAAGCACTCGCACAGGCCGATGGCAATGCCGCCGATCATTGCGCCCGGGATGGAGCCGATGCCGCCCAGAACGGCGGCAACAAAAGCTTTCAGGCCCAGCATGGAGCCCATGGTGGGGGTAGCCTGCGGGTAGGAGCAGCAGTACAGCACCGAGCCGATACCGGCCAGCGCGGAGCCCACCGCAAAGGTAAAGGAGATGGTGCTGTTGACATTGATGCCCATCAGGCGGGCAGCATCCATATCCTCAGAGACAGCGCGCATGGCCTTGCCCAGCTTGGTCTTCTGTACCAGAAAGGTCAGCACCAGCATGGACAGCACGGTGACCACCAGCGTGATCACGGAGGTCAGGCCCAGGGGCACACTGCCGATCATAAAGGTCTTGTTGCTGTAGTAGGAAGGGATGACCTTTGCGCCGGAACCCATCACCAGCTCAGCGGTGTACTCCAGGAAGAAGGAGACACCAATGGCCGTGATCAGCAGGGAGATGCGGGGCGCGTTGCGCAGCGGGGTGTAGGCGACCTTTTCAATCACCACACCCAGCAGAGTGCAGGTAATAATGGTGGCGCACACAGCCGTCACCGGGCCAAGGCCCAGCTGGTTCATAACGAACCAGGACATGTATGCACCCACCATGATGACATCGCCGTGGGCAAAGTTCAGCAGCAGGATGATGCCGTACACCATGCTGTAACCCAGTGCGATCAGTGCATAGATGCTGCCAAGGGACAGGCCGTTGATCAGCTGACTAAAGAACACTGTCATTGGATGGACACTTCCTTTCTTTCTACCAAAAAAGCGGAGACAACCTGTTCCGGCGGCCTCCGCAAGGGTACATCATTCTCTGGTTCCGACATTCAGGCCGCACACCGGTGTGCGGCGCAGAAGCGGGATCAGAACATTTCCTTCAGTTCGGGCTTGCCGTCCACGTAGGTCAGGATCGCAGTCTTCTTGACAGGATCGTGGTGCTCATCAAAGGTAAAGGTGCCGGTGATGCCCTCGATGGTGCCGGAGGCAATGGCATCATTGACAGCCTGCTTGTACTCATCGGTACCGGCCTCCAGGCCGGCATCCTCAGCAGCCTGCACGCCGTAAACCACGGTCTTGGCGGCATCGTAGCCCAGAGGAGCAAAGCCGTTGGGGTAATCCTCGCCGTACTCTGCCTTGTAGGCCTCCTCAAACTCGGGGCTGGAACCCTTTGCGTAGTTTGCGCAGAAGTAGCTGTCCTTCAGCTGATCGGCAGTGGCATAGCCCTCCAGGCCATCCCAGCCGTCACCGCCCAGGAAGGGAACATTCAGGCCGACGCTCTCAGCCTGAGACAGGATCTGGCCCACTTCCTCGTAGTAGTTGGGGCAGAACACGGTCTCGGGGCCCTTGCCCATGATGCTGGTCAGCTGGGTCTTGAAGTCCACGTCGCCATCGGAGTAGCTCTCCTGATCGACGATGGTGCCGCCCAGGCTCTCAAACTCGTTGACGAAGTTCTCAGCCAGACCCTCGTTGTAGTCAGCGCCCTTTTTGAAGATGACGGCTGCCTTGGTGTAGCCCAGCTTCTGGTAAGCATAATCGGCCATCTTGATGCCCTGGAACGGGTCGGTGAAGGTGGCACGGAAGACATTTTCGTTCACGGTGTCGGTCTCGGCATCGTAGGTAACGGCCTCAGCGGTAGCGGAAGCAGTGACCATGGGCATGTTGTAATCTGCGCTCTCAGCAGCAACTGCCAGAGTGGGGGTGGTGGTGACATCGCCGACCAGAGCGGTGATGCCCTCGTCCACCATCTTGGTGAAGCAGTTGACAGCCTGCGTAGCATCGCCCTGCTCATCCTCGGTCAGGATCTCGATCTGCTTGCCATTGATGCCGCCGTCGGCGTTGACCTGCTTCAGGTACAGGGCAGCGCCGTTGACAACGGCCTGACCGTAAACGGAAACGTTGCCGGTCAGGGGGCCCATCACACCGATCTTGATGGTGTCACCGGAAGCAGCGGATGCGGCAGTGGAAGAAGCGGCAGTGCTGGAAGAGGAGCCGCCGCAGGCGGTCAGGACACCGGCAGCAGCCACGACACCTGCAGCGGTCAGAAAGTTGCGGCGAGAGATCATCTTTTTCATAATACAATATCCTCCTGTTGGAAGTTTTTCGTGTGATAGATGCACAAAGCAGGGCGCTTCCTTCAAAGCCGCCCTGCTTTGTGCGTGTATTCATTATAGTCTCGCCGGGCGGGTTGTGCAATTCACAAACCGTCCATACTTTTCCGGGCATTTTCCGGCATTTTATGTGAAAGCCACCAAAAAAACCGTGTCATTTTTGGTTATTTTTTCATTTTGTTCACTTTGTTTCATCGTGACATGAAGAGCTTTCACCCATGTCAAAAAAGTTACAGCGTCGTTTTTTCTTCTGCCTGCCGGTGAATAGAGGTACGATAAAACACCATGGAGAGCACGGTGCCCACAAACCAGCCCACAGGCCAGGACAGCCAGATGCCGTTCACGCCCAGCCAGCTGGAAAACAGGATGGCCAGCACCACGCGCAGGAACAGGTCGGAAAGGGTGGTTGCCATAAAGCGGCCCATCATGCCGCAGCCGCGCATCAGGCCGTCCGAAGTCAGCTTGAAGGCCAGCAGCAGGTAGAAGGGTGCGATCGTCTGCAGGAAGGTCAGGCCGGTGTTGATGGCCTCGCCCGTGGGGCTGTTCATAAAGAGCATGAGCAGCTGGCGGCCTGCCAGCAGGTACAGGGCCGTGAAGCAGAGGCAGATGCTGCCCAGCAGTCTGACACCGGCCCCAAACCCCGCCCTGACACGCTTGTTCTTCCCGGCACCCAGATTCTGGGAGGCGTAGTTGGAAATGCCGCTGCCCAGCGTGGTCAGGGAGGAGATGAGCACATTGTTCAGCTTGGTGGCCGCGGCAAAGCCCGCGATCACGCTGGCACCGAAGGAGTTGACCACGCTCTGGATGATGATATTGCCCACTGAGACAAAGCTCTGCTGTAAAATGCTGGGGATGGCCACCACTGCGATCTGGCCCAGCATCTTCCAGGAGAACCAGACCCGCTCCCCCTCACTCGGGACAGCACGCACCCGCCGGGCCACCACCCACAGGGAGAGCACGCAGCTCACGCCCTGGCACAGAAAGGTCGCCCAGGCCACACCGGCAACCCCCATATCAAAGGCAGCCACGAACAGCACGTCCACCGCGATGTTTGCCGTGGAGGAAACCGCCAGAAACAGGAACGGGGTGCGGCTGTCGCCCAGCGCCGTAAAAATGCCCGTTGCCACATTGTAAAGGAACAGGAAGGGCAGCCCCAGGGTGTAGATATCCAGATACTTTGCCGAGTCGGCCATCAGCTCCGCCGGGGTGCGGATGAGTACCAGCAGGCTCCGGCAGCCCAGCAGGCCCACCGCCATCAGGGCACCGCAGAGCACCACCGTGCCGATAAGCGCCGTGGAGACGGCGGTTTTCATGGTGTTGTAGTCCTTTGCGCCGAAGTACCGGGAAACGATGACAGAGCCGCCGATGTTGCAGCCGAATGAGAACGCCAGAAAGATCAGGGTGATCTCGTAGCTGTTGCCCACAGCGGCCAGGGCGTTTTCACCGATCAGTTTGCCCGCCACAAGGCTGTCGGCAATGTTGTAGAGCTGCTGGAACAGGATGCTGCCGAACATGGGCAGGCAGAACTGCCACAGCACCTTGGACGGGGAGCCCACGGTCAGGTCTTTGTTCATGTAAAAAAATTCCTCCTCAATCTTCGGTTCTCTCTTGTCCATCTATCATTTTACCGTCCCCTCTTCGGAATGTAAACCCACAAATCCACACACTCCCCCATCCTTTTCCCGCTTTCTGCCGGATACGCACCCGCCCCGGCGGGCATCCTATCAATGTTTACAGCGGCAAACATCCGCAGACCCTCTTGCGCAAGGGTGCGGGACGTGGTAGGATAAAGGCAGTTAGTTAGTTTTGACTATCTATATAATATCTCATCGAAGATCGGGAGGTTACTGTGATGAACTATCTGGAAATTGAATCTGTGATCGGCCGCGAGATCCTGGACTCCCGCGGAAATCCCACCGTTGAGGCCGAGATCACTCTGGCCGACGGCACGGTTGCCCGCGGCTGTGCCCCCTCCGGCGCTTCCACCGGCGAGTTTGAGGCTCTGGAGCTGCGCGACGGCGACAAGGGCCGCTATCTTGGCAAGGGCGTGACCAAGGCTGTGGAGAACATCAACACGGTCATCGCTGACGCGGTGGTGGGCATGGATGCCTCCGACATCTATGCCATTGATGCCGCCATGCTCCGGGCCGACGGCACCAAGGACAAATCCAATCTGGGCGCAAACGCCATTCTGGCGGTTTCCATTGCCGCCTGCCGCGCTGCCGCCGCTTCTCTGGAGATGCCTCTGTACCGTTTTCTGGGCGGCGTGAACGGCAACCGCCTGCCCGTGCCCATGATGAACATCCTGAACGGCGGCGCACACGCTACCAACACCGTGGACACGCAGGAGTTTATGATCATGCCCGTGGGTGCGCCCAGCTTCAAGGAGGCCCTGCGCTGGTGCGCCGAGGTGTTCCACGCTCTGGCCTCCATCCTGAAGTCCAGAGGCCTGGCCACCTCCGTGGGCGATGAGGGTGGCTTTGCCCCCAACCTGTCCAGCGACGAGGAGACCATCGAGACCATTCTGGCCGCCATCGAAAAGGCCGGTTATCAGCCCGGCAGGGACTTCATGCTGGCCATGGATGCCGCTTCCTCCGAGTGGAAGAGCCCCAAGGGTAAGGGCTTCTACAAGCTGCCCAAGGCCGGCACCGAGTACACTTCCAGTGAGCTGATCGCACACTGGAAGAGCCTGGTGGAGAAGTACCCCATCATCTCCATTGAGGATGGTCTGGACGAAGAGGACTGGGAAGGCTGGCAGGAGATGACCCGGGAACTGGGCGGCAAGGTCCAGCTGGTGGGCGACGACCTGTTCGTTACCAACACCGAGCGTCTGGCCAAGGGCATCCAGCTGGGTGCAGGCAACGCCATCCTGATCAAGCTGAACCAGATTGGTTCTGTTTCCGAGACGCTGGAGGCCATCAAGATGGCCCACAAGGCCGGCTACACCGCCATCAGCTCTCACCGCTCCGGCGAGACCGAGGACACTACCATTGCTGATCTGGCCGTTGCCCTGAACACCTGCCAGATCAAGACCGGTGCCCCCAGCCGCACCGAGCGCGTTGCCAAGTACAACCAGCTGCTCCGCATTGAAGAAGATCTGGGTACAAGCGCCGTTTACCCCGGCATGGCCGCCTTCAATGTAAAGCGCTGAATCTGACATTATCGAACCATTTTCTTACCTGTTTCCGCAAAAGAGGGTCGCTGCACATTGCTCCGTGCAGCGGCCCTCTTTCTGTTTTGATGGCTCACCTCTCAGTCTCGCTGACGCTCGCCAGCTCCCCCAAAGGGGGAGCCAAGGGCAATCCCAGATATTGCAGCATCTGTCCTCTGTGATGTCTTGCCTCTCCCTTCGGGAGAGGTGGCATTGCGCAAGCAATGACGGAGAGGGTGAGGATGCCTTCCTTTTCAATTCACTCTCAGCTGCCGTTTGGCTGTCTGCAGCGCCCTGCGCAGGGGGCGGTAGAGCAGCAGCATGATGACAAAATTTCCCACGCCGTGCATGGCATCGTAGGAAAGGCCGCTGAGCCACCAGCTCAGGGCAAAGGCCGGAGTTTTTGCCACCAGATACACCGCCGCACACAGGCCGCCGAAGCACAGGCCGTAGATGCCGCTGAACACCGCCCAGCCAAGGGCATTGTCCATCCGGCGCAGCAGCCATGCCAGCAGGGCCAGCAGATACCAGACATACAGGTACATGGCCCACCACAGCCCAAAGCCGTACAGCACACCCTGCAGCAGGATGAACACCGTAACAGCCCCCGGCGTTTCCCGGGGCAGCTCCAGTGCAAACAGGATGACGAGCAGTGTCACCGGTTCAATGTTGGGCAAGCCGCTCATGGCCTGCTTGCTCACCACCAGCAGCGCACCCATCAGGCCGCTGAGCACCAGCCGCAGCACCCGGATGTACACAGGCTCCTTACTTCGTGTAGACAAAGGCATAGCTGTCGCCATCGTGCAGCGCAATGTCTGCCACGCCCACGGTGGTCATCTCGCCGGTGGCATCGTTCAGGCACCACCATGCCTGATCCTTATCCCAGTCGGCGGTCTCGCCGTTGACGGTGGTCACAAAGCCTGCCGCAGCCTCCTCTTCGCTGATAAGACCGGCTTCCACCAGAGCATCACTCAGCTTCTCGCCATCGGTCACTTCCAGCGTAAAGGTCTGGCTCTCGCCATCCGCGCCGGTCACGGTAAATTCTGCCTTGACCTTGGCGTCCTCGGCCTGCCCGGAAGCAGCCTCAGAGGAAGCGGCTTCACTGGAAGCTGCCACAGAGGACACGGCCTCAGAAGAGGCGGCACTGGATGCCGTGCTGGAAGCTGCACCGCAGCCTGCCAGCAGCCCGGCAGCCAGAGCGGCACTGATCACAACGGCCAGAAATTTATGCATGGTTTTCATAGAAAAAGAACTCCTTTGTTTGTTTTCCGCGCGCCCTGCGCGCAGGGTCTATCATATCATGGGTGCGCCCAAAAATCAAGGCACAGCGCAGTTACGATGATGCACCAGCGCTGTGCCGTTGTTTGATCGTTACTTTTCCAAAAACGCCTTCTGGTAGCTTGCAAAGGCACCGATCTGGTTGGCCTCGCTCAGGAACCGGCAGGGCACGATCTCCGGGCGGGGCAGGCAGCGGGCCTGCGCTTCGCTGAAGGGATGGCCCCGCAGGATGTACTCCTCATACACCTCGTTCAGGGTCTCCACATAAGTGCCAAAAGTACTGCGATCATGTATTTTGCCAGCGGAACAAATGCACTGAATCCGATTGTAGCAAAAGTACGGCTGATCAGGCAGAATACACCGATTGGTGCAAGGCTCATGATCATCATTGTCATTTCCATCATAATGTCATTGAACTGGCTGAAGAAGTTCGCAACTGTCTCTGCACGTTCACCCATCTTCGCAAGGATAACACCAATGATCAGCGCAAATACGATAACCTGAAGCATTGTTCCACTTGCCAGGGAATTGATCGGGTTGTCCGGAATGATATTTAGGATTGTATCTGTCAGGGAAGTTGCTTCCATTGTCTCAACTGTGGACGCACTTGTCTTGATTGCACTCATATCAAGTCCGATACCCGGATTGATCAGATTACCAACTGATAAAGCAACTGTTACAGCAAGAGCTGTTGTTGCGAGGTAGAATACCAATGTTCTGACACCTACTGTTCCGAGCTTCTTCGTATCTCCGATTGCCATACTTCCGCACACAAGGGAACAAAATACAAGCGGTACAACAAGCATCTTCATCAGACGGATGAATCCCTGTCCGATCACATAGAGGATTCCTTCTACAATAATATCATTTTTTACCTTGCTGTCTGGAATCAGATAACAAAGTACAATTCCAAAAACAGCACCTAAAAGCAGAGCAATGAAAATCTTGGTCGTCAGACCAATTTTCTTCTCTTTCTTTTCATCTTTCACATTCTTATTTTTCATTCTAATTCTCCGTTCTTTCTTTCATATACTCTTCTAATGACTCTTTCCAATCCGGCATATCATACATATCAATAATACGGAGAATGAAGTTGTCCAATACCGCATACGGTGGTCTGACAGAAGAAAGGTCTGACTGTTCTGTCGGAACTGCCTTTAATTCAACGTTTTTCCCTGACAATCTCAAGATCTCCTGAGCAAATTCGTAACGATTGCAGACTCCACTGCAAGTTACATGATAAGTACCATATTCATTCGTACTGATCAGATACAGGATCATTCTTGCGAGATCTTTGGCACTTGTCGGGGAACCAAACTGATCTCCTGCTACAGAAAGTGTTTTTCCCTGTTCTGCCATTTCGAGCACACGGTTAACAAAGTTATTTCCACCTTTTCCGTAAACCCAGTTACTGCGGATAATGAAATGCTTGTGTGTGAATTCTTTCACATAATTCTCACCAGCTCTTTTGGATGCTCCATAAACAGTCAATGGATTCGTATCATCAAATTCTGTATACGGTTTCTTGCTCTGTCCGTCAAATACGTCATCTGTTGAAAGCTGGACGATCTTTGCGCCATTCTTTCTTGCGACGATACTTAAGTTTCTTGCTCCAAGTGCATTTACCCGGTAAGCATGTTCCGGTTCTTTTTCGCACAGATCGGTGTCTGTAACACCGCAGCAGTTGATAATCACATCCGGACGGTTCACAATACCGAAGTTAAGAACTTCCTCTGTGTTTGTAATATCCAGATCATCCACATCCGTATTCAGCACTTCGATCTCTAATGGATCCAGAATGTCGTTCAGCGCTCGGCCGATCTGGCCGTTTGAGCCGGCTATCCATACTTTAATCATCTCTCATTTCCTCCTTCTCATGCAATGAAAAAGGCGCTGAATCCAATCAACGCCTCTCATATACTATAAAATAAACGTCAATAATATTTTATCAACCTACTGTTTCCGTGTCAAGATTACACTTTTAGTCTATCAAGAAAATATCATGGTTTTCCTGAATCTTCTCTATAATCTCATGGCTGCTTATCCCTTGAAGTTCTACACTGTTCTGACTGACATAAAGAAACACAAGAAACAGAAAAGTGGACAGGATCAATCTGGTAGTAAAGCTTCCTCTGCTATTTTCCTTCTTATCCAGATCTTCTGCTCCATTTCCTGCACTTTGCTCCAGACCATCCGGATATAATTCCCGATATAAACGACCATATCTTGGATGAATTGCCGGTGTTATCATACCGGTATTCCGCTGTCGTCTGCGATTTTCTTCCCACAATCTACGCCTACGGACTTCTGATTCTTTTTCCTGCACGAAAGATCCTCTCCATCTTCTTTTTTTCTAGTTTATGAAAGTTTCTTCTGCTTTATTCTTCCAGGAAAATCTGATACAGCGTTTTCTACCGGTCAGCCAGTTCTCCTGTAATGTCTTCCCAGGTAATCCCTTTTTCTACCATGAGAACCATTGCATGATAAAGGAAATCAGATAATTCATACTTCACTTCCTCGACATTTGGATTTTTTGCAGCGATCACAACTTCTGTCGCCTCTTCTCCAACCTTTTTCAGGATCTTATCCAGACCTTTTTCAAAAAGATAGTTCGTATAGGAACCTTCTTTTGGATTCTCTTTTCTATCCGCAATTGTCTGATATACAGACTCAAAAATCTGAACCGGATTCTTGGCATCGTAATCATTTCCAACAATTGTTGTATAGAAACAGGATCGGTTTCCCGTATGGCATGCTGCTCCGATCTGTTCTACCTTTGCAAGCATCGTATCTCTGTCACAGTCGATTGCAAGAGATTTCACATACTGGAAATGCCCGGATGTCTCACCTTTGATCCACTGGCATTTTCTGCTTCTGCTATAGTAAGTCATGCGCCCGGTTTTCACAGTATGCTCAAATGCTTCCTCGTTCATATATGCCATCATTAAGACTTCATTTGTCTTATAATCCTGAACAATCACTGGAATTAATCCGTCTGAATTCAATTTAAACTCACCGAAATCCATCTGGCTTTCAAAGGAAGTCATTTGAATTCCATTTTCTGCACAAACTTCTTTAAATTTGTTAAAGTCCATATCCAGACGACTGATGAATCTTCCTGATACACCTTTTACACCATCACTCTTTAAAATATTAAGGATCTCGTTTTCATCCATCGTATCCGTGACAACAACACACTGCGTTTCTGTAACATTTACAACAGAATTCAGATCCAGGCGATGCATAAATATCATCTCTGTACTATATGCTTCGATCAGATGCTGCTGTTTAAAACAATGCATCGAAATCATTTAAACGATACAGCGATTCTCTCTTTTCCAAAACGCTTGGATACTTCTTCGATCAACTCAATAGACAATGCCTTAGAAAAGTTCAGCATTGCACGTTTTGCTCCGGCATAAAGAATTTTTCTTCACATCCTCTGCACGGCGAATATTTCCTCCGACAACCATCGGAATGCTGATCGCACGATTAATCTGTTTGAGGAGATTGATCGTCTCATCATGTTCTTCATCTGAGTCTGACAGATCGAAAATAATCAGTTCATCCGCTCCTCTTTCATTGTAGTGGCGTGCAAGTTCCATCACATCATCTGCGATCACAGTTCTGTCATCGAACCACTGCACTGCTTTCCCTCTTTCTATAAAAATACAAGGGGTCAGTCTTTTATACATAATTCCTTCTTACTCCTCCTGTCACGCCATTAAAGGCTTCCCTTTGTAGACCATACTTCTTTTATTCTTGGCTCTTCTGATACCGCCATATCCAGAGCCTTCCGAAATGCTTTAAATAAAGCCTCTGCCATATGATGATTATTCCCTGCATCAAGGATCTTAAGGT
>ENA-OQDL01000365-OQDL01000365.1-human-gut-metagenome-genome-assembly--contig:-NODE-365-length-29671-cov-6.575988_pt1 | contig 29671 bp, 38 predicted proteins | sample MGYA00242782_ERZ504609 | MGnify/ENA primary metagenome ERZ504609 (study PRJEB26092, sample SAMD00036320) | human gut metagenome | host: Homo sapiens | study: EMG produced TPA metagenomics assembly of... | reverse complement strand
CCGAGTCCATGCGGCGCGGCTTGCGGGATCCGCGCCGGCGCAGGTCCGCCTTCCTCTGCGCGGCCAGCGCCGAATAGAACGGACCCGAGGTCCACGGCCCGGTCTTCAGCCGTTTCGGCCGGTAGGGACGGTACGACCCGTTCTCGTTGGACGCGAACCACAGGCCGCGCCTCAGCTCGCGGCTCACCGTGGACTTGTCCCGGCCGATCCTCTCCGCGGTCCGCCGAATGCTCAGATGCTGTTCGCAATGCAGCTTCTCGATCAGGATCCTCTCCTCGGACGACAGGTGCGAATACTGTTGACCCATGAGTGCGACACCTTCTTAAGTTAGAAACTTCGAACACTTCCAACCCTAGACAAGGTGTTGCACTTCTATTTAGAACCCGGGTGTTCGATACCGTATTGCGAATAGTGGTAACGTTTGCCGGTTTTCAGCTCGATGAAATCGTCTTCGTGGGCGAAGTCTCCGGCGCAGAACCGTTCGACGGCTTCCTCTCTGCTTTTGCTGGGGAAAATATTACAGGCGATGCACCGTTGGTTCGAACAGGAGCAGAAGTACGGGTGGCACCAGAAGCCGTCCATTTGTCCGTCACGTTCGCCACCGTGTATGAACCCGAGGGGAAGGAACGTGTCGCAGTCATGCGGTTCCGCATGACCAGTGGAGCAAAGCGGGCACGGATACTGTTCGCGCATTATCTTCGCTTCGGCTTTCCTCATGCTACGTTCCGCAGCATCCACCGCATCCTGCTCCGCCAGACGTTTGGCGATAGGCTCGTTGATCTGGCGAACGATATCGACGGGTAAACCGGTCTGCTTGGCGACGGATTCCACCGTGGAACGACGCGACTGGAGCAGGTCGGCTGCTCGTTCGGCTCGACTATGATATCGGGGCATGATCAGACTGGGTCTTTTGCAAGGCGCACGGCGACTGCGATGATTGCGGCCAGCATGATGCTGAGGCTGATAAGGATTGGATGTTTCAAGATTCTTTCCTTTTGCTAGTTTTCAAGAATGATTTGCGTGCCACTGAAGAATGCGAGACGGTCTGCTTCACGGATTTTCTTCGGATCGGTCACATCACGCATGAACTGTTCCCTGAAGCGCCGGTATTCGGCATCGTATCCGGAACCAGTGTTCTTCTTCTTTTGTGCCGGTTTCTGTTTCGGTGTCGGCCGACCTTTCTTGGAGGAGAGTCGTTCTCGGCGTCGCTTGTCTGCTTCGACCACACGGTTGATCTGTCTGGCACAGGAGACAACCGTTTTCCTGTCACCTACCAGATGAGCGGATACGGCTTTACGCCGCAGTCGTCCGATATTCCGGCAAGCGTCAGCCGACAGTCCCGGCAACAGTTCGAACTCGTTTAGATACAGGATTCCACCCAGCAGAGTGAAAGGTGCAATGCTCTCATTGGCTTCCGGCATCAGCATCTTCCTCCTCTTCAAGTCCAGTCAGCACTCCTGCATAGGCGTCTTCGATTTGCTGGCACCACTGTTCCATCGTCGTATCCAAGGAAATGAACATGGTCGGAGTGAACCCGCCGGTCATGTATTCATCAACGACTCGTCCCGCCAGGTCAAGGTCATACAGTTTGATTTCACCGATCAGCCTATTGTCCCGGAAGAAAGCCAAACGTCGTTGCGAATATTCCACCACACTCATGCCGCTGATAGCCCAGCCGTTCAACCCGTTACAGGAACAGGCCAGAGTGTGTTCGTTCTCCTCGACGATCTTCCAATCATCCTTTTCGACGATTGTTTTTAATGGTTCGTAGAATTTGCTCAAATTTTCTCCTTAATGACATTCCGGGCACAGCCACTCGTCTGTGGCGCAGTCCCATCCGTTTTCAATGAGTTCGTCATGGTTCCCCATTGCTGTTTTCCCGCATTTGCTGCAGGTCAGATGCCAGTGTTGCGGACAGTAGTGGTTTTCGTCTCCATCCAATTGCCATCCGTCGGAACTGGCGTCATCGTCTGCGTCGTCTTTGTCTGTGTAATAAGCGCTGCCGTCTTCGGGGTCGTATTGTTCATCGCATTCGTCGCAGTGGATTGCGACGAATTTCTTCTCGGTGAAACTCATAGCGTCCCCTGTTCTTGCGTCATGTCTCGGATGGCGTCCTCGAGCAGGCTTCTCGCGGCCTTGCATCCTTGAATGTATGCGCGGGATGGTTCCGTTCGGGCGTGGGCGTCGCTTGCATGTTCGAGTTTGAGTTCGCTGGAGATTCGTTTCCCTGCTTCGGTTTCCGTTTTGGCCAGCAGTTGGCGATCATGCTCGGTAAGCCAGGCGTCAAACAGTTCGGCTACGTTGGAGAATTGCGGGTTTGCCGACAGTGAATAGAAGTCCTCCGCGCCGTTTATGAAGATGTTCCTGGCTTCGCTGTCCGTCAACGGTTGGTTCACGCTCAATTGTTTTCCTCTCTTTGATGATGCTTGTCTTCGATGACCCGGATGCGTTGAATGCCGTCGAGATGAATGTGCATGGGTGTGCCGGTGATCCAATTCCAATACACGTGATCCAGCACGACGGGAATGGTTGAGCCGTCTCTGATTCGTGCCGTGATTGTTCTCTCCCACCAGCATCCGGTGTTGTGTTCCAGAATCTGAACGGGCGCGGTGACTGTAAAGCCTTGCAGTGGCTTCGGGGCTGTGTCATTGAATTCGACTTCTACCGTTTTCCCTTCGAATCGGATACGTATGTCATTGATCGCCGCATCAAGGAGTGGCTTGTGCCGTCTCCCGTATTCGCCGCATCCTTGACGGTCTCGTAATTCGTTCTTGTAAGGAATGTTGGCCGATGATGCCCCGTTCAAGATTCCAGCTCCTGGTTAATATCGTCGATATTCTTTCCTTCTGCCAGTCGAATCATCATCGCGATAGCCCGGCACATCTTCGGATAATCTCCGAACCGTAAGGCATTCCAGAACTGGAATTCGTATTGTTCCGTCTGGGATTGATGCTGCAGCGCATTGATGATGCCAAGCTGACGGCAGGTCAAAGCGACGGGCTCGTTCCTGTTTTCCGCATAATGCGTATACCAGAGAGACTTTCTCAGGTCTTCGACCGGCTTGTTCTTCGACCGGTATCTCCACACGTATTTGACGGCGTTGCCCATGCAGAAGCTCATGCCGGCGGTCAGGTCAATACATTCCAGACCGGGATGGGATAATTCGTAGTGTGCGGGATGTTCTACCGGATCGGCGTCACCGACTCGCGTCACTGCTCAATTGCTGCTCTTCTTTCCTGCGAACACGTGCAGGTCGTACACGTTCTTGTTGACGCCGTGGATGGAACCGTCCGGCCAGACTTCCAACACGTAATCCGTGTCGTAATCCAGGTCTCGAACGCTGAGGTCGCTCATGCCGTTGAATTGGAGTGTCCCGGCTTTCGGCTCGCCTTTCCACGTGAAGATGACAAGGCAGCCTTCCAGCTCATGACAGTTTCGGCCAACAAGGTTGGTCAGTTCGACGAGTCGCCGGTCATCTTTTTTTTGGTTTGCGGAGACCCTGTCCTTTAGGGCGGGGAGGAAGCAAACCGTCCTCCTTTCACAGATTGATATGATATAATGTGAAACATGGTCAGAAGGCATGCATGCAAGCGGGCGTACAGGTTCCGCTTCTACCCGACACCCGAGCAGGAACAACTGCTCAGGCGCACGGTCGGCTGCTGCCGAAAGGTCTACAATCTCGCGTTGGAAGCCCGTTCCGTCGCATGGACGGCGGAGCACAGGAGCGTCACCTACGTCCAGACCAGCGCCATGCTCACCCAATGGAAGAAAACAGCTGAATACTCGTACATGAACGAAGTGTCCTGCGTGCCACTGCAACAGGCGTTGAGACACTTGCAGACGGCGTTCTCCAACTTCTTCAAGCAGACCGGCGACTATCCGAGATTCAAGGCCAAATCCCACGGCGGAAGCGCCGAATACACTCGAAGCGCGTTCAAATGGGACGCCAAACGCAATGAACTCACGCTCGCCAAGATGCGCGAACCATTGCCGATACGATGGTCCAGAACACTGCCCCGCAAGACGGAGCCGAGCACCGTGACCGTAAGCTTGGACGCCGCCGGACGATGGCACGTCAGCATCCTCGTGGAGGAGACCATCCGCCCTCTCCCCGCCCGAAGGAACGCAATCGGAATCGACTTGGGAGTGGACAGCTACGCCGTCACCAGCGACGGGGAGACCATAGCGAACCCACGCCACTACAAGAAACTCGCCGAACGGTTGGAACGGGAGCAACGGACGCTGTCCCGCAAAACCAAAGGCAGCAACAATCGTCGGAAAGCCGCCCTCAAGGTGGCCCGCACCTACGCCAGAATCACGGACATGCGCCGTGACTTCCTCCACAAGTTGAGCACGAGGATAATCCGCGAGAACCAAACGGTGGTACTCGAAGACCTCAACGTGAAGAACATGGCCAAAAGATGCGCGCCGAAACCCGACCCGGACAATCCGAACCATTGGCTCCCCAACGGCCAGTCCGCGAAAAACGGGCTGAACGGAAGCATCATGGACGCCGGATGGTCGGAGTTCCGTCGAATGCTCGAATACAAGGCCGAATGGTACGGGCGACAGCTCATAACCATCGATAGGTATTATCCGAGCACGCAAATCTGCTCCCACTGCGGGGCGAAGACCGGGCCGAAGGGCATGCCCGGCCTCAAAGTCAGGGCATGGACGTGCCCGGACTGCGGAACAACCCATGACAGGGATTTGAACGCAGCCGAAAACATCCTCGCCGCAGGGCTTGCGGTTAGCGTCTGCAAGGACGGCAGAACCGGAACCAAGGTCTCGCATTAGCGTCCCCTCCTTTCTTGTTTTGTCGTAGCGAACAGAAACCCGAACCGTAAGATTCGGGAATCCCCCGCATTCATGCGGGGGAGGATGTCAACTTCGGTCTCGAACCTGTCGTAAGCGTCATGCAAAGCGGTTTGAATATCAGAATAGATGCAGGAACACTTGCTGGTCAGATTGTCTTCATCCGATTCTTCCAAGTGGAAGATGGAACGCATGCGTCCAGACATCGTGACGGCCGCAACATGTTCCTCTTCCTGGCTGGGCTGACGGTAGGCGTGAGCGCGATAACCTTTGATGAATGCTTGTCTGAGGCTGTTACTTCCAAGGCCTGCATCCTTCAAGGCATTCAATGCTTCCTGCTGCAGGTCGATTTTCTCGGACACGATTAGGCTCCTTCTTCGATGTGGGCTGATGGATGCGAATCCGTTTGAATCAATGCGAATTCGAGTTCCACGCCAGGGTTGCGTCGCAGATAGGATTGCACGGATTCCACTCCGGCGACGATGCACGCGGCCTCACCACGTCGAACATCATGGCGCCCGTTCTGGTTGGCGATACCGGTCGCATACTCGTGAAGCCGAGTCAGCACGTCAACGTCAACGGGGGTTGTTCTGGTGTCCTTGCTGTAGTCCGTGTGTTGCCGGATCCAATCCAACAACGTCCAGTTGTCTCCCCATAGCATCAACGTTCCGGGATTTGGGTAAGCGTCATCGCCGGTGCCTTTGATCCGAATGATTTGTTTGAAGTTTCGTACTGGTTCACTCATTGTTTTCTGGTTTCTTGATTCCGGTCACGGCTTGCACGGTGACGTATCCGTCCGTGTCGAAGTAGTCGACCATGGCGTTGTTGTTCTGATACGTGTACTGGTCGCCGACCTGCTGGCAGAGTTTCTTTGCGTTGCGGACTTTTGGAGTTTCGATGACGCAGGCTTGCTCTTCTACGGTCAGCTGTTCGTTGTTCTGGATTTTCTGGTTGATTCGCCGTGCTGTTTCATCCCATTCGTCGGAGGAGGCGCTTCCTCCATGAGCTTCGATGATTCCTCGTCCGGCCCTGTGTTCCGGACCGATGATCCGGTCTTCGGAATCCGCAGCCATATATTCGGCGTGGGTCGGCACGTATGTGGAGGATTCGCCTTCCGGCAGTTGGATGGTGAATCGGGCTCTCCAACTTGCGGAACCTGTACTTGTTCGGACTCCGATCTTCCAATCTTTTGGAAGTTGACCGTTCTTCTGCAATGCTTTGATGTCCGCGCGCATGAGTTTCGCGTTTTCCGCCGGACTGCGACTGGCATCGTATTTGCCGCCGGTGATGGCGGTGGATCCCATGTAGCCTTCCGACTTCACGGAGGGCTTGATGATCGGCTCATCAACGGTCGCCGAGCTTTTCGCTAACAATTTGGAGGCACGCTGAATCATGTCGTTGGAGGGAAGTCCCGCCTTCTTGTTCTCGTTGGCGAATGTGCCATCGCTGTTTCTGAGCTGTTGTTTCGCTTGCGCTGACTTAATGGACATGATTTCGTTCTTTCTATTCAGATGACGGGATTCAAGGGAACATGTGTCGGATTGCCGGCCTCTACGTACTGCTTGTAGTCCGGGTCGTCTTTGCAGAGTGTCCAGTCTCCGCTGCCGTCATCATGGTAGGTCATGTTCGATTTCACGCCTTGTTCGATGAGATATCCATGGGAGCAGGTGTTGAGACGGTTTTGTTCGGGTAGTTTCATATAGTCGTCGAGGCTGTTGCGGTCTGCTTCGGGCAGGAGTGTGAAGTCTCCTATTCCGTTTTGGGTGTCTTGGATGCTTGTGTTGGCTGCGTGGCTCATTGGTGTTTTCTTCCTTCAATTGTTTATGTGGGCATATTCAGTATAACAGTCATATGCCGTAGAAGAAAATCCCAATGAAAGATATCCAAGGTTTAAGACAGGTGCCTAGTACCGAGAAAGCCGAACCGACGCCCGCAGATTCTCCAGCCTCTATCCGCTCTAGGCATTCTCGAAAGCCGCCTGATCGAACTTGGTATCCACGTGGATGGTCCATCCGCTGCTGATCACCTCATTGCAATAGTGCTTGCGGGATGCGACCACCTGGGATTGCAGGTACCTGTTGTCCCTCAGCTGTTCCGCAGTGGGGTTGCCGAACAGTGGTGTCGGTATTCTTTTCGACCCGGTCTCCGTGACGAAGTACAGGTTGAGCACCGTGTCGTCTTTTACGCGGCGCATAAAGTCGCCGAGTTTTTCGGTCTTGTCTTCAGACAATGGATCTCCTTGCTGTTCCATACTCTATGTAGATATATTCAGTTTAACAGGCATAACAGAATTGTTTCAGAAAAAAAGAGAAGGTGCGGCTCACCCAAAAAGTCCACAAGGGGAAGCCGCACCATAGGAGAATCCGAGGAAAAACAGGATTACCACCGAGAGGATTCGGGTCGAGAGAACGTAGGCCCTCATCCTGATATCTCAACCTACCGTAGTGTTTCCGAAACAACAGGCAATATATTGAAACAATCAGATAATTCCTAGTTTTCTTCGGAATGGCTTAATTTTCTTTCGCCTGGCATTGCTGCAGGAATCCAATCGTCTCGCTTTTCTCCCAGCTGCTCATGGAAAGTCCATACTTGTCTTTGATGTAGACGCGCTTGGCCATGTAGGAGCACTGGTAGCCGCTGTTGCTTGGCAGCCAGACGGATGGGGTGGATGCGGCCCATCGTCCGACGGACTTCTTGGGGACACCGCTCCCGTACAGGTTGATGCCCTCGCTTTTCGCATTGTTGGCATCCCCTTGGCTGGCAAGCAGCACGTCCGGATCGTTTGCGTATTTCACGCGATCGTTTTTCCTTGAGTTCTTCCACAGGCCGGAGGCCCATGCGTCGTTCAAGGCGACCACATGGTCGATCTGCACTGCGGTGCTGTCTCCGCTGACGGTCTTCCCATTCTTCACGACGCTCTTCCGGAAGTTGATGGTCTGGCCCGTATAGGGGTCATGCAGTGTCCCGGATTGCACCTTGCAATTGGAGTCCATGACCGGATTGGTCAGGTCACGGTTGAGAATGTAGTCGCGGGTGGTTCCGTATCCGCAAAGCTGGTCGCTGTTCTGCCAGTCCCCGAAATCCTCGGCGCGATTGTAGCCCTTCGTATGGGGTGTTTCGGTCGGGAGGTTCCGGGCGGCTGTGATGGCTTCGGACACGCTCATGGGGCTTGCTGCGGAAGCCGGCAGTCCGCTCGCTCCCATATCCGTGTTCGTGGAATCCTTTTCTCCGGTGTTCCCCGAGGAGGTCAGACCGTCTTTGATCTGGCCTTCGATTTTCGACAGGTCCGGTTTTTTCAACCCCAAGCCGATGTTTGTTTTCTGCATGGAGTCTTCGCTCGGAAGTATCTGACTGATGCTGGTTATTGCAGGCAACCCGAATTGTGGGGCGACCGTGGCCCATACTCCGGTTTGGATGATGACGATGATGGTTATGAGCACGATGGCCAAGCCGCCAAGGATGCCGGCGACGGTTATGCCGGTCTTGTTTTTTCTCGATGCCACGACGGTTTCCTCTTCTAGAACAGTCCGCTGATGATGGTCCAGACGACCGCGATGCCGAATAGGATGACGATGATCGCTCCGAACAGGTCGGCGTTGCTGTTGACGAATTCCGCAAATGGGGGAAGTTCCGGTTTCTTGTCATTGGCCATGATGGTCTCCTTAGTTGTTTTGGCTGTCGGATGCCGTACCGTCCGACGATGTGCCGTCTGAGGTGTTGTCCGACGTGCCGTTGCCCGATGATGCCTTGGAACCGTCGGCGGTGGAATCGTCGGACTGGGTGTCCTGCGATGTGGTCCCGGCGGAATCGGTGCCGCCGGTCTCGTCGTCGGAGTTCGCCGAGGTCACGTCGCTTTTGCTCAGTGCGTTCGCATAGGGGCTCAACGTCCTGACGCTGCCATCCGCTCCCCAGTCGATGATCTTCGCGTTGCCGGATGTAGGGTTCTTGACCAGTACGGTGATGTTCGTCTTGACGGTCGAGCCGCCGGTGTTGTCCGAAGATGACGTGTCGCTTCCCTTATCGGAACTGTCTTGCATCGCGGCATACGGTTCGAATGTGATGCTGATCGACGCCGCAGCATAGGGAGGCGTGTCACTGGATTGTTCCTTTGGTACGGATTGCCCGTTCTTGTCGCACTCCACAAGCCAGTTGATGCTCACGTTTTTGAATGTTCCGATGGCTGCTGGCTGGTAGGCGTGCTCGCTGTTCGGATCCCCGACCAGCACGGTGAACGCGTTGCTGTCTTTCCCGATGTAGGCTTTCGCCCAAGCGTTGACGACGTTCTGGAAGCTGGACGCCTGGTCGATGCGAGAGTATCCGGATGGCGTATAGGATTGGGCTCCACCAGCGCCGCTTGCTTTCAACGGCAGCACTGTTGGCTCTCCCACGGCGGTGGCCACGTTGTTCTTCCATGAAATGAGCTGGGTTACGTCGCGGGTGGATCCGTCGGACAGGTCGGTCAGGGAGAACTGGTGGCTCCACCAGTCGGTATGTTCCTTTCCTGTTCCGGTGTCCTCGTCACTGGATCCGACTTTTGTCGCCGAATCCCATAACAGGTTCGTGGTCCCGTAACGGAATGGTCCTTTGTTTGTGTCCAACCATTTGTTGACGGACGCCAAGGCTGCCTGTTTCCCTGGTTTGTCTACGCTGATCTCCTTGTATTTCGCGCTCAACATGGAACCCATGTCCTGCAGCGTGCTGATTGCGTGAATGCTGATGACGGGAGCGACGATTCCGGCGATCATGAACACGGTGATGAAAACTTTCCACCAGCGGGTGTTTCGCATGGCGCGTTTGATTGCCGTCAGTTCGACTTCGTTCTTCCGTTTGTCTTCGGTGATGTCCATTGGAGATTCAACGGATGCTTTTCGTGCCACTTCGTCTCCTTGAGAATCTGAACGTGTTATCTAGTGTCAGACTATCCGGAGTCTCAGCGTGAAAGCGGTGGAAGTCGGGAAAAGAAAAAAGAGACTCGGATACTGCCGAGTCTCTTTTTGTGTCAGCGGGTCTGCGCGTATTTTCTGGCCAGCTCCATGTCAAGTCCTCCGTTGACGAAGCATTGTTCCACCGCAGCGTTAAGAAGAGCCTGCGTGGTCATGTTCGTCTCGACCGACTTGATTCGCAGCGCGAGATAGTTTTCATCCGTCAGGTTCGTGCCGAGCCTCCGGTCGAACGAATACACGGGCTTCCTCCGGCCGGCCCTCCCGGATGCTTCATTCGTTTTCGTCTCATGATCTTCCGGGATTGCTTCAGAGACTGCTTTCTGCTCGGGAGCCTCGACCGTCATCTTCGGTTCGGGGGGTTCGGATAGGAGAGGCCGACGCCCCATGTCGCGAGTGTCCTGCAGGCCGCGTCCGAAAGCGCTGTTGATATTCTTTACCATGTTTCAACTCCTACTCGATGCCGAACTGTTTGACGAGGTCAATGAGCTCTTGGGTGACGGAAGCGTAATCCCTGTTGTCTATCTGGTTGGTTCCGTACAGATTCTTGATGGCTTCCCTCTCGTGGATGACCGTTTCGAATCGTGTTGCCTCCAGCTCATCCAATTGTTTCACTGCGTCACGCGCGAGTTTGGTTCGCGCTTTCACTCGCGTGAGCAGGATGATGCCGTTTCTGGCGGCCGCATAGGTTTTCCCTGCATGGCTCAAATCGCTGATGGACGGCTGGCAGGGGATGATTGACACGTCGGCCGCCTGGAGTGCCGTCTGCACCGTTCCCGCATCGGATGGAGGCGTGTCGATGATGACCCATCCTTTGTAGCGTTCGCGAATCCTGTCGGGCATTCCGAGGATCACGTCATTGGTTTGGATCACGTCGAAACCCAGCTTGTAGGGTTTGTGCGGAGTCCCGTTGGCTTCGTCTTCTTTGCGACGACGATCGTCCTCGATTCGCACGTATTCGTCCCAGAGCGTCGCGCCACCGGTGTTGTCGGCGTCCAGAACCGTGACGTGTTCGCCGCGTCGGGCGAGGCATCCGGCGATGAGCATGGCTGTCGTCGTTTTTCCGACGCCGCCTTTGATGTCGGCGACCGCGACAAGAATCGTGCTTTTCAGCATGCTGTTTTCTCCTCTGTTCACGTTTTCCGCCGCCAAGGTGGAGGCGTGGGACGCGCTTTTTTTTATGTGGCCACATTCAGTGTAGCAGAGGCGCATTTTTTGTGGAACCAGCTCTCCCAATCAACAGGAAAACAACACAATGCGGGAATGATCAGGCAGAGAAACGCTTCCGCATTCATCTGCCAAACCATTCCCGCATTCCCACAGTTCTTTGCGAAAATTTTAGGATGCCGTAAACAACAGCCTCTCCAAAAACGCTTTGAGCAACACGCCCAAATCCGGGAGCTGACTAGCGATCCCCTGCATCCATTCACGGATGGGAATGCCCATCGCCTCCAGGACGCCGCTGATGACCCACACGAAGAACAGGCCCGCGCATATCCTCGCCGCAACGGACAACATTCTCATCGAACGTCCCATGATCTTCATGAAGACGCTGCCGCCGCCGACCGCCAACAGGAGCAGGGTCAGCACGGCTCCCGTTGGCGTGAACATCCAAGCGAACAGGACGGTGAGAAAATCGGCGGCTCCCTGCCCAGCCGTCTGAGTAACAGTGCCGGTGTCCATCAGAATGCATCTCCATCCGTTTCGAACTCATCAGACGTTTTCTGGCGAGGTGGGTTCTTCGGCGCGTTGAGGTTCGCATGGTATTTCGCCGCTGCTTCCTTGACCTCTCCCGTGATACGCGCGCTCTCCAATGCGTCGGCGGCTTCCTGCTCGCTCATGTGGCCCTGTTGCCGGAAGTTGTGCATCATGCTGTTCTCCACCACCCCGAACGCCTTGTCTCCATCGGAGTTGAGACTTCCGTCCTCGGAGTGCATCTCGTTCAATGATTCATCGAGATCGAACGGATTGTCTTCGACCGGAGCAATCGGAGTCATGACCGTCGTGGGCCTGTTGCCCAGGCTTAGGATTTCGTTGCGGCTCTTCTCCACTCTGGCTCCCAGTGCGCCGATTCCGACCTTGGCTCCATGCCAGAAGTCACGGTTGGTGGCGAGCTTGCCCAATGCGACTGCACCTGCCGGCAGTGTGATCGGGTTGGATGTGAGTGCGGCAGCGGCGATACCGGTCGCCGCGACTTTGGCGCCACGCTTGACCACGTCACGCAACGGTTGGGATTGCATGACACCTAGGGCTGCCTTGCCTGTCGCGCCCAACAGCATAGCTCCTCCGCCCAGGCCGCGTGCGGTCTGATTAAGCAGGCTTGCACCTTTTGCCATGGTACGGGCGCGGCCGAGCGATGCGCCGGGATGGCGGGCCATATAGTTCTTGACGCGATCATCGTAGGACATGCCGCCCGTCATGAACGCCTGAGCTCTGTCGGCTTGGTTGGCGAAACGTGCGGCGACTCCTGCGAGGGACCCGCGTACGGTGCCTTCGTTCATGCGCCCCCATCTATAACTGAGGGAGTCTGCTCCGCGGGCTGCGATCGCATCGTATTCTTTCGCGTTGCGTCCGTACAGGTTGCGGTCGCCGCCGTCGAGGTCAAGATTCTTCCTCTCCGAATCGAGCATGGAGTCGAGTTTGCTTTCGCCGGCGGTGGGACCGAACATCCTGTGGCGCGGTCCGGCGTTGCGACTGGACATGCCGCCGTGGTTTCGGCTTGTGAGGAGCCGTCCCATGAGGAGACCGCTGCTTATTCCTCCGCCGATTCTCCTGAGGCCGGCCAGCACTCCGCCTGCCATGGCTCCACCGGTGGCGATTCCCATCATCGCTTTGAAACTGAACGGGTTGCCGACTTTGAGCACGCTGGTACAAAACAGGCTGATGGCCGCGATTGCAAGCACCGGACTGAAACCGCTGATCACGTTGTACATGAAGCTGCTGCTCATTTCGGAACAGAACTTCAACATAAGCTGGCAGATGAATGTGGCGATGGCTCCCAAAGCCGAATACAATCCGCCGGTCATGCTCAGGTTGCACGTGTATTTCACCCAGTTCTTCAACACGTTCTTCGGAGCTTCGCCTATGGGGAAAGCTCTCACGAGGAACGCTACGACGAGGAACAGCACCATCAGGACGAGCATGAGCTTGGTCATGATGAGGATGACGCTGAGCAATCCCCAGACGATCATGTTGCAGATGCCACCGAGCACGGAACCGAATGCACCCAGATTGTCAGGCGCTGAATTGCCGTACAGGTTGTCCAGGGTGATTCGCATCGCTCCTTCTCCGGTCGAAGAATCCTGCGTGTTACCAAGGTTGGCTTCACGCCAGGTTCCGCCGACGTTGGGGATATCGAAACGCCAGCCCAGGTTCGCGGCATCGGCGATGTCCGTGTTCTGGACGTTGCCGCTCGAATCACGGAAGTCATTGTCGTTGTGGAAGGCCTGATACTGGTCGCCTTTGAATTGCTTTGTGCCCAAAGCCACATTGCACAATTGGAGTATGTTCTGGTCTACCTTGACATCGTCCCCGTAGAAGTGGGCCCCGTTCCCGCCTGAGATGTCGCTGAATCCATCCTTCTTCAATCTGACGGTGAGCTTCCCGTTTTTGATGGCTCCTGTATCCTTGTCCCCCATGTTTTTGACGAGGATGTTCCAGCCGTCACGGCCGTACACCTTCCCACTGCCGTCGATACCGCAGGTCTCCCAAAAGATCCCCGCTCTGGTCAGTCGAACATATTTATCCCGGTCGTTCTGCTCCTTTTCCTTGTCATTGACGGAACTGTCCTGAGGGTCGATCCAACCGTGTTCGCTGAACAACCATTCCGCTGTGCTGGAATCGATACTCAAACCGGTTGCCGCATTCGTCAATGTCATTTGCACCGCAGGATCGGTGTTCGTGTTCATGTCAAGCACATGGCAGTACGCTTGCTGTGCGTTGTCGGCCACGCCTGACGGCGTGTTCGGCCCCGCTGACGGATTACCCCATTGCATCGTCACCCACGATCGGAGAGCCGTTTCCTCCCACATGCGGTTCACAGCCTTGGTGATAGAGGATGTGTCTCCCCCGTTGCCGCTGGTCGCGGTGTCGTACTGCTGGTGCATGGCATACAGGTAATCCTGGCAGTTCGTATTACGGTTGAGTGCTTTGTTGCTGAACGCCATCATGTTCGATTCGCCGTCGTTCAACCCGTCCAGATCAAGTCCGACGGTGAGCTTGTTGACTGCGCCGTTGATGGTGTTGACAACCCACCAGGGGCTGCCTGTCGCCGGTTCGGTCGCATTCTCCGCGGTTTTCGAGGCTCCTGTCCCCAACACGATGAGAGCCGCAAGGCACAATACCGTGGCAAGCAGTCGTTTGCTCGCCTCTTTCGTGGTCCCGATGTCGAATCCCGCCGCGAGAAGCCATACGACGATGGCGGTCACCATCAACGCCGCGGGTATTCCACCGGCCATGACATTGTCGATAAGTTTCGCCGTGGCGTGGTCGACCGACGCTCCGGCGGTCTTCAATGGGGTGAAGCTTGCCGCGAACTGGCTTAGAGAAAGGGCGGATGACCAGCAGAGCTGTGTGATCTGCATCAGCATGTTCGGCAGGATGTCCCTCGTCGTATGGCTGATCAGGGCGGGCACGTTGGAGATGAAACCAAGGATGCCGCTCGATGGTTCGATGCGGCTGGTTATGCTGCCGACATTGCTTCCCCATCGGCCGGACGGAAGACATGTCGTGTAATCGACTTGGGTGCTTGTGGTCGTAGCGCATGCCGGCGCGCTCGCGCCTCCATCGTTCTCGACCATGGCGAATGCTTGGGAGGGCAGTACGACCACTGTCATCAGAACGACGAGCAGAACAATGAACAGCATGTTCCGTCGCGCTTTCATCCTGACCGGGAGGCTGGGCTGCATCTGGGTTGAAGCGCTCACAGTATCCACATCTCCTTCAGACTGCTTAGACGCTCTGGCTGATTCGAATTGGGGTAGAAAACCTCTCCGGCGATGTTCCGGCTCTGCAATCTCCTGAGAAGTCTTTTCCATCGGACCTGCTGGGTCCGGTCTTTGACTTGGCCGACCATGAGGAATGGCGCGGCGACCAAGCCGATGAGAATGAACACCACGCCGAATGTGATGCCGATGATCGGGGCGAGCATAAGACAGATCAACAGTCCTATAACACCGCCGATGATTGTCGAGAACACGGTCTTGGATCGGGCTTCCGTGCTTTTCGTGATCATGAACGTGTTCTTACGTTCAATGGATGCGGTGGATGAGACCTCGGTGATGTCATCCATGGTTTCCCTTGGATGCAATTGTCTTTGCTCGCCCATGAATATGTTCCCCGATCAGATTCCGAGGTAGTCTTTGCCCTGGCTGCCCACGGCGTTGACGATCCAGTCAAGAGCTGTCAGCAATGCCGGAATGGTTATGATCGGGCCAGCGAAGATGAAGATGACGACGAGAACGACGATGACTCGTGTGGCGCTTGGACAGAACATGGAGACCAGCTGGTTGCTTCGCCCCATCACCTTGCTGATTCCTCCCAGGATAAGCCCCAAGGCCAAGATCACTGCGGCAGCGGCGCCCACCTTGGTGATGAGCTGTCCAGCGGTCGAGTTGAGGATGCCGTCGAACATGGCGTGATAGCTTCCGACAAGATTGCTGGAAGCGGCGATTTCTATGGTGTTACCCATTATTGGATTCCCTTCGAATTTGGTTTGAAGGAACCCTCCTGCGTTTCCCGAGTGTATCAACGGAATCGGTTGATAACGATAGGTTTTCGGTTTTTAACAAAGTTTCTTGCATTCTCAGACAACACGGGGGACACAGATTAAGAAAAACCCATCCGGCATCAATGGAAGCCGGATGGGTTGGCATGTTTTTTTTGCGGTCCTACTTGTCGCCGGGGCGATAACCGTCGTCGAAGTCTTTCACGCTCACGATGAACGCCGGCTGGATCTGTTCCATGTTTCTGGTTCTTACAGCGGCATGGTATTTGGGGAGGTTCGTCACCGCTCCTCCGGTCCACCCGTCCAATCCCTCATTGTCGGTCAGACGTGCCGCGGTCAGCGTGGCTATGCGCGGAATCGACGTGTTGTAGCTGATGAACGTCGTATACCCCAGGAACGAATCCAACAACGTGTCGGACAACTGGGTCGGGTATTGGGTGGCAAACACGAGAATCAATCCGAACGAACGCCCCTGCTCCCTCAGATTCTTCAACACGTCGTCCGACCCGTTCGCCAGCAGGCTCAGCTCGTCGCAGACGAGCATCGTGTGTTTGCCAAGCGTTAACCAGTCCTTGCAGTGTGCGAACACCGTGTTCCAGAACCGGTACATGAGCCACGAGCCCAGAATCTTGTCCATGAGTTCGGGAAGCGAGTGACCATTGTGCGGGGCGAGCACGATGTGATAGTCGCCCGGATGATCCAATATCCACTTCCATGTGACGGTGCTGCGTCGCGGCGTGAACATGTGTTCGATGGCGAGGAACTGGTTGACCTTGTTCACCGAGGCGTTGGTACGCTGCAGTATTTCACGATCGCTTCGCGCCGCCTGCCCCTTCTGATCCGGTCGTCCGTACAGTTGTTCTGCGGCACGCGCGGCCAACGTCATGTCCGTTCCGAGAGGATCGTCCTTCAATTCCAATGCGAGAGCCCTGCATACCTGTCCAAGCGCTCTGGCTGATCCGGTTTGACCATCCGACCCACACAATGCGACCACGGCCCACCCGATGGGTGACTGCTGTTGCCTGAGTTGACCGGCCCCGGGATACTGTTGCTCGAGTTGTCTGCATCTTCTTAGGATGTCCCCTGGCTTGTGTTGGTCGTATCGGCTTGCGGCCACGCCGATGGTCATGGATTGGGTGATGATGTTTTGGGAGTCGTTCTGAATGTCGCCGGCATTGAATGCGTATCTCATGGTTTTGGCGACGCTTTCCGCCGTCTCCTGGGCGTTCCTTCCCTCCTGCATTCCGAGCAAATCGAGACCGATGCTGGAAGGGTCGGTGAGGTATATGACACGTGGATGGGAGTCAATCCCCTGCGTTTGCCGATACCGGTCCAGCACTTCCACTCCGGTGTCGTCCTTCATCCAGAAGTGGATGAGTCGTGAATCCGTCCCCCACACGTCACGGCTGGTATCATTGCGATGGCTGATGGCCCATTGGCTGATGCCGTGGGTCAGAACGGTTTTTCCTGATCCGGCTTCACCGCTGATTGCGATTCCGCCATAGAGCTGTGTCGGATCCAAGTATCCGGGACGTCCGGAATCGTCCAATCCGATCAGGACGCCTCCATGGGACAATGGTTCGGGCACCGGGTGAAGATCCTGTTTCACCGCCGTGGATTTCTGCACCGGCATGAACAGTGTGGTCGTGGTCATTGGGCTGAAGATCAAAGTAGTGCGTTGCGGGCCATATCCCGTCGCATACACTCGTTTGTCTTTCATGCCGAGTTTTGTTTCGGTGTCACTGAGATTCGCCTTGCGTTTGCGGCGAAGCCACCAGTATCGGCGTGGGCGTTGGAGAATATCATCCCATAGAGTGTTCCTCCACCATCTGATTCCAGCTGCAACAGTGAAGGCAAGAGGAACGATCCACAACCATGACGGTATCGGCAACAGCATCAAAGATGCAGTACGCCAACAGTCCAAGACATGCGAATTTGTAGTGCGGCGGTACTCGGAAGTACATTCGAGTGCTGTTGTCGTCGTTCAGCATGGCTTTCGCGTTTGCGGAGAGTAGTCCACTCAAAACCCAAGGCACCAGCAGCATCGCCGCTACCGTTCCCGCCAGCCAGAAGAATGTGGCAAGACGAATCGGAGTGATGGCGGACAATACCATCGTCAACAGGGTGACAGCCAAGGTCACGATGAGTCCGCCCAACTTTGGGTAGCTGGGATGACTGCTCATGTTGGAGAGCAGCGGGAACATGGCCTGTCCAGCCCGTTGTGCGAGTTCTGCGTTCCGGCGGCTGTCGGCGCATGCTGCGGTGACTCGCGCGCAGAGCGTGTGAGCGGCGACAAATTCGTTGCCGTCCTCGACGGTGGAATGCTCGTCGGCAACCCAATCTCGAATTCGGGCCTGTTCGAAATATCCTTGCCTGCGGAGCGTTACGCTGACATAACTGTCTGCCGGCATCAATGCTTCGACGCTTTTCCGAATGCCGGCGGAATCGGTGCGCATCTTCTCCATCGTCGCCTTTGAATTCAAGCGGGCCCGCCATGGCACAAGAGAGTGAGCTGATCTGCCGATTCCTTCCGGCAGTTCGGGTTCGCCGTTCCCTGGCAGTGGGCTGATGGAAAAGCCGGCGAGATCACCCGCCTTGCGTATGCCTTCGCCATCGCCATGCACATATTCACGGACCGGCTCGTTTCCCGCTCTGACGAGCAGCAGCGTGCAGTCCTCCAGATTTCCTGGGACATCATCCGCGATGGATCTCAACTGGTCGCCATCGAGTTGGCTGATGCTGCGAGTCACCTCGTACCATGCTTTTTCTTTTTCTCTCATTCCGATGCCCTCCTGTCAATTCGATTGTTCTGCGGTTGCCGGTTCGGTGGAGTAGAGCATGGCCAAGGGGAATCCTTCCGGCAAGTCGAACTTGGTCAGCTTCTCTCTTTCCAACAGTTGATATAGCCATGTGGTCATACGGACCGTCGCATCCTTGTCTGCCAACGCCCATCCCAAATCCGCATACCCGTCCTTGACGGTGCTCTGGTCGCCGATGGTTTCCCTCATCCGTCGTATGGTCTTCACCGCAATGTATTTGGAAACGTCGAACATGATCGCATCCAATTGCCAGAGTCGTATTTTTTTCAAAGCCGGATTGCGTTGCAGGTTGACCATGAGGAACGGGACCACCAGCGAACGGCGTCCTGTTTCGCAAAGCGTCCGTATCTTCTGCAATGCACGGTAGCGTTCGGTCTTGGCTTCCTCCAAACGCTGCTGGTTGGTTGCGAAATTTTCAGGAAGAGAGTTCAACGCTTTCACCTCCGATATACCCGTAGAATCCTCCCCGGTATGCTTCCGGCTTCCGCCATCCACTGACATCCCAGCCCCATTGGTGTCTGATTGTTTCATCCATGACCGTCCATCCCCAGTCACGGATTGTCGTCACAGGTTTTGTTGATGGGGCGCATCGGCTCCAGTCCGGTGAGAACATGCTGCGTTCGACGTTCAGCATGTCCCGGTATGTTCCAATCCCGCCGGTCGGGTTGCCTTGCTCGTCGAACCAGTCGTCCCATAACGCGAATCCCATACGCGACGCCACGGATGGGTCGCCGACCAACATCTCGTCGGCATGGCTTGCCGTTTCGATGATGCTGCCCAATGCCGGGTACTGCCATTGGCTGGTGTCGCGTATGAGCAGCCAGATACAGATGAGTCCACGTCGTTGCATCGGCGAGTAGGCGAGCAGCTTCGACCAATTGGAGATTTTCTGGCTCATGTTATTTGGGTGGACCTGCACTTCGATTCCCGCAAGCACGTTGTTCGATGCGAGTGCGGTGATGTCCGTCGAACAGCTGTGAGGCAGTCCGGCTTCGCTGACCGCCTGCGGGTCGATGAGCCGGAACGCTCCCCAACCGTCGCCGCCGACGAGTTTGATGTCCGGATTGACACCGAGATGCAGTCCGACGTGCGCCGCATACGTATTGTGGCGCACGTGGCGTCTCATTCCGATCAACTGCTTGTCCGAAAGCATTCTACGAAGCCAAGTTGCTGAATTAAACAGGCCGAGCGTGTTTCGGATGAGTTTCTTGTCGGAGCTCAACGACAACCAGGTTTGCGGGATTATCTGCCCGGAAAATCTTTCGTAAGGACTGAAGCCGATGTCGATGACTCCCAGCCGACACAACGCGCCGTACAGGTTCGGTTCGTCGCGATGGAATTCGGGAGCTCCTTTCACGGAGAGTCCCGCCCGAAGCTGGTCGACGGTGCATGTCCTCCATGAAAGCAATGCGCCGATGATGCTCGTAACCAATTCACTGTTTGCCTTGACCATGCTTTCCGCGAACAATCGGTTCGGGACGATCCACTGATGACGTTGCGCCAACACTCCGGGGTGTTCGTTGTTCGCCACGTCGCTTCCGCGAATCCAATCGGCGTCGCTACCCATCGGCCATAGAGCACGGTCATCGGGATTCGGTGTGAGTGAGAGATCAACCACGATGGAACCACCCTTTTTTCTTTTTCACTTCGAACTTGGCCGGTTCGAATCCTTTATCGGGCAGAACCCATTCAAGGGTCTGCTCTCTCGCCAAGTCCAGATTCGAGTCAGCCCAATTCGATTTACCGGATGCGATCAGATTGCCGGCCTCGACCGTCTGGTACTCGACTCCGAGAAAAATCCCGTATCTTGAATAATCAAGTGGCCGGTAGTCTGTCATTCCGACCGGGACCGTGTCTTTTATTCCGATACATTCTCGGGGCAAACCGTAACGGGGAAACGCGCTGAGCAGATTCAACGCATCTCCTTGCGTTTGCACGCCGGCTTTGACGATGACCAGGCAAAGGTCGCCGGCGAGAACGTAGGGGACGACCATTCCTCCGGCGGCTGTGGTGCTGTCCTGCAGATCATCTGCGCTGATACGGTCGAGATCCAAGACGACGAAGTCCCAGAGCTTGCGTGCTTCCTCGATGTATGCGCGGTAGTGGTCCCACGACACCATCGCACCGGCCGGTGGAGCGAACGAAACATCGTAACCGATGTTGAACATTCGTCCCGAATTGGCGCCGTATTGTGCCGCCATGCCGGGACGCCAGTCGGCTATGGTGCGCGCCGGCATACGCTGCCCAGGGTCGAAGAAGGAACGTTGCGATGACTGTCTCATGTTGCCGTCGATAAGGAGGGGGCGTAGTCCTTTTTCTTTTGCCCGCTCGCATAATCTGCGTGAGGAAACCGTCTTTCCCACGCCTCCAGTGTTCGATGTGACAATGATCATGGGTGCCGTCTGGCGGGTCCTGTTCAGGATGATATCGCCTACCAGACGCTTGTCGATTGTCTGTATCCGCCAGAACTCGTGGACGAAATCCGTGATGCTTCGGTCCATGAAATATTCGGGGAGGCCTGCGCTCCGATGGGTATCTGTCCGCGGTCGATCCAGTAGATTGTCCAGCCTGCATCGGCGACCGGCATCCAGTTTCCCGGGAGGTTCGTGAACACGATTTCCCTGACGGCCTGGACGCACCGGGTGCCTTGTCAGGAAGTCTGCCTGGGCTGCGAAATCCTCTCCTGCGGGCACCCTCCAACGCTTGTTCGGGGACCTTGGATCGCAGCACGTCGAGGATGCCTCCATGTCCGATTATCAGACTTGCCATCTTTTCTCCAAGTTCCTTTGAACTGTTTTTTGCTTGTTCCGGGGGTTTGCTCCGGAAATGAGACCATTTTTGACGAAACAACACTGATTTAGTTTTATTGACTGTTTTTTGCTTTTTTGTTGCTTGTTCGTCAATCGTCCTGTCTGTTCATTTCTTGATATTACGTCATATCTTGTTATGTGCCGAATATTTGTTGAAATTAACCATTCAGGATGATGACTTTGCTGATGTATGGGTTGTTGCGGTTCGTTGCTTTGTTGCGTTTTCGTTCCGTAGGTTCGTTGCTTTGTTGGCAATGTTGCGGTTCGTTGCTCTGGTTTTACCCTGCTGTGATGTGGTAATGGTGTCTTGGTGTTTGTGTGATGTGTTGCGGGTTGGCTTCTTTCTCTTGTTCTCGGATTGTCTTTTTCTTATTTTTTCTTCTCTTCTTTTTTTCTGACTTTTCTTGGTTGCCTGTCTGCTCTTTTGTTTTTGTCCGTGATTTTTCTGGTCCGCTAGTTTGCATGAGAAACGGCGGCCGCGCGACGCCGCGCCGAAGTCAAAACGGTTAATTTCAATATTTTTTCGGTTATTCGTTGTTTGCTCGGATACAGTCGTTGAAGACGGTTCACTCGAACGGTCCTGCCTTGACGAAGGGAGTTAACGATGGCAGATTTTCCATGGAACAACAATTTCGGCACCCCGACCCCAGCCCCGGCGCCGGTCGACGATTCCAAGCCGGTGAACGAAGCCGGGCAAGCGGACGATTCTGAGAACTGGTCGGCATCGGGCGAGGATTCTCAGCCTGACGTCCAGCCGGAAGAGACGGATTCCGTCGATGAGACAACGCCCGACCGTGAGGAAGAAACCTCCGTCAAGGGTGCCAAGACCACGCGGCGCAAGACCGCGAAGAAAAACTCGTCCTTCCCTCATTTGGAAGCCGCCTCGTACGCGAAGATCAAGGACATGCTCGACGTTCTTTCCGATGACCGTACCGCGAACATCGCCAAGATTCTGTGCGAGACCAGCAAGACCGACGCTCCGGTTCTGCTTGAGGTGTTGACGGAAACCAAGACGCGGAAGCGGGTCGCCGAATTCTCCAAGTTCGTCAAGGAACTGGCTGGCGCTCAACCGTCCGACCTGAAGATGAGGCTTGCTTTCGCGTTCATGGAAGACAAGACTCTGTCCAAGACTCTGTTCGCTGTTTTGAATGCCGCCGAACCGGATCGTGGTTTCGGCCGCGCGTCCGGTGAGCCGATGAAGGATGTCAATGCGGTGGCTGAACACTGGGGTGACGGCGTTGATCTCAGTGTGGTTGAGAAGCTGAAAATCTGACGGCCGGCATCTCGGGATGCTTGAACGGTTGGATACGAACATGGATCCGTATCCAACCGTTTTTTATTATTCCGCGATGAGCTGCACACGGTTCTCCGCCTTTGGCGGCATCCCGTATGGTCTGATCACGAGGCCCGCCCTCGTCAACGAGAATACCCAGATTTTCTGAATCTGGTTGAGCTTTGTGAGGCTGACGGTGAGGTGCTTGGTGGACACCGTCTCCGTGCTCGTACCGGGGACGATCTTGTATAGATTATTTCGACTGATATACAGTTCCTTCTGCTCCGGACAGTAGAGCGTCGCGAACACCAGCAGATCCAAGGACAGGCTTCCGCCACTGGTTCCGACGACGGCGGAAAGAGGAATCTCCTTCGGTTCGCGCGACATCAATCGGACGTATTCCCAAGTGAAGGTAATGGTTTTTTCGTTCCAGCTTTCGCCTTGGACGATGTTCGTCTTTTCGATCGGTTTTATTTCTTTGCCGTCCCTTGAAGTGAACGTGATGTCCTGATAGCCGATGATGCTGGTGACCGTATTCTGTCGGCCGCAGCCTCCCGTCAGCATGCCCATTCTGCGGGCCACTTGCCGTACGTCCTTGCCGATGGTCAGCGTCCTGGTCTTGCCGTTGTAATCCGCGTTTTGTGTGTTCACGAATGTCGTGAACAGGATGCTTAGGAGTCGAGGCGTCCTGCCGAATGCGAGCGGATGTTCGTTGCCGCGCACGTATGGGATGAGGGGATATGCCTCTTCCGCGACGTAAAGAATTCCGAATCCTGTGGCTATGCCGTTGTCCATCCCGACGCTTCTCAGCCTGTGTATTTTGTTGGGCATCCCGACTCTTCCCCTGTTTTTGCTTTTTCGGTTGATACCAACAATTTTACGGTTTTTCATACGCGACATGCCAACATACCCAGTAAGGCAGATGCTTGTTTTATACCGTCGAACCGAAGACCTACCGGCCTTCCTTCCTGGGACTGAGGTTCAGACACTGCAGCCGGTAATGAATTCTGCAGGACACCAGTTTCGGGTCGAGTTTCCCATACGCATTCCGGGCCATGTCGATATACAGTCGACACCCCGGATCCGACAAAGCGAAATCACCGACACTCCAACCCAATGGTTCCTCCTCGTGAGACTTATGCCTCGCCATCAGAAAAAACAACCTCCGATTCACACCGATTCGCCTCCGGATTCGACGGCCGACGCGCCGTCCAAGTTGGTCAAAAAAGGCGGGCATGCTGGAGGCGTTGGGGTCGTCACCCGGCATGCCCGCCGGTCGTGGCCCTTATTTATTCCACTGCGGGTCGTTCGGGAATGAGATGGGCGAGCCGCCCCACATCTGCCTGTCTGAATTGATCATCGCTTCGGTGTATCCGCCGTCCATGAGACTCTGGGTCCTGAGGTCGAGGTCGGGCCTATAGTGCTTGGTGGCTGGCGGTATCATGCCCATCATGTCCCCGCTGTTGAATCGGAGGACTTCCTTGTCGGCCTCCTCGCCGGCGATCAGCACGTCGATGTTGTTGAGCAATGTCATCGCGCTTTTTGTATGCGGGATGTCCCCTCTTCCGATGCTTCCCGTGAAGGTGATTTTGCATTCCCGGAGAAATTTGATGTGTTCGTCGAGGCGCTCCAAGAGGTTTGGTGGTGTCGCTTCGACGAGGTACGGTCCGATGTTCGGCTCTGCCGTGAAGGTCATGTTGGCTCCTGTTTTTTTGATATCAACCGATTACGTTTTGCCGTTTTGGGGGGAACCGCAATCGCCGTCTTCGGCATCACTTGTGGTGGCCCTGAGATAATTGCGTTGGGGTTCCGCTGTTTTCTCGGTGTGTATCTTTTGTTTTTTTATGTGGACGCATTCAGCATATCGCGACACTCCGAAGATTCACCCCCTCCCCTTAATTCTGTTTTACTTGTTATACTGAATACGTCCACATAAATCGAAAGAAAACAACGACAACCAATGGAAGAACACGACAAACGCTTCTGGCGAAACATGACATTCGCCCAGCTCAGAAACCGACGGGTACGAGTCTCCGCATACGGCGGCGACATGATCCTCGAATTCCAACTCGCTCCCGGAGCCGGGCACACGCTCGGAGCCCGGCAATACACTGTCAACGGCTTCGACATCGGCGAACTGTTCCACGAAGGCCATGACGGATTCATGGAACTCACCCGACAGAAAGCACCCGTCAGCATCAAGCTGCTACCCGACGAACCCGAATACAAAATCATCGAAGACATCACCGGCGTGCAACCCGGAGACGTCTTCGTGCAAACGAACGGGAACAAATATCCAGTACAGGAAATCACCGATGACGGCCATTGTCTAGTCCTGATTGACTCCAACACCTATCGGATTGATGACGACGCATTCGACCATGCTTTGCGACCGGCACCCGCACGAATTCCGGATCGCCCCGGACTGTGGGAGGACAAGTCAGACGGCCTGTACACCGTGTGGAAAAACGGTCAGGAGCTTTGGATCATGCAGATACGCGAGTCCGATGGGCGTTGGATGAACGGCCCTGCGCTGCTAATCGGCAAGACGGGAGAAAACGTCAACGATTCAACGACAAAGGATCTGTCCTCGAAAGCTCCATTCCGATTCCACGATGGAGAACTGTGAAGGGGAGAAAAATGCAAGCTGTCACCAACATTTTCGACCAACTGCGTCTCTCTCCGCCTATTCCTGGACCACTGCACAAGAGAACGGTTGACGCTGCGGATCTTGGCACCACCGCCGAGGTTCTTGCCGCAGCGAAAGCCCTATACCGGCTCGTCGAAGGTCGTCGCGGCCGTCAGATTCTCGACTTCGGGCAACTCCCGAAACGAGATCAGAACCGGTACATCAACGAAGCGTTCAAAGCCTTCAACGATGCGCGAAAGGAAATGAAATGCGGTTCCGAACGAAAATCCTGAACCACTTCTGCCGAGGGTACGGAACCCTCCTGTCGGCAGATGAGAGACAGACCGGACTCTGCTCTTCCTGCTGGTTCGAAAAGGAGAAGAAGCAGTCCCTTGATGACAAGGACTGGCAGGAGGAACTGCTTCGAGAACTCGACGGATATCAGCCGATGGGACGGCCCGGCAAGAGACCGTAATTCAGAACGACAAGGAAACCGATGAGTATTTTTTTCATACAAGAAAAATCAGTTGACGGTTGGAAGCCCGCCTGGCATCGGAGTCTCATGCCTTCTTTCGAGAGCAAAAGACAAGCCATGGGCGCCGTCCGAAGATATGTCGCGCAACACGACCGAACGAGGCCAAGCATGTTTCGGATTCTCCAGATGAAGGTCTGATATGACGGTGCTACGCATCGACAATGACGACGGATCATGCCGGCTGGAGATACCCGGGGCCAATCGCCGCTGGTCCCTGATCCTGTTGAGGGTTCCCAGCTTTAACGGGTTCAGCGCATACGTGACACCACAGGACGGAAAGCTCGACGAGAATACTCCGAAAACATCCGTGTCAGACATCAGCGACCTGATTTCCGTACGCGACTTCATCGATGAAACCATCGCACAACACAATCAAGGACCAATCAGTGGCAGAAGAACAAACCCACTTTGAAATCATCGAATGCGAGAACCACATGCCCGTGGCGATCCGTCAATTCGATTCAGAGGAAGAGGCCATGGAATACCTGAACATGCGCCTCAAATCAGAACATCCATCCCATCCATCCGAACGCCATGAGGCACAGGAATCCGAGGGGACGACGGCGCAGGGGCTGCATGAATTCTCAGAACAGCTCCGCATCCAATCCGTTTTGCGCATGCTGGAAATGAACGCAAGAGGAGAATTCAACGCCTTCGAACGCATCGAACTGTATGCCGCGCTCAACAATCAAAGAACAAGAAAAGCTCTTGGAATCACCGTCGAATCCTCTCCTCGCAAACAGAACCGCCAAAGGATTAACACGCAATGACATCAGGGAAAAAGCTCGATCGGGAAACCGTCAATTACCTTCGTGCGCTGCCTGAAATCGTGCGCAGAGTGCAAGGCGGACGAATCTACTACACGAACTCCTTCAGGGCGCAAGCGACGGCACGCTATGCCATGGGAGACCGGCCCGTCGACATCTTCCGCGACAACGGGATAGGGCCAGAAGTGATCGGGTACAAGCGCATCGAACGCTGTATCGCCCGGTGGAGAGAAAACCCGGACGAATTATCCGCAGTCGATAGTCGGACGGCACGTCTGGAGCGCATCGAGGAAGAAATCAAATACCTCGAGCAGCAGGCGAAGAAAATCCGACTGGCCGAGGACAAGGAGGCGAGCAAGCAATGAACGATCCGTTTAACCAGGAACTACCACACAAGGATGAAGCGGAACGCACCGTATTGGGTGCGATGCTCCAATCCCGTACCGCCATTGACGAGGCGCGTCAGAAAATCACGGAAAACGACTTCTACCAGCCGAACAACAAAACGATTTATCGTCTGATCTGCGACCTGTCCGATCAACATGGCGACGTTGACGCCACACTGCTTTGTACAACATTGACCGAGCGGAAAATGCTTGATCGTGTTGGCGGTCTGAACTACGTCGGCAAGCTCATCGATTATGCTCCGACCACGTCGAATGTCGGCATCTATGCCGACATGGTCAAAGACGCGGCGAAACGACGCGACATCATCGCCATCGGCACCCGCATAGCGCAAATGGGTCATGCGAACGACGCCGACACCGACAGTATCATCGGCAACGCCTTGGACGAGGCGTTCCATATCGGAGAAGACGATTCCAATACCGATTACAAGGACATCTATACGGTTTCCACCGACATGCTTGACCATCTCGACAAGATTCAGAAGGGGGAAATCACCGAAGGAGTCCACACCGGATTCAGGGACATCGATGACGTGACCCACGGTCTGCAACCAGGGCAGATGATCGTCGTCGCCGGACGCCCGGCCATGGGAAAGTCCACGTTGGGAATGGACTTCGCACGGAATGCGGCCATTCATGACAACCAATGCACAGTCGTCTTCAGCTTGGAAATGAGCCGTGAGGAAATCGCGCAACGCCTGTTCTCCGCCGAGACGAACATTCCGTTGAATGTTTTCCGCGACCCGTCTCAGATGACCGACGAACGATGGCGAACCGTCAACGGTTTTTGGCAGAAGCTCAAGGACAAGCCATTGTATATCGATGATTCCGCGAATCTTAAGGTCCCTGATATTCGAGCGAAATGCCGCAGGTTGAAGGAGACAAAAGACCTGAAACTCGTGGTCGTCGACTATCTGCAGCTCATGTCCAGCGGGCGCATGACCGAGAACCGTCAGCAGGAGGTAAGCGACTTCAGCCGCCAGTTCAAACTGTTGGCCAAGGAACTGCAGGTGCCGGTCGTGATCCTCAGCCAGCTGAACCGCAACGTGGAAATGCGCGCCGACAAAGTACCTCAAATGAGTGACCTACGCGAATCCGGCTCCATCGAACAGGACGCCGACGTGGTGTTCCTCGTACACCGTCCCGACGCCTATGACAAGGAAGACCGGCCCGGTGAGGCCGACATCATCATGGCCAAGCATCGCAACGGCCCGACCGAGACTTTCCACCTTGCTTTCCTTGGAAGCAACAGCAAGTTCAAGGACATGCCGCAGGACTATACGACCGGAATCTGACCCACAGAAGAAAAAAGGAAAACCCAATCATGGACGCGAAAATCACCGCCAAAGTGGAAACCATCACCCCGGAAATAGCGAAAACCATGCTCGGCGAAAACGTCAACAACCGGCGTATCAGCCGAGACAACGTCAACTTGTTCGCCCGCGAAATTCGCAACGGCGAATGGCGGTTCAACGGTGAGGCCATCAAATTCGGCAAAGACGGGCGACTGCTGGACGGCCAGCATCGTCTGCTCGCCGTCATCGCCGCCGACAAGCCGTTGACCACGCTCGTCATCCGAGGGTTGGAAGACGAAACCCAGCAGACCATGGACAGCGGAAAAACCCGCACCTTGGGCGACGTGCTCACCTTGCGCGGAGAAAAGAACTCCACGCAGCTCGCCTCACTGGCCCGCGCCGTGTATCTGGCCGACCAGCTGGGCATGGAGGCCGCCGCTCAGAACGATTTGAAACCCACGCGCGGTGAGATTATCTCGTTCATCGACCAGACCCCGCAACTGGCGGACGTGCTCGCCGCATCACGCGCGTTCCGCAGCCAATCCGGGGACATGCTGACCAGCAGCATGTTCGCCTCGCTTTGGTGGACGTTCGCGCACATCGACACGGATGCGGCCGACAGGTTCTTCATGAGCCTCGCCAGCGGTGCGAACCTGCAAGCCGACGATCCGATCCTCATACTGCGAAACACGTTGATGGCTCAGCCTCACAAGGCCGGCCGTTCCGCCCCGCGACAACCGTGTACGCATCGCCGCATTGACCATCAAGGCGTGGAACAAGTGGCGTAAGGGCAAGCCTCTCCGCCAGTTGAAGTTCTCAGCCGGAGAATCGTTCCCTACGCCACGCTGACCGGTTATCCACAATCCACAACAACTGTCCACATAAAAAACAATCAAAAAAGGAACCATCATGGCATACAACAAACGCTACCGCGTCTCCCACACGTTCGCAGACGGAAGCCGGTTCATCGGCACCATCGGGATAAGGAACGCAACCCCGGATTTCCCTGAAAACATCGAGGGCCGTATGATCGTGGAATCGGTTAACGGACGATTCCAAGGCGTCTTCAAACTTGTCAACGGACTGTCGGCCGCGTTTCTGGCGTAGTACTTCCACCTCAGCCAAAAAATTGGATCTTCGAGCCACAAGGTGCAGACAAGTATCTGCAAAACGAGATCGGGCCGAATGTCGAGCTGCCTCGTACCGAACTCGACATCGCATCCAACCGGGAACCCCAGTATGACAGTGTCCTCAGCGACGGGACTCCCGACGATGCGGAATTGTTGAGTCTCATCGCCTGACCGGAGCGAGAAAAAATGGCACAGATACCATCCGGATTCACGTTCAACGACGACATCACCGAAGACGCAAGCGAAAGATTCCCGCCGCCCGCATTGGGCTCCACCAGCATCAACTGGAATGACGCCGGCAGCGTATACGACGCGATTCAAAAGGTCAGCGAACAGTTCAAACAAGCGTTCGCCGACCTCATCGACCAGTCCGCAAAAGGCACTGACAATAGCGTGGAATCACGCCTGTTCTTCACCATCGCCGCCTACAGCGCCATGAACGACCTGCACGACATGACCGTCCCCATCTTCTCCAGCACGCTGATGAACCAGCATCCCGACTGGGTGCCGGTCATCAACGGCTGCG
>ENA-OQDL01000362-OQDL01000362.1-human-gut-metagenome-genome-assembly--contig:-NODE-362-length-29795-cov-12.868747_pt1 | contig 29795 bp, 28 predicted proteins | sample MGYA00242782_ERZ504609 | MGnify/ENA primary metagenome ERZ504609 (study PRJEB26092, sample SAMD00036320) | human gut metagenome | host: Homo sapiens | study: EMG produced TPA metagenomics assembly of... | reverse complement strand
GTTAAATGTCCCATAAATTTTGTAGTGTAGGAACCACAAAATTAAGGTGATTTTTTACGCCAACCAAGGGATGTCATCCCTTGGTTATTTTAAATGCTGTTGCATTTATTAGTTGAATCTAAGAAATCAATAGTGCTAATCACATAAGTTTCACTTCCAGATTTGCCATTGGTACCGTTTACTATATATTTTACATTAGCATCATTACCAGAACCATTTCCAGTAAGATCAAAGCTATTGAAATTACCAAGAACCAATGACTGATTCTGAGCACTTGCAACCAGTTTCAGATACTTGGCACCTTCCATAAAAGGAATATCTTTAACGTAGGCAAAAGCACCTGCTACCTGACGGTTCAGTACTACCGGTTTCTTGAAACCTTTTCCCTTTTCAACAGTCAAGTCCATCTGTCCGGCAAAGATTTCTTCACCTGCAGTACTACATGGCAACACCATGTTTACGTTGAAAGCACTTTCTTTTGTAACATTTGTGACATTAGTCAAAGTATAAGCACTGCTATTGCTATAACCTACCGCATAAATCTGATAAGTACCGGCAGCAAGTTTATCTGCATCCTTCAGTTCAATAGTAGTCTGGCGACCGTGACCACCGGTAGTATATACTGTTGAAACATCATCAGTATTCCAATCAGAGATTCCTTTTACATATACCACCTTACCATCATTATCACAAATCCATAGCTTCACATTTTCAATAGTCTGTTTAGCCTCAGCACTATACAGCGGACGTCCGGCACGGGTAGCCAGTCCGTCGCCACCATTTTCCACCTGAAGTGTGATAATCTGAGCACCGTCAGCTACACTCTCTACGCCTGTTCCATCTTGTACATATACGATCTCCTTGGTACAAGAGTTGAATGACAATGATGCCATCAAAGCCATTCCCAATAAGTAATTTTTCTTCATACTTAAAAATTTAAACTATAAATAATAACATTATCAATAATCGGTCAATCAATCCAGTTCCATACCGTGTAGTAACTCCCAGTTATCATTTACCCGAAGGTAAATCTCGAAGTCGCCCTCACCGCTTCCGCCTTCGTCTACATACACATACTTCAGGATGGTAATCTCGTTACGCCCCATGGTGATGTTTATGTCCTGTGGCTCCAGCGTAGGATAATAAGCAGCTCTGCCCTGACTTCCGGCTGCCGATTTGTCGATAAACATCACACTCAGCGTAGAACCTTCGTACGACGGCGACGGACACATCAGGGTTTCGCTCTTTATTTCACTGCGTATCTCCTGCCAGTCGAGCTCGGTATGTATATCGGTCAGACTAGAATAATGGAAACCATTGTCTACAAAATTGTAAATATCCTGTATATCCTTGGTGGAGAAGTCGATGTTATCGGGGATTCCCTCCGCCTTGATAAGCAAGTTGCCCTTGGTACGCTCCATGGCAAGCGAATGTTCTTCGTTGCCGTAACGATAGTCGAACGTAGCACTTGCCAGATAGATGTCGTTTGCCGCCGCACCCACAGCTTCCATTTCTGCCGTAGTAGCATCTTCTCCCAGCGGTTCATCGCTCTTCATGTTTCCCCATACGGTAAGAGTATATTTTCCATACGGCAACGACTCGGGAAGAGTGATAAGCTGAGTCTGATTATCGTTGTCTACCAGCGTATTTTTCTGCTCTGCCACTACCTTTCCTTCGGCATCGTGTACAATGTAATATAGCGTGCTCACGTAATCGCGAAACGGCAGGTTTTCTGCCTTGCGCTCCATCAGTCCCAGCTTCACGGCATCGTCGATGTTGAAGTAATTCTTATCTTTTACTGTAAGCGTAACCTGCAGCGGCGGACAGGGAGGAATGGAGTCGCGTATGCAACTGCTCCACAGAAGACACACAGCCACCGGCAATACATACAATATCTTTATTCCTTTACTCATAGTCTTTTCCTTCTGTCAATGCTTGAAATGCCGGTGTCGTAAGGTAAGGAAGGAAATCCGGCTCTGTTTGCATTCGTTCCTTCAATCGGCTGTCGGACAGCGCATGTTCCAGACGGGCTGCTACCTCGTCTGCCTCTTTCTGCATACGTGCAGCCACCAGCGCACGTACGTATTCTGCCAGCGGAGTGTGGTCTTCGCAGCGATCCATAATGGAAGCCGCATGCTGTGTATCGCCAACACTGAGCGATACAACCGCCGCATTCACGTCTTCGTACCCTTGCATCAGCGTGTATGCCTCTTGCAGCTTTCTTTCCTGTGCCTTAAGCAATGCCAGGTTGTAGCGCGCCTGAGGCAGTTCGGTATTGACCTGAAGCAGCTCAATAGCTTTTTCGTTGTTTCCCTTATATACATATACGGCTGCCTTGGTATTCAGCACCTCGGGTGAATATTCTTTCAACCCGTTGAGCACAGCTTCTGCCTCGTTTGCCTTGTCTTCACGCAGCAGAAGTACCGCCAGATTATTGGCTGCCACCTGCGACTGCGGGAAGTAGTGCAGAATGGTACGGTATACCTCCTTCTTCTCTTCGGGAGTCTTCTTCAGGGTCGATACGCGCAACAGCTCTTCTTCATTGAAGGCATCGGGACGCTTGCCGTACATGTCGAGCAGTTCGGCATCGGTAGTGAAACTCTTCAGTGTATATGTATATACGTATTCTACCTTGCGGTCTTTCTGCAAGTAATTGTTTTTGATGTCGTTCCAGCAAGACAGACGGCGGATATAGCGTTCTGCCACATCGTCGTTCTCGGCATTATACTTATCTAATATCTCTCTTACCTTCAGCGAGTCGGGGTGTCCGTCGGCAATCATTGCCTGCAGCACCGGCATCCAGCCTTCGGGACGGGAACCGACACTGAAACGTGAAGCTTGCGACGCACTGATATGAAGCTGGTCTACCAGCCAGTTTTTGGCAGAATTGGCACGGTTGCGCGACAAGGTAGTATTGAAAGCATACGAACCGTCAGCCGATGCCATACCGTAAATGCTTACCCTGTTCAGTGTGGCAAGCGAGTCTGTCACGATTTTCTGCAGCGTAGCAAGCATACGGTTCATCTCGTTGCGGTTATCACCCAGCGAGAGGTTGATGTCGTAACGGTTTATCACGAACTGCAACAAAGCTTCTCCTCTGCCTTCCATAACCTTGGGACGGATAACAAACTCTGGCTCAATCCAGTTCAGTTGAAGCGATTTCTTAGGTTCTATCAGCATAGGGATATTGTTGATGTAAGCAATATCTACGGTATCGGCAATACCACACTCACCACATCCGTCGGTAGAAAGTACGGCCACAATGCGTCCGCCGTCAATATCGGCAGGCACGGCTACCCGTTCGGAATAGGTTACATCGTACTCCTTGCGGTTGTTTACCTTGCGTGCGACATTTGCCAGTGTATCAACATAGCCGTCGAGAAGTACACGGCGGTTCATTTTCTTACTATAGATAGGAGCATCGAACACCATAGGAGTGTATTCTGCCAGCATAGAGTCTTTCTGCAGCAACTGCGGAACAACAATGAGGCGGGTACGACCTGTAAAGACCTTTTCCGGAATGTGAATATTCACATCCACACCCACAGTAGACATGCTGTCGGGAGTAAGCGTACGCACCGGTGTTACCGAAACTTTCTTATTCATACCCGATGATGCACAGCCGGCTACTCCAAGCCACAAGCATCCAGCCCAGATTAAATATGTATATCTGAATTTCATATTGCAAACGTTTAAAAGATATAAGAAACCGATACAGCCAATTTTGTAAGCCCCCAATAATCTTTGGTCTTGTCTTCATGGCACTTACTGCAAGGAATGCGGGGACTCTCCTTATACCACAGGCGAGCGTATCCGGCACCAATCAGCGCTTCCAGATTCCAGTGCGACGACAATATCCAGTTGTAGCCATAGGTTACTCCCCCTCCGGCCAAGTAACCGTCGTATCGCTTATCACTGAAACCTCCATAATATTGTACTCCATGCAAGTGAGCTCCTACAAAATGACCTTCAAAACTCTCGCAGAACCAGTATCTCAATTCTGGTTGCACAAGCCAGAAACGCATCTTTCTGTCATCCCTAAACGTCCAAGGATTGTATGCCAGCTGCCAGTCGGTAGTAAACTTTCGGCTCAAACCAATTTCAACGCTGGCATTGGGGGTAGTAGCTCCCCAATAAAGAGCATTTGTCTTCAAAGCTACGTTTTGAGCATTTCCGTTTCCTCCGAAACACAGAAAGGCACATAGAAAGAGTAATTTTCTATATTTCCGTATCATCTACACTATCATTTTATTTTTTTGCAAAGGTAAACAGCAACGGAAATACAAAAATCACAAATTCACGTCAAATAATTACAATTTACAATCACCCTATAATTCTAGTCAACCTATACAGTTTTTCCAATTGCTTCTTTTCGTATTTCTTTAGGAGTCTTTCCAAAATATTTTTTACAGAATGTATCCAGATACGAGGTTGAAGAGAACTTATATTTTTCGGCAATCTCACTAAATGACAAATTGCTCAAAGCAATATCGCACTTCACAAACTCCTGTTTACGTAATAAGAGCCAGTTTTTAGCTGTTTCATTGAAAGTTTCCTTAAAGCGCCGATTAAACGTACTCTGACTCATATTTGCCTGTAAAGCAAAATTCTTGACATCAAATATCTTGCGGCTATTCATTAATACAAAATCCTTAAATTCTAAATTTTGGCCCAAAACGGGATAGAAAAACAAAGCCAGTTCTTCTTTTGTATATCCGGCACGTAAATACAAGAAAAGTTCATCACGCTTTATCTGATGATAGTGTATGCACCCCAATCCCTCTTTTAAACAATCTACTAGTAAAGAAAAGAAACTTTGCAAGCGCATATCTAGTTTCAAGCAATATGGATTTTGACAAGTGCTTTCAGATATAAAATGCGACAACTGTTGAATGGAAAAACGCGAGCACAACCTCAAATCGTTTGTAAACGAACATAATAATAAGGTCGTAGCTTTCCGAGCAAAGGTCGTTATTTGTTTATTTTTTGGAAGTAAAAACATATACCCCAATTGAGGAGTAAAATATTTATCTATTTCATATCTTATCTCAATATCTCCTTGTAACAAAATAACCAAAAAAGTTGTATTAAGAAACCGACGTTCCACAGTATGCCCTTCGGGAATCTCCATCAACGTAAAAACTTTATTGAATTCTTCCGCATAATTAGTACACGAAATATGTTCATTTTTATACAAGAGTGTCATGCCTTTTCACTAATTAGGTTAATACTTACTCCTCAAAAAGCTTCTTTGACTTGTTAAGAACTTTACATATCCATTTATAAAAGCACAACAAATATAATTATTCCCTATATAAAAAATCAAAAAAAAAAGGTTTTTTTCCTAATTAAACTAATCTTTCTCTAATGAAAATATGCTAAAATCAATAAGTAAAAACAGGCTAAATAGCCAAAACTTATCAACAAAAAATCCGGAAATTTGTACAATATCCTTTTGCTTTTGTACAAATTTCCGGAAAGGTTCCCCGATAAAAAAATCTCAATTATTTGTTTTTCTGCTTTTCACGGTATTCGGTAGGAGTCATGCCAAAGCGTTGCTTGAAGCACTTGCTGAAGTAACGCGGATCGTTGATTCCCACCATATACGAAATCTGTGTCATGTTAAACTCTCCAGTCTCGATAAGCTGGGCAGCACGTTTCACACGCATTTCCTTGATAAATTCTATCGGAGCAAGTCCGGTCAATGATTTCAGCTTCTTGAAGAAGACTGAACGGCTCACAGCCATTTCATGCACCAGATCGTCTACAACAAGTTCTCCATTGTCGATATTCCGTTCCATAAAGTTTGTCAGCTGCTCCAGGAAACGACGGTCCTGCTGCGACATGACATCTACCTCTTCTTCCTCATTTTCCACTTTCGGAGGATTGATATCCATCAGGTGGTCGCAATAGAACTGACGCAACTTCTGACGGCGTGCCAGCAAATTATCAACACGTGCTTCGAGGTAAGTGGCACTGAACGGTTTGGTGATATAACTGTCGGCCCCCAGTTCCAGACTCTGCAACTTGGTGTCCATATCGGTCTTTGCAGTAAGCAATACGATTGGAATATGGCTGGTAGTCAGTTCCTCCCTCAGCTCCTTCACCAGAGTTATTCCGTCCTTCTCGGGCATCATAATATCACTGATTATGATATCGGGCACATACTTAATGGCTTTCTCCAGTCCTTCCACTCCGTTGGCAGCTTCTATAATGCGGAAACGCTGGCTGAAAATACTCCGCAAGAAGAAGCGCAACTCCAGATTGTCTTCTATGAGCAGCATTGTCTTTGTTTCAGAAACCGATGCCTTGTCTGCCTCATCAGCAGCAGGAACAGCTTCCGGCTTATCCTCCGGTACAGCAACGGCAGGAGTTTCGACATCCACAGGCAAGGAATGCTTGGATGCTTCACCGATTATTTCCACGTTATCCGACAAGACAAATTCGGCATTCTCACCGTAATGGTCTTTTCCCTTCAGGAAGTCTACGCTAAAGCAACTGCCTTCTCCTTCCTTACTGTCTACATGTATGCTGGCATGGTGCATTTCCACCAGTTCTTTCACAAGCGAAAGTCCGATGCCAGAACTGTTCGGATTGAACAGGTTCTTATCGAGCAGGGTTTCAAAACGTACAAACAGTGAAGCCTTCTTATTTTCAGAAATACCTCTACCCTGATCCTGCACTCCTACGGTAACCGTATCTTCATTTTCAAGGATAAATACGGTAATGTTTTTTCCGGGCTGCGTATACTTGAATGCATTCGACAGCAAATTGAAGACTATTTTCTCTACCTTGTCAGCGTCTACCCACAACTTGAGCTTAGGCTGTTCGGTTTCGAAAATAAAATCAATCTTGTTCGATTCGGCTATGGATTCAAAATTCTCCATAATCTTATGTACAAACGCGACGATATCAATCTGTTCGATGCATAGTTTCATCTTGTGATTCTGTATCTTACGGAAATCCAGAATCTGATTGACAAGTCTCAGCATCCGATGTGTATTACGTTCTACCACCTGCAACTGTTCGCGTACGTCCTTACTTAAATCCGAACGTTTCAAGATATATTCCAGCGGCCCCTCTATCAAGGTAAGCGGTGTACGGAGTTCATGAGAGATATTGGTAAAGAAGCGGAGCTTCATGTCCGTTACCTGCTGTTCGACAGACACCTCATGTTTCAACCGGTAAATAACGAAAAGTGTATAGGCTCCAACCAGCAGAATCAGCATAAAGCCTAATGTGTAAATCACATAGGCATAAGGAGTCTCCCAAAACGAAGGCTTGACGGTTATCCGCAAGGCACGTTCGTTCTCCACCCAGATACCGGCTCCGTTGGTCGACTTCACACGAAAGACATAATTACCTTTCGGCAGGTTTGTATAAGTAGCCGTACGCTGTTTACCCACATAATTCCACTCCTTATCGAACCCGTCGAGCATATAGGCATACTTTACATTTTCCGGGAAACTCATATCCAGAGCGGCAAAAGAAAGCGTTACGGTGTTTTCCTTATGCGACAAATACAAATGCGACAAACTGTTCAAAGACTCAGGCAATACGGATTCCGGTCTGGGAACAACATCTTTATTGGCTATCTTCAAGCCCGACAATACAATGCCAGGCACATAGGAGTTTTTCCGTATCAGTTCGGGAGTAAAGCACAAAAGTCCTCTGTTTGTTCCGAACAGCAAGCGTCCGTCTTCGGCACGTATTGCCGTACTTTCTTCAAACGAAAGCTCCTCTCCTATCTCCTGCTTCAGATAATTATCGAAATGATGGTTGACAATATCCATCTTGCTCAGACCGCTTTCCGAACCAATCCATATATCTCCTTTCGTATCTTCGGCAAGTGAAGAAAGTACATCGGTAGGAAGTCCGTCTTTTGCCGAATACGAAGTAAACAGGCCGTTACCATTCTTATCAAGGCTCTTAAGCTCATTCAGTCCTCCACCGAAAGTAGCAAAAAACAGACGTCCGTCGTGTGTAAGCAAGATATCGTATATATCGTTGCAGCTCAACACTTCACGCTTATTAGGCATGCACACGAACAAATGAAAATCAATCGTATCGGGACGTTCGAACTTTTCACTGAAAGCCAGCAGTCCATTGGAAGTAGCTACCCACAGCATACCTTTTTTGTCGAGCAACATACGACGTGCCTTATAGCAACGTTCCATTGGATACGATTTCAGATTATTGCGCGAGTTTATAAAACGGACACTTCCATCACTCTCCTTTTCGATGTAATCGATACCTCCACCGAAAGTAACAACCCAGATACGACCGTAACTGTCTTCACACAAGTCGTACACATTGTTATGGCTCAGACTATAGATATCGTTGGCATCGTAAGTATAATGAAGCATCTTATATCCGCTTCCCTGCGGTATCAGCTGAACGATTCCGTTTCCTTTCGTAGCAATCCAGATATTTTTTTTCGAATCCTCTATTATCTTATAGGCAGATCCTCTGAAAGGAGTGCCAGTAAGTGATATGCGTCCGTCGACTGTAAGATAACCCTGTAACTGGAAGTCAAGAGAATACACAGAAACTTTACTATTACGTGTACCTATCCACAACTGCTTACGGGAATCCTGACAAAGCGAACGTACCTGATTGGCATTGGTATCGTACTTACAGTTCTGCGGCTTAATCAACTGGAATTCGTTTTTGAAGAATGTAACCTTATCCAGTCCTTTGGAATGAGTGCCCAGCCATAAATTGCCCTGATGGTCGAGCATCATAGCATGAAGTTTGTTTGAGAAGCGCCATGCATCTGTTCCCACTTCATTATAGAAAGGCTTCAGCTCATTATTTTCTCTGTCGAACCAAGACAGTCCTCCTCCTACCGGATGTACCCACAGATTGCCTTGCTTATCCTCGCAGACAGCAAACTTTGGAGCATCACCCGGTTCTTTTTCAACCGGAACCTGTTCCACCTTGAACACCTCCGTCGACGGATTAAAATGACAGACCGTACCAATCTTGTTTACTTCGAACCAGACCTCATTATGACTGTCGACATATATTGACCGTATCGGATGCTGAGAAAAATCAAATTCATTTTTCAGACCGTAATACTTCAGTGATTCGAGCGCTGCATCTCCCACAACAAAGCCCGACCGGCGGGTAGCCATAATGACCTTTCCTCCAGACAATTCCCGTATGCTTATCACATCGTCCTGCAAGCCCAGGTCTTTCAACTCGAATGTTTCATCCTTCAGCGAGTATTTCCATACCCGTCCTTTATTAGAGGTAAAATATACGTGTCCGTTAACGAATGCAGCCGAAAAAAAAGACTGGTTAGGCCGTCCGGATTCAGGATGCGTATTTACAAAAAAAGGAGTCTGCTTTCCATTATTACCTTCGATGCAAAGCAATCCATCTTTTGTAAGCAGCCACTCTCTGTTTTTCTTATCTAAAAAAACAGTCTTGATAGCAGTACCTTTTTCTTTTGAAGCAGTAGACAAATAAACTTTCGAAGCAAGTGTTCCGGTTTTCCTGTCAGGCACCACTCTGATACCTCCGTTTTTATCAGTAAGCAGCCATACAGTTCCATTATCCAACGGCAAGATAGAAGTTATAACCAAGTCTTTTTCAGCCCCATTTGCTGCAACTTCGGTAAACGCTTCCATCCGCTTATCGAAACGGAATGCCTTCCCATCGTAAGTAATGCACCATACATCTCCATACTTGTCGACCTGCAAATGGTCTACACGATTGGAACTCCATCGCATATCGTTTTCCTTACGGGCCTTATAAACCTTAAAGTCGTAGCCATTGAAGCGATTGATTCCATCCCACGTTGCAAACCATATCATACCGTCGTGATCCTGTACCATATCCATTACCGAATTCTCGGACAGACCATTCTCCTGAGAATAATGAGTAAACGTACAGTTCATTTGTGCCTGAGCTAAAGCACTGACGAACAAAAGCAAAAGGATATAAAAAGATTTTCTCATACTAAATTTCTGCTATTCGGACAAAAATAGGAAAAATTAAATGATTCCGCAAACATGAAAATCGGAGGGAGTCTAAAATTGTTTAAAATATTTCCCTTACAAAGATTCACTGGCAACCCAACCGATACGAACAAAAAACGGAGTATCCGCCATTATGCGAATCTCCGTTTTCGAATATTATTTAAAACCGGCGATGGGGAGGACCACCAAATCCTCCATGACGTCCGCCAGGTCCGGGAGGCACAAAGCCGGGACCTCCCTTACCAGCTCCCTTACCGCCGAACAGGTTCAGACGATAGATGAAATGTACCATGCAATAGCTATAAATAGCATTATACTCAGTATCCTGACGCATAGCAGCCGTAATTACACGACTGATATTGCTCTGGTTTCTCAATATATCATAGAACTGAATACTTACGGTAGCAGCATTTCCCTTCAAAAAGTCCTGAGAAATCTGAGCGTTCCAGATCAGTTCATCGGTATTCATACTCGACTCGGCATATCCTCTGCGGGAGTTCTGCGACAAATCTGTAGAAATGGACATATTCCACGGCAAACGCACATTGGTGCTGGCTCCATAAGCAAACTGGTAAGTATCCAGATTGTTGCTTTCCTGATAACTGTTTCTCGAATGGGTATAATCGAGTGAGCCATTTAGAGAGAACTCCCACCAGTCATTACGGTACGTACCTCTTAAGCGTTCACCCAGCGACAAGCGTTTGGTAATATTCTTGTCTGTATCAGAAACAAGATCCTTCTCGCTTATATAGCTCACCATATTCTGGTAATTTGCTCTGGTAAACGTATTGATGGTATATTTCTTGTTTCTCAAGGCAATGTTGGTTCCCACCATTCCGATCAGGTTCCAGTTTCCGTTAATATTTTCAGGAGTAGTAACATATCCACCGGTTTCCGAATCGTAGACTTTGCGGTCGCTTATATTGTTCATGATATTCTGGTAACGGAAAAATGAAAACATTCCCCGTTGTTTTTCCGTATTAAAGAAATTATATTCGGCACGCAATTCATTTGTAAATGTCGGCTTCAGTCCTGGATTACCGTTCTGAATATTAAGCGGGTCTGTATTATCGGAGATAGGCAGCAAATCTACCATGTTCGGCTGAGAAGCCTGTCCGCGATAACGCAAGCGCAACTGACTGGTTTTTGAGAAATTATAGCGGAAATCGAATGTCGGAGTAAAATTAAATACATTTCTGACAGTCGTTGTATCCAGATCACCTTTCTTATAAGAAAGATCCGACTTCTGAGGCTGGAAGCTGACTCCCGCATTCAAGCGCATCTTCTCACGTATCCAGCGGAAAGTAACATCCATCTGGTGATTATAATAATTATAGGCTGCACTCTTGCTCAAGTCGTTGTTGAGCACTCCCGGATTACTTTCATTCACTCCGTCACCAATCGTCCAGTTGTCACCCATATCGAATGTAGAATTATCTGTGGTAGAGTGTTTATACTGGAAATTGTAGCTGAACTGCAAAAATCCCCCGGTAAAAATCGGTTCACTGTACGTCAGACGCGCACTATAATCGTAGCTCTTTGTAGGAGTTGTAATATAGCGGTTCAATATTTCCATACGTTCTTCCGGAGTTTTCTGGAAATACTCTGTTTCCGATGTAGAAAACTGTTCACTGCTGCTATTGGTGTAATTATATTTTCCATGGAATGTAATATTCCGGCCAAGCTTGCCTAATCTCCGGTTCACGAGCACCGAACCTCCTACAGTCAGGTCATCACCTTTTTTCAGTGTATTCTTCAGCACCGTATTGATAATATCTTCTTCGGAAACCAGCGAAGTCAAGTCGTCCGTACCGAAAAGTTCATCGGTTGTATATCCAGGATCCTGACTGAATGTATAAGAGTTCTGTCCGTTGGTATTGTCGGTCTTACCATAGCTGAAACGAGGACGGAATACAAAAGTAGTCATAGTATCCGGTTTCCACTCGATAAAGGCATCTGCCACCAGCTTGGTCGTTTTATTGCGAGAATGGTCTAACGCGTTTTTAAAAGAACTGCTTTCCGATGATACAAAAGTTTCGGATGCCTGTTTACTGACAATATCAGCATCCTTATAATTAAAGTTGACACTTCCTTCAGTCTTCAACTTTTCTGTTTCAGTGGCAAAGTTCACACCTGCCATTTTCACAGCAGTCAGACCGTTTCCTCCCTTACGGAATCCTCCACCTCCACCGGGAAAAGCATTGTCATTTACGTTATTGACCGAACCGATGGCAGTCAGCTGGTTCTTGTTGCGGAAATGATTGATCATCACCTTTCCGCTATAACGGTCTTTCGTACCGGCAGCCAGATCGGTATTACCAATCCATCCCTGATTCATTCCGGGCTTCACACTCAGGTCGAGCACCGTTTCCTCTTCTCCATCGTCCACACCAGTCATTCGTGCCATATCCGACTGTTTTTCATAGGCACGTATCTTATCGATGATATTAACCGGCAGGTTCTTCATGGCGATATTAGGATCATCGGCAAAAAACTCCTTGCCGTCGATCATAATTTTCTTTATTTTCTTTCCGTTGATCGTAATTTTACCGTCATCGTCAATTTCTGCTCCCGGCAATTTCTTAACCAGTTCTTCCAGTGCAGAACCCTCCGGAACACGATATGCAGAGCTATTGTATACCAATGTATCTTCGGCAGCAGTAACCTCTGGTGCCTGAGCTACAATGACAGCTCCTTCAAGCATAACTGCATCCGAGTGCAGGGAGATTGTTCCCAGATTAAGACGTGGTTTAGAACTCGTTAATGTAATAGGCTGAAAAGACGGCGAATATCCGACAAAGGAAACCTTTAACAGGTATTTACCCGGACGAGCTGACAAAGAAAAGCGTCCGTCCAAATCAGTCACATTACCAGCTACCATCGAACTATCTTTCAACGCAAGAATCTGTACCGTAGCCTGCATCACCGGGGAGTTATCATCTCCATCGACAACTGTACCCGAAACTAAACCTTTGCTACCTCTGCTTTGTCCAAAAGCGTATATCCCACAGGATAACAGTAGCAGCCCCATAACCCAGTTTTTCATTATTCCGATCTAATCAAATGTTTTAACGCTGGTTTGACATCAAAACATTTTAAAGGTTTAATATTGCAACCTTTTTTAAAACTTATTTTTTTCTGAACGTTTTTTCTATACGATGCTTCTGATACAAAAACTCCCAACAAATCACACAGATAATCAGATAAACTATTCCGACAGAATTGTCGGCCACCTGCAAATCTTGGTTTACTGCTCCCTTTATCAGCATCACGATGTAATACACTCCCCAGATATATAAGGCATATTTCATAGCTTTACTGCGCAGACATGCCGTCTCTTCGGCCTCATCCTTTACTTTAGAGAGAAAAATCATGAACAGCGACAGCCAGACAACCAACTTAATCCCCAATTTTACATAAATCAGATTCCCGTCGTGTACTTGACCAAACATATACATCAACAAAGGCACAAAAACAGATAAAATAAGTAATGCGTATCCTGCTATTCTACAGGCAACCGGTAATATTCCTTTCATAAATCAATTTATTGGTAAATTCAGCACAAAAATAATTAATTGTCAACGTACACACATGTACTTTTTACTTTTTTTCTATTTTTGCAGGAAAAACAATAGATTTATGAGTAAACAAGAAGTTGTAATCTGCCATAACCTGGAAGAAAACCTGCAAAAGGCAGTCACCAGCAAAACATACGATAAATTATTTATTCTGACCGACGAGCATACGCGCACGTATTGCCTTCCGATTATCGAAAAATATCCGTTTCTTGCACAGGCAGAACATATTTGCATCGGAGTGGAAGATATTCATAAGAATCTGGAAACTCTTGCCTACGTATGGAGCCAGCTTAGCAACAAGGGAGGTACACGCCACTCACTGATGATCAATCTGGGCGGAGGTATGATAACCGACCTGGGTGGTTTTGCTGCTGCTACTTTCAAACGAGGTATCGACATGGTTAACATTCCTACTACATTACTGGCCATGGTAGATGCTTCTGTAGGAGGAAAGACAGGTATCAACTTCAATGGGCTGAAAAATGAGATTGGAGTGTTCGCACCAGCCAATTATGTTCTGATAGACTGTGAATTTCTTAAATCACTCGATTATCCCAATATCTTGTCGGGATATGCGGAAATGCTGAAGCACGGACTTATCAGCAACACGGAGCACTGGAGCGAGCTTATCAAATTCGATATGGAGCACGTAGACTACAAGCATCTGCAACAACTTGTCGCTACTTCCATCGAGGTAAAAGAAAAAGTGGTAGAACAGGATCCTTTCGAGAAAAATATCCGCAAGGCCTTAAACTTCGGACATACCGTAGGTCATGCATTCGAAAGTTTTGCTCTGGAAACAGGACATCCTGTATTGCATGGATATGCCGTAGCATGGGGAATGGTGTGCGAACTATATTATTCACATCTCAAGGTTGGTTTCCCCAAAGACAAGTTACGCCCTACCATACAGTTCATCAAGGAGCATTACGGGAAACTGGCATTCAGCTGTAAATCCTGTAGGACTGATAGCTTCTTCATTTCGTCCTTCTGATGATGCTTCGACTTTTCAGTTTTTAATACCTTCAAACTTTTTTGCTGTTACTTCCTTACGTAAGGCTGCAGAGATTTTGAAGGTGGTAAATAAAAAGCTGGATTTAGCTAAGGAATGTACTGATTTAGCAGATGAGGTGGAGAGAGCTTTGCAGAAATACGCGATTTACAATCATCCTAAATATGGTAAGATTTATGCTTTTGAAGTTGATGGCTTTGGGAACCATTTATTGATGGATGATGCTAATGTACCAAGTTTACTTGCTATGCCTTATTTGGGAGATATTGATGTAAACGATCCTATTTATCAGAATACTCGCCGTTTTGTATGGAGTAAAGATAATCCCTATTTCTTTAAAGGTAAGGTTGGAGAAGGCATCGGAGGTCCGCACGTTGGCTATGATATGATTTGGCCGATGAGTATTATGATGAAGGCTTTTACTAGTCAAGATGATCAGGAAATCAAGTCATGTGTTGAGATGTTAATGAAAACTGATGCTGGTACAGGTTTTATGCATGAATCGTTTAACAAGGATGATGCTACTAATTTTACTAGAGCTTGGTTTGCGTGGCAAAATACATTATTTGGTGAATTGATTCTAAAATTAATAGAAGACGGAAAATTAGATGTATTGAATAGTATTAAATAAGAGTTAGAAATAGCTTAATATTATTGGTTAATACAAAAAGGAGTTGTATTTCATTGATACAACCCCTTTTTGTTCATATTGCTGTTTATCAACAGTGGATTTTATAAAACTTCGGTATTGTCTTGTTGTTTGGCTGGATGCGGATAGTCTATGGTGTAATGTAGCCCTCTGCTTTCTTTACGTTCCATAGCCTGACGCGTAATTAAATAGCCGACATTAATCATATTACGCAGTTCACAGATTTCACGTGAAGCCTTTACACGCTTAAACAATCGTTCTGTTTCTTCGTATAAGATGTCCAGACGATTCCATGCACGAACAAGACGAAGATTGCTTCGTACGATACCTACGTATGATTCCATAATCTGATTTACTTCTTTCATGCTCTGAGTAATCAGGATGCGTTCTTCATTGCTGATTGTACCTTCTGCATTCCATTCAGGAATATCTTCATTGAAGTCATAGCGGTCGAGAACGCTTAAAGCATGTTTCGCAGCAGAGTCTGCATATACGATAGCCTCAATAAGCGAATTGGAAGCAAGACGGTTTCCTCCATGCAATCCGGTACAAGAGCATTCTCCGATAGCATACAGACGTTTGATGCTAGATTGTCCGTCCAAGTCAACTTTGATACCGCCACACAAGTAATGAGCAGCAGGAGCCACCGGAATATAATCCTTGGTAATATCTATACCCAGGCTAAGACATTTTTTATAAATATTGGGGAAGTGTTTCTTTGTTTCTTCCGGATCTTTATGAGTTACATCCAAATATACATGATCTTCACCCCGTTGTTTCATTTCACTATCTATGGCACGGGCTACGATGTCGCGTGGAGCAAGTGATAAACGTGGATCATATTTTTGCATAAATTCTTCTCCGCCGAGATTTCTTAATACAGCTCCATATCCACGCATGGCTTCTGTTATTAAGAAACTAGGACGGTCTCCCGGATGATACAAGGCTGTTGGATGGAACTGGATGAATTCCATATCCTTTACAAGTCCCTTAGCACGATAAACCATTGCGATACCGTCACCAGTGGCAACCAGCGGATTGGTTGTATGCGTATATACAGCTTCACATCCTCCTGTAGCCATTACTGTGACTTTTGAAAGGAAGGTATCTACATCTCCTGTTTTTTCATTCAATACATAAGCACCAAAACATTTAATGCCCGGTGTATGACGAGTAACGATAATACCAAGATGATGCTGAGTGATAATTTCTACAGCATAGAAGTTGGTAAATACTGTGATATTAGGATGTTTTTTTACAGCTTCGATCAGGCTGGTCTGAATTTCTGCTCCAGTATTGTCCTTATGGTGTAAAATGCGGAATTCAGAGTGCCCTCCTTCTTTATGTAAATCGAATTCTCCGTTTTCGGTTTTATCGAAGTTAACTCCCCAGTTTATTAATTCTTCAATCTGAGCAGGGGCATTACGCACTACTTTTTCTACAGCTTCCGGGTCGCTAATCCAGTCGCCAGCTACCATTGTATCGTGGATATGCTTTTCGAAGTTATCCACTTTCAGATTCGTTACAGAAGCAATTCCTCCTTGTGCATAGTAGGTATTGGCCTCTTCTAGTCCGGCTTTGCAGATCAGTGCAACCGAACCTTTATGCGCAACTTTCAGCGCAAAGCTCATTCCGGCAATTCCTGAACCGATAACGAGAAAATCGAATTTTCTTACCATAATAAAATATGTATATATTGTTGCAAAACTACAAAAAAACTGACATGAGAGCACTGTCTCTTTGTTTTTTTTCTAAAGAACCTTATGATAAGTATGGTTTTCGGTGATAAATTGCTATCTTCACAAAGAATTAATAAATCTTGTAGATATAATGGACAGGACTTTTCACTCTAAAGTAGACTGGTGGTACTGGTTACTGATGGCTGTAACTGCTTTTTTATTGTTCGATTTCTTTTGGTTTCATTATACCATAGCCACATTACTGGTTGCTGCTGTGATGATATTTGAAATTGAAATGTTAATACATACACGTTATATTGTTACGGGTAGTGGCAAGTTATTGATTGAAACAGGACGTTTTGTGGCTGATAAAACTATATTACTGAATACTATTGTCGGCATGTGCGAAGTAAATTCTTTCTCCATTGCTCCTGCCCTTTCTGTTCATCGAGTTGAGATAACTTATCGTGTCGGTGATAAACATGAAAAAGTTTTTGTCTCTCCTCAAAATGCGGAAGATTTTATCCGATGGGTACAGAAAAAAATGAAAAGTGGCGAAAATACAGATATGATCGATAACTAAAATATGTTTTATGAAAAATTTCAAACCTCGAAAATCGGTAAAGAGATTTATATGTGAAACTCTTATAAGTGCTCTTGTCCTGACTGTTATATTAGGTATAATCTATTATCAGGAAAGACTTTGGGTACTTGCTATGGTATTGATTTTTATACTTGATGTATTGTTCTGCATGTTTGAAGAAATAAAAGAATACCGGATAGATGATGATGGAACAGTACATGTAGTTTGTTATTTAGGCTTTTCAAAGGTCGTTTTGAAGGGAATTACCAAAGTGTATTTTGACCCCCAGCGTAAAGCTCTGCGTATCATTGCTGAAAAAAGTGACAGGTGGTATCCTTTACAGGAGCCGGAATTGTTTGTAGATACTCTATACGAATATTATCCGGATATGGAATACGAAAACTGGAGCTGATATAAATTGAAACCTATTAATCTAAATAAAATAATATGAAATTCCAACTTGCAATTATTGGTGGAGGTCCTGCCGGATATACAGCTGCCGAAGCTGCCGGTAAGGCTGGATTGAGTGTTGTTCTGTTCGAAAAGAATAGTTTGGGAGGTGTTTGTCTGAATGAAGGATGTATACCGACGAAGACATTGCTTTATTCAGCTAAAGTATACGATTATGCCCGTCATGCATCGAAATATGCTGTAAGTGTACCAGACGCTTCTTTTGATTTGCCGAAAATTATTTCACGAAAAGCCAAGGTTGTCCGTAAACTGGTTTTAGGCATTAAGGCAAAATTGACAGCACAGCAGGTTACTGTTGTTAATGGAGAAGCTTATATTGTGGATAAGAATACTGTACGTTGTGCAGATGAAACGTACGAATGTGAACATCTGATTATTTGTACAGGTAGTCAGACTGTTATTCTTCCGATACAAGGTATTGATCAGGTTAGTTATTGGACTCACCGTGATGCACTCGATAATAAAGAATTGCCTCGTTCGCTTGCTATTGTAGGAGGAGGAGTTATCGGAATGGAGTTTGCTTCTTTCTTTTCCAGCTTGGGAGTACAAGTAACCGTCATCGAAATGATGAATGAAATCTTGAATGGCATCGATTGTGAACTTGCGGCTTCTCTTCGCACAGAATATTCAAAGAAAGGAGTTAAATTCCTGCTTGGCGCCAAAGTAACCAGTCTTTCACAGGATGACGAAGGAATACATGTACATTATGAAAATGCGGATGGAGCAAACAGTATATGTGCCGATAAGCTGTTGATGAGTGTAGGTCGTCGGCCTGTTACAGAAGGCTTTGGTCTTGAAAATCTGAACCTGGAGCTAACAGAGCGTAGGCATATCCGTGTCGATGCTCATTTACGTACCTCTGTTCCTGGAGTATATGTATGTGGTGATCTGAATGGCGTTTCTTTGCTGGCTCATACGGCTGTGAGAGAAGCAGAAATAGCCGTAAAAGATATTTTGGGTGAGCCGGAAGAAATGAGTTACCGTGCTATTCCAGGAGTTGTTTATACCAATCCGGAAATTGCTTCTGTAGGACAGACAGAAGAGGTGTTGCAGGCAAATGGTACTTCATATCGTACAGTGAAATTGCCCATGGCATATTCAGGACGGTTTGTTGCTGAAAATGAAGGTTCAAATGGAGTTATTAAAGTTTTGGTAGACGATAAAGATACGGTGCTTGGCGTACATATATTGGGAAATCCTGCTTCCGAGTTAATTGTCTTGGGAGGTATGATGGTAGAAGAACACCGTAATCTGGAATATTTTAAACGTTTTGTTTTTCCGCACCCGACAGTAGGTGAAATCTTTAGAGAATTGTAATATATGAAGCGAACAGGACTAGTATTAATCTCTCTCATAATATGTTGTACACTGGCTGCCCAGTCTATTGCCGGAAAGCTGGATGCATTGGTTTCTTCAGAAAAAGTATTGACGACTTCGGAGGTTGGCATTAGTGTTTTCAATTTGACACAAGGAAAGCAGATGTATGCCTATCAGGATAAAAAACTTTATCGTCCTGCCTCCATTGAAAAAGTGATAACATCGGTTACTGCATTGGCAGAGCTTAGAGAATATTATCTTTTCAATACACGGATTGCTTATACAGGAACTATCGTTCAGGACAGTATATTACAGGGAGATTTATATCTAGTCGGTGGATTCGATCCGGAGTTTATGGATGAGGATATGAATAAACTGGTAGAAGCTGTTCATAACTCCGGAATACGTTGCATTCAAGGGAGCCTGATTGCAGATGTATCGTTGACAGACTCTATTTATTGGGGGGCAGGATGGTCTTGGGATGATACTCCCGAAGCCTTTCAGCCATATTTATCTCCGCTCATGTTAAACAGAGGATGCGTAAATGTAACAGTAATTCCCACATCGAAGGGAAGAAAGCCGAAAATAGAGGTTATACCAGAATCTGATTATTATACCGTTTGCAATTTAGCTCAGAGCTATGCTCCGCAATGTGGAAAACTGAAAGTTACCCGTAACTGGCTGGATAATGGTAATACGATTTGTGTAGATGGAAATGCTAATTACAGATGTACAAAGACACTGAATATGTATTCGTCAAAAGATTTTTTTCTGCATACATTTGCTTATCGTTTAAAAGAAACGGGTGTTTCTATACAGTCAGTCCGGTATGGAATATGTCCGGATGAGGCAACTGGTATGTATACATTTTCACGACCGTTGGAACCTGTATTAAAACGTGCGTTGAAGAAAAGTGATAATCTGTCTGCCGAAGCAATGTTTTATCATCTGGCTATCAGTCGTTCTGGGAAAAAAAATGTAGGTTTTAAGGATGCGCAGGAAGTTATTCACTCCTTTATGAAGCATGAGATCGGGCGTAATCCCGATAATTACAGTATCGTAGATGGCAGTGGTGTATCACTTTACAATTATATCTCTCCCGATTTGATGATGGAGTATCTGAAATATGCTTATGCACATCCTGAGATCTTTCATACATTTTATGAGGCTCTTCCCGTTGCGGGAGTAGATGGGACACTGCATTATCGTATGAAGCAGGGAAAAGCATATCGGAATGTACGTGCCAAGACCGGTACTGTTACAGGGATAAGTTCGCTTGCCGGATATGTAAAAGCAGGAAATGGCGATATGCTTGCTTTTGTTATTATCAACCAGAATGTTTTACGAGGTAAGGAAGCTCGTGCGTTTCAAGATAAGATTTGCGAAATATTAGCACACTAATAAAAAGAAATTAGTATATTTGTGAACTTAGAAAATTAGAATAAATAAATCCGTGTTCGTAAACGGAAAAACAATTTGCTTTTTTAAGGTTGATATTAGTTATTAACAATATAAACACTAAAGAAAACTATGGTTAATTTTTCACTCGAAGGTAAAGTAGCTCTTGTAACAGGAGCTTCTTACGGTATCGGTTTTGCAATTGCAACAGGTTTTGCACAGGCTGGTGCAAAAATTGTATTCAACGACATCAAGCAGGAACTGGTAGACAAAGGTCTTGCAGCATATAAGGAACTGGGTATTGATGCTCGTGGTTATGTTTGTGATGTAACCAACGAAGAAGCTGTAAATGCTCTGGTTGCCCAGATTGAAAAGGAAGTAGGTGTTATCGATATTCTGGTAAACAATGCAGGTATCATCAAGCGTATTCCGATGTGTGAGATGTCAGCAGCCGAATTCCGTCAGGTAATCGATGTTGATTTGAATGCTCCGTTCATCGTATCAAAAGCTGTTATTCCTAGCATGATCAAGAAAGGTCACGGAAAGATTATCAACATCTGTTCAATGATGAGTGAACTTGGCCGTGAAACAGTATCGGCTTATGCAGCAGCAAAAGGTGGCTTGAAGATTAACGATGAAGTAACAGCATTGATTGAAAAAGTTGCGGCAGAAACAGCCGGACAATATAAAGAAAGATAATCGTCATGGCATCACTGAAAGAAGTAAAAGGAAGAATAAACTCCATAAACGGAACGCTGAAAATTACGTCGGCGATGAAAATGGTTGCCTCTTCGAAGCTGCATAAAGCTCAGGAGGCAATAGAGAACATGCTTCCTTACGAACGAAGACTGCATCACATGCTTACTAACTTTCTGAGCTCGGAGCTTAGTGTGGAGTCACCTTTCGTCGTGAAACGTGATGTGAAGAAGATTGCCATTGTTGTATTTGCATCGAACAGTAGCTTATGCGGCGGCTTTAATGCCAATGTTATCCGTCACTTGTCTGGAATGATAGAAGAATATGTCCAGCAGGTAGGGAAAGATAATATCTTAGTCTATCCGATAGGACGTAAAGTTGCCGATGCAGTAAAGAAGTTAGGTCTGACTCCGATGGGAGACTATCAGCATATGAGCGGAAAGCCTAATTACAAAGAAGCTTCCGATCTGGCTTCCGAACTGATGGAGCGCTTCCTCAACGATGAAATACAGCAAGTAGAAATGTTGTACAATCATTTTAAATCGACGTCTACCCAGATTCTGACACGTGAAACGTACCTGCCTATCAATTTCTCTCAGGCATCTGCTACAGATGAAGAAGATAAGGGTAAGCAAGTCGATTACATTGTAGAACCGTCAGCAGAAAAGGTGATGCAGGAATTGTTGCCCAAAGTATTGCGTATGAAGATGTATACGGCATTGCTTGATTCGAATGCGGCAGAACATGCTGCCCGTACGATGGCAATGCAGATTGCAACCGATAATGCAAATGAGTTGATTCAGGATCTTACGCTGATATACAATAAGAGTCGTCAGCAAGCCATTACCAATGAATTGCTCGATATTATCGGCGGTACGATGGCGTAACGGTCAAAGCATAAATAAAAAAATATCGGGACCATCCTTTCGGACGATCCCGATATTTTTTATGTAGTCGGATCAGTCAAAACTTCCGTAACGGGTAGGCAACAGTTTACGGTCGCCCAGCGTATTATCTACACGTGCTACGTTTATCCAGAATTTATTTTCGCGTACACTTTCCATCGGATATACTGCCTTTTCGCGGCTGTATGTATGCTGCCAGTTGTCACTTACAGCCTCATATTCCGGATGTGGAGCATTGATCAGTACATTATCTTCTTTCGAAACTTTACCATCTTTCACTTCCTCTATTTCGTGCCAGATACTGAGCATGGTGTCAATAAAATTATCCAGTTCGTATAAGCTTTCGCTTTCTGTAGGCTCAATCATCAGTGTGCCATGTACAGGGAATGAGAGAGTAGGAGCATGATATCCATAATCCATCAGTCGTTTGGCAATATCATTTTCGGTAATTCCACTTTCCTCGTGAACCTTCCGGCATTCCAGAATCATTTCATGTCCTACAAATCCGTTTGTTCCGCGGTATACCGTACCGTATGTATCGTTCAGCGAAGCAGCAAGATAATTGGCATTCAGTATAGCTGTCTTGGTGGCTCTTTCCAGTCCTTCAGCTCCCATCATGCAAATATAGGCATAGGTAATAGGCAAGATACCGGCACTGCCGTAAGGAGCAGCAGAAACCTCATTCTGTTCATTTCCGAAAAGATTATGTCCCGGCAAGAAAGGAATCAGATGCTTGGCTACACAAACCGGTCCTACACCTGGACCGCCACCACCGTGAGGGCTGGCAAACGTCTTGTGCAAGTTAAGATGGCACACATCCGCACCAATTGTTCCCGGATTTGTCAGTCCTACCTGTGCATTCATATTTGCGCCGTCCATATATACCTGAGCGCCGCATCGGTGAATGATTTTACATATTTCGGCAATATCACTTTCGAAGATACCGTGAGTGGAAGGATAAGTAATCATCAGAGCGGCAAGCTGATCCTTATGCTCTTCTGCTTTCTGACGGAGATCTTCCACATCCACATTACCCCGTTCGTCGCAGGCACAAGTCAATGTTTCGTAGCCAGCCTGAACAGCAGAAGCCGGATTTGTTCCGTGTGCCGAAGCTGGGATAAGAATCAGGTTACGATGTCCTTGTCCGATGCTTTCCAGATAGCTGCGGATGATGCGAAGTCCCGTATATTCTCCGGCAGCCCCTGAGTTAGGCTGAAGCGTGATACCTTCGAATCCAGTGATCGTCATAAGCTGCTGCGAGAGATTTTCTATCAGTGTACGGTAGCCTTGTGCCTGATCTTCCGGAACCAGCGGATGCATGTTCATCCACGAAGCATTGCTTAAAGGAAGCATTTCCGAAGCAGCATTCAGTTTCATCGTACACGAGCCCAGTGAAATCATGGAGTGGGCGAGTGAAATATCCTTACGTTCCAGACGTTTGATATAGCGCATCATTTCCGTTTCGGTATGGTAACGGTTGAATACCTCATGAGTCAGATACGACGACCGGCGTCGCAGTTCTCTGTTCAGTGACGACGATTCAGGGATGTCATCTATCTCATGTACAGGCTCTTCGGCAGCAATACCGAAAATCATCAGCAGCAGGTTCGCATCTGCCACGGTAGTAGCTTCGTCGATGCTGAAGCCTACATCTCCATTTTCAAAATACCGCAGATTTACTTCCTTGCTTAATGCTATTGTGCGCAGCTTCTGTGCCGAAACATGATCGGGCAATCCCAGGCGGAGTGTGTCGAAGAACAGCGAGTTACGTTCTATATATCCCAGACGGAGCAACTGTTTGTTGAGCCAGTTGGCAATACTATGAATACGTTTGGCGATATCCTTTATTCCTTCAGCACCGTGGTAGACAGCATAGAAGCCAGCCATGGTAGCCAGCAGAGCCTGTGCCGTACAGATATTCGATGTAGCCTTTTCGCGCTTGATATGCTGTTCGCGAGTCTGCAAAGCCATACGGTAACAAATCTTTCCGTATTTATCCTTTGACAGTCCTATGATACGTCCCGGTATGTTCCGTTTATATTCATCACGCGTTGCGAAATAAGCGGCCGAAGGACCACCGTAGAACATCGGAATACCGAGGCGCTGTGTGCCTCCGAATACGATATCAGCTCCCCATTCGCCGGGAGGAACCAATAACGCAAGGCTCATGATATCCGCGTCTACCGCAACTTTACAACCGGCAGCATGGGCACGTTCCGTAAACTCACGGTAATCTTCTATATTACCGCTGTTGTTCGGATATTGTACGATACAGCCAAACACGTCGGGTGTAAATTCCAGTTCCTTATAGTCACCCACTTTCACCTCTATTCCCTGAGGAATAGCACGTGTACGTATTACTGCAAGGTTTTGAGGGAATATCTCACGGTCGACAAACAGTGTGTTGGCTCCCGCTTTCTGTTGTGCACGGCTTCTCAGTGCCAGCATCATTGTAGCGGCTTCGGCAGCGGCCGTTGCTTCGTCCAGCAGCGAGCAGTTTGCCAGCGGCATAGCGGTAAGGTCGCTTACTACCGTCTGGAAATTAAGCAAAGCCTCCAGACGTCCCTGCGATATTTCTGTCTGATAAGGAGTGTATGAAGTGTACCATACCGGATTCTCGAAAACATTGCGTTGGATGACAGCCGGAGTAATCGAATCGTACCAGCCAGTACCGATATACGATTTATATATCTTGTTCATAGAAGCCAGTTTCCCGATATGTTCGGCAAACTTCCGTTCTGTCATGGCAGGAGGCAGATTCAACTGAGCTTTTAGCCGGATTTTCTCAGGAATGGTCTTATCAATCAATTCGTCTAATGTCTTTACTCCTATTCTTTCCAGCATTTTGGGAAGATCGTTCTCGGTAATGCCAATATGGCGATTGGCAAAAACATCTGTTTTCATGATTTTAAGGTATTAATAAAGGTAAAAGTATTCAGGTTCGAAAACGTACCGCATTTGTAGTAAAATGCCGGTACGTTTTTTATGTTATTCAGGATAATGTTTCTATTTGAAGAACGGATTTTCCATTTTTTCTTTTCCGATACTAGTCGGTTCTCCGTGTCCCGGATACACCAGTGTTTCATCCGGCAGAGTCAGCAACCGGCACGAAATCTGTTCTATCAGTTCGTTGAAATCTCCTCCTTCCAAATCGGCACGTCCTATGCTTCCCTGAAACAGTACGTCACCGCTGAACAGGCAAGCATCTGCCTTACAGTAATATACCATGCCTCCGGGTGAATGTCCCGGAACATGTATGGCTTGTAATTCCGTATGTCCGAAGCGTATTATTTCTCCGTCTTCGATGTAGTGTCCCAGTCCTACCGGGGCTTCATTCGGGCTGAAGCCGAACATGCGGCACTGGTCGGGCAATTTTGCCAGCAGAAACTCGTCGAGTTGGCACGCTTCGGCTTTCAATCCAAATTCACGCAGAATGAAAGGATTGCCAAAAACGTGGTCCAGATGCAGATGAGTATTCAGCAAATGCTTTACTGTCAACTTGTTGTCGGCAATATACTGTTTCAGCATCTGTTGCTCTTCCGGAAAAAAACAGCCGGCATCTATGATTGCAGCTTCCCCTGTTTCGTCGGAAATAACGTAACAGTTTACGGGAAACATATTAAATTCGAAGCGTTTTATTTTCATTTGTCCTTATGTGTTAATCAGTTGTTTACAGTGACATATACTACCTTCTTCGTTTCAAAAAACTCTTCCGAGAAGAAATCTTTCAGTTCGGTTACCATTGTCTGATGCTTTACCGGAAAAACCTCTTTTTCAAGTTCTCCTCCCTTCAGGCAAACCAGTCCGTTGGGAAATGCGTTATGCTGTTCCTTGCTGATGTTCTTGCGGATAATCTTCAACAGATCGGTCAGTGGCATTACAGCACGGCTCACTACAAAGTCGAACATTTGTTTTTCCTCTTCAGCGCGGCAGTGGCGTGTCGTAACGTTTTTCAGTCCGATGGCATTGGCAATTTCGGTAGCAACCCTGACTTTCTTTCCGATGCTGTCTACCAGATGAAACGTTGAGTCGGGGAATAAAATGGCAAGCGGTATGCCCGGAAAACCACCTCCCGTGCCCAGGTCCATGATACGTGTTCCCGGCTTGAACTGGATAAACTTGGCAATGCCCAGCGAGTGAAGCACATGATGTTCGTACAAGTTTGTGATATCCTTGCGTGATATGACATTGATTTTGCTGTTCCAGTCAGTGTACAAGTCGTACAGCGCGGCAAACTGTTCTTTTTGCGTTTCGGTTAAATCAGGAAAATATTTCAGTATAATATCCATGTATGCAAATGGTTATTTTAAGTAAACATTAATGTCATCGTAGGGAACGGTCAGGCTGAAGTCACCTGCCGAATAAGGAGCTATTTCATAACGGTTATAATAGAATGTGACCCCGTCTTTGCCCAGCATAAAGTTCTCCGGAATATAAATATCCGTATCCAGCAATATACCTACCGACTGAAGCCCTTCTATGCTAGAAATGGTATCGGTTTCCATCTTTTTGTTGACTTCCTTTATCAGCTCCTTCATGATCAGTGAGCAGATTTTTGCATTATCTTCCTTGCGGAATACATCATCAGCAGTAATAAGCTTACCGGTCTGAGCATTGATATTCATATATTTGGCAAGCGTATTGGGATGTGCTCCTCCGGTATACTGGAAGTTTACGACAGAATAATTCCATACGGTACTGTCTTTTCCGGCTTCCAGTGCAGTCTTTATCTGATATTCATAATTATACCATGCCGGAACATCTTCGGCCTTCATGCCGTTATGCATATCAGCTTCAAACAATTCTTTGACATCCGTATTATAATTCTTAATGAAATCATTAGCCAGTGCCGATACAAGTCCTTCAGGAGTCAGTTTGACATATTGTTTGCCGAAAGCTTCTTCCTGTATTTTTTCATTGATAAGCCGTGATATGGAGTCTTTCTCCGATGCCGGTTTCAGATAAGCATAACTGATGCTGATTTTGCATGACGGAGTTTCCTTTCCTTCCTGCAAGTACACTGTTGTGTCTTTTTGCAGCATGTCTGGTTCGGCAGCAGCTGTTTGTTTCTGTTCGATACATCCTGTAAGTGCAAACCCGCCTGCAATGCCGAATATGAGTGACGGCAGTAAAATTCTGGTTGATTTCATGATACTATTTTTTAGTCTGTTGATTTTTGCATTCTCATACGACAAATATAACACAAGTTCTCGAATAAAACATGAAAAAAGAACGTTCTTTCTGTCGTTTTGATAAAGATTTTCGGATAGCCGGAAGGCAGGAAATAAAAAAATATGTAAGTTTGTCCGAAAAGGAACAATGTTCATTAACGAAGCAGCTATGAAAACAGAATATTGGGGAACGATTCCCTATCGTGAGGCATGGAGCCGGCAGCAAGAATTATTCGATGAACTGGTGCATCAGCGTGGCAGTGGCGAAACCTGTGAAAACCGTCTGATATTTTGTGAGCATCCTCATGTCTATACTTTGGGCAGACATGGTAAAGAAGCCAATATGCTTCTGCGTGAAGAACAGCTGAAGCAGATTGGGGCGGAACTATTCCATATAGACCGCGGAGGAGATATCACTTACCACGGTCCGGGACAGCTGGTCTGTTACCCGATACTGAATCTCGAAGATTTCCGGTTGGGACTGAAAGATTATATCCATGCATTGGAAGAAGCGGTCATCAGAGTTTGTGCGTCATACGGTATAGAGTCGGGCAGGGTAGCCGGGGCAACCGGTGTGTGGCTCGACACAGGAACAAAGAACGAACGCAAAATCTGTGCAATAGGTGTACGCAGCAGCCATTTTATTACGATGCACGGACTTGCACTTAACGTGAATACGGATTTACGCTATTTCAGTTATATTCATCCGTGCGGCTTTATAAATAAAGGTGTGACTTCCATTTCCAGAGAACTTGGTCATGAGGTAGCTATGGATGAGGTGCGGGAAAGATTGCAAAACGAACTTCACACCTGTCTGAATGTTCATATGACGCCCTTAAAATAATATCAGGTTGTCTTGTAAAAAAATTGCTGAAGAATTAGTAGAAACATCAGCAATTTTGCCTGAAAATTCGTACAATTTTTTTTAAAACATCACGTTCTTTTGGAGCAAACTTGCCGATCGGAGAAGGAAGCTTTGGCGGAGAACCAGTAAAAAATTAGCTAAAGTCAAGTCTGTGAGGCTTTTTTCTGCCTAAAACTTTTCTTTTTTGCAGGAAAGATTTATCTTTGGCACCGTTAAACTTAAAAAGGAAAAACACTATGAGTCTTGAAAAAACATTGGTTATATTGAAACCATCTGCCGTACAACGTGGCTTAATAGGAGAAGTTACCTCTCGTTTCGAACGTAAAGGCTTGCGTCTGGCAGGTATGAAAATGATGCAGCTTACAGACGAACTTTTGAATGAACATTATGCGCATCTGGCAGGAAAGCCTTTCTTTCAGCGCGTAAAAGAATCGATGATGGCATGTCCGGTAGTTGTTTGTTGCTACGAAGGAGTAGATGCCGTTCAGATTGTCCGTTCGATGACAGGAGCTACAAACGGCCGTGTTGCCATTCCGGGTACAATACGAGGTGATTATTGTGTAAGTTCTCAGGAAAACATTATCCATACATCCGACTCTCCCAAAACGGCTGCAGAAGAGGTAAACCGTTTCTTTAAGCCCGAAGAGCTGTTCGAATATAAACAATGTACACTACAACACCTTTATTACGAAGATGAGTATAAGCTTGTATAGCAGCTTGTTATAGAAAATAGAAAAATAAAATGCAGGAAATCGTTCAGATTTGCCTGCATTTTATTTGGTCAATTCAAATAAAGATTATATTTTTGCACCCGCAAACGAAAGGAAATGCACTCTTAGCTCAGTTGGTAGAGCAACTGACTCTTAATCAGTGGGTCCAGGGTTCGAATCCCTGAGGGTGTACTTTCAGATGAAGTTGCACGGGAAATTTGACAATTTATAGTGGATGCACTCTTAGCTCAGTTGGTAGAGCAACTGACTCTTAATCAGTGGGTCCAGGGTTCGAATCCCTGAGGGTGTACGAAGCTGTGAAGCTAAAGGCTGAAAACTCTGAGGATCAAAAATTCTCAGAGTTTTTTATTTATCAAGCTCCCGGACAAACTCCTGTCAAGATTTGCCATATGAAAAAAATGCAACTTTTGACATTATCCGAACAGTTTCCAGATCATCAATTCAAATTCTCCCGGTTCTGTAACAAAAACCAGATTTTCATTATAGAATCCCAAAGACATTTAGTGTCCACTAATGGATTCGAAACGTAAAATGTCAGCCTTTAATTGTGATAACATTAAGGAATTTTCCAAAAAAACTCCGTATAGATAAGCTATATCACCATTAAGCATCAGAAAGTTCTTCCATTTATATCACGCGGAATTTCCCATAAAACACTGTTTTCTACAGCATCCATCATAAGATGTGTTGGCTCTCGGTTAAAATAGCTGTCAATACACCAGACAACATCTTTTTCACATGCTAAATGTTCTAT
>ENA-OQDL01000360-OQDL01000360.1-human-gut-metagenome-genome-assembly--contig:-NODE-360-length-29848-cov-4.811581_pt1 | contig 29848 bp, 29 predicted proteins | sample MGYA00242782_ERZ504609 | MGnify/ENA primary metagenome ERZ504609 (study PRJEB26092, sample SAMD00036320) | human gut metagenome | host: Homo sapiens | study: EMG produced TPA metagenomics assembly of... | reverse complement strand
TATAACAAAAGAAAAATCACTTGAGCAGACAGTGGAGAATGCACTGACGTCAGATTGAAGAAAAAGAATATGATACGGAACTGCTTGCCAGAGGAATTAAAAAGGAGCGAATCCGCCATTATGGATTTGCATTTCGTGGGAAAAAAGTTCATAATAGGAACAGAAGAATAAAGAAATTGAGAAAAAGAGCAATAGGAGAAAAAGAATGAGTATATATGATCTGAATGCATATGAAGTGCTCCAAACAGAAGATTTATCTGATCTGAAGTCAAAGGGGACACTTCTGAAGCATAAGAAAAGCGGAGCACGAGTGCTCCTTATGGAAAATGATGATGAGAACAAGGTGTTTACGATTGGATTCCGTACACCACCGTCAGACAGTACAGGAGTTCCACATATTATGGAACATTCTGTTCTGTGTGGATCAAAAGAATTTCCGGTGAAGGACCCATTTGTAGAGCTTGTGAAAGGTTCTCTGAATACATTTTTGAATGCGATGACTTATCCGGACAAGACAGTATATCCGGTGGCAAGCTGTAATGACAAGGATTTTCAGAATCTGATGCATGTTTATATGGATGCAGTATTTTATCCAAATATTTATCAGCATGACAAGACATTCCGCCAGGAAGGATGGAGCTATAAGCTGGATGATCCAGAGGGAGAATTGACGATCAGTGGTGTTGTTTATAATGAGATGAAAGGAGCATTCTCTTCTCCGGAAGGTGTGCTTGACCGCGTGGTTCTGAATTCTCTGTTCCCGGATAATGCGTATTCCGTAGAGTCCGGTGGAGACCCGGAGGTGATTCCGGAACTTACTTATGAGCAATTTTTAGATTTCCATAGAAAGTATTATCATCCATCTAACAGCTATATTTATCTGTATGGTGACATGGATATGGAAGAAAAATTAAGATGGCTCGACGAGAAGTATTTGTCAGATTTTGAGAATGAACCGGTGGATTCAGAGATTCATCTGCAGAAGCCATTTACAGAGATGAAGGAAGTGGTTCAGGAGTATTCCATCGCGAGTGAGGAAAGTGAGGAGGACAACACATATCTTTCTTATAATAAAGTGATCGGTACGACACTGGATGAGAAGCTGTATCTTGCATTTGAGATTTTGGATTATGCACTTCTGTCCGCACCGGGAGCACCGCTGAAGAAAGCACTTCTGGATGCAGGTGTTGGAAAGGATATTTCCGGATCTTATGACAATGGAGTTTATCAGCCGATCTTCTCAGTAATTTCTAAGAATGCGAATGTAGAGCAGAAGGAAGAATTCGTTCGTGTGATTGAAGACACACTGAAAGACATTGTGAAAAATGGAATCAATAAGAAAGCACTCCGTGCCGGAATCAACTATCATGAGTTCCGTTTCCGTGAGGCAGATTTCGGAAATTATCCGCGTGGACTGATGTATGGATTGCAGTTGTTTGACAGCTGGCTGTATGATGAGACGAAACCATTTATCCATATGCAGGCAATTCCGACATTTGAATTCTTGAAAGAACAGGTGGAGACAGGATATTTTGAAGAACTGATTCAGAAATATCTTCTTGATAACACACATGGTTCTATCGTTATTATCAAACCGGAGCGCGGACGTACTGCAAGAATGGATAAAGAACTTGCAGATAAGCTTCAGGCATACAAAGACAGTTTGTCAAAAGAAGAAATCGATGCACTTGTGAAAGCAACGAAAGAGTTGGAAGAATATCAGGAAGAAGAGTCGGCACCGGAAGATCTGGCGAAGATTCCTGTACTCGGACGCGAAGATATTTCAAGAGAAATCGCACCGATTTATAATAAAGAGCTTGAGACAGGCGGAGTGAAGCTGGTACACCACGAAGTTGAGACGAATGGAATCGGATACACAGCGCTTTTGTTTGACTTGTCCGGTATTCCGGAAGAGAAACTTCCATATATCAGTATTCTGCAGAGTGTGCTTGGAATTATTGATACAAAGAATTATGAATACAGTGAATTATTTAATGAGATCAATGTACACACAGGAGGAATCGGAACTTCTCTGGAGCTTTATACAGATGCAACAAAGGTAAAAGAGAAAGAATTCTGTGCGACGTTTGAAATCAAAGGGAAAGCGCTGTATCCGAAGATGGATGTTTTGTTCTCCATGATGCGTGAAATCTTAATGGAATCTGACCTTGGAGACGAGAAGCGTCTAAAAGAGATCTTAGCAATGCTCAAATCCAGACTGCAGATGTCCTTCCTGTCATCCGGACATACGACAGCAGCCCTTCGCTCTCTGTCTTATACTTCACCGATGGCGAAGTTCAAAGATGATACAGATGGAATCGGTTATTATGAGGTTGTAAAGGAACTGGAGGAAAACTTTGAGGAGAAGAAAGCAGAGCTGATTGCAAACTTAAGACAGATTGCACAGCAGATCTTCCGTAAGGATAATCTGATCATCAGTTATACTTCATCAGCGGATGGTCTTGCACCGATGGAAGAAGCATTTGCAAAGATTGCAGACACACTTCATACAGAGGAAAAAGAAGCAGAGACACCGTGTGAAATTCATTGTGTGAAACGCAACGAGGGATTCAAGACATCTTCTAAAGTTCAGTACGTTGCAAGAACAGGTAATTTTATTGACCGTGGTGTTGAGTATACAGGAGCACTTCAGATTTTGAAAGTTATTTTAAGCTATGATTATCTGTGGCAGAATGTCCGTGTGAAGGGCGGAGCTTACGGATGTATGAGCAGCTTTAACAGAATCGGTGAAGGTTATCTGGTATCTTACCGTGACCCGAATCTGGAGAAGACAATGGAGATCTACGAAGGGTTGTAGAGTATCTGAAGAACTTCAATGTAGATGACAGAGATATGAATAAGTTTATTATCGGTACGATCAGTAATTTAGACCGTCCGATGAATCCGGCAGCAAAGGGAAGCAGATCAATGAATCTTTATATGAATCATGTATCAGCTGAGATGATCAGGGAAGAGAGAAATCAGATTCTTGATGCACAGCAGGCAGATATCCGAGTGCTTGCTGATGTGCTGCAGGCACTGTTGGATGCACATGAACTTTGTGTGATCGGAAGTGAAGAGAAGATTGAGGAGCAGAAAGAGATGTTCCTTGAAATAAAGACACTTTAAGATGGAAAAAGAAAGGAAAAAGTATGCAGGAGAATTTTAAATCAGGATTTGTCACACTGATCGGAAGACCGAATGTCGGAAAATCTACTTTGATGAATCGTCTGATTGGACAGAAGATCGCAATTACATCAAATAAACCGCAGACAACAAGAAACCGTATCCAGACAGTTCTGACAACAGAGGAAGGTCAGATTGTGTTTGTAGATACACCGGGAATTCACAAAGCAAAGAATAAGCTTGGTGAGTATATGGTGAATATTGCAGAACGTTCTTTGAATGAAGTGGATGTTGTGCTTTGGCTTGTAGAGCCATCTACATTTATCGGTGCAGGTGAGAAGCATATCATCGAGCAGTTAAAGAAGGTAAAGACACCGGTTATTCTTGTTATTAATAAAGTTGATATGGTGAAGAAGGAAGAGGTTCTTACTTTTATAGATGCATATCGCAAGGAATGCGATTTTGCGGAAATCGTTCCGGTATCTGCAAGAAGAGGCGATAATACGGACGAGCTTGTAAATGTAATTATGAAATATCTTCCTTATGGACCACAGTTCTATGACGAAGATACAATCACAGACCAGCCGGAACGTCAGATTGTAGCGGAGATTATCCGTGAGAAAGCATTGCATAGTTTAAATGAAGAGATTCCACATGGAATCGCAGTAGCAATCGATCAGATGAAAATGAATCATAAAGTGTGTCATATTGATGCAACAATCATTTGCGAGAGAGATTCCCATAAAGGGATCATCATCGGAAAACAGGGAAGTATGCTGAAAAAAATCGGAAGTACTGCAAGATTTGAGATCGAGCGTCTGCTGGATTGCAAAGTAAATTTGAAGCTGTGGGTGAAGGTTCAGAAGAACTGGAGAGACAGCGATTATATGATGAAAAAATTTTGGATACAGGGAAGACGAGATGTAAAGCCCTGAAATGCATTTGTGGTAAATTCTAAAGATATTCTAAAGAAAAAAGTGCTGTTCCTTAAAGAATGGCACTTTTTTCTTTAATAAATGCCAAAGCCTATTGTTATTATGAAAAAGTGGGATAAAATAATGTTCAAGGATTGTGGGAAGTGCATAGCAATGAAGCAATCCGGTTACATCATAAAATGGGAAAAGAATGGAGAAAACAAGAAGTGAGACAAAGGACAGGGAATTTGGACAGAAAGAGAATAATAGAAATCTTACTCCCGCCGGTAATTGTTTTTCTGGTGAATTCAGCTGTCTACTGGGGAGCACCGAGATTGACAGATACCAGTGAGTACCATAACCTGTCACTTGCATTAGATACAAAGATCCCAATGATCCCAGCATTTATTCTTGTTTATTTTGGATGTTACATTTTCTGGGTAATTAATTATCTGCTTGTATCATTGCGGGAGGAAGAGATAAAATACAGATTCTTTACGGCTGATTTGTATGCAAGAATCATTTGTTTTCTGTTTTTTGTGTTTTATCCGACAACAAATGTAAGACCAGAACTTGTCGGAAACGGAATTTTTGTTCAGGGCATGCGTTTTTTATATCAGATTGATGAACCGGTGAATTTATTTCCATCAATCCATTGTATGGCAAGTTGGTTCTGTTGTATTGGAATCAGGGGAGATAAAAAAGTACCGGTGTGGTATAAGATCGTATCTGTAATGATTGCAGTGTTGGTCTTTGTTTCTACGCTTGTAACAAACAGCATGTAATTGTGGATGTGATCGGTGGAGTTGCGGTAGCGGAGCTGACCTGGTTTGTGAGCTGCCGGACAAACGGATGGAAAATTTACAGAAATCTGGTTCGTAAAGCAGGAGGAGAAATGGAAAATAAAAAGAAAATGATATTTAATGTACTTTTTCTCTTTCTTGTCTTTGCGGCAACAATCTATGGAGTATTCCATGGGGAGGATTTAAGTGAGATTGCAGAAATTCTGAAAACAGTGAATTTATACTGGTTGCTTCCGGGTGTTGCCTGTGTGATTATCTTTATCTGGGGAGAGTCAATTATTATATTTTATATGATGCATACGCTTGGTATTCATCTAAAGAAATGGAAATGTTTCTTGTTTTCCTCTGTAGGATTCTTTTTCAGCTGTATCACGCCATCCGCAACAGGAGGACAGCCGGCGCAGATTTATTATATGAAGAAAGAGAAAATTCCAATCCCGGTATCAACGCTTGTATTGATGATTGTCACGATTACCTATAAGATGGTTCTCGTTGTGATCGGTCTTGGACTTATGATCTTCGGCAGGGGATTCATCAGAACACATATGTATGATATCCGTCATATCTTTTATCTTGGAACAGGACTAAATGTATTTTGTGTGTCTTCTATGCTGCTCCTTGTATTTCATCCGGTGCTTGCGCGTTCTATTCTTGTAAAAGGGATGGAACTGCTGGAAAAAATGCATCTGATGCGACATAAAAGTACAAGAATTGAGAAACTGAATGTATCGATGGATCAGTATCATACAACAGCGGTTTATCTGAAAGATCATATAATGGTACTGGTCAATGTATTTGCAATCACATTATTTCAGAGGTTCGCACTGTTTACAGCAACCTGGTTTGTATATAAGGCATTTGGACTGTCCGGAACGAATGTATTCGTGATCATTCTTCTGCAGTCTGTGATTTCGGTTTCTGTGGATATGCTGCCACTGCCGGGGGGGTATGGGAATCAGTGAAAAAACTGTTTTGCGATGATTTTTGAACCGGTTTTTGGAAGTGCACTTTTGATCCCGGGAATGATCTTAAGCAGAGGACTTGGATATTATACAGAATTATTGATCAGTGCAATTTTTTACGATCGTGGCGAATTTTACAATAGGAAGAAACTTAAGGAAGAAAGCATAAATAAAAGGATGGTTATTCTGATAAGAATAAAAATTAAGGGGGAAATAAAATGTTAGGTGTTTATGATTACACAGTTATACTTACATATATCAGTCTGTGGATTTCGATTGGTGGGATGATGCTGTCATTGAATGGACATCTGGATCTTGCAGTATTGTGTCTTGCACTGTCTGGTCTGTGTGATATGTTTGATGGGAAGATTGCAAGAACAAAGAAGGATAGAACAGAAATAGAGAAACGTTTTGGAATCCAGATTGATTCCCTGTGTGACATTGTCTGTTTTGGAGTTGGACCGGCGATCATCTGTTATTGTATGGGAATGAATGGGATTGTCGGTGTTCTTATTCTTATGTTTTATGTGTTGGCAGGATTGATCCGTCTGGCATGGTTTAATGTAACAGAAGAGTGCAGGCAGGATGAGACAACAGAGAACAGAAAGTGTTATCAGGGATTGCCGATCACATCCATGTCGATCGCATTACCGATTCTTGTTGTGCTTCGCCCATTTTTGCACTGTGATTTCAGAATTGCACTGCATGCGATGGTTCTTCTTGTAGGACTTCTGTTTGTTATGGATTTCAAATAAAAAAAGCCGGGGAATAAGACACTTTCTGCATTAGTCGGAGTAGTAGCGGTTGCAGTAGTCTGGACATTGAGACGAAGATTCATGTAAGAGGAGAGATTATGATTTATGCAGACAGAAACGGAAACAGGATGGAGAAAACAACAGGGCAGGACAGATTCCTGGAATATATCTATGGACATACATTGACAAGAATGATGCTGAAACCATTGCTTGGTTCCAGGGTATCCCGACTTGGCGGAAAAGTGCTGGACAGCAGAGTGTCCAAGCTGTTGATTCCATCGTTTGTCAGAAAGAATCAGATTGATCTGTCAATTTATGAAAAGAAACATTATTCTTCTTATAATGACTTTTTTACGCGTAAGATTTTAGCGGAGGAACGTCCGATTGACGGAAGAAAAGAAGTGCTGATCAGTCCTTGTGACGGGAAAGTGACAGTTTGTCCGATTCGAAGGGATGGACTTTTTCTTATCAAACAGACACAGTATACAGTTCGCAGTCTTTTGAAGGATGAAAAGCTTGCGAAACGCTATGAAGGTGGAACAGCTTATATAATCCGTCTCACGGTAGATGACTACCACAGATATTGTTATGTGGCAGATGGTGTGAAATCTGCACAGCGAAAGATCGGAGGAGTATTCCATACAGTAAATCCGGTGGCAAATGACTATGCTCCGATTTACAAGATGAATACAAGGGAATATTGTCTTGTACAGACAGAAGAACTGGGAACCGTTTTGCAGATGGAAGTCGGTGCTCTTATGGTTGGACGGATTAAGAATCATAAGAAGAAAGTATCTGTTGTACACCGGGGAGAAGAAAAAGGAATGTTCGAGTTTGGCGGGTCTACAGTCGTTCTTTTGACAGAGCCGGGAAAAGTGCAGACGGATGAAGATCTAGTGAGAAACAGTGCGACCGGTGCAGAGACATTGATAAAGATGGGTGAGAAAATCGGTGAAAAATATTAGAAAGAATCGTTTTCGGACGAGAACTGAGGATTTTCTATATCATTCTAAATTAAAGTGTGCTAAAATGGCTGTGTTTGTTAAAGAAACATAGCCATTTTGTGCAAATATGGAGATAAGACAGAGAGAAGGAGGAAAATTCAGGTGAAAAAGAGAAGAATACTTGCAGTTCTTTTGATTGTTGCACTTGCAGTTGCTTCTTTTTCCGGTTGCGGAAAGAAGAAAGAAAAGGAAGAGCCAAAGAAAGAGACAAATCAGGTAGTGCAAGAGGAAGAAGAGCCAGAAGAAGTAGAAGAAGAGCCGGAAGTGAATCAGGAGACATTTGCTATTTTTGGAGTTGACTCCAGGGAAAATAATCTTGGTAAGGGAACAAGATCAGACTCCCTGATGGTGGTAAATGTAGATAATACAAATAAAAAAGTGTATATTGCTTCTGTCTATAGAGATTGTTATGTACAGATTGAAGGTCATGGTCTGGATAAGATCACTCATGCACACTCTTTCGGAGGACCGGAGCTTGCAATGGATACATTAAATACAAACTTTGATCTGGATATTCAGAAATATATTACAGTTAACTTCATGAATGTAGCAGAACTGGTTGATGATATGGATGGAATCGAGCAGGATATTACAGAAGAAGAAACAAAGTATATCAATGGTTATATTGATGAGCTTAATGGAATCAGGGGAACATCTTCTGCACACATTACAGAAGCAGGTACTTATACATTAGACGGAACACAGGCGGTTGCATTTAGCCGTATCCGTTATACAGAAGGAGGAGATTATAAGAGAAGTGAAAGACAGAGAACAGTTCTCTTTAAGATTTTCTCAAAAGCACAGGAGCTTGATAAAGCGAAAAAGATCGATATTGCCAAGAGCATGCTTGATAAAATTAATACAAACTATTTAGAGAGCGAAGTACTTCGTCTTTTAAGTAAAATCACAGAATACAAGGTGGAAGCAATGGATGCATTTCCAAAGGTATTCTATTCCGGTAAGATTGATGGTGTGTTCTATGAAGTTCCGGTTACATTGAATGACATGAGTACACAGATGCATACATTTTTGTATCCGACAGAAACGTATACACCTTCTGAGACAGTTCAGTCGATCAGTGCTCAGGAAAGCGCAGTAGCGCCGACAGCGAATAATGATTTTACACAGCAGTAAGAGCTGGAGTTAAACTGATTTTTGAAAAGAGTTGTGAGAAATAGAGGATAATCTCGTTTTTTACAGCTCTTTTTTGTATATGAAAAACGTCTACTCGGGTTGCAATTACTTTCAATTTTATAAAATGTGTGTTATCCTAGCATTGGATGTTATTTGAATGTTTAACTAAGATAAGAAAAAAGAAAAGGTTAGATAAGGAGTAAGAAAATGAAATACGAGAAGATGAACAATCTCTTCCTACGTCAGTCCTATCTAGATTCCTGGGAAGATTATGAAAGAAGTTTAAAGAAAAAAAGCTTTATTAAATGGGATTATATTATATTGACAGCATCAAATAAAGCACAGGAAACGGCTTATCGGAATCAGATCGAGAACCGTCTGGAAAAAGGTCTTCTTCCGGAAGAGACAACGTATGCGGTTCTTCCAGATCCGGAGGGAAAACGTGTGGGATCCGGAGACGCTACCTTTCAGGTGATGCGTTATATTGCAGAACAGGAGCCTGAGAGAGAGAATCCTTTTAAGAATCGTAGAATTCTTGTGATTCATTCAGGTGGTGACAGCAAGAGAGTGCCGCAGTATTCTGCGATCGGCAAGCTTTTCTCACCGGTTCCAAGAGAATTGCCGGATGGAAGAAGTTCCACTTTATTTGATGAGTTTATTGTAGGAATGTCAGGAGTTCCATCCAGGATCCAGGAGGGAATGCTTGTTTTGTCAGGTGATGTATTGCTCCTGTTTAATCCGCTTCAGATCGATGCGCAGTTTGACGGAGCAGCAGCAATTTCCATTAAAGAGCCGGTAGCTACAGGAAAGAATCATGGCGTATTTCTGAACGATGGACATGATTATGTAAAGTGTTTTCTTCATAAACAGACAGAAGAGCGTTTGCGAGAGATGGGAGCTGTTAATAAAGCAGGAAATGTAGACCTTGATACAGGTGCGGTATTGTTTGGCAGCGCATTGTTGCAGGCACTGTTCCGTCTGATTTCAACAGAGGGCAAGGTGGACGAGAAGAAATTCCGGCAGTTTTGTAATGAAGAAGCAAGGATCAGCTTTTATGGGGATTTTTTATATCCGCTTGCAAATGATTCTACATTAGAAGATTTCTATAAAGAGGCAGCAGAAGGACAGCTCAATGAAGCACTGCATGAATGTAGGACACAGATTTGGAATGCGATCCATCATTTCTCAATGAAGCTGTTGTGTCTGTCACCGGCGGAATTTATTCATTTCGGAACAACAAGGGAATTGAGAAGTCTTGTAACAAAAGATGTGCAGGATTACGAGTTCCTGGATTGGAAGATGCAGGTGAATTCAGCAGTGCAAAAAGAAGGATTTGCAGCGCATAATGCTTATGTAGGAAGCCGTGCGAAGATAGGAAAAGAAGCATATCTGGAGAATTGTTATATTCTTGGTAATTCTGAGGTCGGCGACGGAACCGTTCTTTCGCATGTGCGTATTATGGACCGGAAGATTCCGGAACAGATTGTTATGCACGGAATCGAACTGACAGGTGGGAAAAAAGTAATCAGAATTTATGGTGTACCAGATAATCCGAAGGGAAAATATCCGGGAGAGGTTTCATTTCTCGGCACGACATTGAATCAGTTTATGACTCAGAATGAAGTGATGAAAGAAGAACTCTGGAAAGGAGAAGAGACCTATCTGTGGTTTGCAGATCTTTATCCGGTGTGTGATGACTGGGAAGATGCCCTTGATATGGCTGAAATCATTTACAAGATGGCACATGGTACTGCAACAGAAGAAGAGATTTCCAGATGGCGCGAGAGTGAACGCATGAGTCTATATTCCAGTTTTAATGCAGCAGATATTGAGGCATCCTGTGATCAGGAGAGGTTTCTTGAAAACCGTATTCTTGCAAAGTGTTTCATCAGAAAACTGGAGCAGGGAATGTATTATGCGGATGCACTCAAGATATTTGGAAAGCGTGGAATATCGAAAGAAATCTTTAAGTTGCTGATTGAAGATGCGGAAGAAGCAGGTTTCTCATTGAAGATCCGAATCTATCATGCAGTTTACTGTTATATGAAAAAGACAAGAACGATTTATGATGATCTGCATTATGATGCACTCGAAAATGATTGTTTTGGAACAATCCAGGAGGCAATTTATGAAGAAGCAGAGAAGAAGCTTCCAGATAGTGCAGGATATAGAATTGTAAAAGATCAGGTTGATATCGCCCTTCCGGTCCGCGTGAACTGGGGCGGAGGCTGGACGGATACACCACCACATTGTAATGAAAAGGGTGGAGTAGTTCTTAATGCTGCAATGAAATTAAGAGGAATCTATCTTTCTACCCAGGTTTACGGAGTACCGAAAGGATCAGGACTTGGAACAAGCAGTATCTTATCAGGAGCGTGCGTAAAGGGAATCTTTGAATTCCTTGGTCAGGAGCGTACAGATGCAGAGATCTATGATGTTGTCCTTGGTATGGAGCAGATCATGAGTACCGGAGGCGGCTGGCAGGATCAGGTTGGCGGACTGACAGAAGGAATTAAACTGATCTCAACAAAACCGGGGATTGCCCAGAATCTTGTTGTAGAGAAGATAGAGATGCCGGAAGAGGGAAAGAAAGAACTGAAAGAACGTTTTGCATTGATCTATACTGGTCAGAGACGTCTTGCAAGAAATCTGCTGCGTGATGTAGTTGGTGGCTATATCGGAAGCAGACCAGAGTCATTGAAGGCATTAAAGGAGATGAAGGCAATCGCCGTGTTAATGCGTTTTGCGCTGGAGCAGGGAGATATTGACGAATTTGCTGAGCTTTTAAACCAACATTGGAAATTATCCTGTATGTTGGATGCCGGTACAACCAATACCTGTATCGATCAGATCCTTCTTGTATGTGAAGACCTGGTAGATGGGAAGTTTATATCAGGAGCCGGTGGAGGCGGATTCATTCAGGTGATTCTAAAGAAAGATGTGACAAAGGAGCAGCTGCATGAACGTCTGCATGGCGTGTTCCAGGACAGTGGCGTAGATGTATGGGATTGCGAACTACTTGTTTAACGTATAAGTAAGGTAAGAAACTAAAATTTGACAAAGTATTTCTACATGGTATAATGAGCAAAAAAGAAAAGCAGTATATCAGTTAGGAGTAGATTTTTGAAGAGCAATAAGAAAACGAATAGAGAGAAGAACAGGAAGCTGACGATGATCTCGTTTTTGCCGGCAATCATCTGGCTGATCCTTCTTTTGGTTTTGTCAAGCCAGAATGGACCACAGACAGCAGCAACCAGTCTGCCGATGGCAGAATGGATCCAACAGCACTTTTTTCCACAGGACAGTGTGGACGGTGTGCACATGTATCTGAGAAAATGGGCACACTTTATCGTTTATTTCATAGAATCAGGATTATTGGTTTTGGCAATGAAGAATGTGATGAAAGCCTGGAAAGCGGCGTGTGCGGTATTCGGACTTTGTACGATCCTGGCAATTGCGGATGAGGCACACAAGGTTCTGATCGTAGGAAGACACTGTCAGTGGGATGAAGCAGGAATCAATATTGTCGGTGTGATCATGGGAGTGTTGCTGACTTGGAGTATTCTATGGCTGATTCGTTGGGCAAGGGGAACACTCGAAGATTAGAAGGAATATTTTCGCAGGAAGCTTCATATAATGACATCAGGAAGACAAGCTGTGAAAGGGGAAATCGGAAGGTGGTTCTTGGGTATATTGTCTGTTTTCTTGGTGGTCTGATTCTGGGTGTAGTTCTTATGTGTTTGCTTCAGATAAAGAGATGATTTGTGAGAGAGGTTGAGAGACCTCTCATTTTTTTATATATTAGGAAAGTTCTTTCCTAATATATAAAAACGCTCCGCCAGGGATCTGCACAAATCCGAAAAAACACCTGTTGTTGTTTTACATAAACTTAACGTTTGGTTGATTTCAGACTTTACATTTCTTACGTAACATATGTACTGTGCTTGAGGGAAGCACAAATGGCTGTAGAAAATAAAAAAGAAAATGCAGCGGGATTAGAAATGTGTATGAAATGTAAAGGAGATAATTCACATGAAAATGAAAAAGTTTATCGCATTACTTACAGTAGCAGGTATGACAGCCACAATGGCAGTTGGATGTGGAAGTTCATCAAACGGAACTTCAGATAATGCAGCAGGTACAAATACAGAGAGCAGTGACAGCTCATTAAGCGGAACAATCACAGCAGCAGGTTCATCAGCACTGAAACCACTTGCTGATGATGCAGCAGATTCGTTCTTAAATGATCATCCGGATGTATCTATCACAATCGATGCAGGTGGTTCAGGAGAAGGACTGAAGCAGGTATCAGAAGGAACTGTAGATATCGGTAACTCTGATGTGGCAGCAGAAGATAAACTGGATGAGACAGCAGCAAAAGAGCTTGTAGATCATCAGGTATGTGTTGTAACTATGGCACCGATCGTAAACAAAGATGTTGCAGAAGCAGGTGTTAAGAGTCTGACAAAAGAGCAGTTGATCTCCATCTTCACAGGAAAGACAACAAACTGGAAAGATGTTGGAGGACCGGATGAGAATATCGTTCTTGTAACACGTCCTGAGTCTTCAGGAACAAGAGCAACATTCCAGAAATATGCACTGGACGGAAACGAAGAAGCTTCTAACACATCCATGGAAACAGATGATTCCGGAGTTCTTCTTACAAATGTGAAGAGTACAAACGGAGCAATCGGTTATGTAGCACTTTCTTATCTGACAGGAGATGCAGGTGTTGAGACAGTAGCAATTGATGATGTTGAGCCAACACTTGAGAATACTTACAGCGGAAAATATCCTGTATGGACATTCGAGCATATGTACACAAAGGGTGAACCAAATGAAGTGACAAAAGCATTCCTTGATTATATCACAGGTGATGAATATGGCGCTCAGATGGAGAAACTTGGTTATGGTGTTGCATCTAAGATGACTGCAACAGAGCACTAATAGCATAAAGTGAAAAGCTATGAAATGTACTGCGTGTTCCGGAAAAAATCAGAACAGCAGTACATTTCACTGATAAAAGGTGAAAATATGAAGAAACAAAACATGTTTACAAAAGAGTATGCATGGAGAGGACTGATGACAGCGGGCGGTTTGCTTGTTATTGCCATCACAATCTGTATCGGAGCCTTTCTTATATATAAGGGATCCGGTACATTTACGATATTTGGTCATTCCATATTTGAATTCTTAGGATCGACAGACTGGAACCCGGAAGATAATGCACAGGGTGGTGGAACTGTCGGAGCATTGATCTTTATCGTGGGTTCTCTGTGTACATGTGGTCTGGCACTTCTGATTGCGACTCCATTTGCAGTAGGTTCTGCAATCTTTATGATTGAGATCGCGCCGAAATTCGGAGAAAAGTTTTACAGACCAATCGTTGAAATTTTCGCAGGAATTCCATCAGTTGTTTATGGATGGGTTGGACTTACAGTCCTGATTCCGGCAATTAAGAAAGTATTTCGTTTACAGGTTGGACATTCAGTTCTTGCGGCAGGGATTGTTTTGGCACTGATGATCTTCCCAACCATCAGTAATGTGGCAGCAGATTCCATTCATTCTGTGCCAAAAGATTACCGTATGGCAGCCTACGGACTAGGTTCTACAAGATGGCAGTCCATTTATAAAGTTGTCATTCCGGCAGCAGGTTCAGGAATTCTTTCAGGAATTATTCTCGGACTTGCGAGAGCATTCGGTGAGGCACTTGCGGTTGCAATGGTAATTGGACAGACAACAGCTCTTCCAAAGGGATTATTCTCCACAACAAAGAGTTTGACTACAGAAATCGCAGCACAGATGGGAAATGCAACGGAGGGTGGTGAGATGAAGACAGCACTCTGGACAATGGCATTGTTATTGTTCTTATTATCTCTGTTATTCATCCTGCTGATCCATTATTTTTCAAGACCGAAGAAAGACAAAGAGTAAGGGGGAGCAAATAGATGAATCGAGTACAACGTGCGCGTGGAATAAATCAAATAATGACCGGCGTGTTTTATCTGATCGCAGTGTTCTTCTTTACATTATTGATTGGATTTGCATCTTATGTAATTATCAAAGGATTTACAGGAGCAACACCGGAGATGTTTGCCTTTGCGAGAAAAGGAAGCATCGGAAACCAGTTGTTCAATACAATTTATCTAGTATTTATTTCGTTGTTATTCTCCATTCCGCTTGGAGTGACAGCCGGAATCTATCTGGCAATGTATGCGAAGAAAGGATTTCTTACAAAATTTCTAAGAATCTGTATTGAGACACTTTCTTCGCTTCCGTCCATTGTTGTTGGATTGTTTGGATATCTGGTATTTCTTGTGTTTTTCGGACTTGGAAAGAGTCTTCTCGCGGGAGCATTATCAGTTTCTATTCTGGCGATCCCAGTTATCACAACAACGACAGAGGACGCGATCAATGGTCTGCCGGGACATTACCTGCAGGCAAGTCTTGGACTTGGAGCAACAAGATGGCAGTCCATTTATCATGTGTTGATCCCGGCGTGTATCCCAAGAATCATGACAGGTGTCATCCTGGCAGCCGGAAGAGGATTTGGTGAGGCGGCAGCACTTCTGTATACAACAGGATCAGGAACAGACCTGCGTTGGAATAACTGGAATCTGACATCACCGACCTGCCCACTGAATATTTTCCGTCCGGCAGAGACATTGTCATTGCAGATCTGGGGACTTCAGATCAATGGACAGGATCCGAACCTTGCAAACCTGTCAGCAGCAATCCTGATGATTCTTGTTCTACTGTTCAGCATTGGTGCAAATGCATTGAGTCGACACATTAATAAGAAGAATTCAGGAAACTAAAGACAGAAAATGAAAGAGGAAGCTAACTGATAATTTCTATGTCAATCATTTCGTTGACTGGCATGTGGAAAGGATAATTAATAAAAATGGAAGCAAAAAAAGCAAATGATTATAAATTTGATATCAGCCATCTGAATCTTCATTATGGAGACTTCCATGCACTCAAAGATGTGAATATGAAGATCGAGGCGAATAAGATCACTGCATTTATCGGACCATCCGGATGTGGAAAATCTACATTTCTGAAGACACTGAACCGTATGAATGATCTGGTGGAAAATTGTAAGATTGATGGAAATGTTCTGCTCGACGGCAAGGATATTTTCAAGGAAATGGACGAGATCACACTGCGTCATCGTGTTGGAATGGTATTTCAGCAGCCAAATCCATTTCCAAAAAGTGTGTATGACAATGTGGCTTATGGACCGAGAATTTCCGGAATCAAGAAAAAATCTCAGCTGGATGAGATCGTTGAGCGAAGCCTTCGCCAGGCAGCGATTTGGGATGAACTCAAAGACCGTCTGAATAAAAGTGCGCTCGGACTTTCCGGTGGACAGCAGCAGAGACTTTGTATCGCAAGAACACTGGCAGTTGAGCCGGAAGTAATTCTGATGGATGAGCTGACATCCGCACTGGATCCAATCTCAACATCTAAGATTGAAGACCTTGCGATGGAACTGAAAAAAGATTATACTATCGTTATGGTAACGCATAATATGCAGCAGGCTGTCCGTGTATCGGATAACACAGCATTTTTCCTCTTAGGAGAAGTGATCGAATATAATGACACTGAAAAATTGTTCTCCATTCCTGAGGATAAGAGAACTGAGGATTACATCACAGGGAGGTTTGGTTGATTTATGCGGTACAGATATGATATGCAGCTTCATACATTGGATACACAGCTTACACATATGGGTGAATTGTGTGAAGCAGCAATTACAAAGGTAACACAGGCGTTAAAGGACGGCAACACAGAACAGGCTCAGGTTGTGATCAAGGAAGATGAAGAGATCGATCAGATTGAAAAAGATATCGAGAGACTTTGTCTGAAACTTTTGCTTCAGCAGCAGCCGGTTGCAAGAGATCTTAGAAGAATCTCAGCAGCACTTAAGATGATCACAGATATGGAACGTATCGGAGATCAGACTTCTGATATCGCAGAGATCATCATTTCTTCCAAGTGGGAGAAGATGGAGGAGAATCTTGATAAGCTGACAGCAATGGCAACAGGAGTAAGCAAGATGGTACGCAACAGTGTAACAGCATATGTTGAAAAAGATCTTGAACTTGCCCGTACAGTTATGAAAGATGATGATGAGATCGATGATTATTTTGATGAGATCCGAGATCAGATGATTCAGTTGATCCGTGAGGCTGACAGCCGTGATGGAAGAAAAATCTTTGATCTGATCATGGTGACAAAATATCTTGAGCGAATTGGAGACCATGCGACCAATATTGCCGAGTGGGTAGAATTTTCAATTACCGGAGTACATAAGGATAGTTCTGTGATGCATCAGGAGGGAGAACGAAATATATGATTTTTTGTGTAGAAGATGACGATAACATTCGCGAACTTGTAATCTACACTCTGGAGACAACCGGTCTGGAAGCCAGAGGATTTGCAGACGGGACGGCATTTATGGAGGCTTTGGCGTTTGACACGCCAGAGCTTGTTTTGCTTGATATTATGCTTCCGGGGGGAAGATGGACTTGAGATTCTTAAGAAACTGAAAAATTCATCAAAGACAAAGGATATCCCTGTGATCATGGTGACAGCGAAGGGGTCAGAGTATGATAAGGTAGTGGGACTGGATTCCGGTGCGGATGATTACGTGACAAAACCATTCGGTATGATGGAGCTGATCTCCAGAATCAAAGCAGTGCTTCGCAGAAGTGGGAAGCAGCAGGATAAGACGAAACTTTCTGTTGGAGGAATCTGCTTAGATACGAAGAAACATGAAGTAAAAGTAGACGGAGAGAATGCTGTATTGACATTGAAAGAGTTTGAGTTACTTGAGAAACTGATGCGCAATCAGGGAATCGTGCTGACAAGAGATCAGCTTCTGACAGAGATCTGGGGCTATGATTTTGATGGAGAGACAAGAACGGTTGATGTTCATATCCGGACGCTTCGCCAGAAGTTAGGTGAGCAGGGCAGTTTGGTCAAGACGGTTCGTGGTGTTGGATATCGGATCGGTGGAGAAGCGTAATACAAGTCTGGAGGATATGAGAAAGTGAGAAAACGAATTCAGAAAAGCATGATGTTTATACTGATTGCAATTTTAGTTCCGATATATCTGATCATGTCTGTTGGTGTGTATCAGCGGAACCTGGAGATCCTTGAGGGTGAGATCAAACAGGAGGCATCGTATATCAAACGGGCAGTCGATCTGTCAGGAACAGAGTATCTTGCACAGCTGGATGATGTGGATCAGGGAACGCGGGTGACGCTGATTGCATCTACGGGAGAGGTTCTGTATGATTCCAGAAATGATGGAAGTACAATGGAGAATCATAAGACCAGAGCCGAAGTACAGCAGGCTTTGAAGAATGGGACAGGCGAGAAGATCCGTATGTCAGATACCGTAAGAAAAGAATTGTATTATTATGCGGTTCTTCTGGATGATGGGAACGTTCTTCGTGTTTCAAAATCAATGGATAGTTTGATGTGGACTTCATTAAATATTTTGCCGGTGGTTATAGGGATTGGAATCATTGGACTTGTACTTGCCTGGTTTCTTGCAAAATGGCAGACAAACAGACTGATGGAACCTGTAATTCATTTGGATTTGGAAAACCCATTGGATAATGTTGTATATGAGGAGATGACCCCGCTTTTGGAAGCTATGGATAAGCAGAATAAAGAAAAAGAAGCTGTGGCCAATATGCGTAAAGAATTCTCTGCAAATGTATCCCATGAGCTGAAAACTCCGCTCACTTCGATTTCCGGATACGCAGAGATCATGATGAATGGACTGGTACGTCCGGAGGATATCCCAAGATTCTCTGAGACTATTTATAAGGAGGCACGCAGACTTCTGACCTTAATCGAAGATATTATTAAGATATCAAAGCTAGATGACGAATCTGTTGAGCTTGAGAAAGAAGATGTAGATTTATTTGAACTGACGAGAGAAATTGTCAGTCGTCTTTCTCTTACTGCGGCTCAGCGGAATATTCATATGGAACTGACAGGAGAATCTGTGAAAATACATGGAATCCGTCAGATTCTGGATGAAATGATCTATAATATTACAGAAAATGCTGTAAAGTATAATAAAGAAAATGGAAATGTAACCATTTGGGTAGGAAATACACTGGAAGGACCGAAAGTCCGCGTGAGTGATACAGGAATCGGAATTCCAAAAGAACATCAGGATAGAATCTTTGAACGATTCTACAGAGTTGACAAGAGCCATTCGAAAGAACGGGGTGGAACAGGACTTGGACTGTCGATCGTGAAGCATGGAGCAATTCTGCATGGGGCAAAAGTTCAGGTGGATAGTGAGTACGGAAAAGGAACAAGAATGGAAATTGTATTTCCTGAGAAATAAAATAGTGATGCTTTACGCAGGAGAAGAGGAAGAAAACCTTCCTTTTCTTCTGCGTTTTTGCTTGAATCAAACAAGAGGTTGTGCTAGGATGGATATAACAAGTGGAAAATATCTCCTGCGGCTGATTTTACAGAAGATATGTTTTACACGAAAGAGAAAGGGGTTACGCGTATGCTGATAGAAGTTGATTTCAACAGTGATGAGGCGATTTACATTCAATTGTGTAACCAGATCATTCTTGGTATTGCTATGTCAGATATTCAGGAAGGGGATTCACTCCCATCTGTCAGACAGCTTGCAGATACGGTTGGAGTGAATATGCATACTGTGAACAAAGCGTATCATGTGTTGAAGCGGGAAGGATATATCAGTCTGGATAAACGCAGAGGCGCAGTGATCGCGGTTGATGTAGATAAACTTCAGCAGCTCGAAGTGATGAAAGAGCAGTTAAGGATCGTACTTGCGCGAGGGCGTTGCAAGAACATCTCACGGCAGGAGGTTCATGAGCTGGTAGATGAGATTTTTGACGAATATGAGCTGCACGAGAACCGGTAGCAGAGAAGTAGAAAGACATAAGGGAGACATATATGCAGATTTCATATACAAAGCCGGCGCAGCATGCGCTTAAGTATGCGGCTAAAGCTGCCAGAGAGATGAAGCATCCGTATATCGGAACAGAACATTTGCTTCTGGCATTGAGAGAAGAATATACAGGAGTGGCAGGACAGGTACTTGCGAACAGTGGAGTAGAGTCGGAGAAGATCCTGAAGCTGATGGATGAGCTGATCACTCCGGCAGAAGAACATCCGGCAGCCAAAGGAAAGAAATTAGAAGAGAGTCCGAGACTCCAGTATCTGTTAGAGAACAGCGCGAAGGAGTGTAAAAGACTCCGTACAACGGAAATCGGAACAGAACATCTCCTTCTTGCGATGATCCGTGATGTGGATTGTGTGGCAACAAAGATTCTGATCACATTGAATGTGAATCTTCAGAAACTATTCCAGAGCATTATGAATGCAGCAGGGATCGATCCGAAGATCTATCAGGAAGAACTTCAGGAGGATAATCGCGGAAGCGGTGCGATGATGGAGCAGTACTGTACGGATCTGACAGAATGTGCGGCAGAAGGAAAAATGGATCCGGTTGTGGGAAGAAACCAGGAAATTTACCGTCTGATGGAGATTTTAAGCCGAAGAACAAAGAACAACCCATGTCTGGTTGGAGAACCGGGAGTCGGTAAGACAGCAATTATTGAAGGTTTAGCACAGAGAATCGCATCCGGTGTGGTTCCGGAGAAGATGAAAGATAAGAAGATTTATAGTCTGGATCTTCCGGGACTGATCGCTGGTTCAAAGTACCGTGGTGAGTTTGAAGAGCGTATGAAAGGCCTGATCTCAGAAGTAGAAGCCTGTGGAAATGTAATTCTGTTCCTTGATGAGATCCATACGATGATCGGTGCCGGAGGCGCAGAAGGAGCGATTGATGCATCCAGCATTCTGAAACCTTCACTGGCGAGAGGTGAGATGCAGCTGATCGGTGCAACTACGATTGCAGAATATCGGAAGTACATTGAGAAAGATGCAGCACTTGAGCGAAGATTCCAGCCGGTGACGATCGAAGAGCCGACACAGGAGCAGTGTGTTGAGATCTTAAAAGGCCTGAAAGAGAAATACGAAGCGCATCATAAAGTTGTGATTGAAGAACAGGCACTGGAGTCAGCTGTACAGCTGTCAGAGCGTTACATTACAGACCGGAATCTTCCGGATAAGGCTATCGATGTTTTGGATGAAGCATGCTCAAAGGTAAGTCTGAAGGGATATGAGGTTCCAGAGAATCTGAAGCAGTTAGAACAGGCAGTGAAAGAGCTTGCTTCGCAGAAGGAAGAGAGCATTGAACGGGGAGATTTTGCGGAAGCGTCTCTGATTCAGAAAGAACAGGATGCAGTGCAGAAGAAATTAGACTCAGTGAAGAAACGCTTTGAGAAGAAACAGGCGAAGGCGAACCCGCCGGTAACTGTAGATGTGGTTGCAGAAGTGGTGTCTGCATGGACAAAAGTACCGGTAAGCAAGCTCGCAGAGAGTGATGCCCAGCGTCTGAAGAATCTGGAGCATGTCCTTCAGAAGAGAGTGATCGGACAGGACGAGGCTGTCGGCGCAGTTGCACGAGCCGTGAAGAGAGGAAGAGTAGGACTGAAAGATCCGAAGCGCCCGATCGGTTCCTTCTTGTTCCTCGGGCCAACCGGTGTTGGTAAGACAGAATTATCGAAAGCACTGGCAGAAGCGTTATTTGGGAAAGAAGATGCAATGATCCGTGTTGACATGTCAGAATATATGGAGAAACATTCTGTTTCTAAGATGATCGGATCCCCTCCGGGATATGTCGGTCATGAAGAAGGTGGACAACTCAGTGACCAGGTGCGTACACATCCATATTCCGTGATTCTGTTTGATGAGATTGAGAAAGCACATCCGGATGTATTCAATGTACTTCTTCAGGTGCTGGATGATGGGCATATTACAGATTCTCAGGGAAGAAAGGTCGATTTCTCCAATACAGTGATCATCATGACTTCCAATGCCGGTGCAAAAGCAATTGTTGAACCGAAGAAACTTGGATTTGCGACAAAAGAAGATCCGGCGAGTGATTATAAGAAGATGAAGCAGAATGTGATGGACGAAGTGAAACAGATCTTCCGTCCGGAATTCCTGAACCGAATTGATGAGATTATTGTATTCCATTCACTCGGCAAAGAAGAGATGAAGAAAATCGTTTCTTTGTTATGCAATCAGTTTACTAAACGTCTGGAATCACAGATGAATATTTATCTGAAACTGCGTGAATCTGCGAAGGCTCTCATTGTGGAGAAAGGAACGGATGCGAAGTACGGAGCAAGACCACTGCGACGTGCATTGCAGACAGAACTGGAGGATAAGCTGGCAGATGCGATCCTGAACGGAGAGATTCAGGAAGGGGATCATGTGGCAGCAGGAGCATCCAAAAAGGGAATTCATTTTGTGAAGACAGAAGCTTAAAATTACATCGAATTGTAAATGTGAAGAATAAATAAAATCTATAGAAAAACTATTTTAAGTAGTATATAATAGGAACATATATATACCCAGGAGGAAATTAAAAATGGCAACAGTGAAAGAATTATTGCGTGCAGAGAACGACGGAACATTAAGCTTTGGAGATTACACTCTTGCATCCAAAACAAAGAAGGACGGATTTGAATTTAAAGGAGATCTTTATAAAGTAAAGACATTTGCGGAGATTACAAAGTTGGAGAAAAATGGAATGTTCGTTTATGAGTCTGTTCCGGGAAGTACAGTAGAGAACTTCAAAGAGACAGACACAGAAGTTGAGTTCACAGTTTCAGCACCGGAAGACGTACAGTTTACATTGGAACTTGAGCCAGAGAGCGAATATGAAGTATTTATCGCCGGAGAGTCTGCAGGTAAGATGGGAACAAACTTAAGCGGAAAATTAAGTGTAAGTGTTGAACTTAACGCAGATCAGAGTGCTGCAATCAAAGTTGTCAAATGCTAATCAGTCAGATTCGGATAGAAACAAGAGTAGTGTAAAAACAGAGGGAAAGGAATTGCAAGATGCGCCTTTCCCTTTTCTAATCTATAAACCTGGCAAGCTGTATTATGCTTGCTTCGAACAGAAAGGAAATTATGAATGGCAAAAGGAAAGAAAACAGTTTACTTCTGTCAGAATTGTGGGCATGAGGAAGCGAAGTGGCTTGGTCAGTGTCCAATGTGTAAGGAATGGAATACATTTGTCGAGGAGAGGATTGACAGTGGCATCACGAAAGGAACGACTGTAGCAGCCAGAGCGGTGAATGAAGCGAAAGTGGTTCCAATCACAGAAGTTTCCGCGGATGATGATACAAGGAATAAGACTGGAATTAAAGAATTAGACAGGGTTCTTGGTGGTGGGATCGTGCCGGGGTCACTCGTTCTGGTAGGAGGAGATCCGGGAATTGGAAAATCAACTTTGCTCTTGCAAGTCTGCCAGAGGATGGCGAAGCAGCAGAAGATTTTATATATTTCAGGTGAAGAGTCTCAGACTCAGATCAAGCTTCGTGCAAACCGTATGGGTGAATTCAGCCAGAATCTGTTGCTTTTGTGTGAGACGAATCTTGGGATTATCCGCAGCGTGATCGAGAAAGAGAAGCCGGAGCTTGTGATCATTGATTCCATCCAGACGATGTACAGTGAAGATGTGAATTCCGCACCGGGAAGTGTCTCCCAGGTCCGCGAGTCTACGAATGTATTTATGCAGCTGGCGAAGGGACTATGTATCCCAATCTTCATTGTTGGCCATGTGACAAAAGAAGGAACCGTGGCTGGTCCGCGTGTGCTGGAACATATGGTGGATACGGTACTTTATTTTGAAGGAGATCGTCATGCATCTTACCGAATCCTCAGAGCTGTGAAGAATCGTTTTGGCTCTACGAATGAGATCGGTGTCTTTGAGATGAGACAGAATGGACTTGTAGAAGTAGAGAATCCATCCGAATATATGCTGAGTGGAAAACCGGAGAATGCATCCGGTTCTGTTGTAGCCTGTTCGATGGAGGGAACACGCCCAATTCTTCTGGAGATTCAGGCACTAGTTGCAAGAACGAACTTTGGTATGCCGAGAAGAACTGCAGCAGGAACAGATTATAACAGGGTGAATCTTTTGATGGCAGTACTTGAAAAACGACTTGGTATGAATCTTGGAAATTGCGATGCTTATGTAAATATTGCGGGCGGAATCAAGATGAATGAGCCGGCAATCGATCTAGGAATCGTGATGGCACTTGTGTCAAGTTACCGGAATCGTCCGATCGATGAAAAAACGATCGTGTTCGGTGAGGTTGGTCTGAGTGGTGAGGTACGTGCGGTGAATATGCCGGAGCAGCGTGTGGCTGAGGCGAAGAAGCTTGGATTCGAGACGTGTATCCTTCCGGAAGTGTGCATGAAGACGGTGAAGGATGTTAAGGGAATCAAGCTGTTGGGTGTGAAGAGTGTGAATGAGGCTGTGGCGATTTTTTAGTAATAAGAAACATTGCAAGGTTATAATGAAATAGAGCAAATGAAGAAAGAAGTTTCTGATATAAGATGAAAATTTTACGTTAGAAACTTCTTTTTTTATATTTTAAGATGTGTTTTGGTTTACAACACGCTGAAAAATAATGGATAACGAAGTAATATAATAAACATTTGCTCTAAAAAATAAAAAAACAAACAGTATATAACAGTTGACAACAGTGATACACTGTTATATACTGTTTACAACGGGAGGTTGCTTATGAAGATTATAATCAATAATTCATCGATGGTACCGATCTATGAACAGATCATGGAGCAGATCAAAGCGCAGATCATCTCCGGAGAATTAAAAGAAAATGATATACTGCCGTCAGTAAGAACGATGGCAAAGGAACTGAAGATCAGTGCACTTACCGTAAAGAAGGCATATGACAATCTGGAAGCGGAGGGCATGACGGTCACGGTTCATGGAAAAGGAACTTATGTTGCAGCTTCGAATACACAGTTGATGGAAGAAGAGCGCAGAAAAGAAGTTGAGGCGGATCTGGAAGCGGCGATTCAGAAGGGAAGACGCTGCGGAATGAAAGAGGAAGAGATCCGCTCCTTGTTTGAACTCATCATGGAGGACGAATAATTATGTTAGATATCAAAGGGGTAAAGAAAAGCTACGGCGAATTTCAGTTAGACTGTTCGCTAAATGTAGCAAAAAGGAAGAATCACAGGTCTGGTCGGAGAGAACGGAGCCGGTAAGAGCACTGTGTTCAAGGCAGTACTCGGACTCATTTCCTATGATGGTGGCGAGATAAAGATTCTTGGGAAAAACACCGCAAGAGTTAAACGAGAAAGAAAAAGAACAGATGGGAGTAGTCCTGGCAGAAGCAGGGTTCAGCGGATATTTGAAAGGAAAAGATGTTGAGGCAGTTCTTGCTAAATTGTATTCAAAGTTTGAAGAAGAAAAATTTCTTCAGATGTGTGAAAGACATCAGATTCCACTGGATAAATTCTTAAAAGAGTATTCAACTGGAATGAAAGCAAAGCTGAATCTGATCATTGCATTGACGCATCAGGCAGATTTCCTGATGCTGGATGAGCCGACAGCCGGTCTTGATGTCGGAGCAAGAGAAAGGGTGCTGGATATTTTGAGAACATATATGGAGGAAGAACCGGAGAGAAGTATCCTGATCAGTTCACATATATCTTCAGACTTAGAGCATCTGTGTGATGATATTTATGTGATTCATAAAGGAAAGATTGTACTTCATGAAGAGATGGATAGAATTCTTGAAAAGTATGCCATGTTGAAAGTCAGCGAGGAACAGTATCAGGCTTTAGATAAAAACTATATCCTGAAAGAGAGAAAAGAAAATTTCGGAATTGCCTGTCTGACAAATGAGAAGCAGTATTATGCAGAGAATTATCCGGAAATTGTAGTGGAAAGCGGATCACTCGATCAGGTGATTCTGATGTTGACAGGAGGCGGGATGTGATGAAAGGAATCAGAGGGCTTTTGGAAAAGGATTTTCGGTTGTTTCGTTATCAAGGTGGAAAATTTTTTCTTGTAATTGCAATTGTGGGGTTATTTTTAAGTCTTGCAGGAAATATGGGGACCAATTTTGTCTCTATTTATATTACAAGTGTAATGGCAATTTATTCTGGAAGTACAATTAGTTATGATGAAGCAGAACATGGTTATAACTATCTTTTTTCTTTACCAATAAACAGAAAAATATATGTACAGGAAAAATATATTTTCTCATTTATTCTAACTGTAGTTGGATGGTGTGCTGGTATGATCTGTGCAGGAATTGCTGCAATGATAAAACCGGGAGAAAGATTTAATCTGGAAAGACTGGCAGAAAGTTCAATTGCGTTAATGATTATTTTAGCAATTTCAGGAATTGTGATTACAATTAAACTGAAATTTGAAGGCGAGAAAGGAAGGCTTGTATTTGCCATTATATTTTTGTCAATCTTTGTCGGGTGTTATTTGATCGGATATCTTGTGAACGTAAGTTCAAGCGTGGAGAAGAGATTTGCACAAGTGACAAAAGGAATCGAAGATACACAGATGATAATTTTAGTGATCGTGTTGAGTCTGCTTGTATGGTTCATTTCTTATATTTACAGTATGAGAGTCATGAAAAAGAAAGAGTTTTAGTTATTGTTCACTCCCGTGTCAATCACTTCGCTGATTGACACGGAGGATGCATGTTTTGGCTTGAATGCATCTCGCCCCATCGCCAAAGGCGATTTAAAATGGCGAGATGCGTTGCTGGTCGCACATTGTGTGAACAGTAACGAGTTTTAAGAGGAAATGGTGAAATCAGATGGAGTCAGTCATTTGGTTTCACCATTTTTATACATTAAATTTAATTAACTATCTAACTTGTTTGTGTGCAAAAAGTATTAAGAAAGTGTGAAAAAATAGAAATAATATTGACTTACTTGTGAAAAGTACTATATTTCATTTAGTTAATTAACTAACTAATTTTCACTATTCATTTTGTGGAAAAAATGATAGTCAGAATTTTTTTGTAGAATGTATCAATAGATCAAGGAGGGAAAAGAACGTGAAGTGTCATAAAGAGGATGCCCCATTACTTGGATTGATGGGACAGAGTATGCGCCTGATCGGAAAGAGAGCACAGGAATTGTATGCAGAATACGATTTGAACAGAGCCCAGTCAGGGATCTTATTTGCCCTTCATCAGGAAGATTCCATGTCTCAGAAAGAACTTGCGAAGCGCCTGAATGTAACGCCGCCGTCAATTACATCGATGATCAAGAAGATGGAGCAGGAAGGTTATATTACAAGAAAAGCTGATGAGCAGGATCAAAGAGTGATGCGACTTACCCTTGCACAGAAAGGGAAAGATTGCATAGATTATGTGATCAAGACAGCTGAGAAACTGGAAGAAATTGTATTTGAAGGAATGACTGCGGAAGAGAAGATGCTTTTTCGTCGGCTGCTCTTGCAAATCTTAGAGAATCTGGAGTAGTGAATGAAGTAGATTACTGTCACTGAAAATCAGTGATTTATAATAGATTGTGTAACTTGAAGAGAATTACCAGGAAAGGAAATACGCAGATTATGAAGAACTTATTCAAATACGCTGCATCATACTGGAAAGCTATGATTGCGATCGTGCTGATTCTGGTTGTGCAGGCGTATTGTGATCTGTCCTTGCCGGCCTACACATCAGATATTGTAAATGTAGGAATCCAGCAGGGCGGTATTGAAGATGAAGTACCGAGACAGATTGCAACAGAAGAAATGGAAAAATTGCTTTTGTTTGTATCGGAAGACGATCAACAGACGGTGATGGATGCATATACAGAAGATAATACTTCTTATAAAAAAGAAGCTTATGTCTTGAAAGATTCTGTTGCTGAAGAGGAAAATACGATGGAGAATCTGAAAGATATGCTTCAGATTCCAATGATGATGACATCCGGAATCGAGTCCGGAAGTGATACAACAAAACAGATGGAAGACAAGCTGAAAGAGCAGATGTCCCAGGGAATGGCGCAGAGCATGCCACAAGGGGCAGACCGGACAATGCCGGAAGGAATGCCACAAGGTGAATCCCAGGCGGAATCCCAGGCAGTGTCACTGGATGACATGTCTATGTTTGATCTTCTGAAAATGCTTCCGGCTGAGCAGAGAGCAACAATGGTTGAGAAGATTGAAGAGCAGATGTCAGAGATGCCGGATACAATTCTTGATCAGGCAGCAGTGAGCTTCTGCAGGAGTGCATATAAAGACCTTGGAATGGACATGGATCAGACACAGATTCATTATCTGTTAAAAACAGGAGGTCAGATGGCTGCACTTGCTCTTCTTGGAATGGTAGCAAGTATTATGGTTGCATTTCTGGCATCAAGAGTTGGAGCAAGTGCAGGACGTGATCTGAGAAGTGGAGTATTCCATAAGGTTGTTGGATTTTCAAACAACGAGTTCAATCATTTCTCAACAGCATCTTTGATCACGAGAAGTACGAATGATATCCAGCAGATTCAGATGCTGATCGTTATGCTGCTTCGTATGGTTCTGTATGCGCCAATCCTTGCAATCGGTGGAGTGCTGCAGGTTATGAAGACGAATGTATCCATGTCCTGGATCATCGGACTTGCGGTTATTATCATTGCATTTGTAGTTTTGTTGTTGTTCCTTGTTGTTATGCCAAAGTTCAAAGTGCTGCAGAATCTTGTTGACAAGTTGAACCTTGTAACAAGAGAGATTCTGACAGGACTTCCGGTTATCCGTGCATTCAGTACAGATAAGCATGAGGAAGAGAGATTTGATGATGCGAACCGCACACTGACGAAGACGAATCTTTTCGTCAACCGTGCAATGACATTTATGATGCCGGTGATGATGTTAGTCATGAACGGTGTATCTGTTCTGATCGTATGGACAGGAGCACATGGAATCAGTGATGGACAGATGCAGGTTGGAGATATGATGGCATTTATCCAATATACGATGCAGATCATTATGGGATTCTTAATGCTTTGTATGATTTCAATTATGCTTCCAAGAGCAGCTGTGGCAGCAGACCGTGTTGAGGAAGTGTTGAAGAGTGAGACAATGATCCACGATCCAAAGCAAGAAAAACATTTCCCAGAAGACGGAAAAGGAGTACTTACTTTCGATCATGTATCTTTCCGTTATCCGGGTGCAGATGAAGATGTTCTGGAAGATATTACATTTACAGCGAAGCCGGGTGAGACAACAGCAATCATTGGAAGTACCGGAAGCGGTAAGTCTACGCTGGTAAATCTGATTCCACGTTTCTATGATGTGACATCCGGAGACATTACGCTGGATGGTGTAGATATCCGTGAAGTGAAACAGCATGAACTTCGTGAGAAGCTTGGATATGTTCCGCAGAAGGGAGTTCTGTTCTCGGGAGATATCGCATCTAATATCATGTTTGGTAATTCACATGGAAGCGATGATGAGATGATCGAGGCGGCAGAGATTGCACAGGCAACAGAATTTATTGACACAAAACCGGAGAAATATAAGAGTCCGATCTCACAGGGAGGTTCGAATGTATCCGGTGGACAGAAGCAGAGACTTTCTATTGCAAGAGCAATCGCAAAGCACCCGCAGGTATTTATTTTTGACGACAGTTTTTCTGCCCTTGACTATAAGACGGATGTAACACTCCGCCGTGCGCTGGCTGAAAAGACAAGCGGAAGTACGGTGCTGATCGTTGCACAGAGAATCAGCACGATCCTGCATGCAGAGCAAATCATAGTATTGGACGAAGGCAAAGTGGCAGGTAAGGGAACTCATGCGGAGCTTCTCAAGAACTGTCCGGTATACCGTGAAATCGCAGAATCCCAGCTGTCCAGGAAAGAGTTAGAAGCAGCGTTAAATGAGCAGACAGATGGAAAGGAGGATCAGATTCATGGCTAGAATGCATGGCGGTCGAAGACCGAATGAAAAAGCAAAAGACTTCAAAGGAACAATGAAGAAACTGATCCGCTACATGGCAATTTACAAAGTACAGGTATTTTTCGTAGCCGTGTTTGCTATCTGTGGAACGATATTCAATATTGTCGGACCGAAGATTTTAGGAAAAGCAACGACGGAGATTTTCAATGGAACTTGTAAGTAAAGTTTCCGGTGGAGACGGAATGAATTTCGGTAAAATCGGACAGATTCTGCTGGGCTGTTCTTTGCCTGTAATGTGATCAGCGCAATTTGCAGTTTTG
>ENA-OQDL01000359-OQDL01000359.1-human-gut-metagenome-genome-assembly--contig:-NODE-359-length-30079-cov-3.207899_pt1 | contig 30079 bp, 31 predicted proteins | sample MGYA00242782_ERZ504609 | MGnify/ENA primary metagenome ERZ504609 (study PRJEB26092, sample SAMD00036320) | human gut metagenome | host: Homo sapiens | study: EMG produced TPA metagenomics assembly of... | reverse complement strand
ATTCCGTATTTTTCTGTGCCTATATAATAGCAATTGCCACTGCTACCACTTGCAAAGGCTTATAAATCTTACTTTCATTCTAATCTCCTTAATTTAAAAAGAGGGTATGTTAAAATTCGCTTCTTATTTGTTTCTTTTTAGGCACGGATTACATGGAAAGCACAGAATTTTCTTTATTTCCTTTTTTTCCGGAAAATCCGTGTAATCCGTGCCCTCAAAAAAAATCATCAAGTGTATTTCGACACCCCTCAAAGACAGTGCCATGAGGACAGAATTAAGCATGCTTAATTTATGCCGGATGCGACCTGTCTTTACATCGGGCGACAAATATAGCGAAAATATGCAATATAAAAGATTATACTTTCTTCTTTTTGTCGATGGATTCGGTGGTTTTGGCAAAAATCAGCAACGCTATGGCAGCCACCAATCCTATTCCCGCAAAGTAATACCAGATGTAATGCGCATTGGCGCTGGCAGCTTCCCAAGCTTCCCGGGTTGCAAATAAAGCCGGGTCGGGACAATATTTGGTAAGCAATACACCCGCTATGCCAAAACCGAAAATAGAGGACAGGAAAGAATGGAGATGGCTGAATCCGAGATACATGCCTTCTTCTCCCTCAGGAGCCTGTAAAGAGAAATATTCCAGATAGCGCGGAGAAATAAAGCATTCCGCCAAAGCTTGAACTACAATACCGAGTATCATCATCAATGTAATATTGCTCATGCCGGAAATAATCTCGTTGCCCAGCAGGTTTCCACACGCCATCAGTAACGCGGAAACAGGAATCAGGAACATACCGATGTTCATGGACGTAATAGCCGTACGCTTTGCCATCCACCTGGTGATGAAACTTACACAGCAAACCACAACAAAAGGATTTACATTGGCTATCCAGCCCGGCTTGGCCGTTTCGCCCGCCATACGGATAACATACTTGGGCATTGTGGCATATAATTGTTGCTGTACCATCCAGAATCCAGTTACGATAAGGATAAGAATCAATAAACGCCAGTTGGTGATGATGCGCAGGAAGCCTTGGCCTATTTCGCGCATGCTTTTACCTTCGCCTGCCGTATGTGCCGATTTATACAGAAGGACAACGGACAGCAACGCCAGAATAGTCATTGTGGCAGAGAAGAAGTTGATATAGATATAGGCCTGCTCACCGATAGCGTTGCGCAAGGGGTCGATAATGGTCTTTCCGGTAAAAGCACCGAAGTTCACCATCATATAAAAGATTGAATAACCACGGGCGCGGGTTGCTTCGGTGGTTTCTTTCGCAACCGATGCGGATATGATAGATTTGATGAACGAACCGCCGAGCATGATGACAAACAAAACGGGAACAATCATCCACCGTTCGCTACTGTCGGCCAGCCCTGAAAAGCGCGTAACTTCGCCATATTCCACCAGTCCGGCAGCTTCCAGCAGTGTAGGCAGCACGCCCAGACCCAAATATCCTGCAGATAGTAAGGAAAATGCGATAATCATTGATTTACGGAAACCTATCTTGTCGGCATAAGCTCCGGTAAAAATGGGAAGCAGATACAGTCCGCCCGAAAACAGACCAGAAATCATACTCGCTTCAAAATCGTTAAAACCTAAAATGTTGGACAGATAAATGGTAAGAACAATAAATACGGCATAATATGCCATGCGTTCAAAAAGTTCTACTGTGTTGCTTACCCAAAAGGCTTTGCTGAAACCTTTGGCATTAGTTTGGGGTGATTGAGTCATCCTTTACTGATTAATAGTTATGTTTTAATTACTTATATTTGCAGCAAATATACTCAATAACAATAAAACGGACAACGTATGAAAGATAAAATAGAAGTAGTAGCATTCGATGCAGACGATACCCTTTGGGAAAACGAGGTTTATTTTCAGGAGTTTGAGCATCAGTTCTGTGATTTACTGAAAGCATACCAACCGCAGAGTGCCGTTTCGCAAGAGCTGTTCAAGACAGAGATGAAAAACCTGCACATGTATGGCTACGGTTTGAAAAGCATGATGCTCAGCATGATTGAAACAGCCTGCCGGATTACCGGAGGAGAAGGTAACATGCATTGCGTGAAAGAAATCGTCAGGCTGGGGCAGGAGCTTCTTCAAAGACCCGTAACGCTTCTGGACGGGGTGGAAGAGGTGCTGCTCCGCCTGCAAGGAAAATACAGGCTGGTACTGGCGACCAAAGGAGACCTGTTCGACCAAAGAAGAAAAGTCCGGGAGTCGGGATTGATGCACTACTTCTGCCACATCGAGATAATGAGTGACAAGAAAGAAGCCGATTATCGGAAACTCCTTACCACTGTGGAATGCGCTCCGCAGAATTTCCTGATGTTGGGAAACTCCGTCAAGTCGGACATACTGCCGGTTTTGGAGCTGGGCGGATATGCAGCCCACATTCCTTACCACGTCACCTGGCAGTATGAAACCCATGATGGGGATATTGCGCATCCCAACTTCATCCGGTTAAAAAACATCACGGATATAATGGCAATATCTCCTGTAAGGTATCTGCTGCACAAGAAGCTTAATTCAGCGGTATCCAATGAAAAGCCCTTCCACGCTTGCCATAAGGTATCAAGCATGGAAGGGCTGATTTTAAAATTATCTCATTCCCGTCTTTTAGAACTGGAATGAACTTCTTGGCGTTGTAATAACTGATGTCCTCAATCATCTGATTGACGCGTTCCATTTCGGAAACGGAATTTCACCGTTTCCACATCACGGCCTACGAGGTTACACAACGTGCGGCGGAAGTATTCATGACGCGGTAGGAGAGGAAAGAACGCGAGTCTGTCAGCATACCTACGAAACGGCTCAGCAGACCGAGTACGGAGAGTGCATTCATCTGTTTTTCCATACCGTCTTTCTGATCGAGGAACCACCATCCGGAACCGAATTGAATCTTACCGGCAACAGTACCGTCCTGGAAGTTGCCCAACATGGTAGCGATTACCTCATTGGCACATGGGTTCAGATTATACAGAATGGTCTTTGTCAGTTTGCCTTCCGAATTCAGACGGTCGAGGAATTTAGCCATCGCCTTGGCGGTTGTAAACTCGCCGATAGAGTCGAAACCAGTGTCCGGGCCGAGCAGTTTGAACATCTTGCTGTTGTTGTTGCGGATAGCCCCGTAGTGGAATTGCTGTGTCCAGCCCTTTTCCCAATCCATCTCGCCAAAGGCAACCAGCATAGCCGACTTGAACTTCAGGATTTCTTCCTTAGTCAGTGCAGTACCGCCATATACCTTATTGAAGATTGCCTTAATTTCCGCATCCGTATAGTCTTCCGCATAGAATTCTTCGATGCCGTGGTCGGACAGCTTGCATCCCTGGGCGGCAAAGAAGTCATGACGCTTGCGCAAAGCGGCAATCATATCGTCGAAAGTAGAAATAGTCACACCGCTTACTTCCGCCAGCTTCTCTACGTAAGCACGGAAATCGCCGGGAACTTCCACCGCCATCGCCTTGTCGGGGCGCCAGGTAGGAAGCATCTTTATCTCAAATCCGCTCTCACGGGTCTTGATATGATATTCCAGCGAGTCAATGGGGTCGTCCGTAGTACACACGGTTTCCACGTGATAACGGCGCATCATGCCGCGGGCAGAATATTCGGGTTGTTTCAGTTTCTCGTTACATTCGTCGTAGATTTCACGTGCGGTCTTGGGGTTCAGAATCTTGTCGATGCCGAATGCCGTCTTCAACTCCAGGTGCGTCCAGTGATACAAAGGATTGCGGAAAGTATAAGGTACGGTTTCCGCCCATTTCTCAAACTTTTCCCAATCGGTGGTGTCCTTGCCGGTACAGAAACGTTCGTCCACACCGTTGGTACGCATGGCACGCCACTTGTAGTGGTCGCCGCCCAGCCAGATTTCCGTCAGTGACTTGAATTGGTAGTCGTCTGCTACCATTTGTGGAATTAAATGACAGTGATAGTCGATAATCGGCATTTTAGCCGCATGCTCGTGGTACAACTTCTGCGCGGTTTCAGTCTGCAACAGGAAGTTCTCGTCCATAAAGTTTTTCATCTTCTTGTGTTTTAAGTATCTAAAAATTTTACTTTCTTGTCATTACACCTATATAGTATTGATTGTAAAGCTAATAGGCTCGATAACGCTTTTTGCTTTTATTAACCGTTATCGAACACAAAAGTAGAAATTTTACTTGGAGAAACAAAATAATTCGTATCTTTGCGGCAAATATTTATAATATTTAAGTTTTTAAATGTAAGACCTTTAAACACCTTAGGGCGGGAGAAGATGGAAAACAAGATTATACGATAAAAGACATTGCACGCATGGCCGGCGTCTCTGCCGGAACCGTAGACCGCGTGCTTCATAACCGGGGCGACGTATCCCGTGCAAGCAGAGATAAGGTTCAAAAAGTCCTCGATGAAATCGATTACCATCCCAACATGTTTGCCATAGGTCTGGCGGCAAAGAAGCGCTACCATATAGTATGTATCATACCTTATTATATAGAGCATGATTTACTGGCACTCCGTTGCGGCGGGCATAGACCGTGCCGCACAAGAGCTACGGCCGTTCAACGTAGGGGTGGACTATCTTTTTTACAGCCATGCGGATAAAGCGTCCTATGAAACGGCATGTGCGCAACTTCAATCCGTTGTTGCCGATGGGGTGTTGATAGCCCCGAATTTTCAGGATGATACCCTGAAGCTGACATCGTATCTGGAAGATAAAAAGATACCTTATGCCTTCATCGACTTCAATATGGAGCAGACTCATGCACTATGCTATATAGGCCAGGACTCCAAAGTCAGCGGATACATCGCCGCCAAAATACTGATGCGCCGCTACCGCGAAGGGCAGGAGCTGGCGCTTTTCCTGAACAATCAGAAGAACAGCCCCGCCGAGGTGCAGATGCAACGGCGCCTGGAAGGCTTTATGCAGTATCTTGCGGCCGAGCACAAAAACCTGACTATACACGATGTCGTTCTCCACAAGGAAGACACCGCCGCCAACGAGAAAGTGCTGGATGCTTTCTTCTCCGGACATCCCAAAGCCACTTTAGGGGTCGTATTCAACTCACGCGTGTATCAAGTGGCGGACTACTTGCAGAAAAAGAACCTGAAGTTGGATGCACTGGTCGGCTACGACCTGCTTCAGAAGAATGTGGAACACCTGAAAAACGGCGAAGTGAACTATCTCATCGGACAACGGCCGGGACTGCAAGGTTATTGCGGCATCAAAGCGCTGTGCAATCACGTGGTATTCAAAAAACCGGTCACAGCCGTAAAATATATGCCTATCGACATCCTGATGAAGGAAAACATCGACTTCTATTTTGAGTTTGAATAATCCTGCATATAGTAAGAAAGACTATCAATCATAATCCAACAATCATAATTAAAATCATTTTCAAGATGAAAGCATTAAACAAACAGACGGCTCCCAAGTCCGTTGCTCCTGAACGAATCATCCAGTTCGGTGAAGGTAACTTCCTTCGTGCATTTGTAGACTGGATTGTTTACAACATGAACCAAAAGACCGACTTCAACGGCAGTGTTGTAGTGGTTCAGCCTATCGAAAAAGGAATGGCGGAATGGCTGAACGGCCAGGACTGCCTTTACCATGTCAACCTGCAGGGCCGTTTGAACGGTGAAGCGGTAAACAGCCTCACGCGTATCGACTGCATCAGCCGCGCATTGAATCCCTATTCTCAGAACTCTGCATTCATGGCGCTTGCCGACCAGCCCGAAATCCGTTTCGTTATCTCCAACACCACGGAAGCCGGCATCGCGTTCGACCCGAACTGCAAGTTCAGCGACGCCCCCGCATCTTCTTATCCGGGCAAGTTGACCCAGTTGCTGTTCCGTCGTTTCAAGACGTTCAAGGGCGACAAGAGCAAAGGCCTTATCATCATGCCTTGCGAATTGATTTTCCTGAACGGACATCACCTGAAAGAATGTATCTACCAGTACATCGAACTGTGGAAAGACGACTTCGGAGCGGATTACGAGAAGTTCAAGACCTGGTTCACAAAGTACTGCTATGTATGCGCCACTCTGGTAGACCGCATCGTTCCGGGCTTCCCGCGCAAGGAGATTGCGCAGATTCAGAAGAAAATCTGTTATGCCGACAACCTGGTTGTACAGGCCGAAATCTTCCACCTGTGGGTTATCGAGGCAGCCGAGAATCTCTCTCTCCGCCAGTTGGCAGAGGAGTTCCCTGCAAACAAGGCGGGATTGAACGTACTCTTCGTGAAGTCCGAAGCTCCTTACCACGAAAGAAAGGTTACTTTGCTGAACGGTCCTCACACCGTGCTTTCTCCGGTGGCTTACCTGAGCGGCGTAAACATCGTGCGCGATGCCTGCAACCACCCCGTTATCGGCAAGTATGTCCGTAAAGTACAGTTTGACGAACTGATGCAGACGCTGAACCTGCCTATGGACGAACTGAAGAAGTTCGCCGCCGATGTATTGGAACGTTTCGACAATCCTTATGTAGAGCACCAGGTAACCAGCATCATGCTGAATTCCTTCCCGAAATACCAGACCCGCGACCTGCCGGGCTTGAAGACTTATCTGGAACGCAAGGGCGAACTTCCGAAAGGCCTCGTACTCGGTCTTGCCGCCATCATCACATATTACAAGGGCGGCGTGCGTGCCGACGGCGCTGAAATCACTCCGAACGACGCTCCCGAAATCATGCAACTGCTGAAAGACCTTTGGGCAACAGGCGATACCCGCAAAGTAGCGGAAGGCGTATTGGCAGCCAAAGACCTCATCTGGGGCGAGCACGGAGACTTGAACGCCATTCCGGGACTGACGGATATGGTAACCGGCTTCCTGAACTCTATCCAGGAGAAGGGTATGCTGGAAACAGTAAAAAGCATTCTCTGATAAAGAACCGGTATGACAAAAGAAAAACAGGGCAGGGCTTCGGCTTTGCCTTGTTTTTTTATGCCCGACCTACCCAATAAAACAGCCGTTATATGGTGCCGGCCGGATTTTTTCGCGTATCTTTACCGGATAAAGCGATATTCATCAAAATTCTGATAACTAATGGAAAACAACTCCGACTTAAACAATCAAGCAGCCCAATACACATTGTGCTTCAACACCCGATGCCCGAAAGCCGAAAACTGCCTGCGGCACAGTATGACACAATACACCACGGCGCAAAACATCCGGCTGTCCGTCATCAACCCCCTCTGCTATCCGGCGGCAGGGAAGGAGTGCCCGCACTTCCGCAGCAACAAGAAAATACGGGTGGCATGGGGCTTCAAGAAACTTTACGATGATATGCCCGCACGCATCTCCCGTGCCATTCACCTCAATCTGGAAGCCATATTCAACCATTCGCCCTATTACCGGTATCGCAACCAGAAGCTGGGGCTTACTCCGAAGCAGCAGGAGTGCATCCGCCAGGTATGCCGGAAGCATGGCTGGAAAGAGGAGATACAGTTCGACCGGTACACCGAGGAATACGACTGGTAAGCACTTTGTCGGTATTCCACCGCAGGGTAGCCGGCATTCCACCACAGGATACCTCAACTACCGGCAGGTGGTACAGGGAATACCAACCGTTGGTAGCTCTTGTACCACGCAGTGGTACGCGCCGTACCTTAGTAAGGTACTTCTCGTACCAAACTGTGGTACGGACAGTACCAAGCAAAGAAATTTATTGGTACATGCATACAACTGACCGCCAGCAAGGTACACAATATGAATTTACGAACATATTTTCACTATCTTTGTTCCCTGTATCAGCAGGATTATACAAAACGGAAACATGAAATACGGAGTAAACAGAAAAGTATTGCTTATAACCGCCGGAGTGGTATGGATTATAGCCGGGGGCAATATCCTCAGGATAGGGATAATGACATGGCTGACAGATTCCCAATACTGGCTTTTCAAGATAGGAGAGGCCACAGTCGTGTTCCTTCTCTTCTTTTTGTTTGTTTTCAAAAGGCTTTATTACAAGCACACCAAACGTATCGGAGAAAAGAAGAAAGAGAAGAACTGCCCTTTTTCTTTCTTTGACGTAAAAGGCTGGATTATAATGGTCTTCATGATAACGTTCGGCATTACGATGCGCTCGTTCCATATATTGCCGGACGCGTTTATTTCGGTGTTCTATACCGGGCTGTCGCTTGCGCTCATCTTCACCGGAGTATTGTTTATACGCTATTGGTGGATAAACCGGAAAGGCAATCTCTTTACTCCGCCGCCCGAAGAATAAAAGTGGTGGCGCCGATGGTTACAATGGCTCCGTCCTCAATGCGGATACGGTCTTTATCACCCAGAATTTCATTGTTCAGGAAAGTACCCGTCAGGCTGGGGGCGTCGCGCAGGGTATAGACAAGGTTGCCTTGCTTGTTGCGCTTCACATTGATAATGCAGTGCGTACGGTCCATGCTCATGTCCGAGGTTTCTATCGGGACATTGACAACCGTCCCTACGCAGCGGCGGCCGATTTTATTGTCTCCCTCCTGTAGCGGCAGCACTTGCTTGAATCCGAAAACATTCTCAATGACCGTAATGCTTCCGAAGGCTTCCTTGTATTCGGTTTCGTCCGGATTCTCCTCTTTCTGCGGAGCTTTCATCTTTGTCTTGCCCAAACGTATGCTGAACTGCTTCTTACAGTTTTCGCAGACAAATACCAGGGACTGGCCTTCCGTATATTTTGTTTCGTCGAAAGTCAGATAGTTCTCACATTTGGGGCAACGGATACGTTTCATTGAATTGTCGGAATAGTTGATGGTTAATAATTGACTGTGAAGAAAGTTATCTTTTCAGAACCCAGGCACTCTTGTATGCTTCATTCTGGCGAATCAGGTTCAAGGCACGGTATGCCTCTTTCTCCGTGGCACAGGACTGAATGCTGACGCGCATCTTGCCGTCACCGATAATCGCTTTAGCTCCTGCATAACCTTTGGCAACCAACTGCTGCGCCATGGTGTCGGCGTCTTTTTCAGAACCCACGCTGGCTACGATAATATGATAAGGTGTCTTTACGGCTTGAACGGCAGGAGCGGCAACTGTGGGCGCTGCTTTAGGTTGAGCCGCAATTGTTGCAGCCTGCTGACGGACTTTTACTTCTTTTACGGCAACGGGAGCAACCGGTTTCTTGCCGGCGCTACGGGTGGTTTTCGCCTTCTTACCCGTCTCCTGCTGATGGATGACAATCGGAGTGATGGCCAATGACTGCTTTTCTATCTGCCCGAACAAATCACCAGGCAGCAGCCGCGCATAGTTGGCTTCCATCACTTCGGTGTTTTCTACGGGTGCGGGAAGAAAAAAAGAACAGAGCCGCAACGGCAATCATGGCAACGGCATTCGTCAGATAAGAAGTGTTGATTCGCATCCCATACTTACGCTTCTTTTCTTCCCGGACAACCGGTGCGAAAGGAATAGTCTTGCTTCCGTTCCGGCAGGGCTTGTGCAAGACTGCCAGTTCCTGCATTTCAAAAACTGCCAAGCCCGTATAAGTAAGGAGTAGTAAGCTTATCGTCGTAAGGTGTGAAATCGTAGGAATCATGAATGTTATAGCGCAATTCGCCGATATTGGGCAAATCCGCTTTTCCATTCTCATGAAGAAGAGCCAGCAGTTCTTTCACCGATTTGCCTACAATCCTGGTGGCATCAGAAAAATCCGTATCATACACAGCCATGTAGGATTGTACCAACAGCCCGTCGTTCATCTTCAGTTGCGGATTGAAGCCGATGATGCGGGTAGGGGGCAAAAACGTATTTTCTTCCGCCACTCTCATTGCCGGAGTGTAGTGAGCGACAAATCCGCCCAACCCCGGAACAATGACACAATCATTCTCCAATAATAATGCTTCTATGTGCTGTGCTAATTCAATCATGCTACAAAAGTAGCGGTTTTATCGGATATATGCCACTTCGGGCTGCTTTTCTTACTAAGAATTTATAAACACGGCAAACTTTGGAAACTCCTTTATCGCCCATGACCGATATATTAGATTTTTTTCCTACTTTTGCACCGTTTTCTACGTTTCTCTTTAATCAGGACTATAAACTATATTATATATTCGATAATGAACACAGATAACTGTCAGCACTTAACCAAATACAGACTATTTGCCGTAATGCGTATTCCTATCTGTTTGTTGGCCATTATTCTTGCAGGTAGCGGTATGGCAACGGCACAGGTTTCGCCTTTTGTGGAATACGGAGCCACCGTGCACACGGGCGACAATACTCCTTTGTGGCAAGTGAGCAACCAACAGGGACTCGGCTCTATTTACGACAATACGTATATACGGGGCGGACTGGGCTACAAACACCGGCTCGGCAAGTGGAAGTTCGAAGAAAAGCTGGACATGGTAGCAGCCGTGGGCATGAACTTCAAGGGCGATAAGGACATTTTTATCCAGCAGGCCTATATAGATGCACGTTACAAGTGGCTGGGAATTTTTGCCGGAAGCCGCGAGAAAGGCGCTCCATTGCTGAATAACGCTTTGAGTAGCGGCGACATGACATGGTCGGGCAACGCGAGGCCGATTCCGCAAATAATGATAGGCATCCCCGAATACTTGTATGTCCTTCCGCGTTTCGCCATTAAAGGTGAAATCTCTTACGGATGGTTCACCGATAACAAATATCAGGAACGGAAGGTAGGAGCAGGGCATTGGTACACAAAAGACATCAAATATCATCATAAAGAAGGATTTGTCCGCGTCGGTGTGCCCAACGGAAAATGGCAGCTCGACATCGGCATGACGCTCGATACGCAATTCGGCGGAACGCTGGTGAATGCGGACGGCAGCACGGTAAATCTGGGCAATACGCTGAAAGATTATTTCAGAGTATTTATCCCCGGCTCCGGCGGTGAAGACAAACCCTGGAACGACAGCAATTTCTATCAGGGCAACTTCCTGGGCAGCGAACAGATAAAGCTGACCCACCGTTCCGATAAATTCTCTATCAGCGCATACCTGTGCAATCATTTCGACGACTTCTCCGCTATGGGCAAGCAGAACGGTTGGGACGGATTGTGGGGACTTGAAATGAACTTCAACAACTTCAAGCCCGTCAATGCGGTTGTGTTCGAGTTCCTGCAGACCACCAATATGAGCGGTCCGCTGCACGGCTTGCACGAACCCGAAGAAGGCCCCGTACACAAGACCGGCGGTTCCGACAACTATTACAACAACGGCCTTTACCCCGGCTGGGCGCATTGGGGCATGATGATAGCCAATCCTCTGATTGCTTCGCCTATCTATAACCGGGACGGTGACATGACGTTCAAGTACAACCGCATAAAAGCGCTGCACATCGGCTGGAGCGGACAAATAACTTCCGAATGGAGCTACATAGCCAAAATGAGCCACAACAGAACATGGGGTACTCCCGGTGCTCCCACACTGGATATTCTGGAGAACTTTTCGGCCTATGCCTCGTTCTCTTATTCTCCGAAAGATGGAAAGGCTGGAATTTCAACGCCTCTCTCGCTTTGGACATGGGAGATATATACGGAGACAACTTCGGATTTCAAATGAAAATACATAAAACATTCTAAAGCAATGAACTACATACAGACAGAAATTGACGGCGTATGGATCATCGAACCGAAAGTGTTCAATGATGCACGCGGCTACTTCATGGAAGCCTTTAAGGAAGAAGAATTCCGTGCCAATATCGGCGATGTACATTTTGTACAGGACAACGAATCAAAATCCTCTTTCGGCGTACTGCGCGGGTTGCATTACCAGAAAGGCGAATACAGCCAGGCGAAACTGGTACGTGTCATAAAAGGTAAAGTTTTGGATGTTGCGGTCGATTTACGCCGTTCTTCTCCTACGTTCGGCAAGTACGTCAGCGTGGAACTGAGCGAAGAGAACAAGCGTCAGTTCTTTATTCCCCGCGGATTTGCCCATGGCTTTCTGGTACTGAGCGAAGAGGCAATCTTTACCTACAAAGTAGATAACGGTTATGCTCCGCAGGCGGAAGCGTCGATTCGCTTCAATGATGAAACCATAGGCATCGACTGGCCGGTTGCGGAATCTCAGTTCATATTATCGGAGAAAGACGGACATGCCGTATCTTTCAAAGATGCGGAATATTTTGAATAAGATATGAAGATAGCCATTGTCGGTACGGGGTACGTCGGTTTGGTAACCGGTACTTGTTTTGCTGAAATAGGTGTCAATGTCATTTGCGTCGACACAAACAGCGAAAAGATAGAAGCATTGAAGCAGGGTATTATCCCAATCTATGAAAACGGATTGGAGGAAATGGTAAACCGGAACGCGAAAGCAGGACGCCTGCAATTCACGACTTCTCTGGAAAGTTGCCTGAACGAAGTGGATGTTATATTCAGCGCCGTGGGTACTCCGCCCGACGAGGATGGCAGTGCAGACCTGAGTTATGTGCTTGAAGTGGCGCGTACCATCGGGCGTAACATGACGAAATATGTATTGGTGGTAACCAAAAGCACCGTGCCCGTAGGCACCGCCGGAAAGGTGCGCATGGCTATCCAGGACGAATTGGATAAGCGGGGAGTACAGATAGACTTCGATGTAGCTTCCAATCCCGAATTCCTGAAAGAAGGAAATGCGGTAGCAGACTTTATGAGCCCCGACCGGGTAGTGGTGGGAGTGGAGTCCGAACGTGCAAAGAAACTGATGAGCAAACTTTACAAACCGTTTCTGCTGAACAACTTCCGCGTTATCTTCATGGATATTCCGTCTGCCGAAATGACCAAATACGCAGCCAACTCCATGCTTGCCACCCGCATCAGCTTCATGAACGACATTGCCAACCTGTGCGAACTGGTGGGAGCCGACGTCAATATGGTACGCAGCGGCATCGGTTCCGATACGCGTATCGGCCGTAAGTTCCTCTATCCGGGCATCGGATATGGCGGTTCGTGCTTCCCGAAAGACGTAAAGGCATTAATCAAGACCGCCGAACAGAACGGTTACCGGATGCGTGTGCTCCAGGCTGTAGAGGAAGTCAATGAAAAGCAGAAAAGCATCTTGTTTGAAAAACTGCAACGGCACTTCAACGGCGATTTGCACGATAAGACAATTGCCTTGTGGGGATTGGCTTTCAAGCCGGAAACAGACGACATGCGCGAGGCGCCTTCGCTGATTCTGATTGACAAGTTGCTGAATGCCGGTTGTAAAGTGCGTGTGTACGATCCGGCTGCCATGACGGAGTGCCGCCGCAGGATAGGCGACAGCGTCTGCTATGCCACCGATATGTACGATGCCGCACTCGATGCGGATGCCTTGATGCTGGTGACGGAATGGAAAGAATTCCGCCTGCCGTCATGGGTCGTTATCAAAAAGCCATGAGAACCCCGGTGTTACTGGACGGTCGTAATATCTACGAAAAGAAAGAAATAGAAGAACTTGGATTTACCTACCACTGTATAGGTAAATAAAGGAAGGAGATAGACATGAAAAAACTCGTAATAGAGTTGTGCTGCGTCATAGCGTTGGCTGCATGCGGTAATGGTAAAGAGCAAAAACAGTCGAAGAAGACGCTATGGCCAAGGCTCTGCTTCAGGGTGTCTGGATAAATGATGAAACCGAACTGCCCCTGATGCGTATAGAAGGAGATACCATATACTATGCCGATCCTCAGAATATCCCCGTATCATTCAAGATTATACGAGATACGATGTATGTGTACGGCAATCATACCGTGACTTACAAGATTGACCGACAGACAGAATACAGCTTCTGGTTTCATTCATTGGCGGATGAGATTATAAAACTGCATAAATCGGAAAATCCGGAGGATATACTCGCCTTTGAAAACAAGGAAGTGGAAGTCATACCCACCACGGAAGTGGTGAAAAAGGACAGCGTAGTGATGTACAAAGGCACACGCTACCGGGGATATGTGTACGTCAACCCTTCGACAATGAAAGTTATCCGCTCATCCTATTCAGAGGGTGGCATCAGCGTGGACAATGTCTATTATGACAATGTCATACATATTTGCGTGTATGAGGGCAGACGAATGTTGTATGGCAAAGACATTACCAAGAAGGCATTTGCCGGCATCTTTCCCGAAGATATTCTGAGCCAGATGATTCTTGCCGATATGAATTTTATGGGAGTTGATAATAAAGGCTACCAATATCAGGCAACCTTACGCGTGCCGGAAAGCTCCGTATATAGTCTGGCAGATATTACCATCGGATTCGATAATCGGATGGACATAAAAAAATGCGGAATAAATTCCGCTTTTTACTTATTCCTGCTTCTTTGCCTGAGTGGGCTTTTTGCTGCCGTCCCTGCGTTTGTTATTATTTCTGTTGCCGCCTTTGCCGGTTCCGTTGTTCCGGCGTCCGCCGCCTTTAAAGCTGCTGCGTTTGCGTCCGTCATTGGAGCGCGGCTTGTATTCGGGAGCTTCACCCAACTCTTCCGGCACAGGTATCTTATAGATTTCTTTTTCCAGGAAATTCTCTATGCTCTTGAAATTCGTCTGTTCCTTTTCATTGACGAAAGTAAGGGCTACACCGTCATTGTTGGCACGTGCCGTACGTCCGATGCGGTGCACGTAATCTTCACTGTCATGCGGCACATCATAATTGATAACCAGACGGATGTCATCTATATCGATACCGCGCGCCACAATATCGGTGGCAACCAGAATATTGATTCGTCCCGCCTTGAACTCGTACATTACTTCCTCACGCTGCGCCTGCTCAAGGTCGGAGTGCATTTCCCCAACGTTCAGCTTCATTTGCTTCAGGGCTTTGGCCACCTCTTTCACCTTCAACTTGGAAGAAGCGAAGATAATGACACGTTCGGGTGTCTGCTCGGCGAAAAGACTGCGAATGATACCCAATTTCTGGTTCTCATAGCATATATAGGCAGCCTGTACGATTTTCTCGGCAGGTTTGGAAACGGCAAGTTTCACTTCTGCCGGATTATGCAGAATGTTTTGCGCCAACTGTTGTATCTTGGCAGGCATCGTAGCCGAAAACATAATGGTCTGACGCTCCTTAGGCAGGAATTTCACAATCTGCATAATGTCATCATAAAATCCCATATCGAGCATACGGTCTGCTTCATCCAAAATGAAATAGGAGACGCGTGAAAGGTCTACATATCCCAGACTGAGATGAGCTATCAGACGTCCCGGAGTAGCGATTACAACATCCGCTCCCAAAGTCAGTCCTCTTTTTTGCTGCTCGAAAAGCACTCCGTCATTACCGCCGTACACGGCCACGCTGCTCACCGGCATGAAATAGGAGAAACCTTCCATCTGCTGGTCTATCTGCTGAGCCAGTTCCCGTGTAGGGGCCATTACTATACAGTTGATGGAATCTTCGGGATGCCCGCCTTCCGAAAGCTTGTTCAATATAGGTAACAGATAGGCAGCTGTTTTTTCCGGTCCCGGTTTGTGCAACAGCTATCAAATCCCGGCCTTCGAGTATAACAGGTATTGATTTTTCTTGTATCGGAGTGCACTCGTCAAAGCGCATTGCGTCCAGTGCTTCAAGCACATTGTCATTTAAATTTAGTTCAGAAAACTTCATGTATTTCTTTATATTTGCTGCAAAGATAATGCAAACCGGGGGCAGAACAAAATAAGCCCGCTTAAAAAACAGGCTCCTATGATAATTAATTATCGCAGGAGCCTGTGAATTTTATCGTACGGACTTATTTTACCGCGGAATATCTATATAGGAATCCTTGAATCCCAAGAAATAAAGCACTCCGTCCAAGCCGATGGTATTAATGGACTGCTTGGCATTTGCCACAACTTTAGGCTTGGCATGAAAAGCAATGCCCAATCCGGCTATCCCCAGCATCGGCAAGTCATTGGCTCCGTCACCTACTGCAATGGTCTGTGCTATATCCACTTTCTCAACCTGCGCTATCAGACGCAGCAGTTCCGCTTTGCGTTTGCCGTCCACTACATCGCCGAGATAACGTCCGGTCAGTTTGCCATTCTCTATTTCCAGTTCATTGGCATATACATAGTCAATGCCGTATTTCTGCTGGAGATAATGCCCGAAGTAAGTGAAACCACCTGAAAGAATAGCTATTTTATAACCATATTTCTTCAGAACATACATCAGTCGGTCGACCCCCTCCGTAATAGGCAGGTTCTCGGCAATCTCCTGCATGACAGATTCGTCCAACCCTTTCAATAATGCCACCCGCTCACGGAAGCTCTCCGTAAAGTCTATTTCTCCCCGCATGGCACGTTCCGTGATAGCCTTTACCTGCTCGCCGACACCTGCACGAATGGCCAGTTCGTCGATAACTTCGGTCTCTATCAGTGTGGAGTCCATATCAAAACAGATAAGGCGGCGCATACGGCGATACATATTATCCAGTTGGAAAGAGAAATCCATTTCCAGTTCACTGGCCAGCCGCATCAGTTCTTCTTGCATACCGATACGGTCTTTAGGGGTGCCTCGTACGGAAAATTCAATGCAGGCACGCGTCTTTGTATCACATTCGTCCAACGGAATACGCCCCGTAAGACGTTTGATGGCATCAATGTTCATTCCTTGCTCCGCCAGAATACGGGTCACCGCCGAAATCTGACGGGCAGACAACTTACGTCCGAGCAACGTGAGAATGTAACGGTTCTTGCCCTGCATGCTCACCCAGTCCTCATATTCTTTTGCTGTAATAGGGTAGAAACGGATGGTGACACCCAAGGACGATGCCTTGAAAAGCAGCTCTTTCATGATAAAGCCGGAATGTTGTTCTTCCGTCTTACATAAAATACCTAACGACAGGGTGTTATGGATGTCGGCTTGTCCGATGTCAAGGATAGTTGCATCGTACTTGGCAAGAATTTCTGTAACCGAAGCCGTCAGTCCCGGACGGTCTTCACCTGTTACGCGGATCAGGATAAGTTCTGTACTTAATGGTTTCATAAGTTGTCTATTAATAGGATAACAAGCCACAAAAGTAAGGAAAAATCCCGCCTTTTATGCTAAATAACATAAAAAATTGCACTGAAAAAGTGAGAAAATCGCTTGTTTATTTGGAAGTTTCTTTAAGAATTACTTACCTTTGCACCCGATTTCAGAATTAAAGGCTTTGAGTATCAATGAATTCCTCTCATTGCAAGGTCTGAGAAGATGACATTCCGGGAAGAAATCACTGCCAAAAAGGACAGTCCCGGATAGTATTAACCAAAATCGTGTTACATGAAATATGTAAAATGGATTTTTGTTGTATTACTAATTGGTTCCTTGACTTCTTTTGTAGAAAAAGACAAACCGACCGGCGGTTTGAATGTGGGTGACATAGCCCCAGGACTTCAAAATCCAATCTATGTCTGCCGGGCAACCGTTAGCCGAACTTTCGGACATGAAAGGCAAATATGTGTTGCTTAGCTTTTGGGCAAGTTATGACGCGCACTCCCGGATGCAAAACGCGAGTTTGAGCAATGTGCTTCGTTCCGCTTCCCGCAATGAAAATGTAGAAATGGTTTCCGTCTCATTCGATGAGTATCAGTCTATCTTTAAGGAAACCGTTCGTAAGGACCAAATAGTTACGCCCACCTGTTTCGTGGAAACTAAAGGCGAGTCCTCCGGCTTATTCAAGAAATATCGCTTAGGTCGCGGATTTACTAACTATTTACTGGATGAAAATGGTGTGATTATTGCCAAAAACATCTCTGCTGCAGAGCTTTCGGCTTACTTGAATTAAGCGCTTCAATGCATAGCATGGCAATGAAGGGATTAAAGAACCTGTAAGAAGAAAGTGGGGATTCTTCCGACAAAGGCGGTCTGTCCGCCTGAAAAGAAAGAAGAACAAAACAAAAGAGGAAATGAATACAACAAAAAAGCCGTCCCGCACTTGTGGAAACACAAGAGTGGGACGGCTTCTTATTTTTTACACTATTCTGCGGTATGCTTTGACAACAGCTTCCTACAGTTGCCTACTTCGGCGCTTTCTTATACAAATAGAATGCTATGAATGCATAAAGCAGGTTCGGTATCCATACCGCTATGACGGGCGGCACATTACCATTCACTGCAAATGTAGAGGCAATCGTCTGGAACAGGATATACGAGAAACTTAATCCCAAGCCTATGCCCAAATGCAATCCCATGCCGCCTTTTGTCTTTTTCGAAGAAAGAGATACGCCAATCAGCGTCAGGATAAACGAGGCAAAAGACATGGCTATACGTTTATGATATTCTATCTCGAACTCCTTGATATTGGCAAAACCGCGTTGCCGTTGCCGGTCTATGTACTCGCTCAACTGAGGGCTGGTGAGCATTTCCTGCTGGTTTTTCATTATGAGGAAGTCGGCAGGTTCCATAAAGAGAATGGTATCCAGCCGCTCTCCTTTAACGATGCTTTCGCGCATACCGTCCATTTCACGGATCATGTAGTCCTTCACCTTCCATTTGTGGACGGCTGCCGTATCGTAAGTAATGCTGCGTGCGGTAAGATGGGACACTAACTGCTTGTCCTTGAACTTATCGAGCGAAAAGCGGTAACCCGTTTTGCTGTAATCCTCAAAGCGCTCTATATAGGCAATGACTCCCGAATCGACCTCCAACTGAATATTGCGGGCTGTGGTGGACTTGCGGGGCTTATAGTATTTGTCCTCAAAATTAAGCCGCGTAACGCTGCCTTTAGGAATGACATACGAACCGAGACAGAACGTAGTGATTGCGATAATAGCCGCCGACACCATATAAGGACGCAGCATGCGCTTAAAACTCATTCCCGTAGAGAACATTGCGATAATCTCCGAGTTCTCCGCAAGTTTGGAAGTAAAGAAAATTACTGCGATGAAGACAAACAGCGGACTGAACAGATTGGCAAAGTAGGGGATGAAGTTCATGTAGTAATCGAAGATAATGGCTTGCCATGGCGCTTCATGAGACATGAAGCGGTCCATTTTTTCATTAAAGTCGAATACTACGGCGATAGAAATAATCAGGGCTATGGCAAACACGTATGTTCCCAGGAACTTCTTGATGATGTACCAGTCCAACCGCTTGAGGAACTTATTTTTCCCGACAGGCAGCTTGATGTCTTTCAGCATCTTCCAGTCAATCTTTCTCATAATCTTGTCGATACACGTTGTACCATCATCGGTTTCCATGTAGAGAAATCACCGGCAATAATATGCTTGCGGGCTTCACCGGCAAGCCAAAGGTAAAATGCCAGATTGTGAATGGAAGCAATCTGCATGGCCAGCAACTCCTGTGCATGGAAGAGGTGGCGCAGATAGGCCTTACTATATAATGTATCTACGTAAGATGCACCGTCTGCCTCAATAGGAGAGAAGTCGGTTTCCCATTTCTTGTTACGCATGTTGATGATACCGTCTTTTGTAAACAGCATACCGTTGCGTCCGTTACGTGTAGGCATTACACAGTCGAACATGTCAACTCCGCGTTCGATACCTTCCAGAATGTTCACAGGTGTACCTACACCCATCAGATAACGAGGCTTGTCCTTCGGCAGTATCTCATTCACCAGCTCTATCATTTCGTACATCTTCTCCGTAGGTTCGCCCACAGCCAAACCGCCGATGGCATTGCCCTCGGCTCCTTTGGAGGCTATGAACTCGGCCGAGCGCTTGCGAAGGTCGGGATAAACACACCCCCTGCACGATAGGGAAAAGAGCCTGATGATAGCCGTATTTGGGTTCCGTTTCATTGAACCGCGTGATACAACGGTCCAGCCAACGATGCGTCATTTCCATGGACTTCTTGGCATAGGCATACTCTGCATCGCCCGGAGTACACTCGTCAAAAGCCATCATGATGTCTGCCCCGATGGTACGTTCAATGTCCATTACTCTTTCCGGAGTGAAAATGTGTTTGCTTCCGTCGATGTGCGAACGGAACTCAGCACCTTCTTCACGCAACTTGCGGATACCTGCCAAGGAAAAGACCTGAAAACCGCCGCTATCGGTCAGCATCGGACGGTCGAAGCCGTTGAACTTGTGCAATCCTCCGGCTTTTTCAATAACATCCAATCCGGGACGCAAATAAAGATGATAGGTATTACCTAATATTATCTGCGCCTTTATATCTTCTTTCAATTCTGTCAAATGCACGCCTTTTACGGTTCCCAACGTACCTACCGGCATAAAGATAGGCGTTTCAATCTGTCCGTGGTCGGTGGTAATCAAACCTGCACGGGCATTTGTCTTGCTGTCTGTATACTGTAACTCAAATGTCATTCTTCTTACTTTTCTATCTTTTCTTTTTTAACGGACAAGTCAATGGCATCAGCTACCTTTTCATCAGTCAGCGCAATGGCAAACACTTCTTTTACGTCTTTCACATAGTGGAAAGTCAGTCCTTTCAGATAAATTTCCTGTATCTCTTCAATGTTCTTACGATTCTCGTCGCTGAGGATAATCTCCTTGATACCGGCACGTTTGGCAGCCAGAATCTTTTCCTTGATGCCACCTACGGGAAGAACTTTTCCGCGCAGCGTGATTTCGCCTGTCATGGCAAGATTGGCCTTTACTTTTCTCTGCGTAAGTGCGGATGCCAGCGAAGTAGCCATTGTTATACCTGCCGACGGGCCATCTTTGGGGATAGCTCCTTCGGGAACATGAACATGGATATTCCAATTGTCGAAAATCTCTTCATCAAGATTCAGCAGCGAAGCATGAGACTTGATATACTCCAATGCCAGCATAGCCGATTCTTTCATTACATCACCCAGGTTTCCGGTCAGTGTCAAGCGACCGCCTTTACCGCGGCTGAGACTGGTTTCGACAAACAGAATCTCACCGCCGACAGCAGTCCATGCCAAGCCCGTAACTACACCGGCATATTCATTGCCTTGATATTTGTCGCGTGTATATTCGGGAGCACCCAGGAATTCGTACAAATCGCCCGGCTTGATTTCTGTTTTTGCGAAATAGCCGTCCGTAGCATATTGGCGAGCCGATTTGCGAAGAATTTTTCCAATCTTCTTTTCCAATTCACGTACACCGCTTTCACGGGTATAAGACTCGATGATTGCTTCCAACGTATTCTTTGGAATCTTGATATCGCTCTTCTTCATACCGTTTGCTTCCAGCTCTTTCGGAACCAAGTGGCGACGGGCAATTTCTATCTTTCTTCGGTTATGTAGCCGCTTACTTCAATCAACTCCATACGGTCGAGCAACGGCCCCGGAATTGTGTTCAGATTATTGGCGGTAGCAATGAACATCACCTTCGACAAGTCATAATCCACATCCAGGAAGTTGTCGTGGAACGTAGTATTCTGTTCCGGATCAAGCACTTCGAGCAGAGCGGAAGAAGGGTCGCCCTGACGGTCGGCACTCACCTTGTCTATCTCGTCCAATATAAATACGGGATTGGAAGAACCGGCTTTAATCAGACTCTTGATAATACGTCCGGGCATTGCTCCGATATACGTCTTGCGGTGTCCGCGTACTTCCGCTTCATCATGTACGCCACCCAAGGACATACGGATATACTTCCGCTTCAAAGCAGCCGCTATAGAGCGCCCCAAAGAGGTCTTACCCACACCCGGAGGACCATACAGACAGATGATAGGCGACTTCATATCTCCTTTCAGCTTCAATACGGCAAGGTGCTCCAATATACGCTCTTTTACCTTCTCCAAGCCGTAATGGTCTTTATTCAACGTCTTCTCTGCATTAGTCAGGTTCAGATTATCCGTTGTATAAACGCCCCACGGCAAACTCATCATAGTCTGCAAGTAGTTCAGTTGCACACTGTAATCGGGCGATTGCGGATGCATGCGCTCCAACTTATCCACTTCTTTCAGGAATGTACTTTTTACTTCTTTCATTCCATTTTATGGTTTCAGCTTTTTTGCGCATTTCTTCCAGTTCCTGCTCCTGACTGCCACCACCCAATTCATCCTGAATGGTTTTAATCTGCTGTTGCAGGAAATATTCGCGCTGTTGCTGGTCTATATCCTCGCGGGCGCGCATTTGGATAGACTCCTTAATCTCGGCAAGCTGCACTTCCCGATTCAAAATCTCAAGCAAACGATAAGTGCGGGCACGCAATGCGTCAATACGCAGCAACTCTATCTTTTCATCCTTCTTCAAGGGCAGATTGGTGCAGATAAAATCTACCAAAAACATCGGGTTATTAATGTTTTTGATGGCGAATGCAGAGTCTTGCGGAAACATTTCCGAGGATTTTATGTAACGCACGGTCAAATCCTTACATGCTTCTACCAATGCCTGAAATTCCTTGTCATCTTTAGCAGGTATCTCTTCATTGAGGTAGTTACACGCCCTTTCAAATAAGGAGCCACTTCCATTATTTCTTTCAACTCAATGCGTTTGGAACCTTGCAGAATAACAGTCGTTGTCTGATCCGGCATTTCCAATACACGGACAATCTTGGCAACCGTACCGATTGTATGCAAGTCCTCAAGTACAGGCTCCTCCGTATCAGCGGCTTTCTGACACACTACAGCTATATATGAACTTTTCTTTTCTGCCTCACGCACCAATTTTAAGGAAGACTTTCTTCCAACGGATACCGGCATAAACACACCCGGAAACAAAACCATGTTCCGAAGAGGCAATACCGGAAGGATTTCATCAACCTCAATATCCATCAATTGTTCTTCATTCCCCTCAAAATCAGCAATTACAGAAAATGCATTTTCATTCTATCTTCGATATCACTAAGATTAATTTCTTTCTTCATTTCATTCTTTTTAGTTTATGTCATATTGGCGGGCCAATAAGGCGCTTGCAAAGTTAGCTATTTCTTCTGTATAAACGGGTGTCCTTTCTTTAAAAAGACAAAAACGATGCCAAAATTGCCGTTATTTTGTCGGCTTTGATATTTTTGAGTCCGATTAACAAAGACAAATATGCCGAATCCTTATTTTCAGTTCAAACAATTTACTGTCCGACACGACAAATGCGCCATGAAGGTAGGTACAGACGGGGTGTTATTAGGAGCGTGGGCTCCGGTTCAAGATGTTAAACGGATTCTTGATGTAGGAGCGGGTAGTGGCTTAATATCCTTACAATTAGCACAGCGTAATCCGGAAGCGGTAATTACCTCTGTCGAGATAGATCCGGCAGCGGCGGCACAAGCCCAAGAGAATATTCAATCGTCCCCCTGGAGCAATCGGATGGAAGTTGTATGCTGCGACTTCCGCAAGTATCACCCGGAAGATAAATTCGACCTGATCGTTTCCAACCCGCCTTATTTTGTTGACGCCCTGAGATGCCCTGACAATCAGCGCTGCATGGCACGGCACACGAGTGAGCTGAACTATGAACTTCTTTTTGGGCATTCGGCGCACTTATTATCGGAACAGGGGGTTATAAGCATTATCATTCCGGCCGAAGTTGAAAGAACAGTGATTGATACGGCCTGGAAATATAATTTTCATCCACATCGTCGTTTGCATGTTTTTACCAAACCCGGAAAACCTTGTCGGCGCGTGTTGCTGACTTTCGGCCGGCAAAGCATATCATGTATTGAGGACAGTCTTTACATAGAAGGAGAGAAACACGAACAATTTACCCCGGAGTACATTGCGCTGACCAAAGACTTTTATTTAAAGATGTAATGTTCTTGATAACTCATAAAGAATAAGGAAAGTCTCTATGGATAGTAAGAAAATGTATTGCCAACAAATAGTCCGGCTACTATTCTTAATTCGTTAAACAGTTATTGTCCTTGCGTCAGACATCTGTTACTCTTGCGTTAGACGGCTGTTTAACGAAAGGGCAACAGATGTCTGACGAATTATTATTTGCAGTCAAGGGCAGTAATAAATGCGAAATAAGGTCTAATGGATTATTGTAACCCGCCATAATTTATACATAGCAACAAGAACCCCTTAGGGTTAAACATCCCCTGAACCCCGAAAATTATAGTCGAATCGAATTTCTACGTTAAGCCGTCAATACAACCGCCCAATCGAGCAACAAAAAAGGAGCTACATTTTGCTGTAACTCCTTGATTCTTATCAGTCGGGGTAGCGGGATTCGAACCCACGACCCCCTGCTCCCAAAGCAGGTGCGCTAACCGGACTGCGCTACACCCCGAATACTTTACTTCTGAAAAGCGAGTGCAAAGGTAAAAACAATTCTGATACCAACCAAACATTTAGGCAAGTTTTATGCAATTAAAATTACATTTTCAGATAGAAATCTTTCGTTAAAGCTACATATTCAGGGGTAAACTCATTGTGATTCACCTCAATACAGAGTTTCTCTTCTCTACACTCTTTTGCTTCAAAACCAAAGTTCAGCAATACCCGTCTGCACGGTTTTCCGGGCTTGGTGAAGACTTGCACACGATGCAATGGAAACAACTTATGGTTCCAAGCTGTATCCACAACCGTTTTTTCAGCTTCCGCTGGAATAATGATGCTTACGACTCCTTGCTCTTCAAGCAAAGATGCCGAACGACGAAACAGTAAATCGTAATTCAAATTGCCCGCATGCCGTGCTGTGCACCTTTGTTCGTCAGGACATTTCAACGCATCTATAAAATAGGGAGGATTGGAAACGATGAGGTCAAATCTGTTTTCCGGCTGATAATCTCGGAAATCATGACATATGACCTCTACTCTATCGGCCCATGGAGAGTGAGATACATTTTCTGTGGCTTGTCCGGCTGCAGCCGCATCTATCTCGATTGCAGTAATCCGGGCATGCGGATTCCTTTGCGCTAACTGTAAGGCTATTAATCCGGTACCGGTTCCAACGTCCAGTATACGCTTTGCTTTGTCTGCCGGGGCCCATGCCCCAAGTAGTACACCATCTGTGCCGACCTTCATGGCGCATTTATCATGAAATATGGTAAATTGTTTAAACTTAAAAGATGATTTTGGCATGTTTATCTTCTTTAATTGGGCTCAAAAATAATCAAAGCCTGCATATTTGTCATAAAATTGGCACTGTTTTTGTCTTTTTAAAGGGTGAAGAACGTTTATTTATGAAGAAATAGCTTAACTTTGCAGGCGCTTTATTGGCCTGCCAATATGACATAAACTAAAAGAAAGAAATGAAGAAAAGAAATTACCTGAGTGATGTCGAAGATAGAAGCGGAAACGCTTTCTCTGTAATTGCTGATTTTGAGGGGAATGAAGAACAATTGATGGACATTGAGGTAGAAGAGGTTTTACCGATATTGCCTCTCCGAAATATGGTATTGTTCCCTGGGGTGTTTATGCCGGTATCTGTAGGAAGAAAATCTTCCCTCAAATTGGTGCGTGAAGCAGAAAAGAAAAATTCTTATATAGCTGTTGTATGCCAAAAGGTGGCTGAAACAGAGACACCTCTGTTTGAGGATTTACATACCATCGGTACAGTTGCCAAGATAGTACGTGTGCTTGAAATGCCAGACCAGACAACTACAGTCATTCTGCAAGGCTCCAAACGTATGGAACTGAAGGAGATTACGGATACGACTCCTTATCTGAAGGGACGGATAGCTACGCTGAATGAAGAACTTCCGGAGAAGAATGACAAGGAATTCCATGCATTGGTAGAGGCGTGTAAAGACTTGACAGTACGCTACATCAAGTCATCCGATATGTTTCCGCAGGATTCGGCATTTGCCATCAAGAACATTACCAATCCAATGTTTTTGGTAGACTTTATCTGTACGAACCTGCCACTCAAGAAAGACGAAAAGATAGAACTGCTCCGTATCGACTCTTTGCGGGCGCGTACCTACCGCCTGCTTGAGATTCTGAATCGTGAAGTGCAGCTTGCCGAAATCAAAGAGTCTATCCAGATGCGTGCACGTGAGGATATAGACCAGCAGCAGCGTGAGTATTTCCTGCAGCAGCAGATTAAAACCATTCAGGATGAGCTGGGTGGCGGCGGTCAAGAGCAGGAAATAGAGGAGATGCGTAAGAAGGCGGAGACCATCAAATGGAATGATGAGGTGAAGGTTACGTTCCTGAAAGAGGTGGATAAGTTGGAACGTACCCATCCCCAGTCTCCCGACTATAGCGTGCAGCTGAACTATCTGCAGACGATGCTTAGTTTGCCGTGGGGCATTTATACGACGGATAATCTGAGCCTTGTCAATGCAGAAAAGACACTGAACAAAGACCATTATGGTTTGGAGAAGGTGAAGGAACGCATTCTGGAACATCTTGCTGTATTAAAGCTGAAGGGCGATATGAAGTCCCCCATCATCTGCCTGTATGGCCCTCCGGGTGTGGGAAAAACCTCTTTGGGGCGTTCCATTGCTGCAGCCTTGAAGCGTAAGTATATCCGTATGTCGCTGGGAGGCGTGCATGATGAAGCTGAGATTCGCGGTCATCGTAAAACCTATATCGGTGCCATGCCGGGACGGATTATCAAGAATCTGATAAAGGCAGGCTCCTCCAATCCGGTATTTATTCTGGATGAAATAGACAAGGTGAGTGCCGACCGCCAGGGAGACCCCTCCTCTGCCCTCCTCGAAGTGCTCGACCCGGAACAGAATACTACATTCCATGATAACTTTCTGGATGTGGACTATGATTTGTCCAAAGTGATGTTCATCGCTACTGCCAATAATCTGAATACCATCCCCGGACCGTTGCTGGACCGTATGGAGCTGATTGAGGTAAGCGGCTATATCACGGAAGAAAAGATTGAGATTGCCCGCCGCCATCTGGTTCCGAAGGAATTGGAGGCAAACGGTATGAAAAAGAATGATATCAAGATTCCGAAGAACACACTGGAAGCCATTATAGAGAATTATACCCGTGAGAGCGGCGTGCGCGAACTGGAAAAGAAAATCGGAAAGATACTCCGTAAATCTGCACGCCAATATGCTACGGACGGTTATTTTGCGAAGACCGAAATAAAACCGGGAGACTTGTATGAATTCCTGGGTGCACCCGAATATACCCGGGACAAGTATCAGGGTAATGAGTATGCAGGGGTGGTGACCGGTCTGGCGTGGACTGCCGTAGGTGGTGAAATACTTTTCGTGGAAACCAGCCTGAGCCGTGGCAAGGGTGGACGTTTGACATTAACCGGCAATTTGGGTGATGTAATGAAAGAGTCGGCCATGCTGGCATTGGAATACATCAAGGCGCATGCCTCCCTGCTGAATCTTGACGAAGAGACTTTTTGATAACTGGAACATCCATGTCCATGTGCCCGAAGGCGCCATTCCGAAAGACGGTCCGTCTGCCGGTATCACGATGGCTACCTCCCTCGCTTCTGCCCTCACCCAGAAAAAGGTGAAGGCCAATCTTGCCATGACGGGAGAGATAACACTTCGCGGTAAGGTACTTCCGGTAGGAGGCATCAAGGAGAAGATACTGGCTGCCAAGCGTGCCGGTATCAAGGAGATTATCTTGAGCGACGAGAACCGCAAGAATATAGAAGAGATACAGGATATATATCTGAAAGGACTGACTTTCCACTATGTGAAAGATATTAAGGAAGTGTTTGCCATTGCGCTGACTGATGAAAAAGTAGCCGATGCCATCGACTTGTCCGTAAAGAAAGAAAAGACCGAAAAGAAAGAGGAATGACATTCGAGTTACAATATACAGACAGCAAGACCAATGCACGTGCCGGACTGATTACTACTGACCACGGGCAGATTGAGACACCTATCTTTATGCCGGTAGGTACAGTGGGAACAGTGAAAGGCGTGCATCTGCCCGAGCTGAAAGAGGATATAAAGGCGCAGATAATATTAGGTAATACCTATCATCTTTATCTGCGTCCGGGACTGGAAGTGATAGAGAAAGCCGGTGGACTGCATAAGTTCAACGGCTTTGACCGTCCTATGCTGACAGACAGCGGCGGTTTCCAGGTATTCTCGTTGTCCGGTATCCGCAAGTTACGCGAAGAAGGTGCGGAATTCCGTTCGCACATCGACGGCAGCAAGCATATCTTTACGCCGGAGAAGGTGATGGATATAGAACGTACTATCGGTGCAGATATCATGATGGCCTTTGATGAATGTCCTCCGGGGGATTCGGACTACGAATATGCCAAAAAATCACTGGGATTGACACATCGCTGGCTGGACCGCTGTATCAAGCGTTTCAATGAAACGGAACCTAAGTACGGCTACCAGCAATCCTTATTCCCTATTGTGCAGGGTTGTGTCTATCGCGACCTCCGCGAGCAGTCGGCAGAGTTTGTTGCCTCCAAAGGTGCTGACGGTAATGCCATTGGCGGTCTGGCTGTGGGCGAGCCCGTAGACAAGATGTACGAGATGATTGAGCTGGTGAACGGTATTCTTCCCAAAGACAAGCCTCGCTATCTGATGGGAGTCGGGACTCCGGTAAACATCCTGGAAGGCATTGAACGCGGTGTCGATATGTTCGACTGTGTGATGCCTACCCGCAACGGACGCAACGGCATGTTGTTTACCAAGGACGGCATCATGAACATGCGCAACAAAAATGGGAGATGGATTTCTCTCCCATTGAAGCAGACGGTGCCTCCTACGTAGATACCATGTACAGCAAGGCATACTTGCGCCATCTGTTCCATGCACAAGAGCTGCTTGCCATGCAGATAGCATCTATCCACAACTTGGCTTTCTATCTGTGGCTGGCAGGCGAGGCACGTAAGCATATCATTGCAGGCGACTTTGCTACCTGGAAACCGATGATGGTGAAACGCGTATCGACAAGATTATGAGAAAAATGAACTGGAGGATATGGAAGAATATAAAGCTGCCGAGAGGTAAATTCCTGAAGCGGCTGGACTGGTACATCATTAAGAAGTTCCTGGGTACATATGTCTTTGCCATCGCATTGATTATCTCCATTGCGGTGGTGTTCGACTTCAACGAGAAGATGGACCGCTTCATGTCTCATGAAGCGCCGTGGAATGCTATTGTCTTTGATTATTATCTGAACTTCATCCCCTACTTTGCCAACTTGTTCAGTCCGCTGTTCGTGTTTATCGCCGTAATCTTTTTTACTTCCAAACTGGCGGAGAACTCGGAAATTATTGCCATGTTCTCTACGGGAATGAGCTTCAAGCGTATGTTGCGTCCTTATATGGTATCTGCGGCAATCATTGCGGTAGTAACATTCTGCCTCGGGTCCTATGTCATTCCCAAAGGCAGTGTGACACGTATCAATTTTGAGGACAAGTACTACAAACCCCGTAAGGCGAATACGGCACGGAACATCCAGCTGGAAGTGGATTCGGGGGTAATTGCCTATATCGAACGTTTTGAAGACTACAGCAAGACCGGTTATCGCTTTTCTTTGGACAAGTTCAATGACAAGCAACTGGTCTCCCACCTTACAGCCCGTTCCATTACCTACGACACGACGGCCGTGCATAAGTGGAAAATCAAGGATTATATGATTCGCCAGATGGATGGCATGAAGGAGAGTATCACGAAGGGTGACCGCATAGACACTACCCTTTTTATGGAGCCTGCCGACTTCCTGATTATGAAGAACCAGCAGGAGATGTTGACCAGCCCTCAGCTAAGCGAGTACATCAACAGGCAGCGGCAACGCGGCTTTGCCAACATTAAGGAATTTGAGATAGAGTACCACAAACGCATTGCCATGTCGTTTGCCTCCTTTATCCTGACGCTGATTGGAGTGTCTTTGTCTTCCAAGAAAACGAAAGGTGGAATGGGATTGCATTTAGGTATAGGCTTGGCATTGAGTTTCTCTTATATTCTGTTTCAGACCATTACTTCCACATTTGCCGTGAACGGCAACATGCCTCCGGTCATCGCTGTGTGGATACCGAATATAATGTATGCCTTCATTGCATTCTATCTATATAGGAAAGCGCCGAAATAAGCATTCTAAACCTCTACTTCAGCTTGCTCAAGTTGAGGTTTGGCGTACTAAAGCAGAGGTTTAGGATGTTTGTCTTTGGAAGCCCATTAAAATAAGAAGCCCCTCCCACTTTTGCGTTGTACAAGTGCGGGAGGGGCTTTTTGTTGTATTCATTTTCCTCTTTTGTTCTGTTCCCTTTTTTGCCGGAAAGAGACGTCGGTTTCTAGGGAACACCCTCACTTTCGTCTTACAGGTTTTTTAAGTTGCTGTTGTATGCACCGGGCATCAGCAAGCTTAATTCAAGTAAGCGGAAAGTTCTGCAGCAGAGATGTTTTTGGCAATAATCACACCATTTTCATCCAGTAAATAGTTAGTGAATCCGCGGCCTAAGCGATATTTCTTAAAGAGGCCGGAAT
>ENA-OQDL01000355-OQDL01000355.1-human-gut-metagenome-genome-assembly--contig:-NODE-355-length-30180-cov-4.647024_pt1 | contig 30180 bp, 30 predicted proteins | sample MGYA00242782_ERZ504609 | MGnify/ENA primary metagenome ERZ504609 (study PRJEB26092, sample SAMD00036320) | human gut metagenome | host: Homo sapiens | study: EMG produced TPA metagenomics assembly of... | reverse complement strand
GTCAGAAAATCTGTCTGTTTTTATCTCTTTTCTGGTGGTAGTTCCCATGATCTATGGCGCTACGCTGGCAGGGCTTGAAAATATGGATCAAAAGCTTTTGGAAATGTCCCAGGTCTTTTCCATGCCATTTCTAAAAAAAGTACGCTACCTCTTCATCCCGGCTGTCCACCCTTATCTGGTAAGCAGCTGCAGGACTGCCCTGGGAATGAGCTGGAAATCAGGAGTTGCTGCAGAAGTGATCGGTATCCCGAAAGCTTCTATTGGCGAGCAACTATATTACACAAAACTGTATCTGGATACTTCCGGGCTTTTTGCCTGGACCTTTTCCATTATCCTTATAAGCGCAGTTTTTGAGTTTGTTTTTCTTACATTATTAAAGAAGGTACGTCACTGATATGGAACAGATCATAATTAAAAAGCCTGTCAAAATCTTATGGTACACTGACCGTCTTAAAAAATGTGGACCTGACTTTAGACCGGTATAAGACCTACTGCCTGATGAGTCCTTCCGGAACAGGAAAAACCACTTTATTCCGTATTCTTATGGGACTGGAAAAGGCAGATGAAGGGGATATTATCTGGAATGTGGGGTCCGGAGCCGGGACTGAAACTGATACAGATGCTTCCCGTTCTCTGCGCATTTCCGCTGTTTTCCAGGAAGACCGGCTCTGTCCTTCTTTTTCCCCTTTGGAAAATGTGATGATGGTGCAGAAAAAACATACTTCTGAAATTTCCGGGATTTCCAGGGATGAGATCCTCACAGCTATGTGCCGTCTTCTGCCGGAAGAATGTTTAAACCGGCCGGTATCTACCTTAAGCGGCGGTATGAAACGGCGGACTGCCATCCTGCGGGCTCTTCTTACCAGGTCGGATCTGCTTTTAATGGATGAACCCTTTACAGGTCTGGATGAGGGAACAAAAGATGAGGTCATAAAATTTTTAAAGGAATACAGACAGGATCGTTTCCTTCTGATCTCCACCCATCAGAAGGAAGATGTGGAGAAACTTGGTGGAATATTGCTTACTCTGTAATATTTTTCTGTTTAAAAGCCCGGTTTTGCCGGGCTTTTTATATACCGTTGGATTTTACTGCGGGATTTTTGTGATCCCCTTAATTTCTCGGCTGGATCACACTTTTTCCATTGTCAAAAGACGGATTAAACGCATAGAAATTCTTGCTGTCTAACTTCTCCTGGGTGATGCGCAGGGCTTCACCGAATCTCTGATAATGAACGATCTCCCGCTCTCTTAAATATTTGATAGGCTCACATACGTCATAATCTGTGACTACACGGAGTATATTGTCGTATGTGGAGCGGGCTTTCTGTTCCGCAGCCATATCTTCATGAAGATCGGTGATAATATCTCCCTTGCTCTGGAATTCACAGGCATTAAACGGTACACCGCCTGCAGCCTGAGGCCAGATCCCGGTAGTATGGTCAATATAATAAGGACCAAAGCCCTGTTCTACCAGCTGTTCGGCTGTTAAATTCCGGGTAAGCTGGTGGACGATGGCCGCCACGATCTCCAAGTGGGCCAACTCTTCCGTGCCAATGTCTGTAAGGACTGCCTTGCACTCCTTGTATGGCATGGAATAGCGCTGGGAAAGATAACGCATGGAAGCACCCATTTCCCCGTCGGGACCTCCATACTGACTCATGATAAACATGGCCATCTTCGCATTTGGTTCTTTAATATTTACAGGAAATTCCAGTCTCTTTTCATAGATCCACATTAATAACCGCCTCCTTCCCATGGCCACGGGTCGTCTGTCCAGGACCAGTAGACTGTATCTCTGGCATTTTCAGCACGAAGGGGACCATACTGGGCTTCGTAAGCATTTCTTGCATCTGCATATGCCTGGGACATCTGTTTCAGATAAGCGATCGCCTGAGAGTCGCAGGGATGTGTATCCAGATAAAGATTTGCCTCTGTTACCGCAAAACCTGCCTGGTTGACAGCCATGAGCAGGGCATCTTTTGAAGTACCACCCATTCTGTTCATGCTGCCGTTCATACTGTTATTCATGTTTCCCATCATCTAGCTGCACCTCCCTTTATCAAAGGCCAGGTCCAGCTCTGAAAAGATGGTTCCTTGGGCTAAGCCACGCTCTGGTCCATAAGGCGTCTGCCACTGCTGCCATGGTACATAGGCCATTGCCAAAGGATAATCTTTTTCTAACATCCCCGGCATACTTCCCGGACAGAAGGCATTGCCCTCCAGCCCCGGCATGCGGTTCCAGCCGAAATTTCCGTTATTTTCCCAATTATTTCCAGTTTCCGGTATCATCTGGGGCATCCCGTCATTCATCTGGTTCCCCATCTGTGGATACCTGACTCCGCTTCCTGCCTGCATCGCCGGATCCAGACAGCTTCGTACAGACTGGTTCCGGTTACCGGATACCTTGCGGCACCGGCCGCTGCAGCCGCAGTCACTATATTTCATATCTGTATATGACTCCATATAAATCAATAGCTCCTTTTCTTTTCCCTATTAATTTATGTAGCCCGGTTAATAGCTGTTACAACGGCTGCTGTCCTTTCTTACGTTCCCTTATTCTTTCCCGCACTCCATTTTCCCTTCCCGTATCTGCACACATTGTCCCTCTGTCCCATATCTTATAGTACAAACGTATCAAAGACAGCACTTACCGGTGCTTCTTTCCTTCGTTTAGCAAATGGTCAACAACTCAACAACGAAAAGGAGCGTAGATCTATGTGTTGGTTTGGATGTAATAATCGTTGGAATAATGGATGCAATGGCTGGAACAACGGCTGTGGCGGTGGATGCGGACGTTGTAATAACAACGGATGCGGTGGAAGAAATTCCTTCCGTGAAGGCTTCCGCCAGGGATACTGGCAGGGCTACAATGATGCACTGTGGAACCGCGGCGGCTGCGGCGGTGGATGCGGTGGTGGTCGTGATGGCGGCGGTTGCGGCGGTCCTGGCGGCGGTTGCGGCGGCAGTGGTTGTGGCGGTGGTCGCGATGGTGGCTGTGGCGGTCCTGATGGCGGATGCGGTGGATGCAATTAGCCCATATACTCTCATGCCTCTCCCGGTATGACCGAGCACTTTCCAGTACAGATCTGCATAGACAGGTATAAATAAGAATGTGCCTTTTTGTGTACTAGGGAGTTCCAACGGAATTTCCTAGTACATGAAAAATGGCGGCTGAGAAATTCAGCCGCCCTGCTTAAAAGCCCAGATCATTTAAGTCCAAACATTATTCCAATTATTCAATTCCTAAAAAAACCTTCATATCTTCGATCTGTCTCCTGGCATCATCACGCCCCAGCTCATAAACTTCTTTAATCTTCTTCGGGTCTGCCTCCATCCGTCCGATGGTTAAAGGAACGCTTGGCCGGATCACAAAGATTTTTCCTTCTTCTTCCCATTTTTCGATTTCATCCAGTGTATGATTATACACACTTGGACGTCTGTATACAGCTTTTACAAATTCCGGATATTTTCTGTATACAAGTTTTGTCAGACCAGTACCTTCTATTTCTTTCCGGTAGCCTTTATGACGGGTCAGAACTACAACATCCTTTGTATATCCCATTTTCGCAAAAGCCTTAACCGGGATACTGTCTGTACAGCCGCCATCCAACAGCTTCAATCCTGCTGTCTTTACGATCTTAGACACAAGGGGTAAGGAAGCGGAAGCTCTCATCCGGTCGATCTGCTCCTTCATATCTGTAATAGGAAGATACTCTGCCTTTCCAGTCTCCACATTGCTGCAGCCTACATAAAATTTTGTAGGGCTTTTCTTAAATGCCTCATAATCATATGGATCCAGCTTTTCAGGCAGTGTGTGATAGCAGAATTTCTCTCCTGCAATGTTACCAGTTAAAAGAAGGCTGCGAAAGCTCATAAACTGCCAGTTGCGGCAATACTTCATGTAATACCGGATACTTCTGCCTTTCTGTCCGGATACAAAGGAACATCCATGGATCGCACCTGCGGATACACCGATCACACCATCAAAGGTAATGCCGTTTTCCATAAACACATCCAGAACTCCTGCTGTATAAATACCTCTCATGCCGCCGCCTTCAAGCACCAGCCCTGTCTTTTTTTCTCCCATGCTTCATTCTTCCGGCTCTGAAACCGGCTCCTCTTCCTGCTTTGTCTCTTCTTCTGTCGTATTTTCAGTCATTTCACCTGGCTCTTCCACCAGGTCTTCTTTCTGGTCTTTTACCGGCTCTTCTGCAGCCTCTTCCGGGACAAAATCATCCTCAGTTACAACATCTGCATTATCTTTCTCTGCTGTCTCCTCTTCCTGATGAAGAGCTGCTCCACATTTGCTGCAGAAAGCGTCCCCTTTTCTTACCAGTGCATTACAGCAGGGGCATTTTTCTGTATTATCCAGCTGTTTTAACTTTTCTTCCAGTTCTGCAATGTGCTCCATTGCGTTTTCGATCTCAGGGAAGAACATTTTGTACTCATCCTCAGACTCGTCTCTGTGATTTTTAAAATACACAGCACCAATAGCTGCATACAGCTCATTGATCTTCTGTTTTTCTCCGCGGATCTCAGCTTTTAACTGAAAGATCTCAGCTGTATCTTTCGCCTTTTTTGCAGCTTCTTTTCCGTAACCTGCAAGATTTTTACTGATCTGATCTAAAAATGCCATATGGATCATCCTCCTTATGTTTGATGCACTTACCAGTGTCCTGTACATATCATGTACTTATCCTCATATTATAGGCTTTTTCTTATAAAAATGTCAACGTCCAGACCATGCTTGTGAACCCATTGCTGCTATGGTAAAAATGATATTAAAAATAAAAATTTTAAAAACAAATTTTGGAAAACATTATCTACAGGAGGAGAAACATGGCAGACTATATCATGGCACTGGATGCGGGGACTACCAGCAGCCGCTGTATCCTGTTTAATAAAAAAGGGGAGATCTGCAGTCTTGCCCAGAAAGAATTTACCCAGTATTTTCCAAAACCAGGCTGGGTGGAACATGATGCAAATGAGATCTGGTCCAACCCAGTTAGGCGTTGCTGTGGAAGCAATGTCGAAAAATCAGCGCGTCAGCAGCAGACATTGCCGCCATCGGCATTACCAATCAGCGAGAGCACCACGATCGTATGGGACAGGCATACAGGAGAACCCATATTCCACGCGATTGTATGGCAGTGCCGCAGGACCTCTGATTATTGTGACTCTCTGAAAAGCCAAAGGCCTTACAGATACTTTTCCGCCAAAAAACCGGCCTTGTGATCGATGCCTATTTTTCCGGCACCAAGTTAAAATGGATCCTGGATCATGTAGAAGGCGCCAGAGAACGGGCCCAAAAAGGGGAACTTCTCTTTGGAACGGTGGAAACATGGCTGATCTGGAAGCTGACAAAGGGCCGTATCCATGTGACCGACTATTCCAATGCCTCCCGCACCATGCTTTTTTAATATCAACTCTCTGCAGTGGGATGAGGACATCTTAAAAGAATTAAATATCCCAAAATGTATGCTGCCAAAAGTTATGCCATCCAGCTGCGTTTACGGAGAAACAGACTCCCAGTTCTTTGGTGGTCCCATCCCGATCAGTGGTGCAGCCGGGGACCAGCAGGCCGCCTTATTCGGCCAGACCTGTTTTGAAGCGGGGGATGTGAAAAATACCTATGGCACCGGCTGCTTTATGCTGATGAATACAGGAAATGCACCTGTCTTTTCCAAAAATGGCCTGGTAACCACCATTGCCTGGGGCATGGACGGCAAAGTAACCTATGCCCTGGAAGGTTCTATTTTTGTTGCCGGAGCTGCCATCCAGTGGCTCCGTGACGAAATGCGCCTTATCGACTCTGCTGCTGACTCCGAATACATGGCAACCAAAGTTCCTGATACGAACGGCTGCTATGTAGTTCCCGCCTTTACCGGTCTGGGCGCGCCTCACTGGGATCAGTATGCCAGGGGAACCATCACCGGCATCACCAGAGGTGTAAATAAATACCACATCATCCGTGCCACCTTGGATTCCCTTTGCTACCAGACCAATGACGTTTTAAAGGCCATGAAAGCAGACTCCGGCATAGATCTGACCTCCTTAAAAGTAGACGGAGGTGCCAGTGCCAACAACTATCTCATGCAGACCCAGTCCGATATCTTAAATCTTACTGTAAAACGCCCCAAATGCGTGGAAACCACAGCTATGGGCGCTGCTTATCTTGCGGGACTGGCTGTGGGATACTGGAAAGATAAAGAAGAAGTTGTAAAAAACTGGGAAATTGATAAAACATTTACCCCGGACATCCCGGACGAAAAACGGGAAGAAATGATATCCGGCTGGGACCGTGCTGTAAAATGCTCCTACGGCTGGGCCAGATAACACAAAATCTTAACAGACACATGACAACAAAAAATGGCAGATATGAGAGTTCAAATCCCATATCCGCCATTTTTTATTTCATATCTTAATCCAAAACCCTTTTTATTCCTGAACCAGCTTATGCAAGCTTACCTTCCTTGCTGTGCTTTACTTCAGCTTTCTTATTAAACAGTTCCTTACCAGATGTGTATACAATGATCACACCAAGGACCATTAACAGGATGGCAATGATCAGCTGCAGTCCCTCTACCATAAATACAGCAGTTCCTGCGCCAAATGCATTTACCAGGGCAATGGTTCTTTCAACCAGTGCAGTAAAGGTTACGCAGAGCATGATGATCAGTGGTGGGAACAGAGTCTTGTTCTCTCTTCCGGTTACTTTTAAGAATACGCACAGAGTGATCAGAACCAGTGCGCTTAACAGCTGGTTTGCGCTTCCGAACAGAGGCCAGATGTTGGAATATCCAATCTTTGTTAAGATAAAGCCACATGCCAGAGTGATAACAGTTGAGAAATACTTGTTGCAGAATAACTTTCTCCAGCCTTCTGCATGTTCCATATCATCTACACTGAACAGTTCCTGGAAAGACATACGTCCGATACGTGCTACAGAGTCAAGGCTTGTAAGAGCCAGAGCAGATACACACATGGTCATAAAGCACTGTGCTACATAAACCGGGATACCAAACATTTCCAGGAAACCTGCAACACCTGCAGAGAAGATCTGGAATGGGGTTCCTGTTGCAGCAGTTCCGTCAGCAGCTGCAGCAGCACCTGCTACGCAGAGAGCCAGAACAGCTAATAAGCTTTCCAGTACCATTGCACCGTATCCAACTTTTAACATATCCTTTTCATTGGAAACGGTCTTGGAAGAGGTACCGGAGGAAACCAGGCTGTGGAAACCGGAAACAGCACCACATGCAACAGTTACAAACAGGATTGGGAACATATCTCCCATTTTTGCATTCTTAAATCCAGTATAAACCGGAAGGTTCATGGTTGGATGAGCTACTAACAGACCTACAACAGCACCGATGATCATTCCTGCAAACATGAAAGTTGTCATGTAATCACGAGGCTGCATTAAAAGCCACATTGGCATTACAGCTGCCATAAAGATATAAGCAAAGGTCAGATAAGACCAGGTATCTTTTCCGGCTACTAACGGGAAAGCCATACCGATTGCCAGTGCTGCAACGGTGCAGGCAAGTCCGGCAACTGTTTCTTTCCAACCTGTAAGATGTAAATGCTTCTGCATTACGCCAAATACCATTGCAAATACGATGAACAGCAGGGAAATGGAACCGGCTGCGCCGTTTGTCTGTGCTGCTGCGGACAGTTCTGTTACACCGTCCTTTACGGTATACGCGTTAAATGTACCTGCTACCATGTCGGCAAATGCTGCGATAACGATCAGTGTAAACAGCCAGCAGAATAATAAGAACAGCTTACGTCCGGTCTTTCCGATGTACTTTTCGATCAGAAGTCCCATGGACTTTCCTTCGTTCTTAACACTGGCATACAGAGCACCAAAGTCTGTAACAGCGCCGAAGAAGATACCACCGATGATGACCCATAACAGAACTGGAAGCCAGCCAAATGCTGCTGCCTGGATGGCACCGGTTACAGGGCCTGCGCCTGCGATGGATGAAAACTGATGTGCGAAAACGGTCCAGCCGTCTGTAGGAACGTAGTCCTGTCCGTCTTCCATAGCAACTGCCGGTGTCTTGGCCTTAGGATCAATGCCCCATTTATTAGCCAGCCAGCGGCCATATAATGTGTAGCCTGCAAAGAGGCATACAGCTGCGATCAAAACAATTACAGTGTATTCATAATCTTTACTCTCCTCTCATGTAATCTGTGAATCTATTGTCTGTTGTTAATTCAATGTAAAACATCCACTGCCATTTTCTATAAGCGGATCGTCACCAATTGAAAGTCAGTTGTTCCGTGCCTACGGCACTCTCACAACTGCCGCTTGGCGATACTTTCACAGTAAAAAAGAACCCATCTTCCCGAATACCCCAAATGGATACTCACCAAGAAGACGAAGTTCCAAACTCCGCGTTACCACTTCTTATTGCCGGTTTGCACCGACCACTCTGTCCTATCCTCCGACTCTCTGTCCGGACGAATACGCTCCCTTTTAACGGCGGGACCCCGGTCTGTCTTACTTACAGTTTCCTGTTTTCATACAGACTGCTTGCAGGTGATATCTTTTCTGTCGCGCTGCTTTCTCTCACCAACCGAAAGCTCTCTGCCATGCGTAGATACTCAGAAAAGCATTGTCCTGTTCTTCGCATTTGAATGTCTAACTCTTGAATAGTTGTCATTATAGTCCTTTTTTTCCATTTGTCAATTCCCTCTTTTTATATTTTCTTTATAATTTCTATATCTAATTTTTATAAAATATATTCCTGCAGGTTCTAATATCCTATCAAAAGCCTATGTTTTTAAGTTTTCACTGCGAATTTAACTAGGAATTTTCTTCTATATGAATTATAATAACTACAGATTTTTTAAGTGGATTTTCCCAAAAATTTTCAATGAAAACTTAAAGAGAGGATTTAAACCATTATGAAAGACTTACGTAAGCAGACACACAAAAAAATGGCCCATGGATCCGGTCACCCCATAGCAACCTGTTTTGGTATCCTGGGCTGGCTTTTCCATGGCATACTGTCTGTGATCACAGCCGGTCTTATCATCATGGCGATCGTTGGCCTTCTGATCTATGCAAAGGTAAAACCGGAATTAGACCAGTGCCGTGAGATCGCCTATGACAAACTGGCACAGATGGAACGGTCCGATTTTTCCATGCTCTCTGATACCGTTGTCTATGACAAGGCCGGAAAGCAGATCGGACTTATTAACGCAGGTCATTATCAGTATGTAGATATAAGTAAGATAAGCATGAACCTGCAAAACGGCTACATTGCCCAGGAGGACCGTCGTTTCAAGAGTCACGGCGGCGTAGACTGGATTGCCACCTTCCGGGCCGGTCTCGCTCTTGTCAAACACGGCGGCCATGTGACCCAGGGCGGCAGCACTATTACCCAGCAGGTGATCAAAAATACATATCTCACCCAGGAACGTACCTTTACAAGGAAGATCGTGGAGATTCTTCTTGCTCCTGAGATCGAGAAAAAATACTCCAAAGCTGACATTATGGAGTTTTACTGCAATACCAATTTCTACGGTCATCAGTGCTATGGCGTAGAAGCTGCCAGCCTGTATTATTTTGGAAAACACGCAAGCGATCTTGCCCCGGAAGAAGCGGCGATCCTCATCGGTATCAGCAACAGCCCTTCTGCCTATGACCCGGTAGCTCATCCGGACGCTTCCAAAGAAAAGCGTAATGATGTCCTTAACAGTATGAAAGAAGTAGGCTATCTCTCCCCAGAAGATTACGAAAAAGCAGTAAACTCCCCACTTAAGATCGTACAGCAGGAGTCTGAGGGAACGGATGAAAATTATCAGAGCAGCTATGCCATCCACTGCGCAGCCCTGGAATTAATGAAGAAAGACAACTTCCAGTTCCAGTACATTTTTAAAGATAAAGAAGATTATACCCAGTACATGGACCGGTATACAGCCGCTTATTCTGAAAAATCAGACCTGATCCGAAGCGGTGGCTTTAAGCTCTATACTTCCATAGACAGTACCATCCAGAGCCAGCTCCAGGCGCAGATTGACCAGTCTCTTTCCGGCTTTACAGAGCTGCAGGAAAATGGAAAATATGCTCTTCAGGGAGCCGGTGTCATCGTTGATAATAAGACCAACTATGTAGTTGCTATTGTAGGCGGCCGCGGCACAGAAGACAAATTTAACAGAGCTTATTTAAGTGCCAGACAGCCGGGAAGTACCATTAAGCCGCTCATCGACTATGGTCCGGCTTTTGATACCGGTGAATATTACCCTACACGCATGGTAGATGACCACAAATGGACCGACGGACCTTCCAACAGCGGCGGACGTTATTTTGGAAATGTAACAGTCCGTGAAGCTTTAAACCGAAGCTTAAACACCGTTGCATGGCAGATCTTAGAGGACATTGGCATTGATTATGGTCTGGATTACTTAGGAGAAATGCAGTTCCAGAAACTGACTTATGTGGATAATAATGTTCCTTCCTTAAGTATCGGCGGTTTTACCAACGGCGTCCGGGTCGTGGATATGGCAAAAGGCTACAGCACCCTTGCAAACGGCGGTGTATACAATGACCGTACCTGCATTATTAAGATCGAACATGAACATGACGGGGAACTGACCAAAGATTTAAAACCATCTGCCCATCAGGTGTACAGAGATGACTCTGCCTTTATGCTTACAGATGTTTTAAAAGGCACATTTACTGCAGCCTACGGCACTGGCCAGGGACTTGGACTGGACAATGATATGCCTGCAGCCGGAAAGACCGGTACTACCAACAGCAGTAAGGATACCTGGTTCTGCGGCTATACACGTTATTACACTACTGCGATCTGGGTAGGTTATGATATACCAAGAAATATGCCTGGTATCTATGGTGCCACCTATGCAGGAAGGATCTGGAAATCCGTTATGGATCAGATCCATGAGGGCTTAGAACCCTGGGATTGGATACAGCCGGAAACAGTCGAGCGCAAAGTAGACTCCAAGACCGGTATGGAAGATTATTTCAGCACCACTGCCCAGTTCCGCGCAGAACAGAGTCTTCATGAAAAAGAGCAGGAACAGTTAGAGACTACTCTTCAGGCTTCTGTAGATGCCTTTATGGAAAAGGAGATCGGATCTGTAGAAGATACTTATACTGTAAAAGACGAATACAACAGTATTACCTCCAAGCTGCCGCTGTTAGATGACGGCGAACTTCGCGCCAGTCTTTTAGAGAAGGTGGAAAGCCGGTATGACTACTTTAAGGAGATCATTGCCGGTATGAGCGATGAGATCAGCCGGTATGAAGCGGTTCAGGCAGAGGAAAAGAAACAGGCACAGGAACAGGCTGCAAAAGACGCAGAAGCCAAACGTGCCCAGGAAGAAAAGGCAGTAAAGAAACAGACCTTTATGCAGGCCTTAGAGCGGATCGAAAATCTGGAATACCAGGAAACAGATGCCGAAGATCTGGTATCTGATGCTATCGACAAACTTTCCCTTGTTGCAGGTGATGATGAGGAAGCCTCCCTTTCTGCAAGGCTCCAGGCTGCCATCTCCCGTATCACCACTCTTCCAACGGAAAGTGAGTGGAATGCTGCCCAGGCTGAAAAAGAGGCGGAAGAAGCCCAGAAAGAAAGCCAGGCTCAAGTGCAGGTACAATCCCAGCAGCGTCAGCTGCGCTCCGCTTTAAGTAAGGAACAGTATAAGTGGAACAATGCAGAAATCTATGGACCAGGAGGCAGAGGCGATGAAAACTAAGAAAATACTGTGGCCTTGGGCAGAACGCCAGATAAAAGGTAAAAAGAAGACTTCTGGACAGCCTGTCTTCGGGTCTGCAAATATGGTACAGGACAACACAGGGAATGAAGTTTTTGACAATACAGAAATCCCCTATGACTCCCGTCCCATTGAGATCAGTGAATGGTTCCACACCTTCATGTGCATGAACATTCCCATTTACGGCTGGTTCTACCTGAAAAAACTGGCCCGCCAGCCAGAACACAACAAAATGCAGGACTTTGCAAGAGCTTATCTTTACTATAAAATGGTCTTTCTTGCCGTGTCACTGGTGATCGTGATCCTGCTTCTGATCGTGGGAATTATTGGGATCAATAAATTATTTGCGTATATGGAATTGCTATAGTGTTATAGGATTTAAAAAAATAAGGGCTGCCGTTTAATCATCCAAAATAGATGATCAAGCGGCAGCCCCTATCTGTATTTTTTCCTCATAGATGGGAAACTTATTACTTTACTTTCCTTCCAGTTGCGCGATCCGCGCTTTCAGCTGACGGATCTCTTCATCCTTCTCACTTAACAGCCGGTCTCTTTCTTCCAGTTTGCGCTTCTGCTCATCGATGAACATCTGGATCATCTTCTGGTCCATCATGCCCTCGATGATATTTCTAAGTTCATCAACGGTCTCACCGGCATTTTTTCCTTCTTCATCGATGACGATATCCGCATATTTCTCATAATAAGGAACTCGCTCATTGTACAGGTCACGTAAGGTAAAGCCCGGTTTTAAAGCAACACCACGGTCTACTACGTTTCCGATACGCTTTTCCATTTCCTCATAACTCATTTTCAGGTAAACGATCTCACTGATCTCCTTTAAATGAGCCATCGCTTCTTCCCCGTAAATAACGCTGCCGCCAGGAGCGATCACAGACATTTTCGCTTCCAGACCTGCATTAATGCGGTTCTCTACTTCCAGAAAGCCGTCCATGCCCTCGTCAGCGATAATTTCCTTTAACAGTCTTCCTTCTTTTTCCTGGATCACAATGTCCACATCAATAAAAGAAAATCCCAGTCTCTTTGCAAGAAGCACACCTACGGTACTTTTACCGGATGAAGGCATGCCGATCATAGTAATATTCGGCTTCATTTTTTCGTTTCCTCCTTATGAGCAATGGCGCGAACTAACGTTTTTTCTTCTTTTTGGCAGGTTTGCGTACAGAATATCCGAAACTTCCAAGCTTCTTACCCAGTTCAAAATATTCTCCGTGGGAATAAGCAGTCAGTCCGGAAGCATTCAGGTTAAACTTGCCGCGGTCATCCATATACTGATTGTCAATGGTCACACCTACAACCTTTGCCAGGAACATATCATGGCTTCCCAGCTCTTTTACCTCTGTTACCTTGCACTCAATATTTACAGGACTTTCCTCAATACCAGGTGCCTTTACATAGCGGGATGCCTGAGGTGTTAAACGTGTCTCAGCAAATTTATCCACATCACGGCCGGATTTTACGCCACAGTAGTCGGTAGCCCGAACCAGTCTCTTATTTACCAGATTGATGACAAATTCCCCTGTCTCTTTGATGATATCATGGGAATAACGCTCTTTCCGCACAGAAATAGAAACCATAGCCGGGTCAGAGCAGATGGTTCCGGCCCAGGCAACGGTAATGATATTCGGTTTTTCCCCTTCTCTTCCACAGCTTACCATAACAGCGGGAACGGGATACAGCATGTTTCCCGGCTTCCAGTATTCTTTACTCATTTTTTCTATCCTTTCTTGATCTGATCCCTATTCCTGCTCTGCTAACATCAGTTCCGGGATCAGCTGCTTCTTTCTGGAAACAACTCCCGGCAGACGCAGTACCGGCTCCTTTAAGCCTTCCTCTTCTAACAGTTCAATATCCTGGTGGAATGCCTTTCCTGCCAGCTGCAGGGCTCCCTGTCCTTCACAGATCAGTTCGGTTGTCTCTGTCAATATATTCGTCAGCATAAAGAATATCATATTCAGGCCATTGTTTTCCAGTGCTTTTTCCATAAATGCTTCCATACGACCCTTTAACTTGTCCAGTTCCCCACCATTTAAGGAAGTGATCTGTCCAACACCAATGGTCACCTTGCCGGAAGTAAAGCGCTTGAAATCCTGATAGAAGATCTCTTCGTCACTCTTATCCTTTAAATTGCTTCCTGCACTGAACATTTCCATTGCATATTTTTCAATATCAATGCCTGCAATATCAGCCAGCGCTCTTGCTGCCATCTCATCCACCGGAGTACAGGTTGGAGAACGGAACAGCAATGTATCAGATACAATGGCACTGCATAACAGTCCCGCAATCTTCGGCTCTACTTTAATACCGGCCTCCTGATACATCTGATAGATAATGGTAGCAGTACAGCCTAAAGGCTGGTTGCGGAAAAATACCGGTGACATAGTCTGGATGGTTCCCAGACGGTGATGATCGATGATCTCCAGGATCTCAGCATTTTCAATACCAGCCACTGCCTGATTCTTCTCATTGTGGTCTACTAAAATAACCTGTTTTCCTTTTGCGCCAAGTAAGTTTCTGCGGGAGATCATCCCCAGATAATAGCCATCCTTGTCAAGGATCGGGAAATCACGGTGACGTTTACTTGCCATCACTTCACGGATCTCATCAATATAATCATCACTGTTAAATGTGATTAGATGCTCTCTTGTCATAAAGTAGCTGATCGGCATGCTCTGGTTGATGAGACGGGCTGCTGTATAAGTATCATAAGTAGTTGCAATGATCGTACAGCCTCTTTCCTGGGCGATCTTTTTAATGGTCATGGAAACAGCTGCGCCTTCGCACACGATGATACAGTCAGCTCCCATTTCAATGGCACAAAGCTGGGACTCATAACGGTTTCCTAAAATAACCAGGTCATGTGGTTCAATGTAAAATTCCATCAGATCCGGGTTTGCAGCTGCGATCAGTACTTTTCCCTGGTCGAAATAAGCTTCTGCGCTTCCGATGATCAGTTCTGCTTCCAGTGTCTCAATAATATTGGAATACTGTGTATTTGCCTTTGACAGAATGCTGCTGTCATAAATATTCATGTAGGTCTTGGTGATGTCTCCTACTGTGATCAGGCCTTCCAGTGTACCATCTTCCCTTACAGAAGGAATGGTCACAACATTATTCTCCTGCATGATATTCCATGCTCTCTTTAATGAAATATTGTCTGCCACACCTTTGGTCTTGCGGATCTCAATATCCCTTACCTGGGTACGCACATCTTCCACAAGCTGCGGTTCCTCTGCCCCAAAGTAATCCAGTACAAACTGTGTCTCTCCATTTACATGTCCGGCTCTTGCAGGCATATATTCTTCCCCAGTAACTGCCTGCTTCAGATTTGCATAACAAATGGCGGAACAGATCGAGTCCGTATCCGGATTTCTATGTCCGATCACCATGGTTTTTCTGTTTAATTCCTGTTCCATTTCTCCCTCCCTGAGATGCTTATCGCGCTCATTCTTTTGTCTTTTGATTTACACATATTGTTTCTTTTTCCTGTACAATGTTTTATAATCTGTTTACAATATGTTCACATTTCGTTCACATTTATTTTTTATACTATTTTCATAAGAAAGAGGTAATAAAAAAACAGGTTATTAGTCAAATTGCACATAGATTTTTCATAATTGCCCCGGTTGGAAACGACCGGGGTCTCCTCATTTTACGAAGTTTTTCGTTAGTCAAGTATAGCAGACCGCCATTTTTTTTCAAGTATTCCCATGTATACAGTGAAGTGCAAAAATGCTGCAGGATCCGATGTCCCTGCAGCATTTTGTGTTACAGTTCAGCCATGCGCTGGTTTGAATGAGAAAGTGTGTTGCAAGCTTGCTTGCATAAGCGCTTTCTTGTTCAAATCAGCATATGGTGGAACCATCAGGCTTCTTGTTTTCATGAATATGGAAACAAGAAGATGTCATGTCTGAACTGTAACCATTTTTATATCTATGTTTGTTTCCTCTATTCACTTCTATCTCTGATACTGGATCTTCCAGCCTGCATACGGAAGGCTTAAACCTGTCGCCGCGCTCTTTTTCTCACCATTTTCATCTAAAGTAAATACTTTTCCATTTTCAATAGTGTATGCAGCATTTCCATCAGAAGAATACTTTTTTTCCTCTGTCTGCACCTTTCCTGCCTCATTTACCAGGTAAACCTGACCGGAAACCTTAAAAGGCTCATAGGAGCTGCCCTCTTTGGCACTGACTAAAAGGCCATTATAATACAAAAATCCATCCTTCACGCCGTTAATGCCGCAGCCCTTTTCAGAGCCGGAAGTACCGGAACAGAAAGTGTAAACCTTGTCTCTCTTATCAACTACATTGGTATTGCGTCCAATACTCAGGGCGCCGCCTGCTTCCGGATCAAAGTAAGCGGTCTCTGTCTTACCGCCGGAAGTAAATTTGATCATTCCGGACTGGCAGACACCGTAAGAGTCAAAGAAATAATATCTTCCGTCTAATTTTACAGCCCCGTCTTTTAATCCTGTTGCATCCGCAGATAAAAACAGGGGAGTTCCATCATTTTCCAGATAGAACCATCGGGATCCGTCTTTCTTCATAAGAGCTGTCTCGTCTGTGTTGTTCTTTCTCACTGCCTGGGTATTAAGAGCTGTACTCCATGCCTTTGTATCCCATGGCTTTTCAGTTGTCTCAAACCACTGGCCCTTTAACATGCCTTTTTCTTTTCCGCCCAGATATACAAAACGGCTGATGCCTGTCCCGTCTCCCGGCTCTGCCTTTTCCTTTACACACTGCCAGCCGGTAAGCATAACACCATTTTCGTCAAAATAATATTTCTTTCCATCAATGGTTGTTTCCTTTGGAGCACCATTTTCACCTTTTCTGGCTTTGCCGTTGGACTGGAAATAATACCATCTTCCATTTTCAGACTCCCCGGAAAGATCCTTTGAAACACTTCCCTCTGCCGGACGTTTCTTTCCATCACTTTCCAGAAAATACCAGCCACTTCTGGTATAACCTTCCGAACCATTTCCCAGATAATAAATATCTCCGTTCTCATAATGCCAGCCGGTACGCATCCGTCCATCGCTGTCAAAACAATACTTGCCTTTTCCTATGGTCTTCCAGTCATTCTTCTCCACTTTTCCATTCCGGTTCAGATAATACCAGCCGGATTTCATGGATCCATCATTTTCATCCACATAGATCCAGGCATCCTTTGTCATACTGCCATCTTCTCCGGCATAGTAAGTACCGTCAACCCATACATTCTTCGCCAGATCTCCGTTTTCATCCAGATAATAGGAAACTCCCTGGGAAGTTTTCCACTGATTTTTTACATAAGAGCCATTGCTGTCCACATAATGGGCCGCACCGTCCTCATTGACCCAGCCTTTTTCTGCTGCCATAACAGAAATGGGAACCGCTGCGGTGATCATCGTTCCCACAGCCAATGCCCTGATCCAGTTTTTCATCCAACGTTTCTGATCTCTCATATCTACCCCTCCTGAAAATCGGATATAGTTCTATCCTTCGGATGATTATATTTTATCAGATAATTAATGCAAATACATGAATTAATTTTGAATATTTACATAACAATTCCTTAAACATATTACATATTTATGTCTGACACTGTTTCCGGAAGGCGTCCGTACAATTTTGCCATTCTCCGGCACTGTTTCAAAACATCCCCGGTTATTTCTCCCGGTAGCAGTCTCCATTTCCAGTTTTTTCCAAGTGTGGAAGGCTCATTGATCCGGGCCTCTGCCCCAAGTCCCAGATAATCCTGAACCGGTATCACTGCCAGCTTTGCCGGACTTGCCATAGCCAGGCGGATGAACTCCCAGTGCATCTCCTTCTTTGGTGTATGGCGACAGCCCATGTATTCCCTTGCAAAGGACTTATTTCTACGGTTCATGTTCTCATACCAGCCCACCAGTGTCTCATTATCATGGGTTCCTGTATACACAATACAGTTTTCCTGGTATTTATGAGGCAGGTAATCGCTGTTTTCTGAATCATCAAAGGCAAATTCCAGTACCTTCATTCCCGGGAAGCCGCTTTCTTTTAACATCTCATGGACTTCCGGTGTCAGAAATCCCAGATCTTCCGCAATGATCGGCAGTTCTTCTTTTTTCAGACTCTTTTTCAACCGGGCAAACAGATCCAGTCCCGGTCCCTTTTCCCAATGTCCAAACTCAGCGGTAGGATCTCCATAAGGAATGGAATAATAAGCCTCAAAACCTCTGAAATGATCCACACGCACCACATCATACAGCTTCAGGCTGTATTCCATACGCTTGATCCACCAGCTGTAATGATCTTTCTTATGATATCCCCAGTCATACAACGGATTTCCCCAAAGCTGGCCTGTTGCTGAAAATGCATCCGGTGGGCAGCCGGCCACTGCCTTTGGCAGACATTCCTCATCAAACTGGAACAACTCCGGATGAGCCCAGCTGTCAGCCCCGTCAAAAGCTACATAGATGGGGATATCCCCGATAATACGGATACCATTTTCATTGGCATAAGCCTTTAAGCGGCTCCACTGCTCATTAAATTCAATCTGCTGGAATTCATAAAATCCGATCTCATCTGCCAGCATTTTTTTATATTTCTCTACTGCCGCAGGCTTACGCAGGCGGATATCTTTATCCCATTTGTTCCAACTGGCACTTTTAAAATGATCTTTTACTGCCATATAAAAGCAGTATTCTATGGTTTCAGGATCCAGCTTAGACTTAAGGAACTGATGATGGTCTTTTTTCCACCGTTCATAAGCTTTTTTCAGGACCTTAAACCGCGCTTTGTATATTTTATCGTAAGCAATATACCGGTCATCATCACCAAAATCAGCCTCTTCACACTCATCTTCTGTAAGAAGACCTTCTCCGACCAGCTGCTCCAGATCAATAAAATAAGGATTTCCAGCAAATGCAGAAAACGCCTGATAAGGCGAATCCCCAAAACCCGTAGGGCCCAATGGAAGGATCTGCCAGAAGCTCTGTCCGCCTTCCTTTAACTGATCTACAAATTCATAAGCTTCTTTTGAAAAACAGCCAATGCCATACTTAGATGGCAGACTGGCGATTGGAAGAAGCATGCCGCATTCTCTCATATTATTTATCCCCTTTTGCTTAAAAGTACATGTACCCGTAAAATCTTTCCTGTACTTGCCTTTTATTTATACTTATACCTTAGTGTAGCACATTTCCCCTTCTCCTACAACAAAGGCGAAGACTCTCCTGACACCCCTGCTGCAGCTTCCTGATCTTCCCGGTACTGCCTGGGCGTCACACCAAACTTCCGGCGAAACAACCGGTTAAAATAAGACAAATTTTCAAACCCGCATTTTAATGCGATCTGGGTCACATTTTCCTCTGTCATTTTCAGATATTCCCCGGCTCTTGTCAGCCGGTAATCATTGAGATACTGGATAAATGGCATCCCCGCATACTGCTTAAATACTTCATAAAGTGGGACTCACTGTAAAAGCACAGCTCTGCCGCCTGCCTGATCGTAATCTCTTCCCCAAAATGTTCCCGGATGTACTCCAGTATCCCCTTGATTTTCTCTCTTGCATGTCCCGGCTTCTTCTCTGTAAACAAGATGCCTCTGCCATAAGCATAATACAAAAACAAAAATTAACTGACCCCTTGACCGCCAGCTGATACCCATTACCACGTATCTCCGAAAAACGGTCCAGCTCCTGTATCACCTTTCCAAACACTTCATGATCCGGCTGATTTCTTTTGTATCAGGACCGGATTTTTTCGCCTGCCCTTCCTGAAGCGGTTTCAAAAATGTACGGTACAGCCGTCTCCATTATCCCCCCATCAGCATAGAAAGGCGGAAAATGATATTTTTCGTACTCCATTCTCTCACCATTCCCACAGGAGATCGCATGAAGTTGTCCCGGAAAAACAGCCAGAATGTCTCCTTCCTCCACAGGATAAGACACTGTATCCACTGTGATCCGCCCCTTTCCCTTCTTCACAGCAATAATTTCCATTTCTTCATGCCAGTGAAGAGCCACATGGGAGAAATCTACCGGGATCGAGCAGGGATAAATATTAAACGGAAACTCTCTTTTTCCATGTTCCTTTATTTCATGGTACCCCCGGTTCATTTTTCTCTCCTCCTTCCGTTATCCTGTATTTTTTTATTTATTTTCCATTTCTTTATCATGTTTCTATATTTTTTACATTTTTGATAGTATTGTACTATAATATACTGGCATTCTACAAGACGGAAAAAGATTTATTTTCTATAATAAACACATAAAAACACAGAAAATGAAACGGGCCAGATATTGGCATATCACCACAGAAAGGAAATGGATTTCATGGTTGAACATACAATGACAAAAGAAACATTAGAAAACAGACTAACTGCCCTTTGCGGCAAAGAGATCTCTGCCTGCTCTGAAAAAGAGCTTTATACCGGACTTTTATCTCTGGTCCAGGAAATGGCAAAGGACAAAGAGTCCAATCAGGGAAAGAAAAAACTGTATTATATCTCCGCTGAGTTTCTGATCGGCAAACTGCTTTCCAATAACATGATCAATCTTGGGATCTATGATACAGTAAAGAACCTTCTGGAAGAAAATGGAAAATCCTTAAGTGCAGTAGAAGAAACAGAACCAGAGCCATCTCTTGGAAACGGCGGTCTGGGACGTCTGGCTGCCTGCTTCTTAGACTCCATTGCTACTCTGGGCTTAAACGGTGACGGAGTTGGTTTAAATTACCATTTCGGTCTTTTCAAACAGCTGTTTAAAGACAACAAACAGGCAGAAGAACCAAATCCTTGGATCGAGAATACTTCCTGGCTGACAAAAACAGATGTAACCTATAAAATTCCATACAAAAACTTCACCCTTACATCCCGTATGTACGATATTGAAGTTACCGGCTACAACAACCGCACCAATAAGCTCCACCTGTTTGATATGGAAACTGTAGATGAAAGCATTGTAGAGGACGGCATTTCCTTTGATAAGACCGACATTGCAAAGAACCTGACTCTCTTCCTCTATCCAGACGACAGCGACAAAGAAGGACGCATCCTGCGTATCTACCAGCAGTATTTCATGGTAAGCAATGCCGCAAGACTGATTTTAGACGAAGCCATTACCAAAGGTTCTACCCTTTATGACCTGGCTGACTATGCCGTGATCCAGATCAACGACACCCATCCAACTATGGTCATCCCGGAACTGATCCGCCTGCTGACTACTGAGCACGGTATGGAAATGGACGATGCCATTGAGATCGTAAGCCACTGCTGCGCATACACCAACCATACGATACTGGCAGAAGCACTGGAAAAGTGGCCGGTAGAATTCTTCAAAGAGGCAGTTCCACAGCTTCTTCCTATTATGGAAGTTTTAGATGATAAGGTACGCCGCAAATTCGATGATCCATCTGTATATATTATCGATAAAAACGACCTGGTACACATGGCCCACATTGATATCCACTATGGTTTCAGCGTAAACGGTGTTGCAGCTCTTCATACCGATATTTTAAAAGAGACAGAATTAAACAACTTCTACAAGCTTTATCCTAAGAAGTTCAATAACAAGACCAATGGTATTACCTTCCGCCGCTGGTTGCTGCACAGCAATCCGGAACTGACTGATTTCATCACCGGTTTTATTGGGGACGGATTTAAAAAAGATGCAGAAGAATTAAAGAAATTAGATACACCAGTTATCACCAAAAATTTAAAACAGCTTTACCGCCTGTTAGACATTAAGGCACAGAAAAAAGCAGAGCTGGCTAAATATCTGGAAGAGACCCAGGGCATTACTATCAACCCGGACTCCATTTTCGATATCCAGATCAAACGTCTCCATGAGTACAAGAGACAGCAGATGAACGCCCTGTATCTCATCCACAAATATTTAGAGATCAAAAAAGGCAAAAAGCCAACTACACCGATCACTGCCATCTTCGGGGCAAAGGCAGCACCTGCCTACATCATTGCCAAGGACATTATCCATATGATCCTCTGCCTGCAGCAGATCATTGACAAAGATCCTGAGGTAAAACCATACTTAAATGTAGTTATGGTAAACAATTACAATGTCACTCTGGCAGAAAAACTGATCCCGGCCTGCGATATTTCCGAGCAGATCTCCCTTGCTTCCAAGGAAGCCAGCGGAACCGGAAACATGAAATTCATGTTAAATGGTGCTGTAACCCTTGGAACCGATGACGGCGCTAACGTAGAGATCCATGAGCTGGTAGGCGATGACAATATCTACATCTTCGGTGATTCCAGTGAGACTGTCATTGAACGCTACAAAAACGCCAGCTACTGCTCCAAAGACTACTACGATGCAGACCCGGCTATTAAAGAAGCCGTAGACTTCATCATCAGCAAGAAAATGTTAGCCGTAGGCGATAAAGAAAACCTGGAACGCCTGTACAAAGAACTGTTAAACAAAGACTGGTTCATGACTTTCCCGGATTTCAAAGCTTACTGCGAAGCAAAAGAAAAGGCCTTCGCTGACTACGAAGACCGCACCTCATGGGCAAGAAAAATGTTAGTCAATATCAGCCAGGCCGGATATTTCTCCTCTGACAGAACGATCGGGGAGTATGACCGGGATATCTGGAAATTAAGATGATCCTGGATTCAAAAATACTATGTTCAAAAGGTCAAAAAACATGGGTAAATGGCTGTGATCTGGCTCATTTCATATTATGATGTGAGTGTCAAAAGTAAATTTTGCCACTCACTGATGTAACCGGATTGCTCCATTGCTATGCAATTCCCGCAATCCTCGAACACCTCAAACTCCCATAAAATGGCGTGTTCACACCATTTTATTTCGTTTTCGGTGTTCGGCGTGTCAATAAGTATAAATTGCTTATTTGTGCGAGCACAAACGCAATTTATACTTTTGACACTTACATCATATTATTTTGTAATGTACGGATCAATTCTTCCATTACGATTGGCTTGGACAAAAATCCATCCATACCACATTTCAGTGCTTGCTTTCTGTCTTCGTCAAAAGCATTGGCAGTCATTGCAAGGATCCGGATCTTCGCTAGTGCCGGATCCTCCAGTGCCCGGATCTGCTCCGTGGCCTCATATCCGTTCATTACAGGCATCTGAATATCCATAAGCACCAGATCATAAGTGCCTGGTGCTGAATTCTTCACTTTCTTCACTGCCTCTGCTCCATTTTCCGCTATATCAACCAGGAATCCATATTGTTTAAGAAGCTCCTCAGCAATTTCACGGTTTAACTCATTGTCTTCCACAAGCAATATACATCTACCTCTGAAATCAGGACCTGCTTCCGGAAGGATACGGTCCTCTGCCCCGGTCTGCTTCTGACCGATAGCAGCCATCAATGTCTCTCTGATATCTGACATAAACAGCGGTTTTGCACAAAATGCATTTACTCCTGCTGCTCTGGCTTCTACTTCAATATCTGACCAGTCATAAGCAGTCAGGATAATGATCGGCGTATCATCGCCCAGACTGCGGATCTGACGGGTGACTTCAATGCCATTCATATCCGGCAGACGCCAGTCAATGATATAAGCATGGAATGCATCCCCCAGTTCCATAGACTGCCGCGCACGAAGAACGGCCTCCTTACCGGAAAGTGTCCATTCTGAACGCATTCCAACCTTTACAAGCATCTTTGTCACACTGTCACAGGTATTAAAATCATCATCTACAACCAATGCCTTAAGGTCTTCCAGCTCTGCGATCTTCTCTATACTGCGCTGCTCTGACTGGATCCGCAATGGCAGACGGACTATGAATTCAGTTCCTTTGCCCTGCTCTGTCCGAACTTCAATCGTTCCCCCCATCATATCCACAATATTCTTGGTAATTGCCATGCCAAGTCCTGTCCCCTGAGTCCTGCTGACTGTGGAAGTCCGCTCCCGTTCAAAAGGAGAAAAGATCCTCTGTATAAATTCCTGGCTCATACCGATCCGCTATCCTTTACCCGGATCTCATACAGCCCACTGCCCTTTTTCGTCCCTGGAAACTGCTTCAGCCGGACAGAAACGGTTCCCCCTGCAGGCGTAAATTTGATCGCATTAGACAAAAGATTCAGCAGCACCTGGTTCAGTCTGGTTTTATCACAATAAACATCCTCATCTGTAACATCCATGGCATCCATATAAAGCTCCAGCTGCTTCGCATAGATATGTCCACTGATGATCGTCTTCAGATCATGAAGCATATCAGACAGACTGACCTCGGTTTCTTCCAGATGGATCTTTCCGCTCTCAATACGGCTCATATCCAGTACATCATTGATCAGTGAAAGCAGATGGTTGCTGGATGAAAGAATCTTTCCCAGATAATCCCTGACTTTTTCCTTATTGTCAATGTTGCTTACAGCCAGTGTAGTAAAACCGATAACAGCATTCATTGGCGTGCGGATATCATGGGACATGTTGGAAAGGAATGTACTCTTTGCCCGGTTGGCAGTTTCCGCAGCGCGGACTGCCTCATAAAGGGCCTGGTTCATTTTCTTATCAACGGTACGGTCAGACATAACCAGGATATATTTCTTTTTTCCGTTTACCTCACTGCCCATTGCAATAATATGAAACCAGCGTTGTTCCCCTGTTTTCTGGTGAACATATTCAAAATCCCATTCCTGCTGCTCATTTACCTGGATCTCTTTCAGATAATTCTTCTTTGGATCTTCAAAATGCAGTTTTCCCAAAACACCAATATCCTTCTGGATCTGTTCTACTGTAATACCCAGCAGTTTTTCCACATTGGGACTTACATAATCTGCCTTATATGTTTTTGCATCCAGCATCAGAAAAACGTCATCTACATTCATTGACAGCTTTTGAAACAGCTCATCCCTATAGAGGATCTCAATATCCCTTCTTTTCAGGCTTATCCTGTTCTTTTGGAGGATCAGTTCAATAATAAAAACAGCAATACCGAACACTATGGCCCCTCCAAGGAGCATAGTCCGAAGCTGCAGAGAATTCATGCTGGCATTGACTATATCAGCCTGGACAAGTCCCAGAAATATCCAGTCCTGATATTTCGATCTTCCATAAATCAGATAGTAGTTACTTCCATCCAGGTTCACCAGCATCGCATCTGTACGTCCCTCTTTAAATTTCCCTGAAAGTTGAAGGATCTTTTCTTCGGACATATTGGAATGCTCTCTTAAAACACCAAAGAAATTATACACGGTTCCCCATGCCTCAAAGGAATGATCGATGACAACACGGCCATCTGGATGAACCACATAACTCTTGGCATTTCCATTAAAAGCAGAGATATCCAGTACATCTACTATATCAGCGTTTTCATATGCAATGGCAATTGCGTCATATTCAAATCCCTGATAACTTCCATGATACTGGGGGCTGGCAAATACAAGCATCTGTGGTTTTCCGGGAACTACTGCATTTGTTATGATATCCTCCCCCTGTGCTATCTTATCTTCAAGATCTTCCTGTAATCCAAGATACCCGGTTTCGCCTGTTAACATCTTATAGTTGCCGTCAGCTGACAGAAAATAGAAATATAAAAAACCGGCTTCATCCTGGGCTTTATCTATATAATCACAGATCTCGCTTTCATCAGAAGTCTTCTGCAAATACTCCCCCCACATATGAAGATAGGTCAGATTCTTATTTGTCAGTTCATTTAATACATTATTAGACTGATGAAATACCTCAGTCAAATGAGAAACACTTTCCTCATAAACCGTTTTCGACACAAACTCAAAATACCGGAAAACAGTCAAAACGATCCCAATGAAGAAAACAATAAGGACAGCTATCCTTAATCGTTTTCTTATGAAAAAGTTCTCTCTGTCTGTATTACGATTTCCAATATTCATTCTTCTCACCTCAGAGTAATGTAGTCTTCAGGCTCTGCAAGAATAACATTACCCTCCGAAATATGTCCTGTCCAGGTATCTTTCACAGAAATATCTTCACTGTCAAATACAATATTTTTACCTGCAGGATCAGCTTCCATGTGTCGCGGTATTGCCAGACAGGTTACAGTAAACCTGTCATTGTCCCCAACTACTTTTCCATTCTTTGTAACTTTATCCAGCGTATAGCCATCGTCATTTTCCCTGACCTTCACAGAAATGCCGCTGACTACAGGCAGAGAGCCCCTGTTAAAGGGAATGAAACCTCCCTCATAGCCTTCTACAAAGTTTCTGACTGTCTCCTTCAGTTCAGACCCGCTCATCGTACACTTGTAAGCCCAAAGATCATTTGGCATGATCATTCTGCCTGCCATTTTTTCACTGTACTTTGCCTTCAGTACATTTCCTGTAAAGCTGTTTCCTGATGCGATCAGCACATCTGTGCCATAAATACCCCGCAAAGTGTTTGCCATAACAGAATACGCTTCATTCCCCCCATCGGTATGAAAAAATATTAGAATAAGTTTTCTGTGGCTCCAGCACGATATTCTCAGAAGTGGTGCTTTCCTCAAGAAGCTGGGTATTAAATGACTGATAAGCCTGCACTGCATTGTATTCTCCTGATATCATTTTGGAAACCACGTCCTTAGAAATGGCAAAAAAGTCATTTGACGCAATACGGATATACATATGGTTTTCTTCGATCACAGGCTTTACATCCTTCAGATATTCTGTAAGATGGATATCCACATCCTGACTGTAGCTTAATATATCCTGGCCCTCATAAACGATCTGGTTCTGAGCATCCTCTGAAAGCATTGTATTCAACACCTTCATTGCCTTCTGCCGGCGTGTTTCATCCTGTGTCAGATCACGGTTTAATGCCACCTGGAAATAGGGTGTAGTCATCAGCCACTTTTCGCCGTTCTGTTGAAAAAATGGCAGAAATGTTGTGTTGATGCCCTGATCCTGAAATATCTTTACACCGGAAGAGCTGCCAAAATACATGGCAACCTTACCGTTTTTGTACAGTTCAATCACATCATCATAATTCATATCCAGATCATCCCGGCTCAATCCTGTATCCTTTATGAATCGCTCCATACGTTCAAAAGCCTCCGGCCAGACTGTACTGTCCAGGCCTTCTCTCTTTGTATTTTCCGGATTACTGTAGATGGTACGCCATTTGCGTCCGGCTGCAGAAGAAAGCTCTGATGCAGACAGTCCCTGCAGCGTTTCCATACATGTATAATCATAATAATAGTCTGCCGCAAAACCACGGATACCTGCTTTTTTAAATTCCCTGCAAGCAGAAACAAAGCTTTCGTAATCCGTTGGCAAAGGAATATCATACTTTTCAAAAAGATCCCTGTTCACTACAAAGCCATGGGCATCTGCACACACAGGAAGCCAGTTTACGCTGCCATCCTGGTTCGTAAAACTGTTAATGTATGTATTATAGACAGCACCTGCCTCATTGGTTGTGGAAAGATCCATCAGGCTGTCTTTAAGTGGGCTTGCATCATGGAGTGAAAACCGACAGCAGGTTATAATATCCGGCAATCCACCGTTTTCCTTCAGAAACCGGTAGAAATCCAGGTCATTATTACCTACCACAAATTCAATATTAATATCCGGAAGCTGTTTCTGGATGTATGGTGCATATTTTTCATACAGCTGCGTGGACCACAAATATACTGTGATCGTTTCTGCATCTTCTTTTTCTGCACTCTTTCTGCCACAGCCTGACAGAAGTGATATAACTGTCACCATCACAAAAAGTACAGAAAACAACCTATTCCATTTTTTCTTTTTCATTACGGATCCCCCAAAAACTATTTTCCACCAATCTGCTGATCACTTTTACCAGTAATTTTACATCAACGGGTTTTGCAATATGTTCATCCATCCCTGCTTCTTTTGCTTTCAGCCTATCCTCGGTAAAGGCATTTGCTGTCATTGCGATGATGGGGACCACCTTTGCATCTTTCCTGTCCAGAGACCGGATCATCTTTGCTGCTTCATAGCCATTCATGACCGGCATCATAATATCCATAAGAATGACATCAAATTCACCGGATCTGCTTTTTTCGAATATCTCAACTGCTTCCTGTCCATTCCATGCTTTCGTCACCTGGGCGCCCTCATTCTGGAGCAAAAATTCAGCAATTTCCATATTCAGCTCATTATCTTCTACCAGAAGGATATTCAGATCCTTTATGGATCTTTCCGATACATTCTTCTGTTCTTTATGTTTATCCGCATCCAGGTCTATTTTAAATGGGACCCGGAGCACAAAGGTCGTACCTTTGTCCCTCTCACTTTCAAAGGTGATCGTTCCACCCATTTTTTCTGCCAGGTTCTTGGTGATGGTCATCCCTAAACCTGTTCCCCCAAATTTAGAAGCTCCGCCCTTTTGCTCCCTGGCAAAAGATTCAAAAACATGCTCTTTAAATCCGCTGCTCATGCCAATACCTGTATCACGGCATGTAAATTCCAGCATTGTACTTTCTGTACTGTGTGACGGGATTTCTTTACAGCTTAGATCTATGTTTCCATAATCCTTATTGTATTTCACAGCATTACTCAGGATATTCATCAGCATGCGCTTCAGATAAAGGGAGCTTCCCAGTAATTTCCGGTGCTCGATCTCTATTGTCTGTTCAACCTTTATTCCCCTTTCATCTGCCTGTCTGCTAACCAGGTCCATCACATCATTTATTGTCTTATAAACATCAAAAGGCTTTTCTTCCAGCAAAATTTCTCCTGATTCCAGCTTGCTCATATCAAGAACTTCATTGATCAGCTCTAAAAGAATATTTGAAGCTTCACGGATCTTTTTCCTGCAATCTGCCTGTTTCTGCAGATCATTGCTGTAATGATCCCCTACATCGACCATTCCGCAAATCCCATTGATCGGTGTACGGATATCATGACTCATCCTCTGGAGAAATTCTGTCTTCGCCCGATTGGCCGCCTCTGCCTTTTTAGCTTCTTCCAGAAGTTTTCTCTGGTACTCCTGTTCTCTTTCCATTTCTATTTTAATGCTGTTTGCCCTGGATTTTTTAAGAAGCAGCCATACCAGTGTCACCACCACCATATAAATAAACATGACCATTATCACATTTTGCGGCAACGTATGAAACACAGTACGCTCCGGAATATATGCATAAATATAATAATCCCTTTGTTTCAGCATCAGTCCATAATAGAAATCGTCACCCACATTCAAATGCATTAAATGTCTGCTGTCTGCATTTTTCTTTAAAGCCTGGATCACCTCCTGTTTTTTCGCATCCTGACCAATAAGGCTGGTATCATTGGAAGCAATGACCACACCATTATCCACGATCATGATCGTTCCGTCACTAAAGGTCTGATATCCATTTAACAGGCTCTGTATGGTAAGCTTATAATTTTGCAAAAACTCAGCAGATGTATAATAATAAGTAATTACAATACCAGGTTCATCTCTCCTGGCACATGCAGCTACATCTATATGCCCTCCATCATCACAGCTGATCTGCTGGGAATATACCTTTTCCTCATGATCTGCAATATCCAGTATTGTTTCTTTATTAACATGTTCCTGTATTTTTGCAAAACGGCTTCTATCCACACTCCCGCTCTCACTATATTCACCTACAATATTTCCATTTGCATCCAGTACCATAGCACCTGTCAGCCATAATTGGTCTGTACATTCTTCTAAGAGCTGATTGTTAAATTCTTTTCCGTCCTGTGTTTTTGCATCTATGACAACACTGACCTGTCTTGCACTGTCGATCGCACGTATCAGGCATTTACATTCTGACACCTCATTATAACGTGTATACACAGAACATTGTACCTTCACATAATTTACTATATTCAAAAGCCGGGATTCCTCATAGGCTTTACTAAAATAGAAAAAAATACAGAACTGTAAAACAGGTCAGACACATACCCAGGACTGCACTGACAGTCCAGAATTTCATTTTTATCCATTCCTGTTTATTCTTCTCCAATTTTATCTACCTCCAGATATTTCTCCGGATCATCAAGATACTTCCCAATGATTTTTGCAGCTGTTCCATCTTCTTTCATGTCAGCTAATGTCTGTTCTAATTTCTGGCAAATACCTCTGGTGTCATCCTTTGCAAATGCAACTCCGAGCCCCACTGTCATAAGTGGTTCATCCAGGATACGCAGTTCCATATTATAATCCTTCATATATTGGATAATGGATTCCTCATGGGGCTCCCACTGCATCAACATAGCCTTTTTCCTAAAAAAGTATAGATCAATTCCCTGTTTTCCAGACTGATCAGATTCCCCAGCTTAGGAATCCTTTCATCCGTCCGGCGCAGAAATATCTCTTCCGGTTTTGTTGTTGCTGGACAGCAAGTTTTTTTCCCTCCAGATCACTTAATTTATAGATATCACTGTTAGGATTGACTGCAACAACCTGCCTGCTTATCATATACGGACCTGCCCACTGATAATCATCCAGTCGTCCTTTCATGGAAAAACAGCCCATAATACAGTCTATTTCTCCATTTTCTAACAGTTTCTTTTTCTGTTCCC
>ENA-OQDL01000353-OQDL01000353.1-human-gut-metagenome-genome-assembly--contig:-NODE-353-length-30277-cov-5.695854_pt1 | contig 30277 bp, 27 predicted proteins | sample MGYA00242782_ERZ504609 | MGnify/ENA primary metagenome ERZ504609 (study PRJEB26092, sample SAMD00036320) | human gut metagenome | host: Homo sapiens | study: EMG produced TPA metagenomics assembly of... | reverse complement strand
AGCTGCTCACGCAGCATATCAATGAGGCGCTCGTAGTAGGCGATAAAGCTGTCCTCACTGCCCTGCACGACGAGGTTGTTCGTGCCGACAAGGATATAAAGATAATCCGGCTGGCTGGCGGCAATGGGTTTCCATCGGGGTCTCGTTCGCACCGGTGACGGCGTTCTTGACGCTGACATTGTTGACAAAGGTCTGCACGCCCGCGCTGATAAGTATTAAAGTTACAGTTCAGCCATGCGCTGGTTTGGATGAGAAAGCGTGTTGCAAGTTTACTTGCATAAGCACTTTTTCATCCAAATCAGCATATGGTGGATCCACCAAGCTTCTTGTTTTCATGAATATGGAAACAAGAAGATGCTATGGCTGAATTGTAAACAACAGTTAAAAGCAGGAAAACTAAGTTTACCCGGAGGTGAGACATGTGGCTAATATAATCGTGGCATTTTCCAAACCGGAAGATGGAAAAAGCATAAAAGGTATTCTGGTAAGAAGCGGATATGAAGTGGCTGCTGTCTGCATGTCAGGGTCACAGGTTCTTTCAGCTGCGGAAGATCTGAGCGGTGGGATCGTAGTCTGCGGATACCGGTTTGAAGATATGATGTACGACGAACTGAGACAGTGCCTTTCTTTTAACTTTGAGATGCTGGTGCTGGCATCTCCTGCAAGGTGGAGCGGGATACAGATGTCCGGGGTGGTATGTCTTCCTATGCCCCTTAAGGTGCATGATCTGTTAAGTACGCTGGATATGATGCTCCAGGCGCAGCAGCGCATTCGCAGGAAACTGCGCAGCAGGCCAAGGGAGCGCAGCAAGGAAGAACAGGATCTGATCAATGAGGCAAAGGCGCTTTTGATGGATCGTAACAATATGACGGAGTCGGAAGCACACAGATATATACAAAAATGCAGTATGGACAGTGGGACCAATCTAGTGGAAACGGCCCAGATGATCATCAGTCTGATCCACGTATAAGAGAATGCAGGATAACATATGAGGTGTGAGATGGAATTTACAAAAATGCAGGGAATTGGCAATGACTACGTGTATGTAGATTGCTTTAAGGAAAAAGTGGAACATCCGGGGGAAGTGTCCAAATATGTCAGCGACCGCCATTTTGGCATTGGTTCTGATGGGCTGATCCTGATCTGCCCGTCTGATAAGGCAGACTGCCGTATGGATATGTACAATGCAGATGGTTCCCAGGGAATTATGTGTGGAAATGGTGTACGTTGTGTAGGAAAATACGTGTATGATCATGGGATCGTAGATAAGGACAGACGGACCATTACTGTGGAAACATTAGGCGGTATCAAGACATTGGATATCCAGGTAGAAGACGGAAAAGCAGTGATGCTGACTGTAGATATGGGAGAAGCAGAACTGACTTCCAAACTTCCGGAAAAGATCGTAATTGACGGTACAGAACAGGAATTTACAGGAATCAGTGTGGGAAATCCTCATGCAGTCTATTTTACAGAAGGGATCGATGACCTGGATCTGGAAAAGATCGGCCCGTCCTATGAAAATCATCCACGTTTCCAGCCGGCCCGTGTAAATTCTGAATTTATCGAAGTAAAGAGCAGAGACCACATCCGCATGCGTGTGTGGGAGAGAGGCAGCGGGGAAACCTGGGCCTGCGGTACAGGAGCTACAGCCAGTGCCATGGCAGCTATCTTAAGAGGTTTTACGGATGATGAGGTGCGTGTATCTCTACGGGGCGGCGACCTGCTCATCCACTTTGACCGGGAAAGCAGGCATCTGTTTATGACAGGACCTGCAAAAGAAGTATTTCACGGAAGTATTGACATCCCGGAAGAAATATATTATGATTTATCCGAAAAATAAATATACCTATATTCTTTCAGAGAATATAGTAAACCTGTAAAATATACACTCTCAGGCCTTGGATCTACGACGTTGTGGGTTCAAAGGTCCTGGGAGCGTTTGCGTTAATGGAGGATGAAAGTATGTTTAGAGTGAATGAAAATTATCTGAAACTGCCGGGAAGCTACCTGTTTTCAACCATTGCAAAAAAAGTAGCTGCTTACCAGAAAGAGAACCCGGATAAGAAACTGATCCGTCTGGGAATTGGTGATGTAACCCTTCCTATCGCACCGGCGATCATTGATGCTATGCATAAGGCAGTTGATGAAATGGGACATGCTGAAACCTTTCACGGATATGCACCTGATCTGGGATATGCATTTTTAAGAGAGACCATTGCAAAGAAGGACTTTCAGGAAAGAGGATGCCAGATCGAGGCAGATGAGATCTTCGTTTCTGACGGTGCAAAGAGCGATACCGGTAACATTCAGGAAATCTTCAGCGCAGACAGCAAGATTGCAGTTTGCGACCCGGTTTATCCTGTTTATGTGGATACCAATGTTATGGTCGGCCGTACCGGTGAGTATGATACAGAAAAGGGAACCTGGAGCAATGTGATCTACATGCCGTGTACTGCAGAGAACGGTTTTGTTCCGGAACTTCCAAAGGAAACACCGGATCTTATTTATCTTTGTGTTCCAAATAACCCAACAGGAACTACCCTTACAAAGGATCAGTTAAAGGTATGGGTTGATTACGCAAATGAAAAAGGCGCTGTAATTTTATATGATGCAGCGTATGAGGCTTATATTTCTGAGGATGATGTTCCTCACAGTATTTATGAGATTCCGGGAGCAAGAACCTGTGCCATTGAGTTCCGTTCTTTCTCAAAGAAGGCTGGATTTACAGGTGTCCGTTTAGGATATACCGTTATCCCGAAAGACTTAAAGAGCGGTGATGTAATGCTTCATTCTTTATGGGCAAGACGTCACGGAACCAAGTTCAACGGTGCTCCTTACATTGAGCAGAGAGCAGGAGAAGCTGTTTACTCAGAAGAAGGAAATAAACAGGTCATGGAGCAGGTTGCTTACTATAAGAGAAATGCAAAAGTGATCTATGACGGATTAAAGGAAGCAGGTTATACTGTATTTGGTGGTGTGAATTCCCCCTATGTATGGATGAAGGTCAATGAGGGAATGACCAGCTGGGAGTTCTTTGATTACCTCCTTTCTGAGGCAAATGTAGTTGGAACACCGGGAAGCGGCTTTGGACCAAGCGGAGAAGGATATTTCCGTCTGACTGCATTTAATACCTACGAAAATACAGTAGAAGCAGTAGAACGTATGAAAGCGCTGAAGAAGTAATACAATGTGCGCAGGGAAAAACAAGCGGCTGTGAAGCAGACATTTGTTTTTCACAAGCCATTAACGAACGAACCGCCTGCGAATGCAGGCAGATGAGCGCGTCAGCGCGGGTTCGTGAGTTTTGGAAAACATTTTAAAGCACAGGAGGAAGTCTTAATGCTCATGGATGATATCGACCGTAAAATATTAAAACTTTTGCAGGAAAATGCCAGGATGTCTTTAAAGACCATTGCAGAAAAAACCTTTCTGTCATCTCCGGCTGTTTCTGCAAGGATCGAAAAACTGGAAAAAGACGGGGTGATCGCCGGGTATCATGCCATGGTAGACCCCATGAAATTAGGGTATCACATTTTGGCATTTATCAACCTGGATGTGATACCGGAAGATAAACCAAAGTTTTACGCATTTGCGGAGTCTGTACCAAATGTACTGGAATGCAGCTGTGTAACAGGAGAGTATTCCATGTTAATGAAAGTTGCTTTTCACAGTACCATGGAGTTGGATATTTTTATTGGACAGCTTCAGAAATTTGGAAAGACCAGTACACAGATCGTATTCTCCACCCACGTAGGCCCAAGAGGCGTGGATGTGGATGAAGTGTAACATTCATAAGCTCCCTCACATATGGTATAGAGACAGACATATGTGAGGGAGCTTGTTTTATGACCGGAAATGAAAAGGTCATTCTGGATGCGGGACATGGCGGGGATGAGCCAGGTGCCATTTATAATGGAAGAAAGGAAAAACGATGATACCCTGCGCCTGACTCTTGCGGTAGGGCGTATTTTAGAGGAAAATGGAGTAAGCACATTGTATACAAGGACTACAGATGTATACGACCGGCCTCAGGAAAAGGCAGAGATCGCCAACCGGTCCGGAGCGGATCTGTTTGTTTCCATTCACCGCAATGCCATGCCAGTGCCGGGAACAGGAAGCGGGGCATCTGTACTGGTATATGAGGACTCCGGGACAGCAGCAGTCCTGGCAGAAAACATTTTAAAAAATCTGGTGGAACTGGGATTGAAAGACCAGGGGATCGAGGAACGGCCGGGACTGGTAGTCCTTAGAAAGACCCAGATGCCGGCAGTGTTAGCAGAGGTGGGATTTATTGATAATCCTTCGGATAATGCTTTTCTTGACCGGAATTTTGACGCCATTGCAAGGGCAATCGCAGATGGGATACTGACTACTTTGCGGGAACAGAAAGAGCAGACGCCTCTTTATTACCAGGTCCAGACAGGTGCATTTAGAGATCGTGGAAGGGCCATGAGACTGGCGGGAGAGCTGCAGTCGGCAGGTTTTCCTGCGTTTATTGTATATGATGAGGGATTATACAAAGTCCGTGTGGGAGCATTTTTAGATATGGAAAACGGGATCCGCATGGAACAGAATGTAAAAAGAGCAGGTTATCCGGCATATCTGGTGCGGGAGGCTGCGATCTATTAAGAAAAGAGTTCCTGCCGTTGGATATTACACGGTAGGAATTCTGTTTTGTTCTCTGTAACGGGATGGGGAGATCCCATAAAATTTTTTAAAAGCACGGCTGAAGTAGTTGGGGGCGGAGTAGCCTACCTGATAGCCGATGGAAAGAGCCGTATCATCTGTATCTGTTAAAAGCCTGGCTGCCTGTTCTAAGCGCAGGCTGGTAATATAATGGCTGTAGTTTAAACCGGTCTTCTGTTTAAAAAGTGTGGAAAAATAGGAGCAGCTAAAACCAAGATAATGGCACAGGTCTGTAAGGGACAGTTCCGGGTCAGAATAGTTTTGTGCAAGATAGGCTCTGGCTTTCATAAAAGTTTCATCCATGTTAGAACACGCTCCTTTTTGCATGATGGCCTGTTTTCCTGTTGCAACAGTGTAGACAGGTAAGATACTTGTATTATATAATAAAAATAAGCAGTTTTCCTTGAGTATATTGCTAAAAACAGGTAATATCCTGCGCGGAGGTCCTTATGCAGATCATAACCAATAAATCCCAGAAAGAGTTAAAAGAACATGGAAGTTTTCAGTTCCCTGTTTTAGTCAGCAGGGAGTGTCTTTCCGGCTATGAAACAGGGGCTTTTCTCTGGCACTGGCATCCGGAGGTGGAACTGACCCTTGTTACAGATGGGGTGATCGAATACCATGTAAACGGAAATACCTATATTTTAAAAGAGGGACAGGCGTTGTTTGGAAATGCAAACAGCCTTCATTCTGGTGGAATGGTGGAGGGACAGGACTGCCATTATATTTCTATTACTTTCGATCCAAAGCTGATCTATGGATATGAAAACAGTCTTATTTATGAGAAATATGTGATGCCTGTGGTCCGGGACGGAGCGCTTTGTGCCGTTGTTTTTGATGGGAGCCAGGAGTGGCATGGAGAGATGATTGAATTGATACGGGGGATCATTTCTGCCTATGACGGACAGGAAGATGGATATGAAATGGAACTGACTGGAAAGTTGTTGAAATTCTGGCAGCTTCTTGTGCTAAATGTGGACCGGAAAAAGGGAATTTCCGGAAAAGAACAGAAGGATTATGAACGGATCCGTGAGATCTTACGTTTTATCGAAAAAAATTATGATAAGAAACTGACTGTTGACCAGATCGCGGAAAATGTATATATGTGTACCAGCCAGTGCAGCCGTTTATTTAAGAAATATATGAAAAAGACATTGTTTGACTTTATTCTGGAATATCGGATCGAGCGCAGTCTGGCAGATCTGTTGGATCCTGGCTGTTCGATGGCAGAGGCAGCAGCCGGAGCCGGTTTTAATGACTCCAATTATTATTCAAAGGTATTTGTGCGGATCAAGGGATGTGCGCCATCGGTGTATCGGAAGAAGATGCGGGGAAGATAGGGCATAATTGCGCCAGTGCACATCCTAAGCCGCCCAGAGGGGCGGCAAAAAGGTGTGAAAGGCATGGTCAATACAGCTCTGCGATCCGTGTGATCCCCACATAGATATGGGAGATCTTATACCAGGTGGCAAAGTCGGTGACACCTGTCTGGGGCAGACCGAAGATATTCTGGAATTCCCGCACTGCAGCCGCTGTCTGCTGTCCGTAGATGCCGTCAGGCTGGATGCGGGGGATTGCTGTATATATCTGGGCAATGGCATCTAACTGCTCCTGAAGTTGGCGGACCTTATCACCGGAACTTCCCACTGTCAGGTCATAGCCCGGCCAGGAAGCAGGGATCCCGGCAATCTGTTCCGCTGTGTTGATATAGATGCTGTCACCGTAGTAATAGCGAAGGATCTCAATAGGGCTGTAGCCCTGCTGGCCTAAGGAGCAGGATCCCCATTGTGTCATCCACCGTGGACACTGAACCTGCCGTCCGTCACAGTACTGGGTCAATATGGGCTGGCGTACACCGGGTCTTGAAAGGAAGCTGTCAAAGATCTCATCGACTACCTGGGAGATGCTTTCAAAGATATTCCTGCCGTAGATCCATTTATGGTCAAAGGCAGTGGAAGAGGTAATGGTAAAATCATAGCCCTGGTTTCTGTACCACTCCGTGTATACACGATTTAAGGTAAAGGACATGATAGCCAGTACATTGGCAGTAATGGTACTTTGGGGCCAGGTGGAGTAGATTTCGCTGGAAGCCACATTTTTAATATAATCTCTGTATGGTACATAGTAATCCTTGGCGGTGGAGTCTGTAGGCGCTCCGTCGTGGACCACAATAGTCTGTGGGACCACCACACGGCTTAATACGATCTCACCGCTTTCGTTTACCGGTTTTACTTCGGCTTCAGCAATCTTTGGGGGATAATTTCCAAATAAAGTGTGGTCTGGGATGACTACTGGGTCTTCAGGAGGTGTGCCGCCTTCATCACCTGTAAGTGCTGCAGGCTGGATGGCCTGTGTTCCTGCAAGAATCTCGGTGCCGGAGATATTTAAGGGTTTAAAGCCTTCTGCTTCCACCAGCACATCATATTCAGAATAAGGCTGGTAGATACCAGGCTCTAAACTGTATTCCTCAGGAGGCGCAGGAAGAGAAATGTTTTCCGTCTGTCCAGAAGAGTCTGTAGTCAGCTGTTCCAGCACACGTTCCGGTTCTCCTTTGGAGCTGATGGAAACTTTTGCGTTTTGTATGGGAAAATTATTCCGGATGTTGATCACCTGGATCTGTAAATTGCCTCTGGATATAAAATCCTGTCCATTTGCCATAAAAAATACCTTCTTTTTATACCGTCGTTTTCAGTATATGAGAAGGCACTTTTATTTTATGACAGCTTTTTTATCTGTATTTTTTAAATCTCAAATCCACGGACTTTCAGATAATTTTTAATGGTTTCCACAGCACCGTCTGTTCCAATGGCTGCTGTATTGATCATCAGGTCGTAATTTTCCGGAAATTCCCATTCTTTTCCTGTATAATAGCGGAAGTAATCACGGCGCTCCCTGTCGATGCGCTTGATATTTTTCTTTGCATCTTTTGCTGCGTAATATTCTTTTTCAATGGTGCGTTTTTCCCTGAAATCCATATCCGCATAGATAAATACACGTACCAGACCTTCCATGCCCTCTAAAACGTAATCTGCGCAGCGACCCATGATAATGCAGTCTTCTTCAGCTGCCAGTTTGCGGATCACCTCTGACTGGAAGCGGAACAGGTTGTCCGCAGATGTCAGGTCAGAACCAAAAGAGGGAGCTCCTTTTTCAGGAGTCAGGCTCTTGATGATCTTATAAAGCAGCTTATTTCCGGCTTTTTCGTCAGCCATATAGTAATAGCTTTCCTTGATGCCGCTTTCATCTGAGTTCATGCGCAGAATGTTCTTGTCATAAAAATCCAGTCCAAGTTCCTGGGCCAGTTTGGTTCCTACTTCGCAGCCGCCGCTGCCAAATTGTCTTCCGATGGTAATGACCAGTCTTTTTCCGTCTTTCATATGCCTGCCTCCCATTTTATTGTATTAGATGCATTTAGTATAGCATATGGAAGAGGCAAAAAAACGTGTTTTTCTGTTAATTTGACAAAAAACTAATATTCTTAAGAAAACTTAGGCGTTATTTTTTGTATTTAATACCCCTGCTTCACATATTACAAAATCAATGGTCCGGTCGTGGGCCTCCATTGGGATCTCATCACACATAAGGGCAGTGCGGCAGAGGACTGCCTGGGTACCGGTGATCTGTTGTAAATACCGGTCATAATATCCGCCGCCGTATCCCAATCTTTCTCCTTTCATGCTGCAGGAAAGGCAGGGGATCAGTGCCAGATGGATGGCTTTCGGTGAGATTTTTTCACAGCCTTCTTTTGGCTCCAAAATTCCGTATTTTCCAGGTTCTAAGTCATCAAAAGAACGGATCTTATATACTTCCATAATGCCTTTGCTGATACATTTCGGTACACCCACCTGTTTTCCTCTTTTTAGAAGATCTTCCAGTACAGGCCTGGTATTGATCTCATCTTCTGTGCCTACAAAAACAGAAAACAGTTTCAGCTTTTTGGTATACATCCCAGGAGGTGATGGCTTTAAAAATGGCAGTATCACTGGAACGGCAGGTATCCGGATCAAGAGCGTTCCTTTTTTCTTTTAATATTTTCCGGAGTTCTTTTTTCTGCAAGTCTAATGGTCTGTTCATAGTTGGTTTCCTTTCAGAATAGAATTTTTTCAAAATGAAATTCAGTTATACAAAATAATCGCCATACTGTTCCCGTAAAATCGGGTCAGTTCTCCTTCCGATTTTCCGGCTGCTTCCACAACAAAGCTGCTGGTCAGGAAACGGTGGGTCTGAGGAGAAAATCCTTTTTCCAGCAGGTGGTCAATGTCTGTATCCTTTACAAAAAAGTTCATACGGATCACAGGGAGTTTCCGGTTGTGAAGAATGTTGTAGATACGGGTGGAAAAGCAGAAAATATAATCGTATTCCAGCTGTTCCAACTGGTGGATCTCGTTGATATTTAAGGTGCTGATCCACTGAAAGGAGATATGTTCCCGCAGTTGCTCTAAAAAGAAGCTGATACGTTCAAAGTTAATGCTGGTCATAACAATGATCCGTTTTCTGTTTCTGGAAACGGTCTGGTTTCTTAAAATATGTTTCTGGAAAATAAGGGTCAACGTGGATAAATGTTCATCCAGAAACGTAAAGCCATAGGCAGCTTTAAAAATAATACTGTAACGCTTTAACTGCTCATATAAAACAGGAAAATGTCCTTTTGTATCCTCTACGGTCTTATCTACAAAAGTGCAGTGGAAATGGTCCAGATTGATCTCACGGTAGAAGTAGGCATATAGTTCCCTTAAAAATTCATCCTGGACCGGAAAGGGAGAAGGAAGTTCGCTTACGATCTGTTCTGTGAAATTTTCCGTTGCCTGCCAGAGCCTTGGATCAAAAGGAAGTTTTAAAGGCTGGGCGAAATTTAACATACTTAAGGCAACATTATAAAGCCGGTTCTGCCGGGGAGAGTCTGTAAAATGGATGTTTAAAGGAGCCAAAGGCAGTTTGTAAGAGTAGGCAGATGTATCTTTTACAGTCCGTGTTTTCATAATACAGATAAAAAGCAGCAGGAATTTTTTGGAGGGATAATTTAGGGACCAGCCTGTTTCTGAGAGAAAACGGGAAAGAATTTCGGTTGCTTCCTGAAAACTGCAGGATAGATATTCCGTTGCCAGCTCATAGGTCTGCTTCTCCAGAGGCGTATTTGCAAAACGGGCAAGTACCTTATTTTCTGATGTAAATTCAAACAGAGGATGGAGGATGTCAATGACCAGAAAACGCAGCTGGAGCTCATCGCCCTGAATAGAAAGCCCTTTTTTCTTTTTTGTCACCAGTTCCAGGCCATAGCGCGTTAAAAATTGCCGCAGCAGTGCTGTGTCCTGTTTTTTCGTAGTAAGGGAAAGTCCCCATTGTTCATAAAGCTTGGATGAGTTTACATAATTTTGAAAAAAGATGGCAGTGATCATCACCCGGATCCGTTCATCAGAGGAGCTGAGATAATCCTTTTGGTCCAGGTTGCGGATAAAGGAAACCAGGTCTTCATAGCTGATGCAGCTGTAGCAGATACTTTTTTCGATCCGGACCATAGGTTCACTGGAGTAAAGATTGATCTGTTCAATGGTACGGCGGATGGAGCTTTCATTTTTCTGAAAATGCAGGGCTGTTTTGCTTAAGGGGATCATCTGCCGTTTCTGGATGTAGCGCAGCAGGGTCAGGTCATTATAACTTAAACTCATTTCATTCCTCCCAGAGTATATTCCCATGTTTTTGCAGGTACGTAATCTTAATACCATTATAAAATAAAGGTAAGTAAATGCAAGAATATATTGGATATTTTTTGCCTTGAAGCGTCTGTGTAAATCTGACATAATGAGGATAGTTCACAAGGCGCCTGAGAATAAAAAGTGACAAGTTATATCTTCTGTATGAAAGAAAAATTACAGATAATGCACAAAAGAATGTTTTGTGCGTGTATGGAGGGAAAACAGAATGAATAAGACAAAATCAAGTTGGAAGGATGGGATCCAGACCTTCGGACGTTCTCTGCTGCTGCCTATCGCTCTTCTTGCACCCATTGGTATGGTCATGGGTATCTGCAGTGCAATGACACAGTCCTATATGATCGCAAAATTTCCATTTTTAGGAAATGAAATAGTAAAGCTGATCTTTTCCAGTTTGCAGACGATCACCAATATCGTATTTAACAATATTCCCCTTCTGTTTGCTATGGGTGTTGCCCAGGGAATGGCAAAGAAGGAAAAAGGAATCGCTGTATTTGCAGCAACCGTTGGTTATCTGACGTTAAATGTTGTAATGAGCGTATATTTAAAAGCAACCGGTACTTTAGCTGATCCTGCTGTTGCAGCACAGGTAGGACAGGGTACAGTTCTTGGAATTCAGACTTTAAAGATCGAAGCTATGGGTGGTCTGATCGCCGGATTGGTAGCTGCTAAGGTTGCAGATAAGTTTTACCGTTTGGAACTTCCGTTGGCATTTGCATTCTTCGGCGGAAAGAAATCCATCCCGATCATCACATTTGCCTGCATGATCCCTATCGGCCTTGTTGTACCGATCATCTGGAATGCACTGACCAGCTTCCTGATCAGCATTTCTTTCATCTTCACAACACCATACATTGGAAGTGCTATTTATTATGCATTAAATCGTGCACTGATCCCATTTGGTCTGCACCATGTACTTGCTTCCCTGGTACGTTTCACAGAGGCAGGCGGTACTTATATGATCAATGGACAGGAATTTGTAGGTATCTTAAATGCAACCAATGAGATCCTGTTTAACTTAGGACCTGACAGCGAATACTGGAGCCAGCTGATGCCAATATTAACCAGCTACCTTGGCGGTGCCCAGATGTTAACCACTCTGTTCCGTGTTCCGGCCATCGGACTTGCTATGTATCACACTGCTTATGCTAAGAACAAAAAGATCGCAAAGGGTGTTATCCTTACCTGCTGCCTGACTGCATTTTTAGGAAATATCACAGAGCCTCTGGAATTCTCCTTCCTGTTTATTTCACCGGCACTGTTTGTACTTTACTGTGTAATGTGTGGTATTGGCCTGCTGCCTTACCAGCTGTTCCATATCTGTATCGGTTATATCCGCGGAACTATTTTTGATTTTGGTATTTTCGGACTTCTGTACGAACATACACAGTGGATCTACCTGGTTCTGTTAGGTGCTGTAAACTTTGTTGTATTCTATTTTGTATTCAAATGGTTTATTGTAAAATTCGGACTGGAGACTCCAGGAAGAGAGGAATTTGAAGTAGAAGAATCAGCAAGCCAGCTGTTAAAAGAAAAGAACTGGCCAGCCATCGCAGCTCTTGTAGTAGAAGGACTTGGCGGAAAAGAGAACATTGTAAATGTTGAGAACTGTATTTCACGTCTGAGAGTGGATCTGAAGGATCCGAAGAAGGTAGATCAGGTCAAGATCAAAGACTCCGGCTGTGCAGGTATTTTCTTCCCGTCAGAAAAGCATATCCATGTAGTATTTGGACCTCATGTAGAGTTTGTACGCCATGCTGTAGATGACCTGCTGAAAAAATAAGAGGTGAAAAATGAGAGCTTTATATGATTCAAAAAGCAAGCTGGATGACAGAGGCATCAAATATCTTTTAAGCGAAGAGAACAAATATAAAACCTGGCTGAAAGTGGAAGGGGCGCTTGCCCTTTCCCAGGCCAAAGAAGGTTTTATCCCGAAAGAAGCAGCAGAAGAGATCGCGTCTGTTCCTTTTGAGACCCTTGATCTGGAAGAAATGGAAAAGATCAAGGCAAAGGTGGGACATGGTTTTGTTCCATTTGTGAAAGTGCTGGTAAAAGCCTGCAAGGGAGAGGGAAAGAAATACGTTCATTATGGTGTGACTACCCAGAATATCCAGCAGACCTCCCAGCTTTACATTACCAGACAGGTAACAGAGATCTATAAAAGTTTTCTGGCTGATATTTTAAAGAACCTGGCAGCCCTGGCAAGGGATAATGCAGATGCAGTTATGCCCGGAAGGACCCATGGAAAACATGCCATTCCTATTACCTATGGATACAAGGTGTCTGTATGGATCAGTGAACTGCTTACAGGCCTTGAAAGGCTGGAAGAAGCAGAAAAAAGGATCTTTACGGTTATGATGGGCGGTGCTGTAGGCGGCTTTAACGCTACCGGCCTTACAGGACGTAAAGTCCAGGATGATGTGGCAGAACTGCTTTCCATGAGTTCCATGGAAGTTCCAAGCCGCAATATGACCCAGATGAAGGTGGAATACCTGATGAACCTGTGCCTTTTATGCAATACCTTCCATAAAATGGCAGAGGAAGTGTATTACACTGGCATTGAGGAATTCGGGAAGTCCATGAAGGATTTACACCTGGAACCATTGGAAGCTCTACCATGCCTCAGAAGATCAACCCGAAGTTAGCCAAGGGCATTATTGCCAATTCCCAGAAGCTTTATTCCCTTCCTGCAACCGGACTTTATTCCGGAGTCCGCATGTTTGAGGGAGACAGCAGTTCTTATATGCTTTTTGACGGACTGATGGAAGAGGGAATGGAACTGGCTACGGAAGTGATCATTCGCGCAGAGGAACTGACCCGTACTTTATATGTTAATAAAGAAAGACTTCTGAAAAATGCCAATATCAACGAGGGACTGGACAACAGCGAATACGTGATGATGAATGTAGCTGCAAAGTTAGGAAAAGACGCAGCCCATCAGCTTCTTTATGATAAGGCAATGAAAACAGAGCTGGAAGGAAAGAATTACCTTCAGGTGCTGTCAGATGATGAAGTTTTATCTTCTATGTTTACAAAGGAAGAACTGGAAAAAATGATCGCTCCTTCCAGTTATACAGGAATTTGCAGCGTTCTTGCCAGGGAATTAGCAGATAAAGCGGAAGCCAAGGCAAAAATGATGACAGAGAAATAAAGAAATAAGATAAAGGAATAACGATGGAATGCCGGATCTGACCGGCAGGATAGAAGGAGAAAAAATGGGATTATTTGGAAAAAAGAAAGTAGATTTTGTGTCCCCGGCAGGAGGCAGACTGATGAATATTACAGAAGTGGCAGATCCTGCCTTTTCTTCTAAAATGCTGGGTGATGGATTTGCTGTGGATCTGACAGACGGAGAGATCGGTGCGCCTTTTGACGGGGAAGTAACAGCTGCGTTTCCTACGGGACATGCTTTTGGCTTAAAGAGAAAAGACGGATTAGAGTGCCTGATCCATGTAGGAATGGACACAGTCCAGTTAAATGGCAAAGGCTTTGACGTTAAGGTAAAACAGGGCCAGATGGTAAAGAAGGGAGATACCCTGGTAGTTGTTGATCTGGATGAGGTACGTGCTGCCGGAAAATCACTGGTAACACCGGTTATCTTCACAGACGGAACACCTGTGAAAATGTTAAAGAAGGATACACAGATCTCAAGGGGAGAAGAAGATATATTAAAGTTCTGATCAAAGAGAACCTATAAGCAGGAGGAGAAGTATGCGTAAACCACATATTATTACTATTGCGGGAGCAGGAAGCGCCCGCGTTCCTGCATTGGTGGGAACACTGGTGCAGTATAAAGAACGTTTTCCGGTATCTAAAATGATCTTTTATGATATTGACGGGGAACGTATGGGAAAGATGGAGGCCTATGACCGCCTGGTATTAAAATGTTTTTACCCGGAGTGTGATGTTGTATTTACAACGGATGAGGATGAAGCCTACAGCCATACAGATTTTATTTTCTGCCAGATGCGTGTAGGAAAAACAGAAATGCGCTCCCTGGATGAGAAAATTCCTCTTAAGTACGGTCTGATCGGACAGGAGACCTGCGGTCCGGGCGGATTTGCCTATGGAATGCGCTCTTTGGGAGCCATGAAACAGATGGTGGAAAAAGTACGTTCTTATTCCAAGGATACCTGGATCTTAAACTATACCAATCCCGGCAGCTATCGTGGCTTTGGGACTGGACCAGATGTTCCCGGATGATAAGCGGATCTTAAATCTCTGCGATCAGCCATTTTCCATGATGAAAAGCTTTGCAAAGATCCTGGGAGTGCCTCAGGAGATCTTAAGGGCTAAATATTTTGGTTTAAACCATTTTGGATGGTTTACAGACCTGTATGGAACAGACGGAAAGAATTATTTTGACCAGTTAAGGACCTATCTGCGCGATCATGAATTTAAGCCTTATAATGCAGAGCAGAGATCCAAATCCTGGCTGGAGACCTATGTCCGTGTAAATAAATATATGCAGTATCTGGATGAGTACGTTCCAACTACCTATCTTCAGATACATGTTCCCGGATGAGATCGTAAAAGAAAGTGATCCTAACTATACCCGTGCAGATGAAGCAAAAGACTCCAGGGAAAAGGATGTATTTGAAACCTGCGCAAAGGCAGTAGGCAGAGATACCATGGATCCGTCAGAAATGCTTACAAACAGTGTGTTTGGAAATCTGATGGTGGAAGTGGCAGAGTCCATTGCCTATGACCTGAACAATGAATTTGTAGTCCTGGTGCGCAATGAAGGGATCATCCCCAACTTTGAAAGCAGGGCGATCATAGAAGTAGCGGGAACTATTGGAAAAGATGGTGCAAAGGGCTATCCTTATGGTGACATCGATCCTTATTATAAGGGACTGATGGAAGGACAGTATGCTTATGAACAGCTGACAGTAGAAGCATTCCGGGAAAAGAGTTATACGAAAGCCCTGAAAGCCCTGATCTTAAATCGATCTGTAATCGATCCTTCCAAGGCAGGAGCAGTTTTGGATGACCTGATGGAAGCCAACAAAGATTACTGGTATCTTACCTGATACAGAATGGAGTGACATGGTTCTTTATTCAAACTATATTGTACTGGAACACGGGATCTTTGAAGGGTTCCTGGAACTGGAAAATGGGAAGATAAAAGGGCTTTATGAAAAATGGCAGGGAGAATATAAAGATTATTCCGACAAGATCATTTTCCCCGGATTTATTGATATCCATGTTCACGGCTGGGCTACCGGTTCTTTCTGGTTTGAGAAAACATCCCAGTCTCTTCGGGAGATGTGCCGTACCCTGCCTTTTGCAGGTGTTACTTCTTATCTGGGAACCACAGGGGCAGATCCCATTGAGGAGATCAAGACCTGTATCCGGGCTGCTGATCAGGTCAGCGAAGAAGATCCTGAGGGAGCGCAGCTTTTAGGGGTTCATCTGGAAGGACCATTTATCAATCCTGTATACAAGGGAATGCAGAAAGAAGAATGTTGTCTGCTTCCGGATGTGACAGTGATGGAGGACCTTTATAATACCTTTAAAAATAAAAAACTGTGCCGCCATATGACCATAGCGCCGGAACGGCCGGGAGCAGATGCTGTTCTTAGATTTTGCCAGGAACACCAGATCCAGACAGCTGTGGGACACAGTGCAGCTACTTTTGAAGAGATCAAGAAAATGCGGGCCTATGGTCTTGGGGGATTTACCCACACATTCAGCGGAATGAAGGGATTTCACCACAGGGAACTTGGAACTGCAGGAGCAGCTTTGTATTTTGATGATATGATCTGTGAGTTTGCAAAGCAGACAGGAATGACGGTGTCCCATGAAGCTTTTGAGCTGGCTTACAGGATCAAGGGAAGCAGCCGTATTGTGCTGACAACAGACTGCTGTGGTCTTGCCCAGACCCAAAGCTGTTTTGATCATTACGTAAGAAAGATCCGGTTTGTAAAAGACCGGGATCAGGTGTGCTTAGAGCACTATGACGGAAAGAAAGAATGGATCGATCCAAGGGATTATCAGGCAGTAAAACAGGTGGAGATGAGTTATGCCCAGTCGGTGAAAAATATGGCAGATCACACAAAAGTGGGGCTTTACGATATCATGTTGATGACCAGCTTCAATCCGGCTCATTATATCCATGCAGATGACTGCAAAGGCAGCATCCGGCCTGGAATGGACGCAGATCTGACTATCATGGATCAGAACCTAGATCTGATCTGCGTTTACTGTCGAGGAAAGGAAATACGGGAATGAAATGTGCAGTCAGTGATTTTGACAGAACCTTATATGTGGAACGGATGATCGGTGAAGAGGATAAGAATGCGGTTTTAAACTGGCAGAAGTCCGGAAATCTCTTTGTGATCGCCACAGGAAGGAATTTAGGGACCATAAAGCCTATTTTTGAGTCTTATGGCTTTTCGCCGGATTTTTGGATCTTAAATAATGGTGCCATGATCGCAGACAGGGATGGAAAGACTCTGTTTACAAAGCTGATCCCAAGGGAAACGGCATTAGCAGTATTGCGCTATCTGCAAAGTATAAATGATGATGGAAGCGGTGTATCCCTTACAGACCGGAAAGTATGCCTCCTTTCTGAAAAAGGGACCAGTACCCAGAAAGCTTGTGATGGCGGAACGATCACAGCCGATCAGTTGGAAAGTCTGGATAATATTGTACAGATCCACAGAAGAAATCTGGACCTGAAGCATATAAAAGATCTTTGTAAAGACATTGAAGAGCGTTTTCCGGAAGTTTCTGCCTATGCAAATCTGTGGAATGGTGATATTGTAGCCAGAGGTGTAGATAAGGCAGTTGCTGTAAAATGGCTGAAAGAACATTTTCCGCAGATCGAAAAGATCCGTTGTATTGGAGACAGTGTCAATGATCTGGGAATGGTACGGGCCTACCAGGGAGCAGTTCCGGATGTAGCAGATCCCGAAATCAAAAAAGAGGCAACGCAGATCGTAAAGAGTGTAGCAGAGTTTCTTGAGAATTTTTAAATAAAGATCCTGATCAGAATTTCAGATCAAAGTTTAAACTAAAAAGCCGTTTCCGGGTTTGAAAGTAAAACCAGGGAAATGGCTTTTTGCTATGTTGTTTGTTATATTAGGAATACGTCACCGCCAGGTGACAGCTCCGTTGGAAACAGATCTTTATTTCGCTAACAGATTTTCTGCAACGACTTCCAGGTTCTTTCTGATGGCAATGTGCTGCGGGCATACAGACTCGCATTTACCACACTTAATACACTGGTCAGCAGCTTTGCGTCTATGACCGCCTACCAGCCACTGTTCCTGATGAGCTGCCATTCCCTTATCTTTGTACAGGGTCAGGTAGTTCATAGCAGTGAAGGAGCCGGAGATACCGATATCCATTGGACAGACTTTTGCGCAGTAGTTACAGGTAGTACATGGGATCAGAGGGATGCGGGCTAATTCTTCCTGAGCCTTTTTAAGGGTATCCTTCTGAGCGTCAGTTAAGCCGGTGAAACTCTTCATATAAGAAAGGTTGTCAGCCATCTGTTCTACATTGCTCATACCGGAAAGGACAGTGATCACACCTTCCAGGTTGGCAGCAAAACGTACAGCCCAGGATGCTACGGAAGAGTCAGGTTCAGCAGCCTTTAAGATATTTGCAACAGACTCCGGAGGATTTGCCAACATTCCGCCTTTTACAGGTTCCATGATGATCACAGGTTTTCCGTGTTTTCTTGCTACTTCATAACATCTTCTGGACTGAACAGCCGGATTTTCCCAGTCAGCGTAGTTGATCTGCAGCTGTACAAATTCCATTTCAGGATGTTCTGTTAAGTTTCCGGTTTCTTTATGATATTTTTACCGTCCGGTCACTGCATCCAGGGAATTATCTGTATTAGAAGAGATAAAACGGATGCTCAGTTTATGAGGCAGGCAAACGATGGGTTCCGGCCCATGGGAGTGGATCCCCTGTTTGACGCAGATCTGGTCTCTGCAGTCTGCTTCAATCACACCGATCCCTTTTGGGGAGATCTGGATGGTATTCTGTTCTCCAGGTTCTCCAAGGGTAAAGGTTTCCGTTTCCTTTACCGTACTTAAATCTACGGTGCGGATGTCTTTACCCTGATAGGTGATGACTGCAACTGCAGCGTCGTTTTGCCGGTTTTGCCGGGCTGTCCAAAAACTGGCAAAAGCGGCACAAAGCAAAAGGACAATGACCAGAATAAGAGTCTTTTTACGGGATGGGTTCATTTTCATTCCTGTATCACCTCAACATTTCCGCCAGTAGTAACGCTGCAGTGGTCTGCAAGACCGGCGGTTACCATAACAGTACCATCCTCTTTCATCATGATCGCATCAAAGGTGTCTCTGTGTTTTTTCCAGAAACTGGAAGCCTCTTCCGGCCCCATGATAAAAAGAGAGGTGGAAAGGGCATCTGCCAGAGTTCCGTCAGCGCTGATAATGGTAACGGAGATCAGTCCGTTTTCAGCAGGATATCCGGTCCGTGGGTCAATGATATGGTGGTAGGTCTGTCCATTTTCCTCAAAATAGCGCTGATAGCCGCCTGAGGTGATCACTGCCTGGTCAGCTACTTCTACTACAGCAAAGGTAGAGTTCAGATCATGTGGATCCTGAATGCCTACGCGCCACATATTTCCGTCCGGTTTGTGTCCTAAAGCCTGTACGTTTCCACCAAGGGAGATAATGCCGCTGGTAACACCATTTTCACGGAAAATATCCATTACACGGGAAGAAGTAAAACCTTTGGCAATACCTCCAAGATCCAGGCGGACATCTTCGGGAATGGTTACCGTAGAATTTTCCAGATCTACCTGTTATAATCCACGTGGATAAAAGTCTCCCAGTTCTTCTTCAGAAGGGATACGGAAATTCTGGGTGGTAAAGCCCCAGGCTTCCATAACCGGTTCAATGGTACAGTCAAACAATCCGTCTGTCATCTGGGAAAGTTCCAGGGAACGACTAAGAAGAGCATTTACATCTTCTGAAACAGTTCCTTCTTTATCTGCATTGATCCGGTAGATCTCTCCCTTTTCACTGGAAATGGATAACAGACTGTCCAGGCGGTTGATCTCAGAGACAGAAGCCTCTAAGGCAGCAGAGGCGTTGGGACCATAGGCAGTCAGGTTCATAACGGTATCCATAGCATAAAGCTCGCGGGAAAGGCTTTCGTCTGCTGCCAGATCTTTGCTTTCCTCCTGTTTTGAACCGGAAGCTTCAGAAACAGAAGTTTTGGAGCCGGAAGAGGGAGCAGAAGCAGGATGGCAGGCCGATAAAGCCAGGCAGACAGTTGTAAGCAGGATCAGATTTCGTTTTTTCACAGGTTGCACCTCATATCAGTATGTTAATTACATCTAAATCATAGATTTAACAAAGATTAGCAAATGCTAATCTCTCTGTGTCACATCTTAACATTGAGCAAAATGGTTGTCAATTCATTACTTTGCAGGGACAGATACTTTTGGAGTCTTTAAAAACAGGAAAATCTGACTTTTTTTTCAACAACTTTCTAATGAGAAAAAAACAACAATAAAGAGGGGCAGGAATGGGGACGGAATATTGACTTGTATTAATAAAAAGTTTATTTTTTATAAGAAAGTTAGTAATAACTAACTATAACAGGCATGTTTTTATGCCGGGGAATGGAGGAACCTATGAAAAAGAATATTACGAAAAAAGCAGCCGTATTTCTGCTGTCTACCATCGTTGCAGCTCAGTCAGGACTGTCTGTACAGGCTGCAGCTTTAACAGAAGGAAGCTGGGAACAGACCAGTGCCGGATGGAAGTTTTTAAATCGTGACCGTCAGCCATATACAGGCTGGATCCACACAGCGTCAGGCTGGTATTATCTGAATATGGAAGACGGAAGTCTGGTAACAGGCTGGAAGAATATCAATGGTCTGGATTATTATTTTACTCCGGCAAATGAGGGGATCGAAGGCCAGATGAAGGTAGGCTGGTATCAGTCACCACAGGGAGACTGGTATTTCTTCGATAATACCACAGATACTCATGAAGAACGGAAGCGCTGTCACAGGAATGGAATTGGATCGACGGCTATTGCTATTATTTGCCCGTACAGAAGCTGGAAAAGGAGCAAAAATGGCAGCCAACACTACTACACCAGACGGCTACAAAGTAAATGCAGATGGTCAGTGGGTAAATGAAGACGGCGTTGCACAGTACCGTCAGTCTGGCGGATACCGCACGAAAGCAAACAGTACAACCACGGTTACTTCCAAGAGTTCCGGATCAGGTTCCGGCTCCAGTTCAGGTTCCGACAGTGACTCCGGTTCTACTACGCCTGCTACACCGTCCACTCCGGATACCCCATCTACTCCAGACACCCCATCAACCCCGGATACTCCAGATGTAACAGAAGAATATCAGTATCTGTTGATGAACATTCCTTATGCAGACTTTTATGACAGTGAAGTAAAAGGAAACGATGAGGATGTAGATGCCGTTTCTTCTGCAACTTTAAATAAAACAAGAACAGGAAGCCTGGTTGGTGGTTCCTATCATGAAGACCCAGAAGGAAGCGAGATTCGCGGCGTTACATTCCCTGTAAGAGTAAAGAAAGGAACCGATCTTTCAAGTTTTAAGAAAGTAACGGATGAAGACTCTGTAGATATTACTGTTACAAACCGTGGACAGACAAACACTACAACTTACAAAGGAAAAGATGCTTTATTTGAAACGAGGACTTTTGCTTACTATGAATTAAATGAGGTTCCTTCCTATTACAAAGAACTGACAGTTTCCGGTGCTGTACTGACATTCAGCGAAGTAAAGGGTACGGCTAAAAATGTAAGCGGTGTAAGTGCAACTGTATCAGCCAGCAGCTCTTATGGCGATTATCAGCTGTATATGACCGGACTTCCGGAGTCTCTGTCTAATGACAGCACAACTGTATATGGCGTAGTGATCCATACAAAAGAAGGTACTGATTATGGTATGCGTCATCTGGAAAATATCTGGCGTAAGACCAATATTGCCTGGGCAAGCGGTTTTACAGAGACAACTCATGGCAATGAACTGTCACCATATCACTATGAGTCTATGATGGGACAGAACATTACAGGTGTTACATATTATACCAGTGAAGGAACAATGGAGATCACATTTACAAATGCTGTGTATGTACCTGTAAAATTTGAACAGGAAATCTCTGTAGCAGAAGGCGCAAAAACAGATGATATTGATGTAGCTGTAAATGGACTGGATGCCCTTCCTGTGGACTATGACGCAAGATATACTGTTTCCGGACAGGACAATGATGACAGTGTCATGTTTACAGTAGTAAATGGAAAGATGACATGGACCGGCAGCCCGGTTGCAGGAAAGTATACTTTGAAGATTGAAGATCAGTCCGGAAAATATGCATCTGTAGAAGTTTCTTTTGTTTTAAGCACAAGCAATGTTCCGGTTCAGGTTCAGGCAAATGAAGATGGAAGCTATCAGCTGGCTGCAACAGAAAATGTAAGTGAAAATCAGGTTAAAGCATATGTAAAATCGATTACAGCCGTGAAGGTAGGAGATACTACCTATGCAGCGACCGGAAGAGGAGCTGTTAAGATCATCAAAGATGACGGTACCATTGATCTGTCTGCAAAAGCAAATGGTAAATATATCTTTGAAAGTGAAAAAAATACCAACATTTCCATTACAGCAACAGGTTATCCACAAGGTTGACGGAACGGTAACAGCGCCGATCCGTTATCAGTATGTACTGATGAACATTCCATATGCTGAGTTCTATGCAAATGAGTCAGAGAACAATACTATTGAGGCAGATGCAGTATCTTCTGCAACAAAGAAAAAGCCTTTAAATAAGAGTATGACAGCAGGAACCTACCATACAGAACTGGATGGAAGCGTTATAAGCGGCGTTACCTATCCTGTAAAGATCAATGAGAAAGCACTTGAGTCCTTTACAAAGGCTAACAACGAAGATGACTTGTATGGAAATGCAGATCATGCATATTATGTACTGGACCAGGAGCCATCTTATTATAAAGAAGCAACAGTTGAAAATGGTAATGTTTCCTTTGGAAAGAATGTAAATGAAAAAGAAGTAAAAGAATATACTTCTGATGCAAATGTAAGCATGACACTGTTAGAAGGTAATCACAATATGCATGGAGATTACGAAATGCGTTTCAGTGATCTGCCAGATGACTGCATTTTAAGAGATACCAATACAGTTGTATATGGTGCTGTTCTCCATACTTCTTTAAATGGTATAAGTAAAGATTATGGCCTGCGTTATCAGGAGAATAATTTTCCATCATAAGAAAAATAATTTTGAGATCGCTTGGGCAACAGGAAGCGGTGATGGTTTCCAGACAACTGTTAAAGGGGCAGAACTTTCTTATGAGCCTTATGCAGATATGATGGGACGCAGCTTAACCGGTCTTACTGTATATACCGATCAGGGAATTATTGAGATCACTCTTCAGAATGAGAAATATGTACCGATTAAACAGAATTACGATATTACAGTAACTGCTCCGGAAGTGAATGCAACAGAAACCACATATGCAGGAACAGAGCCGTTTGCAAATGCACAGATTACAGTAACGGATGCTGATGATCAGGAAGTAGAAGGAATTACAGTAGATACAGTTAATAAAAAGATCAGTTGGACAGAAGATCTGGCAGCAGGAACTTATAAGCTGGTATTTACAGATCCAAGTGGAAAATATGCGTCTATCTCTGTTCCGTTTACCGTTAAGTTCAGCACTGTATATGTACTGATGAACATTCCTTATGCAGACTTTTATGATAGTGAGATAAATGGAAATGATGAAGATGTAGATGCCGTTTCTTCTGCAACTCATGCTAAACCTAGAACGGGAAGCCTGGTTGGCGGTTCTTATCATGTAAATTCAGATGGAAGTGATATAAGCGGTATTACATTCCCTGTAAAAGTATCAGATGCTGCAGAACTTGCAGGTCTTAAGAAAGTAACAGATGAGGACTCTGTAACGATCACTGTAACAAATCGTGGACAGACCAATACTACAACTTATACAGGAAAAGATGCTTTATTTGAGAATGAAAACTTTGCTTATTATGAATTAAGTGAAACTCCTTCCTATTATAAAGAACTGACAGTTTCCGATGGTGAACTGACTTTCAGCGAAGTAAAGGGTGCAAAAGAAGATGCGGATAATGTAACTGCCCGCTTATTAACAGACAGCTCATATGGTGATTATCAGTTATCTATGTCAGGACTTCCGGATTCTTTATCTGAGGATAGTACAACCGTATATGGAGTAGTACTGCATACAGAAGAAGGCAGTGACTATGGTATGCGTCATCTGGAAAATATCTGGCGCAAGACAAATATTGCCTGGGCAAGTGGATTTACAGAAACCGTTCACGGCTGCCCGTTAGCACCGGATCATTATAAGTCCATGATGGGCAAGCATCTTACGGGTGCTACTTATTATACCAACGAAGGTATGATAGAGATTTCATTTGAAGAAAAGGTATATGTACCGGTAAAATTTGAACCGGTTATTGAAGTGCCGGAGGTTAAGGCAAGCAGCAAGGAAGCAAAGATCAATGGACTGGAAACTCTTCCTGAGGGTTATGTTCCGGAATATGTTGTAACAGATGCTAATGGTGAAGAGGTCTCTGAATTTAAGGTAGATAATGATACGATCACCTGGACAGACGGCATAGCAGCAGGAAGCTATACTTTAAATGTAAGCGACCAAAGCGGTAAGTATGCATCCTTTGAGAAAGATTTTGTATTATCCAGTTCCATTGAGAGCGTTACGATCAAAGGAAATAAGATCGTAATAGACGAAGATGAATTAGATGCTTACCGTAATGCTGTTTCCACTGTTATTGTGGATGGAAATACAGTAGCAGGAGTCAAGGGAACAGAGCTTATCAATGAAGATGGATCTATCAATTTTGATGTAAAGGCAGGTACTCATGGAAAACCTTCAGCAGTATTTGCAGAGGGAGCAGAGGACAATTACAAACTGGAGATCAAGGCTAATGGATATCCGGATGTAGAAGCAACAGATGTTGGCAAAGATTATGGACCAGATGTGGAAATTGAAGCCAGCGCAGAAGTAGAAGACTTTGAGTATACTGCAAAAGTAAAAGTAACTGTAAATTCCAGAGGCGAAGTTGTATCTGTAGAAGATAATGATACAGACACAGATGGAAATGATTCATTCTGGAAGAGAGCAAAGAAAAAATTTGATATCTTTAAGGGTGCAACCAAGGATACGATCAGTGATGTGGATGTAGATATCAAGAGTGGTGCTACATATTCACTTACAGCAGTAAAGAAGGCAGTAGCAAATGCTCTGGGTGCAGATATTGATACACAGCTGGCAGCAATCAATATTTCCGCTGCTCCTGCAGAAGTTAAGTTCTACAAGAACGAAGAAGTTGTAAAGACCGTAGAAGTAGATGCAGATGAGTTAGATGCACTGGGAAGCCTTGAGATCCTGGATGTAGCTCTGGATCCTAAGTACGAGAAAGACTGGAATGAATTTACAGTAGTTGTTGTAGATGAAGAAGGCAACGAACTGGAGAACGAAGCAACTGTTGTAGATGATACATTTACAGTAATCTTTGCAGACGGAAGAGAGATCGTCATCAGCTTTAACTTCGACACAGAAGAAAAGGAAGCAGAAGAAGTTCCTGCAGCTGACAAGGCAGAAGAAGTTTCTGACTCAGAGGTTTCTGATCCGAAAGATCCTGAAAATGAAGTAAAAGAGGAAGAAAAGGCAGATGATCCTTCTTCTGATGAAGAAAATGAGGATGCTGACGCAGCAGATGATCAGGATACCGAAGAGAAGGAAGATACTGAGGAAGCAGAAGACAAGTCCGAGGAAACTGAGGATCCTGCAGAGGATGTAGCAGAAGAGGATAAGTCTGAAGAAACTGAGGATTCTACAGAAGATGCAGCTTCTGATGATAAGGAAGATGCACCTGAGGTTCCGAAAGTAGGAGAGTCCACAGAAGGCACCGCTGTAGAAGAGACAGAAACTCTTTCTAAAGATGGCGAATAATCAAACTGCGATAAAAGAATAGTAATTTTATACAGGGCTTTTGGAAAAAAATTCCGGAAGCCCTGTATTTGCAGGAGGAATCATATGAGGAAAAATCTGAAAAAACAGACAGCTGTACTGATCGTATCCGCGGCATTGGCAGCTCAGACAAGCCTGGCAGGTTATGGCGCACCCCTGACACCAGGAGACTGGAAACAGGAAGATGGAGCGTGGAGATTCTGTGATCCTGAGCAGAACGCATATGCAGGCTGGGTCCTTACATCTTCTGGATGGTACTATATGGATCCATCAGACGGGAAAATGGTCACTGGCTGGAAACAGATCAACGGATCCCGGTATTATTTTGAGACCCAGCAGGGAAAAACAGAAGGAAAGATGCATACCGGCTGGTATCAGGATGAGCAGGGAAAATGGTATTTCTTCAATAACAAGTCAGGTGAAAAGACAGAAGGAACCATGGTCACCGGCTGGAAGTGGATCGATGGCAAATGTTATTACTTCTCAGAAAATGAAGATGCAGGAGTTCTGTATGTAAACACAGTTACACCGGATGGATTTTCTGTAAATGATCAGGGACAGTGGGTAGATGAAAATGGAAATGTTAAGACCCGCAGCGAGTCTGACTTTACTACGATCCAGAAATCAACCACGACGGTAACCAGATCTTCAGGATCAGGCGGCGGAAGTAGCCATAGTAGTTCCAGCAGTTCAGGAAACTCTGGCAGCTCAGATAACTCAGGCAATAGCAGTAATTCCGGTAAGGATGACACTGGCAAGGATGACACCGGCAAGGATGACACTGGCAAAGATGATTCTGGCAAGGATGATTCTGGAAAAGATGACACCGGCAAGGATGATTCTGGAAAAGATGATACCGGCAAGGATGACTCTGGAAAAGATGATACTGGAAATGGCGGAGACTCCGGAAAAGATGACTCCGGTAACACAGACAAACCAGATGATAAGCCAGAAGAAACAAAGATCCTGACAGGAGAAGCAGAGGTAGCAAGCAATGAATATGGAAGTGTAAGCGGCACTTATCAGGTTAAGGTTAAAGTAACTGTAGATAAAGATGGAAATATCATTTCCGTAGAAGATGACGGAACTGAGCCGGGAAAAAGAAATTCATCATTCTGGGAAAGATGCTCTGGAGTTATTTGAAGAATTTGGCGGTGAAGAGGGAGCAAAGACAATAGAAGAAGTAGATCAGGTCGAAGCTGTATCAGGAGCAACGATCTCTTCCAACGCTATTAAGGCAGCTGTAAAGAAAGCGCTTCAAAGTGAAGATCAACAGAAAAGCCAGATGCACCTGCTATAAAAACTGCAGATCAGAGGACCCGTTTTGTTTTCAGCGCAGCAGAGCCGGCAGACCTGCTGATCACAGCACCGGAAGGCACACAGATCCGTTATACAACAGATGGAAGTGATCCGGCAGGAAACTCCCAGGCATTTGTTGCAGAAGGAACCGGAGCAGAAACAGCTGTTTCCGTTTCAGCAGCGGAAAATGCAACGGGCACTATGATATTAAAGGCAGTGGCAGTAAAAGATGGTCAGGCATCTGATGTGACAGAAAAAGAACTTTCCTTTATCCAGATTCCGGAAGTACAGGAAAAAGGTATAAAAGTCTATGAAGCAAGTGGAATGATCACATCCAAGACCAATAAACCATATGAAGGCAAGATCCGTATTACCGTTGTAAACGGAAAAATAGCCAAGATCGTTGATAACGGAACTGTACCGGTAGCTCTTCAGGATGAAGTATACTGGGGTTACCTTTTCCCAAGCAGCAGCAGCTTTACAGGTATTTCAACGAAATTTGCCGGCAAAGACCTGTCTGATCTGATCAATGCAAAGACCACCCCAGGTGGAGGCGATGAATATGCTGCAGACGCAGTAAGCCGTGCGACTATTTCCACAGATGTGATGAAATATGCTGCGATCCAGGCACTTCAGGGTGAGCCGGTAGAGTCAAGTGATGAAGAAGTTCTCGCTCCAAAGATCACCAGCAGATATAGATTTTACAGCAGCCCAAGTTCTACGATTTATATGAGCATTGATAAGGCAGAGAATACAACTGTCCGCTACACAGAGGATGGAACAGATCCGGATGTCTCCAGTACAAAGGCGGAAACCAATTCTGTATCATTTTACAGCAATACTCCGGAATTCAAAGAAGTACGTTTTGCAGCCTTTGATGAAGAAGGAAACCGCAGCAAGGTAGTGACTGTATGGTGCTGCTTTATGAAGAAAGGACCGGCTGTATTAGAGCGTGGAAGTTATTCAGCAGAAGTGGATGGAATTACAGCATCTGTTGATGTAAATTATTCCGGTTATATCTCATCAATTCAGTTAGATGAGGCATCACAGGAAAAATACAGTGAATTCCTTACAGAGCTGCTGGCGCATGTATATTATGAGCAGTCAGCAGATATTGAAATACTGTCGCAGTATGAGGAAGAAGGCAAGAAGGAAGTACTTTCTGCTGTGGGGGCAGCTATTAAAAAGGCAATCAGCGCAACTCCTGTATTTACAGTAGACCCGGTAAAGGGAACTTCCAGTACAAGATATGGAACCTATGAATATGAGGAGAAGCCGGTGGCAACCATCAGCTGCCTGGCAGAAGGCACAGAGATCTATTATTACATAACAGATACTTCCTCTACTGTAAAACCGGATAAGGATACCTGGACAAAATACGAAGGACCCGTGTCTGTTTTATTTGATAACGAAAAGGGCGGCTCTAAATATCTCTGGGCAGCAACGATCACAGATGACGGTGAAACCTGGCTGAAAACTTCCAAGATCCAGTTTGTATACAGCAAGAAACCAGTGGAAGATGCAGTTGTGATCGGGGATCAGGCTTATACAAGCTTTGAAAAGGCCCTGGCTGCAGCACAGGACGGTGATACACTTATTTTAAATGATGATGTAGAGCTTACAGACGAAGTGACAATGCCGGAAGCTTCTATTTCTATCCAGTCAGGTGAAAAAGGCCCTTATCTGATCAAGTCAACCAAGCCATTAAACTTAAATGGTGACCTGACCATATCCGATGTCAGCTGGAATGCAACCACTTATGCAAACGGCTATAATTTCACAGCAGGAGAAAATGTAACCTGCTCTTCTACAAAAGACATTTATGCCGGGTCTGCATCTGGAACAGCGCAGGCAAAGGGAGAAGATAACACCTGCTATATCACTCTATCATCAGGCAAGTTCTATGTATATGGAACAGGCGCAGCTGGCAGCACAATGGAAGGTGATGTAGAAGTCCTTGCAGAGAAAGAAGCACAGCTTCAGTTTGCAGGAACAAAGGGCAAGTCTGAATTAAATGGTGATTTTACAGTTACGGTTGACGCTACAGAGGGAAATGCAGCTTTAAGTTCTTCCTATGGACGTACTTCATCAGGAACTGTTTCAGGAGAGTTCACTCTGACTATCAAAGGAGCTCCGAAGCTTTCAGGAACTATTTATGCAGTTCAGTATAATTCTTCTGCAAGCTGGGGTACTCTGGACGTAACAGAGGCAGAACTTGAGGAGCTGGAACTGGATACTCTTGAGAAACTGAACAAGAAGTTCCAGGGCTTTGAGACCGTAAACAGCGAATTTGATGAGGAAGACGAAAAGACAGAGGAAGAAGTTGCTGCAGAACTTTTGTCAAAAGTGAAAGAAGATGAGCAGGAAAACAGCCAGGAGAAAAAGGAAACAGAGACTGTGATCCCGGCAGAAGATCCTGAGACAGAAGACAAAGAAGAGGCTGAGGATAAGTCTGAAAATGAGCTTGAAGATAAGTCCAATGAAGATAGATCCGATGCAGCAGAAGATGTAAAAGAAGAGGAAAACTCTGACGAAGAGGATAAATCTGCAGAAGAGGAGGATCCTGAAGAAACAGAAGATGCAGATTCAAAAGAGGATGAGGAAGAAGATGCACCGGAAGTTCTGGACGCAGATGAAACCACAGAGGATACTTCTTCAGAAGAGGCAGAAACCATTTCTCAGGATGAAGAATAAAAAACTAAAACTTCCCACACCGATGTGGTGTGTTGAACCTTGAAAATTCAATATTTCAGCCAATAAAAAAGGCATAAACCTGTTCCGTTTGGTATAATGGAATTGACTAGAAACCATCTTTACAAAGGAGATTTATGCCATGTCCAGTATACCACAAAACCATTCTGATGAAAAAGCCCTAATTGACTGCGTTCAGAGATTTTTTTCTAAACACCATGTCGGCAAGCTTCTTGCCAGATGTAATGGCATGAAAGAAAAAGGCGTTTCTCCGGTTTCTCTGTTTCGTTACAAACTCAGTAACATTTTTGTCGGAAGAAGTATGTATATGCAGCAACAGACCGGCTCTTTTAAGGAAGCATTTTCCAAGAACACGTTCTACCGTTTCCTTAATTCTACAAAGACAAACTGGCTCCGTTTCACTTCTCTTCTTGCTGCAGATATCGTAAATCACGACATCAAAGGTCTGACGAATGACAGCAGAAAAAATGTCTTCATCATTGATGACAGTCTTTTTAACCGCACCAGCTGCAAGAAAACAGAACTGGGATCAAAAGTTTTTGACCACACGGATATGCGTTTCAAAAAAGGATTCCGAATGCTTACTTTAAGCTGGAGTGATGGAAATACATTGATTCCTGTAAACAGCTGTCTGCTGGCATCTGCAAAAACTACAAATATCATCGGTCCTGTAAAGGACTTTGATAACAGAACCCTTGCAGGAAAAAGACGCAAGCTTGCTCAGACAAAAGCTCCAGAAGCAATGATGGCTTTGCTGGACACTGCCCTCAGCGTGGGACTGAATGCTGACTATGTTCTGTTTGATTCCTGGTTTTCAAACCCGGTGCAG
>ENA-OQDL01000349-OQDL01000349.1-human-gut-metagenome-genome-assembly--contig:-NODE-349-length-30472-cov-3.969715_pt1 | contig 30472 bp, 34 predicted proteins | sample MGYA00242782_ERZ504609 | MGnify/ENA primary metagenome ERZ504609 (study PRJEB26092, sample SAMD00036320) | human gut metagenome | host: Homo sapiens | study: EMG produced TPA metagenomics assembly of... | reverse complement strand
ACTTCTTTTTGAATGCCGCAGCAAAGTTACTCGGTTTTGAATAGCCTACAAATGCTGCCACCTGACTTACGTTCAAATTACTTTCTAATAGTAGACTTGCCGACCTTTTCCAATCGCTGATCTATAATATACGCATGAACCGATGTTCCAAACAGCGAGGAAAAACCCTTTGACAATTTTGAAGTACTAATATTGACTTTTCGCGCCAATTCCTCACAACTTGGTGCCAAAGCAAGCTGACTGTCAATGATTCTCTTCGCTTCTATGATGGATTCTCGGTCACTTCTGGAAATTGCTATATAAGTTGACGCAAGAATACTCAGTTCCAAAATCTCACTCAAATATACAGATAACAACTCAAAAACTTTGCTTTCCAAAAACAGGTATCCCAATCCGCCGCGATATTGCGTGAAGTCTTTCAGTTCCGCAAAAATGTGCTCCATATAGGGAGTAATACCTACTTTTGATATACCTTCCAATAGTTTTTTCTGATAAACCTCAATCTCACCAACATCAAAATAGTCATTCATAATTTTACGGAAATACGACAGTGGTACTTTTACATTTTTGAAAAGGAAATCGTTTTGTTTGGAATAGCACAGATATTCCATTTTCCCGTGTCCACGATAAATACAGGACTCACCTTTTTGTATGCTGATACTTTGTCGGCTATCTGCAATATTCCAGGAAACACCATCATTGAAGCAGACAACATTTGAATGTATTCTTCGCTACTCACTCCCTGCACGTTCATATCTGAAAAATAATTCATTTTCCAGTCCGAAACAACTGCTCCTTGCTTTGTAACAACTTGCGAAATCTGACCTGTTCCCATATCAGCCGGAATATCTATTGTCACTGCCTGCGGAGAGTTTGGAGAGCAGATCGTGATACAGCTTCGTCATATATTGGTTTGTCATCGTGCGCCCTCCTTTTTTCTAGTTAGTCGAAGCTAATCACATAATACTTTATATTTGTTTTTTAGTCAAGGTAATCTAAACTATTGACTACTCTCTAAGAGTCAACATATTAATTTTCAAAGTATGCCGTATCCCATGATCGTTCCGTTATTGATATCATAGCTTCTCTTGTTCACGGCATCACTGGAGTTTCCCTCTACCGTATATACGGTACTTCCCTCAATTTTCTCCACGATTCCCACATGGTCTGAGGTTCCGTCCCCGTTCCAGTCAAAGAAGATCAGGGTTCCGGGTGCTGGCGAATATCCTCTGCTCTTCCATTTTCCCTTGCCCTGAAACCACGCGATCCCATCATCGCATAGGGAGAACTTCGGCATCTTGCCGCTCTCGATCAGTCCTGCCTGATCCCCACACCAGCTGGCAAAGCAGGCACACCACGCCACATGGCTGTCAAATCCATACCATGACCAGAACTTCTGGCCTCCTTCATTTCCAAGCTGGGTAAGTGCCACGGATACGATCTGGCCGTTGCCTCCAAACAGGCCGGCAAACAATCCGCCGCTGGAATAATACCTCAGGACGTGAGGGACGTATTCTGGATCGCCATAGGCACTCCAGCCATGCGAAGCAGCCTGATCATTGGAAAACTGCAGAGCATTTTCTGCACTGTAGCCCCCGTAGTTTCGGAGCGCCCACGTTATGTATCCGTTGCCGTAGTTATACCCTTGCAGGGACAGCTTCAGCTTATCCATGTCCTGGGGGCTGGTGCATCCGGCTTCCTTCAGGCAGTCCGCATAATACTGGATTCCTACATGTATGGAATAGTCGGCATCCTGGATGGCATTCGGGCTGTTGGAATACCGGGTGTTGTATGGGCACTCACTGCTCTGCATGGGATCGGTCCCCCGGCCGCCAGATTCCTGCATCATGATTGCCTGTATCACGGAAACGTATTCGAGGATTCCATACTGGTTGGCGTATTTCTGGATGGTTGCCGTATAGGAAAGTACTTCCTGGCTGAGTGCTTCGTTGCTCTCTGAGCTTCCAGAGAATGCCGCACCGCCAATGATCCCGACCATGATAACCAGAAGCAGAACCATGACCGCTCCGGCGGCTCCCAGTGCAGCCATCATGGACTGCACCGTTTTCGCTGCCGCTTCTACAGCGGCCTTAGCTGCCTTGAAGGTATTCTCTCCTGCCCTTGCCGTTTTCTGTATCCGGCGGACTCCATCGGAAGTCTGCAAGGCGGCTTTCTTCGCCGCCTGCTTCGCTGCCCTTCGTTCCATCTGCTTCTGCATCCGGGCTGTCAGGGCGTTGGAACTGGCCACCCGGAGCTTCTGCTCTGGCTGGATGCTGATCTTCACAGATGGAGGGGCGGTCTTAATAGTACGCCGCTGTATGGTCTTCGGCTCCAACTGTTTCCGTGGCTTTTCCTTGATCCGGATGCTTTCCGGCTGTTTCTGGCGGATGGCATTCTGCCTTGCGGTATCTTCGGCCTTGCTTTTCTGGTTTTGTCTTTTGATGGAAAGCGATCCACCTTCCGACATTTCCTGTCCATTCTGGATTCTTGGTGTCTCCCTAGCTGCCCGGATCTTCTGTTCTTTCGTTTTGACGGCATCTGAAATCGCCTTTTGCCGCTTGGCTTTCTGAATCTGGACTTCCTGGTTTTCCCGTTCCTTGACCTTCACACGGGATGCCCCCCTGTTCCCGTTTTTTTTCGCTTCGGTGCTTCCCGACTGTACCGGATCGGGAGCCTGTGTGTCCCCTGTTCCTCTGGCGGCTTCTTTCTGCGCTTCTTTTTTACCAGTAACTCTCAGTTTGATCTTCTCGTAGGAAGTCTGTGCAGCTGTCTTTCCGGCTCTGGTTACAGTTCTGCCTGTCTTTCTTGCAGCCCATTCCTCTGCGGATGTGACTTTCCCACTGGCATATTCGGATAGGGACTGTTCTCCCATGTCATTGTCCCTGGCATTTGCGATGGTCTGGGATTTTTCCTTGCTCTCCAGTATGGCCGTCCGCATCAGCTCCTTGGGGATTCTGGAGGCAGGATTTTTGGTCTTTGGTTTTGTTGTAACTTCTTTGGTTTTGATATCCTTCATCTCACACCTCCAGTCCCGGCTTGTCCCGCTCTTACGCTTCGCCCGGCTTGGTCGTCATCAGGCGATACAGTTTTGTATTTCTTGGAAACGAATTTTCAAACGGCACCAGATTTCCGGAACAGCGGATCAGACCATGGCCGGCACCCACATTGGTGATGTAGGATAACTGGTTGTCTGAAATATTCAGAAGTGCCGCCAGCTCATCCCGGTCGGTGGTAGCCTGATTCAAAAGGATCAGGAACTCACTGTTCGCCAGCATCAGGCGGGCGGTATCGGATTTCAGAAGTTCCTCAACGTTCTGGGTAAGTCCGGTTACAAATCCGGAATACTTACGGATACGCTTGTACAGGCGGTAGAAAAAGTCCGCACTGTATTCATAGCGGAACAGCAGATAAAACTCATCCGCAAAGATCCATGTCGTTTTTCCCTTCTTCCAGTTCTGGATCACACGGTTAAAAATCGAATCCAGTGTGACCAGCATGCCAAGGGGCATCAGCTGTTCGCCCAGCTCCCGGATGTCATAGTCGATGATACGGCTCTTCGTGTTGACATTGGTTTCCTGGGCAAAGGGTTCAGACTGCCATTGATAAACAGTTCCGAAGACAGAGCCAGCCCTCTGGCTTCTTCCTCCGGCTGGAGCATGAGTTGTCGGTACAGGTCCTTTAAGGTCGGCACCTGCCCTTTGTAACCGCCCCTCATATAATCCCGGTACACATCTGCGGTGCAGCGGTCAAGGATGGATTTCTCCTTTGCCGAAAGGTTTCCGGCTCCTACGAGCTGCTCAAACAGGGAAAGGATAAATTCTGACTTCTCAATCAGAGGATTTCGGTCATTGCCATAGGCAGAATCCATATCCAGTGCATTCAGATGGGTATCCGAGGTTGCCGAGATCCGGATGACCTCTCCGTTTAAGGCTTCCACTAGAGAAGCAAACTCCGACTCCGGATCGAGGATGAGGATGTCATCTTCCGTGGAAAGGGCAAGGTCTACGATCTCTTCTTTTGCCGAGAAGCTCTTCCGGAACCGCTGACTCCCAATCGGAACGAATTTCCATTTAACAGCTTCCGGCGGTCTGCCACCAGCATTATTTTTGCTGACTGCATTCTGCCCATAGTAGATGCCGCCCGGCTGCATGATCTCCTGCGTATGAAATGGAATCAATACAGCGGTGGACTCTGTGGTAAGGGTACGCACCGCATCGATCTTCCGCAGGCCATACGGCAGGACGGTGTTCAGCCCATCGACTTGTTGCCATTTCAGGGTTGCCATCTGGCAGAGATGTTTTCTTGCAATGGAATACAGGGTTTCCGTATCGGAATCCAGCTGTTTCTTGCTGTCTGCCATATGTACCATTGTCAGGATACCGAACATCATTCTCTGATCCCTGGTGGTCAGATCGTCCAGCATCTCCTTGGTCTCTTTTCTCTGCAGCTCCATGTCATAGGGAACTACGGCAGAAAAGTTATTATTTGCATTCTGGCGTCTCTGCCAGTTCGTCACGTTTGTCTCCACACCCAGCAGTCGATTCTGGATCTCACGCACCGCTTCATCTGTCGGCACCGGGATGATGTCAATGGACAGCATCAGGTTCCTGCCAAGGCTGCACAGTTCGGAGATCATCTCATCTTTCACATAGCTGGCGTAATCTTCCATGAAAAGGACTCTTCCGTACTGCTCACCCAGTTTAAAATGATCGTTGTGGAATTCCATCGTGTCCGGGCAGATCCAGTCTTTGAAGCTGTGCCCTTTTTTCGCAAAGGCTTTCATGTCAAATGGAAAACTCTGCAGAACATCTGCCTTGAAAAAGTCCCGGAAGATCTGGAGCCTCTGCTCTGCATCCAGCTCTTCCCCGATGGAGGACAGCTTGGCCAGATGGGTGATGATATCCGTTCCCACACGGGCGAAATAGGTCCTGGCTTCATCGATGTTCTTCTTGTGGACACTGACGGTCAGGTAGCGTTCCTGGTAGATGCTGTTGTTAGTACCGGAGATCTTGGACAAGAGCATGTCGTTGTACTCCTTCCGGTATTCATCGAGCCCGTCCCCTTTCATTGGGATCAGCAGGGACTGTTCAAACTCTTCTTTGTTGATCTTACGGTTGTTCAGGGTAATCTTCGCAGTACAGCCGGAATCCAGTGCATTTAAAAGTTCGGAATAATCCAGGAACATTTCTGTCTTGTCCGCTTTACTGGCAATGGAATAATTGATATCCGTAAACCGGAATGTCCGGGAAAATTTACTCTCTACCTGAAAAATCCCATCCGGCCAGATCTTGCGGATGGGGATTGCCTGCTGGACAGACCTCGGTACTTTAAATTTTCTTTGTCCTGTTTCAGTGTCTGACTCAGGGTTTTAATCAAAGGCATCACCCCTTCCTCTTGGCTTCTTTGGTTCTTCTGTTTCGTCCGCTTCTTCTCCAGAAGCTCCGCTCCGTTTCCCATCATTTTTTCACCCAGCCGCAGGCTCTCTTCCATGCAGGAAAAGTACAGGTTCTCCGATTTGAATACCAGCCGTTTCGGGTACAGCAGTTCGGATTTGATGACTGTCCATGCGAACTGTTCTGCCGTCATGCCGTGGTAACGGAAAAAACCGCAGGCTGCAAAGGGAGCCGCCCCAAGCACACACAGCCATCCGGTTACCTGTTCCCCGGCATATTTCCGGGTGAGGAAATAGATCCCAAGGGCTGCCAGGATCGCCAGTACCGAAAATAAGCACTGCCGGAAACTTAAGCCCCAGAACATTGACTCCTGATAGTCTCGGATTTCTTTATTCATTTTCACTTCCATGTTGTTTTCTACCTTTCTCTTTGTAATCTCTGTTTTTTCTTTTGTTTCTGTTTTGGTACATCCCTTTGCCGGATGCCATTTCTTTCCATAAATCTTTTTGTTCCTTCCGGATCAAGCTCTGCCAGTTTTTTCAGGTCGAATGCAACCCTCTGGAAAATGCAGTAACCGGAGGATGCGGTATCCGGCTGTATCGTTCCCAGCTTATGCTGCTTTATAAAACGAAGCTTTTCTTTGCTGAAATTGTGGTCGATATAGGCTTCATTGATACCGCCCAGCGGAGCAAAAGGCAGGTTTACCGTAAGGTCTGCAAAGCTTTCCGGGTATCCATCTTCCATATGGTAAAGCCCGATATAGAGATTGTCATCGCTCATGTAACTGTCTACCCTGAGAAATAATTCCTCCCGGCCATACTGCCAGTCGTAGCTCAGTGTCTTTGATTCTTCCATTTTTTTTCGCCTCCTATAATCCCATGATTTCTTTTACGATCCGGTCAGATGCCTTGACTGCCCCTACCAGTACCAGTAAGTTAAAGACCAGCTCCCCGATGTAGTTCCAGACAATCGTCACGGCAGACAGGCCGGTATCCCCGACGGCCGGCGGACTTGCAGCAAACACCGAAAAGATGATACAGGCCAGTGCGATGATGGCTCCTTCCAGACATACCCCGGCATAGGAACGGATAAAGTTCTTTCCTACGGACTGGGTTGGCTCCCCGGCAAAGGTTGCTAGCGGGATCGGTGCGATGGCTGTGTACATATACAGCTTGAACATTCTTCCGTATACAGTCAGAATCATGACAAATGACAATACCGTAATCAGCAGGCTGCCCAATAGGGTTACGATCCACAAAGGGATGGATTCCAGCATTCCGACTGCTTCGATCTTGTCCACAATCTCTGAGGGCAGTTCCGTCACCGTTCCACCTGCCATCCCGGAATGGGACATAATATTTGCCACGATTCCCTGCACAATGGAAAAAATTGCCGTCAGAAGCTCCATGCCGGACATGACGGCTCCCTGTGCCAGTGCGAAACGGATAAAGGCTTTCACTACGTGTTCCGGCTTCTTCATATCCGTGAAGCTCCCACAGGTTTTCACCAGCCCTGCCGCAAAAATAAGACCAGCAGGCCGTACCCGATGGCTCGGAGCCCTCCGTTGATGTTCGTCATCACGCTCCAGATCGCACCGCCCTTGAAATTCTCCGGGCTTTGCGTCAGCAGTGTCCAGATCTCGGCCAGCTTGTCACTCCAGGTCTGCAAGGCAGAATTCAGATTCTGTACGATCCAGTTATCACTCAAACAGTTTCACCTCCCATCCTGCAAAAGTGAGCGGGGAACCCGCATTTCGCATGGCTCCCCTTCTGGTCTCTGATCCTAACCCATGATCAGATCCAGGATCTCTTTTGCAAAGGTAATGATGATACCGCCTGCCAGTGTCAGGAATCCGTTTGCCCTCTGGCTCGGATCGTGGCTCTTTAGGGACAGGCCGACCTGCACGATACCAAATCCAAGCAGGATCAGGCCAATGGCACGGATCAGGGAAAAGATAAACGTGGACAGGTTATTGACGACTGCCAGCGGATCGCCTGCAGCGTAAACGCAAGTTGCCCCAATGCAGAAAGTCAGCACCATCACCGCATACAGGGCAAACAGTTTCTTCTGCCCTCTCTTCATCTTCAGCGGTGTGGTCTCTTTTTTTGTTTCTGTGTGTTTCTTATTTTTCAGTAAATTCATCGGCATTCCTCCAATCAAAAAAGCTCCCCGATGATGTCCTCATCCAGAAGCAGTTCGTAGTCGTTATATCTTGTTTCGTCAAAGGTAAAATCGTCATGTGCCAGCGGTGCTTTCGCATAGTTGAACGGGCCGGCACCGCCGTCTTCGGTATACCGGATGTTGGGATGCTTCATCAGGTCATACTTGGCATCCAGTATGGGCCGTTCCCCGCGGATAAACAGAAGTGCATTCTGGTTATCCAGCATACGGACTTCATCCGGCTGTAACAGCTCCCTTCCGCTCTGCTGGAAGTTGGTGGAGTAGCTGCCGGATTTTCCTTTGGTCTGCCCGTAGGTGTTGGTGTCTATGGTTTCTTTCCCCAGTAATTCTGATACATATTTGTGTGTCTCTTTTTCATTGCCGCCCAGGTACAAAAACTCATCGCAGTTGCCCACCAGACTTTCCCAGGAGTCCTTGAACAGAGCCTTTAGCTGGCTCATGTTCTGGATGATGATGCTGCAGTAAATGGAACGGGAACGGCAGGTTGCCAGGATCTTCTCAAACTCATTTGGCAGGGATACGTTTGGAAACTCATCCATGATACAGTTGACCGGAACCGGGAGGGCACCGCCATGCACACGGTCTGCCATATAATAAAGAGTCTGGAAAAGCTGGCTGTAGATCATACCTACCAGATAATTCAAAGAGGTGTCCGCATCCGGAATACAGCAGAAAAGGGCAACTTTTCTTTCGCCCATGCTGGAAAGATCCAGTTCATCGGTATTGGTCAGCTTGGCGATCTGCGGCAGGTTGAAGGCTGCCAGACGGACACCAACACTGATCAGGATGGACTTGGCGGTCTTTCCTGCCGCCTGCTTGTAAATGTGGTACTGCTTGACGGCAATGCTGTCCGGGTCCCGCATCTCCAGACGGTCAAACAAAATGTCCAGAGGGGACTCGTAGTCCTCATCCTCTTCTTTTACCTGTGCCGAGCCTAACATCTCCATGATCATGGCGAAGTTCTGTTCTTCCGGCGGAGCTTCATGGAGCAGATACAGCATCAGTGCCTGAAGCAGTGCTGTCTCGCTCTTCTCCCAGAACGGATCGGAGGACTGGGAACCTTTGGGTGTGGTGTTTTGTATCAGATTGGAAATGAGACGGAGTACGTCTTTGTCATCGTGGACGTACTCGAATGGATTGTAGCAAAAAGATGTGTCGGGATTGATGAGGTCAAAGACACGCACCTCATATCCTTTCTTTTCCAGCAGACCGCCTGTCTTTCGGAGCAGCTCGGCTTTGGGGTCTGTAATGACCATCGAGCAGCAGCACTGCATGATGTTCGGCAGGGCAAAGCCTCTGGATTTTCCTGCACCGGAGCCTCCCACCACGAGGATGTTGAGACATCTGCGGTGCTCGTGGGTGTCCAGGCTGATGCGGAAGTTCTGCGTCAGCAGGATGTTCTGGGAGTACGGCTTCTGGCTGTATTTCTTACAGATCTGCCGGGCATCACCCCATCTGGCGGAACCATGTTCTTCCCCTCTGCGGTAGTTCTTCTGGCTGGAATAAAAAATGCCGATCCCGGCTGCGTAAAGTAACGTGCAGACCAGCACCGACTTGATGGTATATTCCGTATAATGAAGCTGGAAGGGGTGGTTCAGTTTTTCCGTTAGAACCTCCATCAGCTCAAAAAGATTCCTGCCCGGCTGAATAGCATCCGCAATCAGGATCGCTGCCCACCAGATGACAGGCAGTCCGGCAAGCCAGATCACCCAGTCTGACTTCCGGCTGTTTGTTACCGGGATGGCTGCTGTTTTGGCCTCTCTGCTCTCTGCAGATCCGTGATGTGGAAGCTGTCCACTCCAGGAACGAGGGCAAGGCTGCTTCCATTCTCCCAGTTTACGTGGATCTGCCCTGCATCGTCTACCATATCCACCTTACCTTTTAAGCCGGGTGGCATGTGGCTCTCCCCCTCCATGCTGTTAAGCGTGACCTCTGTTCCCGGCGGATATCTTCTCCTCATGGCTTCTATTCTTTCTTGTGTCATATTTCTGTATATTCGTACCACATCCTTTCTTTATCTTCCCCGTCCACGGTATGGGCGGTATCTGGATTTCATGATCTTTAACAGGACACTGTCGATCCCATCGGAATAGCGTCCGTTTTTCAGGTATGTGTCCCGGAGCTGGTTTAAGGCTTCCACGGATTTGCTGTGTTCGGCTTCTGTCAGGTAGAGCTTTCCCTCTTCCTGCTCTGCCAGCTTCAGAACCAGATCCCGTGTGGTATCCACCGGAAGCCCCTGTTCTTTTTTCCTGCCGGAACACTTCCCGGAGTGCATGGATCAGCATGTGGTTCATGATCCGGTCCATCTTTACATATCGCATTCTTGTCATAGGCGAGCCTCCTTTTTTCCTCTTTTTTCTCAACCACAACATACCACACTTCCTCCCGGAAAGCTACTGCAAAAGAGCCGGAAAAGCCCCTTTTTATCAGCGTTCCGGGGACTTTTTACTCTTGGCAGGTTTCTCCGTTTTTTCCTCCGGGATGGCAAATTCATCGGTCATAAATTCCTGCTCGCTTTTGCCAAGGTTGCGGTCTACCTGCTTGCCAATGGAATAGGCTGCACTCTTTACATCCTGGATAAAGGAGCGGAGTTCTTTCGGATCTTTCTGTCCGAATGCCTGCATCTGGCATACCTTGTCAAAGGAAAAGCCGGAGACATCCACGCCATATTTCTGTGCTGTCACATACGCCGCACAATAAGCCTGTGCCGCTACCCCTGCCCGGCTGTAGCTTCCATCGTGATGGTCAAGAGATGCATACGCCAGTTCCCGGCTGATGGAATGGAATGTTGTATTTTCACTCATGCCGTTTCGGACATAGATCGTCCGCTGATTCGGGATATACTGTGCCTGTACCTTATCCGGCAGGTTGTCTGCGATCTGAATCCGTACCTCGCTGTCGGTCAGCAGTGCTTCCATCAACTGGTCCATCGGTTTTGGCTCCGCCTCTTCCGGCTGTTTGGTGCGAATCTGGCTGATGTCATAGGCTTTCTGGATGGAGTATCCCTGCTGGATGACACCATCCTTTTCGTATTCCTGTCCGACAATGAAGTTGTATCCCTTGCTTCCGGTCTTGACTACTTTGCCTTCTTCTTTCCATTTTTCAAAGGTCTTAATCTGCCGGATCTCCGGGTTCTGTGCATAGAGCAGGAACAGGTTGTCTGTCCTCTGTGGCTTACACTGTCCCATAAAATCAAGGAATCCTTTTAAGGAGTCCCCATTCTGGAAGACCTCCTGTGCCTTTCCATCGATCATGCCCCAGATTTCTTCCCTCTCCTGCTTTTTCTGTGCGGCATATTCCTCTTTCGATAGCCGCTGGGCGGACGGTTCCTGCGTGTCCTGCCCTAAAATTTTGTCAGGTCCATCTTCTACCTCGCTTTCACCTTTCGTTTATTTCTCGCTTTCTTCTGCGTTTTCTTTGGTCCACGGTTCTTTTCCCGGCTCCGCTTCTGGGATTCCTCTGCTTTCTCCCGTTTGAGTTCTCCAGCTCCCGGCGGACACTGGGACGCTCCTGTTCCCTTGGCTTTGCTCCATCAGTCCCGTTTTCCTGCCCGGTAGAAATATTTCTGCTGTGCAAGGAAAAGCCGGACAGATTCTCTTCCCCCTCTTCCTGCACCGGGATAAAATTTTCCGATTCGGAAGACTCCTTTTCAGGATGATTCTGATTCTTCTCTCCTTGAGAAAAATCCATGTCACCGACCTGGAATGCTTCGTCCAGATCGCTGATTTCAAACTGCACCTCGCCCTCTGGCATCTGTACGATTTTCTGTACTGTTTCGGTTTCCGGTGCTTCCATTCCGGCGGTTACCTCATGGACAGCTTCCCCGACTTCACTTCTTACAAAATCAAGATTCATCTTATCCATAACCCGGTTGACCTTGGCTGCGTCATCCGCAAAGACCATGACCTCGCTCATCTCCGGGTTCTTTTTATCACGGATAATCACATAGAGCAACCCTCGCTTCCTGCCCTCACTGCAGAATTCACGCAAGCGGTCAGACGGCACAGTAAAGAACTTCAATGGCTTGTTCTCCTTTAACATCCGCACCATCCGGGTTCTGCCCCTCGTTTTCTTCTGGTCTTTTAATACGGCGGCAACAAATACCGCCAGATGCTTTGCCAGCGTACCCGAAAGTCTGAGCCCGTGGTCCACGCCGTCCAAGGAATACCGGACGATCTGATCCGCCGCATCGCCTCCATAATTCATACTGTTCACCTGCTTTCTGTTCTCGGTTGTCTGTTTTTCTCCGTCTGTTCTGCCTGTCTCTGGATCTGCTCTGCCAGACGCATCTTTTCTTCCATCTCTTTAGACTGCTGTTCGATCCGGATGCAAAGACGGATATCCTTCCGAAGCGGCCTCAGTTTTTCGGTGATCTGACCGATCCTAACACTGTCCGGTTCGCTCCGGTAGAGCCGCTTCCGTTCTTTTGTGAGTGCCTGCACCTGTTCTTCCAACGGAGTTCGGTATGCCATCAGTTCTTCACGGGTGGTAATCTGATACTTCTGAAGAAATTCCATCTGCTCGATCCTGACATCCAGTTTTCGGATATCTGCCCGGAGCACTGGGGAGATTCTTTTCGGCTTCTGCTTTAGAACACCCATCTGATACAAATAGGAATAGTACAGGGCCTGTATCCCTTTTAACTTCTTTTTCGGGGGCTGGGAAGCTCCTTCTTTTCCAGCAGTTGTCCTGCTCTTGGGCTGTAAGATCCACTGCCGGATGCTCTCTTCTGAGTAATTCTTCCCAAGGCTCCGCAGACGGATATACCGTTCCATCCCCGGTGCTTTCAATGCGATGTACTTCCGATTCAGCTTCCACTGATATCCTCTCTGCTTCATCTGGTCCAGAAATTGTTTCCATGTGAAGCTTTCTGCCACCGCATCACGGATATCCAGACGGATCGAGGTTCTCCAGGTTGGCTTTCCGTCCTGTTCTGCCATCCACTGGGCATAAGATTTCCCTTTGCCATTTTTCGGTTCGATAACTGATAAGCCGTATTTCAGGCATAAGGCATCCGAAGTTTTCCGCACATCCTCGTAGTAGCTCCTGCTGTTACTATGGTACTTTTTCCCATCTTTCATGCTCACGGAATTAAACACGATATGGTTGTGGTAATGCTCCGTGTTCAAATGAGTGGTGATGACAGCTTCATATTTTCCCTGAAGGAGTCTTTCTGCCAGCTCCATGCCAATCTGGTGGGCAAGTTCCGGGGTGACTTCCCCTTTGGCAAAGCTCTGCACCAGATGGAAGCCCTGCACCCCGTCCATCTTGTTGTATCGTTTCTTTGTATCTACCATATCTTGATAAGCAGTCTCACAGACACAGCCAATGGCATTCTCAAAAATGGAACGCTCCGTCTTGTCCCGGTTCATTGCATATTGAATAGCTTCTTCCAGAGAGCCGGCACTTTGTCCTTTCTTTGTGGTCTTATCCTTGTTTCGAATGTAAGTAATGGAATTGTCCAGACGGCTGACCGGGATGATACTGGTGTATGCCATCGGCTACCATTCCTCTTTGACCAGCCTCCATGTCTCTTTCGTCATGCGGAGCATTTCCCGAATATTCTCTTCCCCTGCCATCCCACATCCATTGGCTACATGGGCAAGCTGATTGGCATTGTTGCACAGACCGGATACTTTCCTTAAAAGTTCGGTATGATGTTCACAGGGTCTTGCCCGGACTTCGCCGCCCATGACAATGGAACGGATGTATTCCTCACGGGACAGGCCGCTTTTTTCTACCTGCTCTTCCAGAAAACGCAGCTCCTTTGTATTGAGGCGGACTGGTATCACATGGTTTCTTTTTCTCATCTCTTCACCTGCTTTCCAACGGGTTATTGATCGTTTCCTTACATTTCACGGTTTTTCCAGATCAGGAATCCTGTCAGCACGCCAATGGCTACGGCTGCAGCAATAATCTTTTTCTTCATATAGGCCTCACCCCCTTTCCGGTACCCGGCACAGTTCCATCGGGGCAAGCATGATTCCTCTTTTCTCCATCTCTTTCGCAAATTCCAGAAGGTTCCATTTCTTTCCATCGATCATGGCAGATTCTGCATCCAGATAATGGCAGGTGGATACGTTCCGCTCTCCATTTGGGGCATTCTGCACAAGGCTCTCCCCGTCTGAAAGCCGGAACAGTTCCTGTCCCTGACTGTTTACAAAACAGATGCACACGCCGTGGTCAATGATCTCCTTTGGTTTCATCCGGCACCGCTCCAGTGCCTCATCCTCCCGTTTTCCTGAGATCAGTAAACACATTGCAAACACGCCCATTGCCCCTCCGGTCATTGTGCCAAGTATAAATCCTAACATTTCTTCGTTCTCCTTTCGTCTGTTTACGGCTCGATATGGGGGATTGGGGTTCTCCCCAAAGTGCGTTTGGATATCCAAACGCTATGCTTGCAAAACCAGTCGCATTTTGCTTCGTCCCCTCTGAACCTATCGTTTTTCGGAATTATTCGTTTCTTGATTTTGCTTAACCCATCCAGCGTGGTACAGATGATATGGAGTCTGTCAGCCATGCTGATCTCCGTGTTCATCGTCCCGGTGGTCTCTTTTCCGCAGACGACCACCATCCTGCACCGTCTTAAGATCTGATGGGACATTCTCCGCATAGCCTGCATATCCTCCGCATCCCCATCATCAAGGAATGGGGAAAAGCTGTACTGCGGACAGATCGGCACATATCCCAGTTCGTAGATCTTCCGGCAGTACCGCTGTACTTTGGTCTTTCCCTCTTCTGCAGAGCAGCAGACATAAGCAAGTGCCTGTTCCAATACGACCATCTCCTTTCCTGACCAGACAAGTTTCCTCTGCCCGGCGTTTTTCCTAAAAAAAAACACCCACAAAGCATTCCGGCTCTGTGGATGTCTTGTGGACATCTGGATTCTTTTCTTCCTTTTTTCAGATGTCTGGCAGACATCCGGTTACTGTGGTTCTTTATTCTCTGCTTCTGCCCCGGCTTCCAGTGCGATACGGACACGGTCGCTTCCCAGCTTATAATATGCATCCGTCACTTCGATGCCGACTGCCTGATAGCCCGACTCTGTCGCCGCAAGGATGGTCGTGCCAGCTCCGGCAAACGGGTCTAAGATCAGGCCGCCCGGCTCGCAGATCTGGATGACATCCTTCATCAGCTGGAGCGGCTTTTCTGTCACATGGATGCGGTTCTGGGGATTCCCATAACGGAACACACCCGGAAGACAGGACACCGGGCGGTTGATTGGCATCGGACCGTTGCTTCCCCACACGATGTATTCTGCCTGCTGGCGAAACCTGCCTTTTTGCGGACGGGAATTTCCTTTGTCCCAGACTGCAGTTCCTCTCCAGATCCAGCCTGCCCACTGAAGGGCATCGGTGATAGACGGGTACTGTCTCCAGTCAATAAAAAGGCAGATCGGAGCCCCTCTCTTGCAGGCTTTCCGCACATCGTACAGCCATTCTGCCATCCAGTGGGTCCAGGAACGCTGATCCTTGTTATCCCCATCAAAGTCCGGAAGGGCATTCTCTGCTTTCATGCTGCTATACTTCTGGTTGGTGGTGCGGTTGCGTTCATTCTGCTTGGTTCCCCCGGACGCATAGGGCGGATCGGTCACGACTGCATCAAAAATCCCCGGCTGGAATCCTTTTACCAGCTTTAAGGTATCCCCATGCAAGATACGCCAGTTCTCCCCTCCGGCAGACTCATCCGGCAGACAGTCCGGTTTTAAAAGATCTTCAAGTTTCAGGGTATTTCCCATAGGCATCATCCTTCCTCTTGCTTATTTCCCAGATTTCTCTGGAAGTGCTTCTATCTATGGAACTGCTCATCGGCAGGTATCCTCTTTTTTTGGTACTTCTTTTCTCGGTGTTCTGCGCTGTTCACGGTGATCCGACAGTTCGGTTTCCACATATTCGCTGATGATTCCCAGTGCTTCATAATAATTGCCACTCTTGTGGACACGGTCTGCCATCTCGTTGGCCTGTTCGGACATCCCGGCACATCTGAGCAATCTTGAGGCATCCCCAAGGATTGAGAAAATATTTCCGTCATGCCCTAAGAGCTTCAGCTTCGGACGGGACGGATTTGGTTTCGGCTGCTGTTCCTGCATCTCGTTTTCTGGTGCTTTCACCTGTATCTGGAAATCCGAGCCGGCACCGACATAGAAATGTAAGTATAATTCACCGCCGTCTACCTTGATCTCCCGTTGTTCCAGACTTTCTCCCCAGCCATCGCTGTACTGGCCTCTCAGATACTGCCCCACCACACGGTATTCCTCTGGTGTCAGATTCTCCCGGAGTGTCAAGTTTGCACAGCCATATAAAACACCATCCTGTTCTTTTACCGCCATTGTAATGCGTTCCACTTTTTCCTTAATGTCCTTATTTCGGTCAAAATAATCAATCAGGTTGCATGGCTGGTTGTCAGGCATACCGAGCCGGTTGATCTCGTCAACCTTTTCTGCTATAGATGGCTGATACTGCACCAGGTCAGGTCCTTCCAATGGTTCCGCATCATCCAGATCCACAATATCTGAATAGTCCGGGATAAACTCTGCCATCAGAGGGGACAGCATTTCCACTTCTATTTTTTCTTTGATAGGCATCACCTCACTTCCTTTCTCTGCCGTTTCTCCGGTGTTCGGGCAGCCATCTTTGCCATATCTGCCCAGTCTGCCCCTTCGATCTCCGGCAGGTTCTCGATGATCCGATAGCTTCCCTCGTAGGCTTTTCGGATATGTTCACACGCCCACCGTCCGGCAAAGTCATTGTCGGTACACACTTCGATCTCGGTGATCTCCGGGTGCTGGGACAGAAAATGTTCCAGTGCCTGCGGCTTTTTCATACTCCGCTGGCTCTGCCCTTCTTTTGGTGCGCTGATCCCGCCAAGCTCCAGACGGTACTTATCCCGGCTTCCCTGTCTCTGTTCCAATGTCATGTGGGCAAGCACATCCACACAGGCTTCATAAACAGCAACCCGTCTGCATCCCGATTTCGCCGGAACACAAAAACGCGTATGCCTTTTCACTTCCGGCCTGTTCCATCTTAAAAGACTTTCCGCTGGCATCGTAAATCCCACGCAGGAAAGCATATCTTGCCACCTGGTTTTCATCCCGTCCTATGAACACGGCATTGTGGTAGGGCAGACTCTCATATAAGATTCCCAAATGAACACACCGCTGTAAGACCTCGCCACTGATGCCCCGCTCTTTCAGATAGCGGAACACCCTGCGGCAGTCTGGGCTGGCCGTAGGCAGGACAAATGGCTTCTTTGGCTTTGCTTCCACTGGAGGAGGGATATAGGTGGGATACTCATCTTTCAGCATTTGCACTGCCTCCAGAAAAGAACACCCGTCTACATGAATCAGGAAATTTAAAGCACTGGTGCCCCCGATATCTCTGGATTTCCAGTGCCACTGGCTGGTCTGCTCGTTAATCTTAAAGCTGTCGTGGTCTGTCAGCTCCCATTCATTTCTGGCTGAAGATTTTTTCAGACGGTTTGGCTGATATTTCTTCAGGTATTCAATGGCGGTGATCTCCCTTGCACGTTTGATTTCTTCTTCCGGAATCCACGGCATTACATCACGGTATCCCGGAGCTGCTCTGCCTTATCCGTTTTCTCCCACGGGAATTCCTTTCTTCCAAAATGCCCGAACACCGCACTCTGTCGGTAGATTGGCCGCTTCAGGTGCAGGGTGTCACAGATCTGGCTTGGGGTAAGCCCGAACACCAGAGGGATCGCTGCGGCGAGGCAGTCATCCGCACAGATCTTTCCCGTTCCAAAGGTATCCACCTGCACCATGACTGGCTGGGCAACCCCAATGGCATAGGCAAGGGACACCTGGCATCGGCTGGCAAGTCCGGCAGCTACCATGTTTTTGGCGATGTAACGGGCCATGTATGCCCCGGAACGGTCAACTTTGGAACAATCCTTCCCGGAGAATGCACCGCCGCCATGCGGTACCAGGCTGCCGTAGGTATCCACCATTAGTTTCCTTCCGGTCAGTCCGGTGTCTGCATCCAGACCTCCGCACACAAATCTGCCCGATGGGTTAATCAGGATCTTGGTATCCTCATCCGGTGGCAGCATACGGAGTGCCGGGCGTAACACTTTCTCCCGGATCTCATGCTCCAGCTTCCGAAGGGATTTTTTCCTTTTCATGCTGGCAGGACACAATGACGGTATCCAGCCGGGCAGGTCTGTCATCTTCATACTCCACGGTCACCTGCGCCTTTCCATCTGGCAAGATTCCCGTGATATATCCGCTTCTACGGCTTGCAGACAGTTCCCTTACAATGCGGTTCGCCAGAACCACTGGCATCGGCATAAGCTGCGGTGTCTCATCGCAGGCGTAACCAATCATGATGCCCTGATCCCCGGCACCGCTGGCAAGTCCGCTCTGAACAGAAACAGTCCCTGCCCTTCGTTCTCTGGATCTCTCCACTGCCCCGGCGATATCCGGACTCTGTTTGTGGATGAGGGCATCCATATGGATTCCATCTGCTTCATAGCCTGCACTCTCCAACACCTTTCTGACGATTTCAAACACCTGTGGCTCATATCGGCTGGTGATCTCTCCTGCCACAATGATGTTCCCTTTAATAGCCAGCACTTCGCAGGCCACCTTGGAATTTTCGTCCTCTTTCAGACACGCATCCAGAATACTGTCTGCAATTAAGTCGCAGAGCTTATCCGGATGTCCTTCCGTTACGGATTCTGCTGTATAAAATCGTTTCATAATTATTACCATCCTTTCCAACGAGTCAAAACTCGCTGCTCGTTATAAACTAAATAGATCCAGCAGAAAGCACTCCTTTTTGGAACACTTCCTGCCGGATCTGGATTATGAGCTGTCTCACATTCTGCACTTTTCTAGTACGTTCAGACACTTTTTTCCACCTGAATACTACCAACACACACCCTTACATAATCCCCCTGTTTTGAACACTTCCCAGTCTGTGCGGTCATTATTTGTCTCATTTTCTGCACTTTTCGGGTACTTACGAACACTTCTGACTCCACACTGCCCCGGAAACCGGCACCGCCAGGACGATGTTCCTGGCACCGCTCCATTCATATGAACACGTGACGAGCGTCAAAACCTTATCGTATATACACTTCAGGTAATCATCTCCGGTTTCGAACACTTCCCTCTGCTTAGCTGCTTTTAAATATTCCTGCACTGCCTCCGCATCTGCGAGTTTCTGCTGGAATGGGAACAAATTCCTGTCTGCTTTCAGCACCGTGACAATTCGATATTCCTGAATGCTATCCTCTGTCTGAAGATAAGCAAAGGGATGCTCCTGATAGTACGTTTCATCTGCATATAAGTCCAGATTTCCGAACATTGCCCCACTGTTCATGTTGTGACCGTAAATGATAAGGTTCCGACTTTCAGACACTTTACAGTCTGCCTGTAAAAAACAGGCTTCCGTTGATGTCATATTCCTTTTTGTAATTCCGTTTCAGGTAAAACTCCCCATTCTCCTGTTCGGACTGAAGCACCGGGTAATCAATCCCGGTATCCGGTATTGTCAGCCATCCCTGCACATCCGGGTATTGTTCCCGAAGAGAAACAAGGTCTACCGCAGCCACCGGGCATTTTCTTCCAGCTGGTTGGTCTTTCTTTTCAGAGCCTGAGGCTCCCGGAGCTTCCGGCTCCGGGAAATTCCCTTTCAGCTCTGCCACCAGCTTTTTGTTCTCCATTGGAAGATATACCATGTGGTAAATCAGAAATCCGGCACTTAAGAAAAGAGCAGCAAGACATACCGCTTGAAAAAGTTTTTTCACGATTTTCATCGTTCCTGTCCGGCTTTTCTCTTCTTTGGCTGACTCTTCTGTGTCTGTCCCGGCACAGGCGGTTTCCTTGCTGCTTTCAGGATTGGTTCTGTTGGAATCTGATTCTGCCTGCAGCCCTTTAAGATTCCGGTCAGGTACGACCGTCCGGGCGGATTAAAGTTCTGCATGTAATCTTTTGTCATGATATAGACAATGGCTTTGATCTCTCTTCCGCCTTTATTCTTGACGGTGATTTCCTGTTTGTCGTAAAAAATCAGGATAGCCTTCATAAAGATCTAGGCTCTTTTCGCAGTCCCCGGTCAGTGACCAGAGGACGCCGTCCACATGGCTTCCCTCTTCCGGGAAGATGGTGGCAAGGCCGCTTCCTGCGGCTGCAAAGGTCAGCCGATACCCCTCCAGGCGGACGGTTTCTACCATCTCCGCCTGTGGACACCGATATGCCATCTGGTCCAGATCCATGTTGCTTCCATACGCAAAATATAATTGTTTCAGCCTATCTGCCCCCTTTTTTCTTCTTTCTTCTGGATGCCACACCCATGCCGATCAGACCGCCTGTGGAAAGGATTAGGCACAGGGCCGGAAACCAGAGGTTGGTGTCATCGCCTGTTTTCGGGTTACTTACAGACGGGGTGTCCTCCGGCAGCTTCTCGTTCGTCACTTTCTGGATGACTTCAATCACTGGGGTTTTGTCATCTACATAAGTAAATGTCACTTCATGCTTGGTCTCATCCATCTGATATCCTTCCGGTGCTTTGGTCTCAACCAGATAATAAATGGCTGCCTTATCAAATTTGCCATCCTTATAAGTTCCGATTGCAAGCAGTCCGCTGGTTGCATGACCGTTTTCATCAGTGGTCAGGGTTTCTACCACTTTGCCATCGGCATCCCTCAATTCAAATTCCGCACCTTTCAGTGCAGCTCCGGTATCCTTGTCCGTTTTCTCAATGATCAGACGTCCCTTTGCGGTATCATCTTTCATGGCTACCTTCTGGATCTCTGCGGTGTCTGCCACCTCGAAGGTGATCTCTTCCGAAACGACATAACCGTTTGGAGCCTGCTCTTCTTTCAGGGTGTATTTACCGATTGGAAGTTTTTCGATATAATGCGGCTCTTTACCGGAAGTCCAGGTTTCTACGATATTGCCATTTTCATCTGTGATGGTCAGTTTGGCTCCTTCGATCTCATTATCTCCGGTAATATCCGTTTTGCTGATCTCCACTTTGGTCACATCATCTTCCATTACCTGTTTCTGGATCTCTACAGTATTCTCCACGGTGAATGTGATGCTTTCCGCAGTGGCATATCCATCGGCCGGCTTGGTTTCTGTCAGGGTGTACGATTTTCCTACAACCAATTCTTTGATGATGTGCGGCTCCTTGGTGGATGTCCATTCCTCAACAACAGCCCCGTTTTCATCCGTCAGCTGTAATCTGGCTCCCGGCAGTTCCTCGCCTGTGGTCAGATCGGTTTTGGAAAGTTCCACGGTTGTCGGCTCATCTTCAAATACGAACTCATAGGACACTTCTGCTTCTTTGTCTCCCTGGTACTCAAAAACAAATTCCTGTTCTTCTCCGGTGGTGACAAATCCATCCGGTGCATACAGCTCCTTCACATAATAGGTTCCGTCAATCGGCAGGTCTGCAATAAAGGAAATCTTTCCATCTACATCTGTTGTTTTTAACTCGATCAGGGTATCTGCTTCCATCAGCACCTTTCCAGATGCGGACAGGATGTCGTTCCTAGTGTACAATCCAAAGATGCCGCCTTTTAATACACGGTCGGTATCCTTTTCTTTCTTCAGGACGTTCACTTTCACCTTCTGGCGGTTGTTCTGCCAGTCCTCATCGTATACGACAACCGGGGTATCCTGATCGCGGTAGGAAAGATCTACATATCGTGGTTCTTCATCCAGGATATAACCATATGCTGTGCCTACCTCTTTGACATAATATTTTCCAACCGGAAGGTCAGATACTTCTGCAACACCGTTTGCATCGGTAGTTACAGTTGCTACCAGTTCGTCCTTGGAATAATAGTCCGGGCTTACGCCATCAGCTGCTTTGATATCTTCGGCAGCACGGATTTCGAAGGTAACGTCTGTCAGGCTTCCTGTAATGTACTCAAAGAAATGTTCCACAACACCTTTGACGTTATCCAGCAGGGTGATCTTATCGAGGAATTCGCCCTTCTTGTTTACGATCAGCAGTGCTTTCGGTACATGGTCCTGCATTTCCACTTTCTGTATTTCTGCGGTATCCTCGATGGTGAATTTCACATCCGTAGTCTTTAAATAACCATGCGGTGCAAGGGATTCACGGAGGATATAGGTTTTTCCAACAGTCAGATATTTGATCACATGAGGCTCATCCTTTACGGAAGTCCAGCTGTCGATCACGTTTCCATCCTCATCCAGAACAGAAAGGGATGCTCCGTTCAACTCCACGCCTGTGGTCAGATCGGATTTTGTCACCTCGATGGTCGTCGGCTGGTTCTTCTTAATCGATTTCAGTTTAATGGTCTGGATGTCTTGTCCCTGATAGGTGGCATCAAATTCCAGTACCTCATCAGAGGATACAAAACCGTCCGGTGCAGAAATTTCTTTTACATAATAAGTTCCAAGCGGCAGGTCCAGGGTGAAGTGTGCCTGTCCCTTTTCATCGCTTGTAATCTCCTGTAATAAGGTGTCCGCTTTCACGATTACATTGTCACCGGATTTGATCTCATTCTTATTATAAAGACCAAAGACGGCTCCAGCTACCACGCTTCCGGTTTCTGCATCCTGTTTTTCCACGGTGATGCTTACCTTCTGGCGTTCATTGGTAAATGTCACTTCTTCGTCTACAACCGGGGTATCCTGTCCGGCATAGGTAAAGGTTACCTTTTCTCCTTTGGCATTCCAGGTGTATCCTTCCGGTGCTTTTTTCTCTTCTACACGGTATTTTCCGAGCGGAAGATTCTCGATTACGGCACTTCCGGTTTCATCGGTCGTTACCGTTGCCACCAGTGTGTCCTTGGCATATTCCAGATAACGGTTGCCGTTCTCATCTGTCTGATGGTCTGCGGTATAGATATCCTCGGAGGCGTAAACTTCAAACACGGCTCCTGCAAGGCTGGCTTCCTCATAAGTAAAGTCTTTATCAAAACCTTTGACTACTTCGCCTTCTTTGCGGATGGTCAGTCTGCCCTTAGCTGGGTGGTTCTCAAAATCCACCTCGATGATTAGGTCACCGCTGACCGGATCTTCCTGGTATGCGGTATCACTGTCTACCTTGATTTCCACGGTATTGGTGCTGTGGGTATATCCATCTGGTGCAGTCACTTCTTCGATGCGGTAATTTCCACAAGCCAGATTCTGTGGCAGGATCAGGTATCCGTTTTCATCCGTAAAATAGGATTTATGTACCGTAGTGGATGGATAAGTAGTCACTTGTTCTACATATTTCTTGTTATCCAGATCGTATACTTTAAATTCAGTATTCGGAACCAGAACAGATTTCTTTGTCTCGTCATCTTTTTTGACGATTTTTAATTTTGCTTCAAACTCTTCGTCCAGAAGCACACGCCTATACCTGCGGTTTCTCTGGATTGTTCTCTGAAATCACAACTTTGAAATCATCAACTGGTTTGAAGTTGTGCGGTGTGGTGGTTTCTCTTACAATGTAAGTCCCGTATGCAAGCGGAATGGAGCATGCATATCCACGCTCATCCGTGAACATTTCTGTCTGTCCGTCTGCAGTCAGCACGACCGGAGTAGCGGATGTAAAATCATAGGAACCGTCCTTATTTTTTCTTCAGGCTGCTCTCCAGATATGCACTGAATCCCACACCTTTTAACAGATCGGCATCGGTCTTTCCGTTGTTGGCGGCTTTGATGACCTGAAACGGCTGTTTGATCACATCTTCCAGAGAAGTTACGGTACGTTCTACCGTCTGAACCAGATCTCCCTCGTCATTACACTCCAGATCATGTTCTCCCGGGTCTGCCAGATATCCGACAGGCGGAGTCAGTTCTTTAACGTAATACTTTCCGAGATAGAGGTCTGCGACTTCTGCATTTCCCCTCTGTATCCGTAGTCAGGGTTTGCAATCTGTGTTCCTGCCGGGTAAAGAACACCTGTCTGTCCATCTGGATGTACGATATCTTCACGGGCATACAATCCCGTAAACAGCACCCTCAAGGGTTGCATCTCCCTGTGCGGTCTTTCCGGTTTCGGAATCCTCTTTTACCAGTTTGATCTTCGCATTGATCCGCTCATTCTGGAACGTATGGTTGAAAGAAACCGTTGCCTCTTTGTCTGTTGTGTACTGGAAGGTAAAGGAGTACACATCCTCGCCGTTTCTCACATATCCAGCTGGTGCACCCAGCTCTTTCATGTAGTAGCTGTTGGCTATCGGCAGGTCTGCCTGATATACGGCTTTTCCGTCTATTCCGGTCACTGCTTTCTCAATGAGAGTATCTTTCTTGACCACAATGGTTCCGTCCGCTGCTTTGATGTCATTTCCGGCATACAGACCATAAGTGCCGCCCGGAAGGTATTTCCTGGTTTCCTTATCCTGCTTGTATACACTTACGCTTGCTTTCTGGCGGTCATTTTTGAATGTCACGCTTCCCATGACCTTTTCTACGTTGCTTCCAGCATAGGAAAGGGTGATCTCCTGGCTTTCGCCTGTGCATACCAGATTTTGTGGTGCCTGCATTTCTTTTACTACATATTTCCCCAGATATAGATTATCCAGTGTGGCACTTCCGTCATCTCCGGTGGTAAGTCCGGCTTTGACTAATGCGTCTTTTTTGTAGACTACTGTTCCGTCTGCGGATACAATGTCCGACGCGGCATAAACGTTATAAACCGCACCTTTCTGTTTCTGCTCGGTATAAACAAAGGAAACACCATCATCAGTTACCTTTGCCCCAGTCAGAACTTCCCCTAATTTATAAACAGTCAGGCTTGCCATCTGTTCAGCATCAGTAACGGTCTGTTTTACAGTGCCGCCGATGACCAGGTTCACATCGTAAGCCTTAGTGTCCAGCAGGTATCCGTTTGGTACGGAGATCTCTTTCAGGTATACGGTATCCTGTGTTTTTGTGATCGTAACGCTGGAAGCTCCGTTGTCATCTGTGGCCGGCATCTTCGTGATCAGGTTCTTTCCGTCCTTGTCACTGTAAACGCCATAGACTGCACCTGCGATGGCTTTGTTGCTCTTGCGGTCCTTTTTTACGATTTCTAGAGTTGCCTGTTTTACCCATGAAACTTTAAAATCCACATATTTCTCATCGGTCACGCCCTCGCCAAATACCAGGGCAAGGTCCTGTGTCTCGCTTCCGGTGGTGATCTTATAAGCGGAGTAGTCTTTGATGATGCTTCCTTTCATGGTGGAAGACCATTCCCCTTTGACATCCACAGCCTGTGTCAGCGGTGCGGATAAATAAAATTTGGTACCGCCGCAGATTTCCACGGATGCACCTACACTGCTGGTCTTTCCGGTTGTCACATTATGCAGTCTGACACCGGACGGCAGTTTCATGGTGATGGTCTGCAGTTCGGATGCCTTGAAGGTGATCTCTTCTGTTCTCTGGCTGTTGCCACTGATATATGCGGTAACATCTGCATTGGAGAAACTCATGTCCACTTCCGGGATCTCCGGCTGGCTCATGCAGTAATTGTAGAGTTCCATTGCCAGAGCCTGTCCGGTTGCATTCGTACCAGAAAAAGCGTCACCGCTGTTATTTGCATAGGATGCTGCCAGATGGACAATGATAAACTGTTTTCCGGCTGAAAAATCAGGATGTTTCTCAGAAAAAAATCCATTTTCACCGGATGCTTTGGTACCGTAGTAGCACACTTTTGCCAGTGCTTTGCTGTCACCCAGTTTGGTGATCTTGTAAACACCATCCCCAGGTCCCGCTTTGGATGGCTGCACACAGTAGGCAGTTGCAGACACATTTCCAAATTTAACGGTATATTTATAGGTTACATAGGAGCCCAAACCGTAGTCTGCATAATAGTATGCAGTCCCTCTTGTCACATTCACGTCCTGGGTTGCTCTTGTACTGGTATTGACTGCGGTGAATGAAACGGTTTCCCCATCTTCCATTGCTATCAGGTCAATATCCTGTTCCCCTGCCTGCTCCAGAACATCGCTGAGTGTCAGCCCGGATTCTGCATCGGTTGTATTTTCCGTTTCGGATTCCTCTAATGCGGCATCAAACTCGGATTCAGAAAGTCCATCCTGAAATTCGGATTCTGTTTCTTCCGGTTCTTCTGTCTCCGCTTCCTCTGTTTCAGATTCAGCTGTCTCCGGCTCAACAATTTCTGTCTCTACAGGCACTGTCTCAGTTTCTTCCTGCGAGGCAGCTTCCTCATCATCAGAACCTGTATCCTCTTCGGTAACTGCCTGTTCTGTCTGCGGTTCACTCTGAGCTGCTGTCACAGGCTCTTTTACGATCAGATTTCTCCCAATCTGATAAACCGGGTGGTTCTGGTTGACTGGCTCCACATAATAAACGGCATGGTAAGTGTCTGCATGGCTGGTGCTGAAGTTCTCCCCGGCGTCATTCTCTGCTTTCTGGAATATCACTTTGACTTTGCTTTCGTCCTTAATTTCCAGATTCGTGCGGTCACTGGAAACATCAAACTCCTGTCCGACTTCCAGCTCCAGATCGTTGGCTTTTACCACTTCCTCTTCATCCAGCAGATCCTTTACGGATTCATAAGCTGGCGGTTCTGCCGTTTTCGGCTCTTCCGAAGCATAAACGGTCAACGGTGAAATGACCGTGGATAAGATGGTGACTGCCGCCATCACCCCTGAAAGGATCCGCCTGAATCGATATTTGCTCTTCATGTTTTCTACCTCTTTCTTATTTTTCTTCATTTCTCATAAGAACAGCCGGATGTTCCCACCCGGCCTGTCTGTTCTCGTTATTCTGTTATCTTGCGTCCTCTGTCCGTCCTGGCTTCTGCAGACAGGCATATGTGCTTTTGTCATACCGCCATGCTTTATCGCCGTCGAGGTTAGCAAGCAGATGCTTCCGCACATTTTTGTATTCGTCCCCGATTAGTCCGAGACGGAGCAAAAAGGTACGGAATGTAAATGCCGGGTTATCCCCGATCTCCGTCTTTTTGGCATGGGTACAGGACTGGTTGACCGCCTGTGCGGATATGGCAAGTGCCAGCGTAATGTTTGACCGGACTTTTCCTGCATGGAGGGTGCTTTCAAAACAACGCCATTCCAGTGTTCCCTTGGAAAAAACAGCATGTAGGTTTAAGGCATAATACCTTGTCCAGTTGTAATGCTCGGAGCTTCCGTCATTTCCCTCATACCATGCCCTTTTGAATTTTTCCATCGTGATGGTGCTGTTTGGCATCCGGCGGATCTTCTCCACTACCATAGGACGGACTTTCTGACAATACTCATCTTCCCTTCTCGTCTGTACATTTAAGGCTTTGAACAGAATATCCTCTTTGCAGTACATGATCGTCAGTGCATTTTTCAGACTCCTTGGTGTATGATTGGATGCGTCCACATGGACATGCATGCCACAGGATGAATTGACAAAAGCACCTGCGTTTTTGACACACCGCACCACTTCCTGGAGTTTCCCCATTTCCGAATATTCCAATTTCGGGGATACCATTTCTGTCGAATAATCTCCATCGGCATCTATTACAGTACCATTTGCCAGCCTTTCACAGTCGATACTGCTGTCCCTTGAAAATTTCCACGTTTTTCCATCTGAATCTTTTACACACCAGGAATCGTAAGAACGGATATGATATGGCTCTGTTCCGAACATTCTTCCAATCGCAACAGCCGCATCATAGCGGCTGATACCTGTCATCTCAATCTCTGTACCAAAATACTGGTCTTTTAGGTCGATCTGCTTCACCCACCCTTCGCTTCTGGAACAGGTGAGCCGCTTTGGATCTCTTCATCTACTGCTTTCAAATTTCTGCCTATTGCTTCAATGACATTGACAGTGACACCATTACCGGCCTGCTTGTAAAGCTGGTTATCCGATGTTTCTTTTTCCATCTTGGAAATCTGACCATCCCGGTATCCCTGCAGCCGCAGACACTCCCTTGGCGTCAGCCTGCGGATTCTGCCGTGGTAAATCACTCCATGACGGTCAGTTGCCGTAATGGTGAACATTGGCTCTTCCGGTTCTTTCATCCTTCTTCCATTCTGGCGGACTTTTTCCCTGGCCGGTGTCAGCACTGCCCTTGGCGGTTCTTCCACCAGCACCCCGGAACTTTCGCCCCTGTGGTTATGGATGCTGGAATCCTGTCTGGTATTCAGACATCTTGCAACGTCTGTCACCAGCGGCGGAGGGGAGATATCTACAAAATGCAGTGTTCCCTGCTGGTTTCCGGTCGTCAGGGTATGGGCGATCTCATGCCCGACTCTTCCCCTGCGGCTGTTGATTCCCGGATATCCGAGATCGATGCTGTCCCCCTCGTAGGCCATCTTGTATCCTTTTCGGGTGTTTTCCTTGATTGGGATACCGACTTCGTATAATCCGGTCTTGCCGCCCATACCACCAGCCCCGCTGGTCAGCGTGCAGCTCAGTCCTTCTTCTGCGTAGACTCTTTCTCCCTGTTTGCCAGCATGGACTTGTATAAGAGCTGTTCCATTTGCTTTTGGGAAAGGTAATATTTTTCCGGCACATCTTCCATCAAGATATCCGACAATATACACCCGCTTCCTTGACTGGGGGACTCCGAAATCCTTGCTGTTAAGCACTTTCCATTCGACATGATACCCCAGTTCAGATAGCGTACTGAGGATGGTGTGAAACGTCCGCCCTTTGTCATGCGAAAGCAGACCGGGTACGTTTTCAAGGAGAAAATACGCAGGTCGTTTGTCTGCAACCAGTCTGGCAACTTCAAAGAAAAGGGTTCCTCTTGCATCGGCAAATCCTTCCCTTCGTCCAGCGATTGAGAATGCCTGGCAAGGAAATCCCGCACATAAAAGATCAAAGTCCGGCATTCGTTCTGTTTCAATATTTCTTGCGTCATTGCAGAACCACTCTCCTTCCGTATCAAACAGCACCCGGTAGTTGTGGTCTGCATATGCATCTGCTTCACAGTGTCCGACACAGGTGAAGCCCCCTGCCCTGTGCAGCCCTTCTCGGAATCCTCCGATTCCACTGAACAGGTCAAAAAATCGAATTGTTCCGGCTATCAGCCTCCCTTCGCTGTGAAAAAAACAGTGCAGATTTCTCTGCACCGTTTCCGTCTCTTGGTTTCTGTTTTGTGATGTCTATTCTTCTGATTCCGCTTCCTCTGGCTCAGATTCTTCTGCTTCTTCGGTTTCCAGTTCTGTTGGCTCTGCTTCCGCTGGCTCTTCGTTTTCTGGCTCTGTCGGCTCTTCATCTGCTTCAGCTTCGTCCGGTTCTGTCATTTCTCCGTCTGTTTCAGCTTCCAGTGCTTCTGTCTCAGGCTCTTCTGCTTCAGGTTCTGCTGACTCTTCATCCGGTTCTGATTTCGCAGTCTCAGGATCTTCCATTTCTGTTTCTTCGGCTTCCTCTGACTCTGCTTTCCATTTGGCTTCTTCTTTTTCGATTGCATCTTCGATAAGCCCGATTAAGAAGTCTTTCTGTTTCATGCCATTCCTGGCGAGGACTGCTTTCAGTCTGGAAAATAAATCCTCGGTTACCTGTACTGCTACTGTTCTTAAATCTGCCATGTTCGTCTTTTCTCCTTTTCTTGTCATGTGTTCTTCGATTACCATTTCAAGGTATTTTGGTATGCTGATTCCTAACTCTTCGACTTCCAGTTTTAGCTTTTCATGCAGCTCTACCGGGATTTTTCCGCATATGTTTTTCATCTCCATTGTGTTCGTTCTCCTTTCTTTTTTCTACATACAACATACCCTAAACGTGACAGAAAGCTATTCACAATACCCAACGAATATGAGGCTCTCAAAAGCTCCCAAAGGATGCAGATTCCAATAACATTTCAAATAGGCATCACCCCTTTCAAAAATCCGTGATTTATACTAATTTGACTGCTTGAAATTTGGCTATTTTATCACCAGGAAAGACTTGACCTTTTTCAGAATGCATCCTCAAGCCCGGAGAGAAAATCCAGCATCTGGGACGGGATTTCTTCCTTTTTTTGAAACACTCTCCCCGGAGCCAGAAATGGAAACACCTGCCAGTTCTTCCCGGATTGCCTGCCGGATGCTTTTCTCCAGCTGGTTGTTTTCCTGATCTTTTAAAATCACCTGAACCAGATAGCTGCTCTTCTGTCCATCTGGAACACTTTGCAGGATCTCCCATGCCTTTTTGTGATCTGGGTTATCAAGGTTCAGGCGGAACGAGAAAACAGGTCTCTTTACTTCGCGCACATCTGCCCCACAATCCGCTCATAGCCGGAAGCATTGGCGTGTATGTCTGTCAGGTAAATCTGCCGACACAGCCTGTCCTGCGGTGTCACGTGCCGTTTCAGAATGCTGGCTCCGCCGCCCATGATCACGGACGGAATTGCCTTCAGATCGAACCCGGCTTCCATAATTGCAGACAGTATTTTCTCCGTGTAGAGTCTTCCCTGCCGGACAATGATTTCTTTTGCGGCCGGGTCCATGCTGCAGCTCTGGCCGTTCAGAACACGTTCGATCTGAATATCCGTTACAGACAGTCCGGTATTTCTGCGTACCTGCTCGGTGATCTCATCCACACACCGGATCACACCAAGTTCCAGGCTGCGGCAGGTAGCGGCATTTGGAACACTATTGTCCAGCCGCATCAGGTCTACGGTCCAGCCACCGATATCTGCGAGAAGAACAGAAGGCTCGTCCCGAACACATTCCGGGTGGAGAGCCAGGGCTGAGTATCCCTGTGGGAACAGTTTTAATGATCAGGGAATAATATCCTGCATCATCCGGAATTTCCTCTACACCGTTGTAAATATGTTCATCCGGCATACCACAATTCTCTACCATACGGACTTCGCGACCGCTTCTTTCAAGGATTTCCTTACCTGATCATTTTTTCTGCCTGATTTCATCAGTACATAGGTTCCCGGCTGATCAAGTTCACTGTCAAGGCGGTGAACTGCAGGCTGTACATGAAGAGGCTGGTTCCACTCTGTAAGCGGGATATTCAGGCGTGCTGC